>Ga0180432_10004507_pt1 | contig 19076 bp, 14 predicted proteins | sample SS_ome_10_FD_132414 | JGI IMG/M metagenome (GOLD analysis project Ga0180432, IMG submission 132414) | Hypersaline lake sediment archaeal communities from the Salton Sea, California, USA - SS_1_MS_2 metaG | ecosystem: Environmental > Aquatic > Non-marine Saline and Alkaline > Hypersaline >...
GTGAGTACCATGGCCACCAGCCCCAGCCTCACGCTCCAATTCGCGTCAGTCTTCATAGACACTCCTTTCTTGGGATCCTTCCGTGCCGTGCCGGTTCGCCCAGCACCGCACCTTGTGTGAAGCTAACTGAATATAGGTTGAATCACGGGTCTTGCACACCCGTAACACCAGTCTGCCCATCTTCGGGCGTCGCACCTCCTTACCCATTCATCAGTATCACCGGCAGATTCGTGCTAGCCAAGTATAACAGAAAAGGGATGTCTGCGGCAAGAGAGATTCGGGATGTCGGCCTGCACGGCCAAGGTCGGTCACCATCTGAGCAGGGCGTACAGCCGGGGCCGCAGGCAAATGAGAAGGGCACCGTCTCCCGAGGGAAACGGTGCCCGAATCCACTGCTTGATGCAGTACCGGTTAACGATCGCCGATGTAGTCCTCGCCGGCGGTCAGGACCAGAATGACTGCGTCACGATAGCCGTTGGGGTTACCGTACTGCAGCTGCTCATTGGTGTCACCAACGTCAGCCGGCGTGTACGGGCTGCCAGCCGGATGGTTCGGCGGCGTGTAGTCGGGCGGGATCTCACTGCGAGTCCACGGCCAGACCTCCAGAGGCGTCGTGTCGAAGCCGGCACCACCACCGTAAGGATCGGGATCGCCGCCCTGCAGCGGCTCCATCGTCGGACCATCCGGTCCGCTCCAGGTCGCATCAGCCAGCCAATTGCTGCCCGCGCCCGAGCGCAGGAAGTAAGTGATCTGCCGCTCGGCACCCAGGATGTCCTTACCCTTGGTGCGGATACCACCGTAGCCGCCCAGCATGTACTGGTCGATCTCGGTCGGCAGAATCGGCTCATCCTCAGCTTCCTCGGTGCCGATCGCCACGATCGGACCGACGCCCTTGTAGAAGAACTGGCCGGGCAGGTACGGAAGCGGCTTGTTGCCAATCCACATATCCCAGAACTCGTACTCGATGTTGCACCAGGTGTACGCCGGCTGGCCTTGCCCGGTTGCAGGATCGACGAAGTACCACTCCTCAAAGCGAGGATCGGCGAGCACGCTGCCCATCGCTGTGCAGTACGCGCCGAAACGGGTACCGAGGTCCTCGCCATCCTCGTAGGCGTTACGCAGCGGATCATCGCCCTCGGTCGAGCTGGGCAGATTCGCCTGTACCTGGTGGATCGCGATACCTGAGCGGACGAACGGGTTGCGCGGATAGGCATCGATGTAGCCCTTGCGCAGCAGCGGGTCGCTGACGCCCTCGATCGGGTCGCACTCCTGAATGTCGGTGAACGCGTTGGCGGCACTGCCAGAGAACACGTCGGCCGCAAACTTCGGCTCACCGCCGATCAGGTAGTTAGGATAGGCACCCTCGGTGTCAACAGCGAACCGCTCAACACTCAACTGAACGTTGTGCAGGTTGGCCTTGACCTCGGCCTCCTTGGCCTTCTCCTTGACCTTGATGTAGTTCGGCAGCGCAATCGCCGCCAAAATCCCAATAATGACGATAACGACTAGAAGCTCAATGAGCGTAAAGCCCTTACGCACTTGCGCACCTCCTCCTTAATACAATAAGGAATAGAATAATTCTGCGCCCCAACGCTACCATGAGCACCAAGGTGCGTCAAGGTAGCGCTGACTGCCTGTGTTATTCGGGCCGGAACGGCTGAAGCGCCCACCGCAGCGTATCGTGCTGGTCGGTGGGTGGGACAGCCAGCCCAGGCGGCTCGTGGTCGGAAGCAATGAATGTGGATGATTGCGGCTAATAGCGCGCCACGATACTGCCCGTGCTCTCGGCCCACTGTCAATGTACGTCCGGCTACGCCGGCTGCCGCCCAAGCTACTTGATGACGTTCACCAGGTTGAAGATCGGCAGATACAGCGACACGACGATTACGCCGACCACACCACCGATCAGCACGATCATGATCGGCTCGATCAGCGAGGCCATCGCGCGGATCGTCGCGTCGATTTCGTTGTCGTAGTAATCCGACAGCTTGAACAGAATCTCCTCAAGGTTACCGGCCTCCTCGCCGACGCTGATCAGGTTGGTGACGATCGGCGGGAAGACCTTGGTCCGTTTCATGGGGCCGTGGATTGTCTCGCCCTCGCGGATCCGGTCGCGCGTATAGACGATCGCGCGCATGATCACGTCGTTGGAGGCGGTGTTCTTGGCGACTTCCAGCGATTCCAGGATCGGGACGCCTGACTGCGTCAGGGTTCCGAAGGTGCGGGTGAACCGCGTGATAGCCACCTTGCGCGCCAGCGGCCCGAAGATCGGGATGCGCAGGATCAGCGGATCCAGGACCATGTGGCCCCAGCGCGAGTTGCGGAACTTGATGAAGATGATCACGAACACCGGGATCAGCAGCAACCATGCCCAGTACTGCAGCAGCCAGTCGGAGATCTCGATCATCTTGCGAGTCAGGGCCGGCAGCTGGGCCTCGCCCCCGGAGAAGTCGCTGTAGAACGCCGCGAACTGCGGGACGATGTACATCAGCATGAACAGCGAGATCGCCAGGGCGAACACGATCACCACGCTCGGGTAGACCATCGCGCTCTTGATCTTCTGCTTGAGGTCCAGCTCCTTCTCATAGAACTGGGCGACGCGCTCCAGGATCGAGTCGAGCGCACCACCGATCTCGCCGGAGTGGACCATGCTGATGAAAAAGTTGGAGAACGCACGCGGGTGCTTCTGCATCGCACGCGTGAGTGTCTCACCCCCCTGAACGTCGAGCTTGAGCCGATGGAGGATCTCGCGGAAGCTGTTGTTCTGCGTCTGCTCCTCGATGGTGTCGATCGCCTCGGACAGCGTCAGACCTGCATTCAGCAGCAGGGCGAACTGCCGGGAGAAGATCGTCAACTCCTTGAGCCCAACCTTGAACAGCCGCTCGATGAAGATGAAGGGATTGAACGCCCGCCGCTTCTCAACGATGCGGGTGACGAAGAAGCCCTCCTGGCGCAGCGCCTCGATAACAGCCTTGGGGTTGTCGGCCTCGACCTGCGAGGAGATGATCTTGCCCTGGCTGTCCTTAGCGGTATAGACGAAAGTCTTCATGCAAGTTCCACCATCACCAAGATTCGGTACATGCGTGCCCGCTCGGCAACGGCCCATATTAACAGATATGTATCAAGCCGCAAAGGTTACAGGGGCGGTTGCGGACACTCCAGCTGTTCGAGCGCGGCGATGACCACACGCATGTATCCCTTTTTGATATACCCAGGCCGCCGCAAACCCAATCGTACCAAGGGCTACCAGCTGTCAGGGGGCTCGAAGAACGGTGACGAAATGACCGCCTCGCCGGGCTGTTCCAGCGTGTGGCGGCCGAATCTGCCGCGCTGGTAGTCACGGATCAGGCGCCGGGCCGCGCGGTCGGCCTCATCCTCGGACTCCAGGCCGGCGCCCCGCTTCCGCGCGATCGTTTCAAGCAGCTCCAGCCAGTCCGCGAAGCTGGCGTGCTCCTCGGGGATTTTGTAGTAGGTCAGCAGCTTCCGCCAGCCGCGGTCGTCGAGCCTGGTCCGCAACAGCTCGATGGTCTCCTCGCGCAGCGTCGCGTCATAGGGCAACAGGTTGAGCAGCATCCAGCATGGCTTGCGACGGTTGAGTGCCGCGGGATCGCGCAGCACGCCCGGGGTGTCCAGCACTTCCACGTCATCGAACAGCCGCACCCACTGGTGGCCCCGGGTGATGCCGGGACGATTGCCGGTCCTTAGCCGCCGGCGGCCGAGCAGGGCGTTGAGGAACGTGCTCTTGCCCACGTTGGGCACCCCCAGCGCCGCCATGCGCAGCACCGCGGTGGTAATGCCCCGCTGTTCGGCCACGGCCTGCTTGCGCTTGAGCAGCGCCGCCAGGTAGTCCAACACCTCCTCCATGCCGGCGCGGGAGACGGCGTCGATGACCAGGCAGGTGTAGCCGGCAGCCTGGAAGTACTTCTGCCACTGCCTGGTGACGGTCTGCTCGGCCTGGGTAGCGCGGGTCAGCAGCAGCAGTTCCTTACCCCTCAGCAGTCCGTCCAGATAGAGCGTGGCCGCCGGCGCACGGGCGTCGAGCAGGTAAGCGGCCACGTCGATGTAAGGCGCGATCGCCGGCGGAAAGACCGGTTTGCGGCTCGGCTGCACGCCCATCCGCCAATTCTAACCCAGGCGCGGCCGGCGGCGCCTAGCGCTCCAGCGCGTGACGCAGCACGGCAATGTCCGCGGCCAGCCGCCGCAGCCTTCGTCCATCGATGACTGCGCCTCCCTCAAGGCAGCCGACCAGGACCGGCACCTGCCTCGCCAGGGATGGCTCATCGTGGAGCAGCCAGCGGAGTAGTTCGTCGGCGCTCGTCGGCGAGCCCCCGTGGACCAGGCGCGAATGCGTACGCCGGATGCCTTCGATCAGCGCCTCGGCGACGCTGCGCGAAACGCGGGCGCGGCGGTACAGGTGGGCCTGGGCCAGGACCATCTCACTGGCCTGCCGGCGTGGCGGAGTCGGTGCGGGCCGGAACCTGGCCGGGCGAATCGCGGCGCCGAGAAACACCGCCGTCACCAGACCGGCCAGCAGCAGCAAGAGCCGGCCGCCGGTGGTGCCGGTCAGCATCCCCAGCGGGTTGGCCCGCTCGCGGACGTAGCCGTGAAGTTGCTCATCGACGTGCACCGCCTCGCCGTCGGCCAGATGCTCCAGCAGCGCCAGCACGAAGAGGTGGTTGTCGGCGCGGTCCAGCCAGGAGTTGGCCGCAATCTCCGAGCGCGTCACCCATAGCACCTCTCCGTCGCCCACCCGGCGATGGAGCACGACCGGATCCAGCGGCTCGGTCGTGGCGAGCAGCACGTCGCCGCGCACGTAGGGGACGAAGCCCGGCGAGGCGGTCTCAAGCTGGCCGACGTGCTCGAAGCGGGGCGGCCGGTCCGCGGCGAGCGCGAAGCGTAGGCCGGGCTCGTAGAGACGCCACAGCGCGCCCGTGTTCCCTTCCTCGCCACCGCTCTGCAGCTGCGCAGCCCGCAGGTTCTCCGGAACCCTGAACGCCCGCACGTCCTCGCCCCGCTGCTGCTCAATCCGGGCCGCCCACTCCTCCTCGGGCAGCATGGTTGGGTCGAAGCCGGCCGGGCTCTCCCACTCCAGCACGTTGCCCCCGTAGGGCTCCAATCCCTCGTATTCGTCGAGCTCCGCGAACAGCTCGGAGCCGAGCATCCGCATTGGGTCGGAGAACAGCAGCAGCCGCCCGCCATCCACCAGCCAGAGCCTGAGCGCCCGCACGTCCAGCTCGGCGCCGAGCAGCATCGTCATCGAGAAGTCGGGGTTGTCCAGCACCAGCACCGCCCCGCCGGGCGGATAGTCGTACTCGCTGTCATGGAAGCGCTGCAGCTCAATGCCGGCGGCGGCGCCCAGTTCGTAAAGCGCCTTGCAGCCGTCGGGTTGCGGCGAGTAGGTTGACATCGGCGGGTAGGCGTTGCGCCCGCTGCCCGAGGAGACCACCAGCCAGACGGCCACGACGATGAACGCGCCGATGCTGAGCAGGATCAGCATTCCCTCACTGATCCGGCCGCTCATCGCCTGCCTCCTCCGCGATCCGCGCCGCGACCCGCTCCGCCAGTTCGCCGGCCCGCGTGTAGTCCGCGCTGCCGCAGGGCAGCCCGCCGTACCAGGCGTCCTCATAGCACAGCACGAGATCGCGGAACTGGGTGCCCACCGACGGGTAGCGCTTCGCCACGCGCCGCGTCAGCTGATGATTGGTGGTCAGCGCCAGTCCGGGCTCCGCCAGCAACCTGAGCAGCGCCAGGAACCTGAGCCGGATCGCGCCGCGGTGGTCACCCGCCGCCGCGGCGTCGTCGGCCGCCGCCAGCAGATCGGCCGCGGACATGTGCTGGATGCCGCCCGCGGTTCGCTCGGCCATCGCCGTGCGGCGCCGCGAGGCCAGCTGCCACAGCAGCCTGACCACCACGTACAGCATCAGCGCCACCAGCGCCAGCACGATCACCGTGCCCTGCCAGCTGCCGGTGACCAGGCCAACCCGCGCCAGCAGGCTGCTCAGCCAGTCCAGGAAGCGCGACAGCAGGCTCTGGCCCTCGGGCGAGCCGGCCTGCTCCTGGAACTCGTCTCCGGTCAGGATCTCGCGCAGCAGACCCGCCGTCTCCGCCGGCGGCGGCAGCGACGGCGCGGTCTCAAGCACCGCCTGCGCCCCGGCCGACAGCGGCTCGCTCTCCTCGGCAGGTGCTTCCTGCGCGTGAACCGCCGCGGTCATTGCCATTGACAGCAGCACCGCGAGCAGCGTGATCGGCCTCACGCGCCGATTATAGCCACGGTCCCCACTGAGCGCGGATCGAGAGCGTGGCGCCGTTGCGGCGCGCCATGTCGCGCAGCAGCTGCAGCCCGCGGTGGTCCAGTTCCGGGTTCACCGCGTAGCCCAGCAGGTGGAAGCCGTCGCGGCGGCGGAAGGGCCGGCCCAGCCACAGCATCTCGCGCGCGGTGCTCTCCAGCAGCTGCTCGATCGCGGTCTTGCCCGCGCGCCAAGCGGCCTGCGGATCGCGGGCGCGCCAGCGGAAGTGGCAGACCCGGCCGTAGGGCGGCAGTCCGGCCAGCCGCCTGAGCGCCAGCTCCTGGCCGTGCAGCTCAGTCAGCTGCGCGGCGCTCAGTTCGGTGCCCAGCCGCGCGCTGAGCCGCGCGCCCACGGCGAAGCTGCCCTTGAGCCGCGGGTTGTCATAGAGCGCCTTTAGCCGAGCCAGCATATCCAGCGCCCCGGGCCAGTCGTCGAGCAGCGCCGGCTTGACGTCGGCGTGGACATAGACGATCTGCTGCGGCCAGAAACCGGCGATGGGGGTCAGCAGCTGGGCGGTGCCGAACACCGATCCGCTTTCACCGGGCGCCTGGTGCTTGCCGGCGGCGGCTGAGACCAGCACGTCGCCCGCGCGCCGGTAGAGCGCCTCGATGCCGGCGAAGCCCATTGCCAGCGTGGCGGTGCCGCAGTCCGGGCAGCGCAGGCCGGCCTGCTGCCAGCCGCAGCCCCGGCAGCGGTAGAGCGCACCCTCGCTGCTGCCGTAGACGCGGCTGTCGCCGCACTGCGGACAGACCATCCGCCGGCCGCATTCGACGCAGCGCAGGCCGCGTCCCAGCCCGAGCCGGTTGAAGTACACCAGCCTCCGGACGTCCGGCTGGCGGAGCCTCAGCGGCAGTGGATCGATGTCCGCCGGCTGCTCGGCATGGCCCTCGGCGGGAGGCGGCTCCGCTGGCGGCATGATCACTGCCTGGTCCAGCAGCGAAGTGCCGTCCAGCGCGCTAAGGCCCATCTCAATCAGCCGCAGCCGCGCCCCGCTGCGACGCAGGGCCAGCAGCAGCGCCAGCCGCGGATCGAGCCAGGGGTCGCCCTCGGGCTCGAACTGCGGATGGGTCGGGTCCAGCAGGATCACCTCGTCGAAGCGGCCGTAGGCGGCCAGCTTCCAGGCGCCGGCCAGCCCGCAGACGATCTGCCCGCCCCGCTCGAGCGCGCCCAGCATCAGCGCGGCGGCGCTCGGCCCCGCTTCGCTGCGATAGCGGTGCACGCGGTCCGCCCAGGGGGCCAGCTGCGGCCAGATGCGCTCCAGCATCCAGCCCAGCGGTGCGACCAGCAGTACGTTGCGCCCTTCCGCGGCCGCCGCGGCCAGGGTCGCAGTCAGCCCATCGGCGGCGCCGAGTTCACGCCAGGTTGCCTGCGTTCGCGACAGGCTGGTTTCGCCGAGCGCCGGCCAGCGATCGTGCAGCGCCCAGCCGTCGGGCCACGCCTTGTCCTCCCAGCGCAGCCGCGTGGCAGGCGGCTTGACCACCTCCTCGATATCCTCCGCATCGCGGGCGGCTTTGGCACGGGGCCAGCCGGGGTCCAGTTCGTCGATCAGCCCGGCCAGGTAGCTGCCCGGCAGCACGCTCGGGCCGCTGCCGGAAAGCCCCAGCAGCCGTGCCGTCTGGCTATCGATCGCGTAGCGGTGCCGCAGCCTGGCGTGAGGCCGGGTCTCGGCCGGCAGGCCGGCGATGCCCACCTCCAGCCCCAGCGCTCCCTCCGCCGCCGCCTGCACCAGTTCCTCCCAGGCGTCAAGCGCCATCAGCTGCTTGCGCTTCGCGGGCGTCAGCGTGCCTGCCAGCGCCGCTGCTTCACCGCGCAGCCTGGCCGGCAGCTCGGCCGGCTCCGGGACGCTCAGCTTCAGCCGCAGGCCCTGCGCCGGCGCAGCGAACAGCAGGTGGCCCGCCACCTGGCGCGGCGTGGACTCGGACAGTTCGGCGAGGTCCAGGAGCAACCCACCCCACGCCGGCATCACCGGTACGTCGGCGGGCCAGAGCGGCATCAGCTTGCGGTCCGCGGGCGCCTGGCTGTCCTCGCCCAGCACTGCGCCCAGCTCCAGCCGGCCGCGGAAGCTCACGGCGCACAGCCGGCCGCGCGCAAGGCCGCCGGGGCCGGTGTACGTATAGGCGTACAGCCCGGCGCCGCGCGTCAGCAGTGCCACCGCGTAGGCGATTAAAGCCAAGGGCGCATAAGTATAAGCGCCGCGAGGGACAGCGATGAAACGAAGTCGCGTCGGTATCAGTCTTTAGGAGTAGTACGCGGGCGGCGGGAGGATGCCGATTGTGTTAAGCTTTGACGGTACCCGCAGTCCAGGAGTGGCCTGATGTCGGACAAAGAGAAGATCCGCTACGTGGTCGGACGGCTGCGCCGCACCCGGCGCTGGCAGGTGGTGCTGGACTACTTCGTGGTCGGCCTTTTCTGGGGGGCGATCCCCGCCGCGCTGACGATCCTGGCCAGCCGCATCTGGATCTTCCCCGTAAGCGAGTACTACGTCGCCGGCGCGCTGCTGGCCGCGACCGCGCTGGGCTTTCTGATCGCCTCAGCGCTGGTCCGGCTGACGCCGCTGGCGGTAGCCAACGACATCGACGTCTCGCTGGGGCTGCGCGAGCGGGTCAGTTCGGCGCTGGCGCTCGACAGAGGCAGGACCGCCAAGGACCCCTTCGTCAAGTCGCTCGTCAAGGACGCCGCCGGCCACGTCGACGGCCTGCCGCTGCGCAAGGTCTATCCCTGGACGCTGCCGCCCGCCTGGCGGCTGGCGCTGCCCGCGCTGCTGATCGCGGCCCTGATGGTCTTCGTGCCGCAGCTCAACCTGTTCGCCAGCGAGCGCGACCGCGAGGAGATCAAGCTGGTCCAGGACCAGGGCCACAAGCTGATGGAGCTGGCGAAGAAGCTGGAGGAGGAAGCCGAGAAGAGGCAGGACCCGGTGATCGAGCAGCAGGCCGAGGAGATCAAACGCGTCGGCGAGAAGCTGGAGCGCGGCAACCTGAAGAAGAAGGAGGCGCTCAAGGAGCTGCAGCGCCTCAAGGAGAAGCTGGAGACCCAGGCCCAGGCGCAGATCCCCGAAGGCCAGCAGAAGCTGCTGGGCGAACTGGGCGAGCAGCTGGCCAAACTGGATGCCACCGGCGAGCTGGCCGAGATGCTGCAGAGCGGCGACATGCAGGGCCTGCTCAGCGAGCTGGCCAGGCTGTCCCAGAGCCTGATGCAGGGACAGCTGTCGCCCCAGCAGCAGGAGATGCTCGACCAGCTGGCCAAGGCGCTGGGCCAAACCCTGGACAGCCAGGCGGCCCAGAGCCCGGGCGCCGAGGCGATGAAGAAGCTGCTGGAGGACCTGAAGCAGGCGATCGAGCAGGATAAGCAGCTGCGCGAGGCGATGCAGGACGCGCTCGACGCCCTCGAGCAGGACGTCAGCGCACTGACCGACTCGCTGGCGCAGAACGCGATGCCCGAGCAGGCCGAGCAGCTTAACCAGCTGATGCAGCAGATGCAGCAGCAGATGGCGCAAAACGGGATGGTCAATCCGCAGACGCTGGACCAGATGCGCCAGGCGCTGGAGCAGACCCAGCAGTCGATCGACAGCAACCAGAGCCTGAGCGAGCAGTCGCAGCAGCGGCTCACGGAGCAGACCAAGAAGGCGCTGGAGCACTTCCAATCCACGGAGGGTGGTTGAAAAGGGGGCGCCTGCGGTCAGCTGGGCAACCTCAACAATCAGATGAAGGAAGGCCGCCAGCAGATGGGCCAGCAGATGGGCCAGATGGGGCAGATGGGCCAGGGCACGGGCAGCCTCGGCGACCAGCTGATGGCCCAGATCGCGGAGCTGAAGCAGCAGCTGGGCTACGGCGGCTACATGCAGGGCGGCCAGGGCCAGGCCAGCAGCGGCTGGGGGCTGGGCACCTCGCCCTACGCCGTCGAGCCCGCGCCGGCCGACGCCGAGCATCAGGTGGAAAACCGCCAGGGCGACGACAGCCTGGAGAACACGCAGCCGATCGACTTCGAGCCGCTCTACGCGCCCGAGGACTACGCCCACGGCTTTTCCAGCGAGGATCAGCTGCATGGGGCCTTTGATCCGACCGCGCCGCCTGAGCAGGTGGAGGAGATCCGGAGCGCGCCAGAGACCCAGGAGGCGCTCCAGGAGTACGCCGACATCATCGGGACCTACACCGAGGGTGAGGAATCGGCGATCGACCGCGAGCGCGTCACGCTGGAATACCAGGAGCTGGTGCGCCGCTACTTCGAGCGCGTCGCCGCCCTGAGCAATCAGGAAGCGCCGGCCGAGGATGAAGCGGCCGAGGGTGACGGCGGCGATGCCGAGGGAGGAGCGTCCGATGAGGGTGAATCGTCCGACGGGGATGAGGAAGCGGACGCGGGGTAAGCTGCAGACGCGCAGTACTTGCACACTGGAGCTATGAGCAGCAAGAAACAGGATCCTCGGCGTCGCACGATGCTTAAGATCACCTGTTTTGCGCTGGCCTTCGCATTTGGATTGCTGGCTACCTGGCTGCTCCACCTATTGCGCGACTGGTTCGAGAGGATCGCACTCGGTGTCTGAATCCGCAGGGGCGAGGCCTACCTCGCCCACGTCTAATGCGGGCGCCATGAATGGCGCCCCTACTTCATTCACCTCTGTGGCTTCGGTGATCTCTGTGGTTAAGGCCAAGGTTGCGGGCGCACAGTCCCGCCGGGGTGGGACGCCCCTACCCGGTAGGCCGGACTTCAGTCCGGCGATTGAAAGGTCAGGGGGCTGAAGCCCCCTGCTACCGGGGACGGGCCGCCACGGCGTCCGGCCCCTACGGCCAATCCGGCGGCACGGCGGCCACCGCTACGAACCACTGGCCATCGACCACCGACTGCTGACTACTGACGGCTGACAGCTGACGGCTGATTACCGTTCCGCCAGCCACTCGTCGATGACCTTCAGCGCCTCGGGCGGGATGTTGTGGCCCTCGTCATAGGCGTGCAGCGTGACATTGAAGCCGTGGGATTCAAGGATGTCGCGGGCGCCGGTGGCGGCCTCTTCACCGTAGAACGGGTCGTCCACGCCGTAGCCGACGAAGACCGGCAGGCCGCTCGCCGCGTCCAACTGGCCGTCTTTGAACCACTCTTCGCTCAGCGGGCTGCCGAGGCAAATGAGGCCACTGAAGCGCTCGGGGTGGCTGGCGGCCGCGATGTAGCTCAGGATCGCGCCCTGGCTGAAACCCAGCAGATAGACCTCGCCGACCTTGTAGCGCGATGACAGGTCGTCGATCACCGCCAGCACGTAGTTGACAGTGACCTGCTTGACCTGCTCCAGAAGCTCGTCCTCGTCCGTCTCCAGGAACCAGCTGTAGCCCAGGGCGCTGCCCATCGGCAGGGCGTAGGGCGCCTGCGGCGCGGCGTAGATAAACTGCGGATCGTCAAAGGCGTAGTACAGCGTGTTGAACCGCCCGGGGCTGGAGGCATAGCCGTGGAGCCCGACAACCAGCGGGTACTCGCGCTCCGGGTCGAAGCCCTCCGGCAGATGCACGGGCACCCCGAAGCAGGCCGGCGCCTCGACCACCACCACCTCGGGCAGCGGCGGGCCGTCCATCAAACCGGCGGACGGCAGCTGGCAGACCTCGGGTGCGTCGAATGACGGCGCCGTCTCCTCCGGCGCATCCGCGGGCGGCGCGGCATCGTCGATCACCGGGGGCGTGGTCTCATCCTGAGCCAGCGCGGTCAGGCTGACCAGTGGCAGCGCGCAGATGGCCAGCGCAACAACAGCGGCCTTCGCAATCAATGAGTGGGTCATGCTAGTTGGACTCCCGATCTGCGATCTGGTGCGATGATAGCGCCCGGAACCTCTCAGCCGAGCTTCAGCTGCTCCTGTGCGGCATCGGCGTAGGCCCCGGCCTGCTGTTCGCTCTCGCCCTCCGCGTAGATGCGCGCCAGCGGCTCCGTGCCGCTGAGGCGAGTAAGCACCCAGCCCGACGCCGTGCGCAGCTTGACGCCGTCGAAGGTGCTGGCGTCCTCGACGCTCTCCCCCGCCAGCTTACTGAGGCCCGCCAGCTGCTCCATCCGCCCCCGCAGCTGCTCGCGGTCCGCATCGGCGGGCAGCGGGACGTCGCGATGGATGAACACCGGCCGGCCGTATGTCGCGTAGAGCTGCTCGACCATCTCGCTCAGCGGCACGTCCGCCAGCTGGCGCGCGTGGAGCAGCGTGTGCGCCATCAGCAGCGCGTCTCGCTCGGGCAGAAAGCGGCTGAAGCCCGTGCCGCCGCTCTCCTCTCCGCCCATCACGGCATCGAGCTCCACCATCGCGCGGCTGACGTGCTTGAAGCCGACCGGCACCTCGTGGACCCGGCAGCCATGGGCCTCGGCCACGCGGCGCGTCAACCCGGAGAAGCTGACCGTCACCACCACGTCGCCCGTGCGCTCGTGATGCTTCACCAGGTGCTCGAGCAGCAGGCAGAAGATCTCGTGGCTCTCCAGCAGGCGGCCCCGCTCGTCGACCACCCCCAGGCGATCGCCGTCGCCGTCGAAGGCCAGGCCGATCGTGCCGCCGCCCTCGTAGGGCACGCGCTCCTGGAGCAGGTCCAGCCCGCCCGCCACGGGCTCGGGCTTGGCGCCGCCGAAGTACGGATCGGGCTCGGCGCGCAGCACCTCATCTAGGTCGAACGCCTCGGCCAGCACCTCGCCGTACAGCCCGGCCGCCGCGCCGTGCATGAAGTCGACGATCAGCGGCTGCTCCTTGTCACCCGGCCAGCCCGCCGCCTTGAGGAGTGCCTTGCGGTAGTCCTTCGCCACGTCGAGCACGGGCAGGTCCTCGTCCTGGATCGTCGCGCCCGTCACCGCGCCGGCGCTCTCCTCATTGGCCAGGGACTCGATCAGGTCGGCGTCGGCGGGAAACAGGCTGCCGCCGTGGGCGCCCTTGAGCTTCAGCCCGCCGTAAAGCGGCGGATTGTGCGAGGCGGTCAGCTGCAGCCCCAGCGGGGCCTTGAGCCTGCGCACGGCGAAGGCCAGATAGGGGCTGGGGCACGGCGCGCCGGCCAGCCGCGGCTTGAGCCCGGCCTGTTCCAGAATCTGCCCCGCCTGGGCGGCGAAGCGCCGGGCCATGAAGCGGGTGTCGTAGCCGACCGGAATCGCGGCGGTGGGCCCGGCGGTGTCGCGGGCTTCAAGGAAGCGGATCGCGCCGCGGGTGATGCGGGCCACGGCCTCCGCCGTCATTCGGTGGCCGATGATGCCGCGGAAGCCGTCGCTGCCGAATGCTATCTGCACATGACCGCCCTTCAGACGGCTGGGGGCGCCGCGGGGTTAGAGGATCGACTCAACCTCGCCCTTGAGCGTGTCGTAGTCGCGGAAACCGACTAGTTTCTTGATCTCCCGGCCACCGTTGAAGAAGATCATCGTCGGCACGCCGGAGATGCTGAACCGCTGACCCAGTCCGGGGTCCTGGTCGATGTCGACGTGGTAGACGCCGATCTGCTCGCCGAACTCCAGGTCAAGCCGCTCCAGGACCGGATGCAGCATCTTGCAGGGCGGACACCACTCGGCGGAGAAGTCCACCAGCACCGGCTTCGTCGCCTGCTCCACTTTCTCGGCGAATTGAGCTTCGCTCAGTTCCTGCATTGTTACCTCCAGGTGACGCGCACGAATTATAGCATCACCTGGGTTCTCTCAGGCTGGCCACTGCGCGTCCCGCTCAAGCTCCCGCCGATACCCCGTAGGGTATCTCACCTTCACTATCGGGTCGGCGGTGCGAATATCGCATCGCTAGAGGAACAGGATGCCCAGCGCCAGGGCCAGTAGCGGGGAACCGATGCCAACGATGTAGTTATCGTCCACCGGCGTGGCCAGGCTCTCCAGCAGCGCGATGACCACCGCGACGGGGATCGCCACTTCCCAGGCCGCCGAGAGCGGATGGGGCAACGTACCGGGCCAGGGGACGGCGAACGCCGCCAGATAGGCCGCCAGCACGCCGAGATAGCAGGCCAGCATCCCCCACCAGGTCTTCTGCCGGCTCCAGGGCACCGTCACGGACACCGAGGGTCCGGGGCCCACCAGCCCGGCCAGCCCGTCGCCCAGCGCCAGCGCCAGCCAGCCGAACATCACGTAGCGCACGCTGTCGGCGGTCAGCTGGTCCAGCAGGTCCAGCAGCGGCCAGAGCACGATCAGCAGCAGGATTACTGCGCAGTAGCCGCGCACGCCGGTGATCACGCCGCGAATGCGGTCCGCCGGCTTGGCCAGCACCCTGAGCCACCAGGCGTGCCGCGGCCTGAGCAGCAGCGCCAGCGCCATCCCGCCCGCGGCCGCGGCCAGCGCCAGCCAGTAGGGGATGTACGGCAGGGCCAAAGCCCCGGCGCCGCCGACGATATGCAGCAGCTTGCGTGCCGTCCGATTGTAGCCGCGCCCGCGGTCCACGTCCCGATTGTCGCACAGAACCGGCCCGCCTGTCGCACATCTCGCGCGACGTTTACAATGCAGGCGTGGGAAGGGTTCTGCTGCTGACGCGCGGGGATGCCCAGTGGGGGCTGGGACACCTGCACCGCGTCAGCTGGCTGACGGAGGCCCTGGGCGCCCAGCGGCCCCCGCTGCACCCCGCCGTCTGCTGCCTGGACTCCGCGGAGGCTCGACGGTTCTGGACAGGGCGAGCGGCGCGCGTGGACTTCGCCGCGCCCGAGATGGACGGCGCGCAGCTGGGCGCGGGGCTGGCGCTGGAGCTGACCGATCGCGACGTGGTGGTGGTCGACTGGCTGGACTCGGCGCCCGGGCTGGTGTGCGCCCTGCGCGGCAGCGGGGCGCAGGCAGTGCTGCTCGACGACTACGGACCGGCCCGCCGGCACGCCTCTCTGGTAATCAACGCCCTGCTCGCGCCGCTGCGGATGGACGACGAGCGGGTCGGGCGGGCGCGGCTGGTGGGCGGCGCCAGGTACGTGCAGCTGCCGCCGGCCGTCACCAGACTGCGGGGGACGGCCGCCGCCACGGCGCGGGCGATGGAGACGGAGCTGGCGGCCCCGCTCGAGCCCGGCACCGAGGTCCACAGCGTGCTGGTCAGCTTCGGCGGCAGCCCGCGCGCACAGCTGATCGAGCTGGCGCTCGGCGCGCTGGCGGATGCCGGCTACGGCGGCCGCGTGATCGTGATGCCGGCGCCGGATGAGCAGCCGCCGGACGGCGGGCTCGACGTGGAGTGGCTCAAGGCCGGCGAGCAGTTCCACAGCCTGCTGGCGGCGGCCGACCTGGCCATCTGCGGCGGGGGATTGACCCTCTACGAGGCGGCGTTTCTCGGCGTGCCGGCGATCGCCATCGCCCAGCCCTCGCCCGTGCCCGGGCACGAGGATCACCAGCTCGGCACGATCGGCAAGCTCGCCGCTGCGGGCTGCTGCCTGGCGCTGGGGATGGCCGGCGAGGTCGGCCGCGAACAGCTGAGCGTCACCCTCGGCGAGCTGCTGGCCGACTGTCAGCGGCGCGGCCGGATGTCGGCGGCGGGCCTCGGCCTCCTCGACGGGCGCGGCCTGATGCGCACGGTGGAGGAGATCCTGCCGCTGGTCAGGCCTTAGTCCCGCTGCGCCAGCCGGGTCTAGTCACCGATCGGCGTCGCGTACTTCAGGCAGCCCCGCGTCGCGTCGTAGTAGCAGACGTGGGGGCGCTGCTCCCCGTCCAGCACCAGCGAGTTGTGAATGCCCACGTCGCCGTCGGCGTCGACGATCTCGATCTGCCACTGGGTGCCGACGAGCCGGGCGTAGCGCGCCTGGCGGTCGTGCTCGTGGCGGTAGCAGACGTGCGGGCCGCCGTCGGAGTCGAGGGCCAGGCTGCCGTACAGCCCGGAACTCCCCGGCTGCTCGACGTTGCTGTAGTGCCACTCGGCGCCGTCCCAATAGACGTAAGTGGCGACCCAGTGGTAGTTGTCGAAGTAGGTCATGTGTGGGTTGTCGTCGGCGTCCAGCTCCAGCGACGCGTAGGCCCCGACCTGGAACCAGTCCAGCGTCAACGGTTCGGGGAGCCACTCGGTACCGTCGTGATAGGTGTAGCGCAGCCGGCCCGAGCCGCTGAAGGCGATGTGCGGCAAGCCGGCGCCGTCCAGCGCCAGCGATGACGACCAGTTGTCCTGGGGGCTTTCGGTGGCGACGGTCTCGATCTGCCACTGGGCGTCCGGGCGCCAGGCGTGCTTCAGCTCATAGGTCTCGGTATTGAAGTAGCTGACGTGGGGCACGCCCTGGGGATCGAAGGCCAGCGAGGTGGTGGTGCCCAGCGTGCTGTCGTTGTCGACGGTCTGGGTATCCCAACCGACGCCGTCCCACTCCACGTAGATCAGGCGGTGCTTTGTGTCGTTGTAGCAGGTGACGTGCACCCCGTCCGCGGCGTCCAGCGCCAGTGAGCTAAACCAGCCGACGTTGTCCTCCATCACGATCGCGGCGCTCTTCCACTCACCGCCCTCCCTGAAGGCGTACCTCAGGTCACCCCTGGCGGCGTCGTAGTAGCTGACGTGCGGCGTGCCGGCATCCTCGAGCGCCAGCGAGGCGTAGAGCCCCACGTCGCCGTCGTCATCGACGATCTCGATCTGCCACTGCCGCGCCTGGGGGTCGAGGATCAGCAGGTAGTCGCTGGGATAGCCCTCGCTCTCGCCGTCAGTCGGCCTGACCCAGTAGTAGGACTCCGCGGGCGGCTCAGTGACCGCGAAGCTGACGATCCTGCGCTCGCCGGCGGGCTGCGCCGCCGAACTGAGGGGCACCGTGCCCAGCAGGGCCGCGTCCCCGTTGTCATCACCGGCGCCCGCGGGATAGTCGCTGAGCGAGGCGCTGGCGTAGACGTTGTAGCTGGTTACCTGGTTGTCGAAATTGACCCCGATCGGCGTAATATCGCTGACGGTGATGAAGCCGTCCAGGTTGCCGTCGACGCACGAGATGGCACTGCTGAAGTCGAAGGGGCCTTCCGCACCGAAATGCTGCCCCAGTGGCGTCAGGTCGCTGACCGTCACCAGGCCGTCCTGGTTGTAGTCGCCCTGACTGGCGTAGCGCCAGCTGAGCGTGCTGGTCGCCGGGTCCCAGCTGAGACTGGTCCGCGAGGCGTCGGTCGTAGGCACCGACAGCGGGCTGCGCGCGGGCCGCGGCGCAGCGGCGGCAGATGCCGACAGAGCTGCGATGCAGGCCAGCAGCAGGTTGACTACCAGTAGCGTCCGGAATCCGCGCAGCGGCATATCGCACTCCACCTCAGGCCTGGATTCCCCACCCAGATGATATCAGAGCGGCGCCCATGCCGCCATGCGATCCTCCGCGCACCCGGTGTCTCCCGGGTGCCCGCGGCCTGTACAATACGCGCCATGGCAACCAAGACCCCGCTGACCGCCGCCGGCGTCACGCTGCCCGGCTGGGCCGAGGACATGGCGCGCAAGTACGCCTCCAGCGCGCTGAGCACCTTCATTCTGCACGGCAACGTGCTGGATCTGGTGGCCTACGAGCGCCAGGGCAAGCGCGAGTTCGACTCGCTGCCGGACTTCCTGACCCAGGTGTTCTTCGCCCAGCGCAAGATCGTGATCACCTACGATCTGTCCAGCGGCATCCAGTGCCCGACCGCGGAGATGCGCGGCGAGATCATGAGCGTGGTGCGCGCGATCGACACCATGCGAGGCACGGACTACGCCGACAAGGGCCTGCCCAAGGACCCGCTCAAGGCCATCGAGCTGATGGCGCGGATCGTGCGTGGCAAGCTGGTCAGCAACAACGCCGAGGACAAGCGGATCGCGGTGATCATCAAGTACGCCGAGACGGTCTTCGTCGAGGCCGAAGGTTACTCCAACGTTTCGGACCGCGCGGCGGCGATCGCGCTGACGGAGTTGGCCAGCGACCCGACGGTGCTGGAGAACGACGTCACCATCGTGCTGATCGCCGAGAGCACGGCGACGATGAGCAAGCGCGTCCAGAGCATCCCCTACGCCGCGCAGCTCAAGCTGCCGCTGCCCGACGAGCCCGCGCGGGCGGCCTACATCAGCCGCGTCAACGCCACCGCCGAGCTGGACCTGCCCAGCGACGTGATCGACATGCTCAAGAAGCACACCGCGGGGCTGACGCTGGTGCAGATCCGCGGGCTGCTGCAGGAGGCCGGGCTGGGCAACGTCGACTTCGGCCACCCCGCCTACATCTACAAGCGCAAGCGCGAGATGATCGAGGCTGAGTGCCGCGGGCTGCTGGAGTTCATCGAGCCCAAGTACAAGCTGGACATGGTGGCGGTGCACACCCGGGCCGTCGAGGAGCTGAAGCGTGACTCCGAGCTGGTGATCAAGGGCCACCTCGACGCCGTGCCGATGGGCTATCTGATCGCCGGGCCGGCCGGCAGCGGCAAGAGCTTCCTGATCAAGGCCTTCGCTGGCGAGGTGGGCATCCCGTGCGTCGAGCTCAAAAACTTCCGCGAGAAGTGGGTCGGGGCCACGGAGCAGAACCTCGAGAAGATCATCACCGTGCTCAGCGGCCTGGCGCCCGTGGCCTGCATCATCGATGAGGCCGACGCCTATCTGGGCACCCGCGAGGCCGAGGGCGACAGCGGGGTATCGAGCCGCGTGTTCAGCCGCCTGACCAGCTTCATGGGCGACACCACCAACCGCGGCAAGATTCTGTGGTTCCTGATCACCAACCGGCCGGACCTCTTGTCGATGGATCTCAAGCGCCAAGGCCGCGCCGAGAAGCACATCCCGCTGTTCCTGCCGGAAAGCGAGAAGGACTACGAGGACCTGCTGGACGTATTCAGGCGCAAGCTGGACCTGGAGCTTTCGTTCGCCGACCTGTTCGGCGATCCGCCGAACGGCGCCGCGCTGAAGCTCGAGGACGTGCAGCAGCACAGCGGCGCGGACCTGGA
>Ga0180432_10004508_pt1 | contig 19070 bp, 40 predicted proteins | sample SS_ome_10_FD_132414 | JGI IMG/M metagenome (GOLD analysis project Ga0180432, IMG submission 132414) | Hypersaline lake sediment archaeal communities from the Salton Sea, California, USA - SS_1_MS_2 metaG | ecosystem: Environmental > Aquatic > Non-marine Saline and Alkaline > Hypersaline >...
ATGAGAATGATGCAACCTGGGGAATTAATGTCAGGGTGGACGATGAGACGGTCAAGGCAGCGAAGAGGTTTTTGGATGAGCATCCGGAGATTGCGAGGAAATATGGACAAGCAAAAAGTTCCTATCCAGATGGACGGAAACTTAATATCGGTCAAGATATCATTTCTCGTTTTCTCGGGAAGAATTGGTTTACTAGTCGGGTCGCCCGCTCCCTCCAACGCAATAAGATGGAGGAAGAGGGGAAGCTTAGCAGGGAGGCGATTAACATGCTTCCTACCGAAGGAACATCACGCTCATTTGTTGCCGCGGTTAAGGAAATCAAACCAGACTTAGAAACACAAGTCCAGGTTGCTAAACGAATTTCCGATTCTGACAAAAAAGACGGCCTTACAAACCCCACCGCAATTCGTTCCGAGCTTCTTAAAGATAGCCTTGAGAAAAAGGGCATTAAAAAGAAGGCCGAACAAAAGAAAAAAGCTAAAGATTTCATTGAATATATCCGGGAAACAAATAAAGTCATCAATGATTTGAATTTGAGATTGGATAAAATAGCTCAGTTTCAATCTGATTTTGACTCGGAATTTTATCGCAAAACACAAGAAAGAATGCAATTTAGCCTAATGGCAAACAGCCTTTTCGCTAGATTAAAAAATATGCTTAACGGAGGGCAAAATGATTAAAGAAATGTCACTAAAAAACACGCTTCTTTACGCCTTTTTAGAAACCGTCGATAACGGTAGGAAGCAATTAGACCTTGATTCTCTAGTGAAGAAATATCGAGGGCATAAAATTCTTTGGAGGAAAACATTAAGAAGGGCTGAGGTTTCCATTGTGGGAACAATGCAAGGTGTTAATAAAGAACTTTTTGCAGAGGGCTATCTTTTATTAACAGTCTTGAAAGATGGGAAAAGAATTGAGGGCTGGAAAATCGCAGATCCAGATGACTCCATTGATGTAATTCGTATCAAACAAATGTTTGGTCAGGACTATATGAATATTCTATCTAAAATTATGAAACACAACAACGGGGCAAAAAAGGCTGAAAAGATTGGATTGCTTACACGAGGAGAAAGAAGGCTATTCCCGAATTACCAGAAATGAAATCAGACAAACTTAATACCGATAATGAATAAATCCCCCGCATTTCAATTTTATCCAAAGGATTTTCTGTCAGACATCAATGTTGTTTCGATGAACATGGAAGAAAGGGGTATTTACATTACTTTGCTGAGTATTTGCTGGATTGAAGATGGCATCCCAATTGATTCACCCCTGGTTAGCAATTGGTTGAAAACTGGTTCACCATTAAAAGAGTGTTTTTACGAAAAAGATGGCAAATTAAGAAATAGAAGATTAGATAAAGAAAGAAAAAAGCAGGTTGATTGGGCAAAAAAATCTGCCGAAGGCGGTAAATCCACACAAAGAAAAAGATGGGATGGGGTTGAAAAGCTAAGTCGTTCAGAAAGATTAAAAAAAGCGCGTCAAAAAGGAACGCACACAGAAGATGAATGGCAAAAACTGCAGCAGATTTGTAATAACAAATGTGTTATTTGTGGGGTAGAAAAGGGGAATTCACACGGCAATGCACTTTGCAAAGATCATATTATTCCCATTTGCTTAGGGGGAAGTGACTCTATTGATAATATCCAACCGATATGCCGAAATTGCAATACAGGAAAGACAAATAAACAAATAGATGCACGGCCAAAGGATTGGAAAAAACGCCTAACCAATTATCAACCAACTGTCAACCAACGGTCAACTCTTCAGTCTTCTTCTTCTTCTTCTTATAAAGATAAGATTCTTACGAATCTTATTGTCGAACTTATCAAAAAAAATGATTCAAAAGCAAAAGTTCCAAAAGAGAATACACCACAATTCGATAAGTGGTGCGATCACATTCGTCTTTGCCGTGAGCGTGACAAACGTACAGAGACTGAGATAGAGCGGGCTATCCGATTCTCGCAGGAAGATGAATTTTGGAAGGCCAATATTCTCTCGACAGCGAAGCTCCGGGCGAAGCTGCCTCAGCTATTACACCAAGCGAGTCGGGGATCTCAGGAGCGGTATGTTGGCTCAACACCTCAAAAGCCGAAATCACCAGAACAGCAGAAATTTGAGGGTGCTATCAAAGCGAAACGACAGGAGATTGAATCACAATACAGGAGCGAGTTAAGCGAGGCCCGCAAGAGTAAGGATAAAAATAGGTGGGACGAGATACATGCAATCATAAATAACGCTGTTGCGGCTTATAGCCAGGAGTTGGAGGGATGAACAATGACTGAATTGTGGGCGGGGCAATGAAAAAACCATCACGCCGCCGGGGAAAGGAGCTTGAGCGCTTCGTGGCGGGGGCGCTTGGTGGCCGGAGGCTTGGATTATTGGGTATGGAAGACGTTTCCGCTGGCGGCCTGTCTATCGAGTGCAAGGAGAGGGAGCGGCCGATCAAGACGCTTGATACATGGATGGAGCAGGCTGTCGGTAACGCGGGAGATAAGATTCCGGCGGTGGTGCTTCATATCAACGGCCGCCGGCATGAATCAGACTATCTCATATTAAGATTTGGCGATGTTGCAACTAATTGCAAGTCGCGGGAGGAAAAGAAATGAAGGCCGCCGAAATAATTGATCTTGTCATTAAAAACTGCGAGATCAGGGTTAACTACACTACAGACGGACGGTGGGAAGGGCGGTTTGAATATATCATAGTCCCCTATGCGGACTGTAGGCGTAAGGTTGAGGAATATTTAAGGAGGAACGATGAGTGAAATAACGGAATGGGTAGACGGAAGAATCGAATGGCTAGAAGAGGCCCGTTACCGGAGTTGTAATAACGAACAGGCAGACAGGGAATTTAACGAGAGAGCAGAAACCGAACTTGAGATTTTATACAAAATCAGATCCCTCCTCCAGCGGCGGACGGTGACGAAATTAAGGGCTAGACAAGCATGGGCCGATCGGTGTGATGCTGACATGTCAATGAGATTTCAGGAGTTCATGGGTGCGCTCAAAGACCTCGGCATCCAAATCGCCGACGAAAAGAACGAGGGGGAGTGATGAAATATGTAAGCGACTGCTGTGAGGCTGAGGTGTATGATGACGCTTGGGAGTTCAGGGAATTAGACGGAACCCCAAACATCGAATATACCTATATTTGCTCAAAATGCCACAAGCTATGTCAGCCTATTAAGGCGGCGGTCAAAAAGGGGAGAGATGATGGCGATAGAGTCTGAACATTATTTTCCGAGAGATTATCTCTTTCCAGGAACAAGGGTATGGGTTTTAGTCTGTGCTGGATTGTCCCATCCAAAAATCGTACAGGGCGAAATTGCCTCAGCTATTACACCAAGCGAGTCGGGGATCTCAGGAGCGGTATGTTGGCTCAACACCCCAAAAGCCGAAATCACCAGAACAGCAGGAGTTTGAGGATGCTATCAAGGCAAAGCGACGGGAGCTTGAATCACAATACGGCGATAAACTCAATGAGGCTCGTAAAAATAGAGACAGGAATAGATGGGATGAGATACATGCACTCATCAATGATGCTGTTGCCGCCTATAGTCAAGAATTAGATGGGTAGTAGCACCTAATGGGGGCAAAAATAGGTCCGAAGGAGATGAAACAATGGAAACAAAAATAATCCGGGCGAAGCGAGTTAAAGGGGATGTTATTTTCGATGGTGAGGTTATCTTTGAGGGTGATTGTGAGGTCGAAGGGCAAATCAAGGCCATGAGAATAACGGCTAAAAAATCCATCGAGGCTGGCTGGTCCATCGAGGCTAGCGGGTTCATCAAGGCTGGCGGGTCTATCAAGGCTGGCGGGTCCATCGAGGCTGGCGAGTCTATCAAGGTTGGCTGGTCCATCAAGGCTGGCTGGTCCATCCAGGCTGGCTGGTCCATCGAGGTTGGCGGGTCCATCGAGGCTGGCTGGTCCATCGAGGCTGGCTGGTCCATCGAGGCTGGCTGGTCCATCAAGGCTGGCGGGTCTATCAAGGCTGGCGGGTCCATCGAGGCTGGCGAGTCTATCAAGGCTGGCTGGTCCATCGAGGTTGGCGGGTCCATCGAGGCTGGCGAGTCTATCAAGGCTGGCGAGTCTATCGAGGCTGGCGGGTCCATCGAGGCTGGCGAGTCTATCAAGGCTGGCTGGTCCATCGAGGCTGGTGGGTCTATCAAGGCTGGTGGTTACATTGAGGCTGGCGAGCACATTCAGGCTGGCGGGTTCATTCAGGCTGGCGAGTACATTAAGGCTGGCTGGTCCATCGAGGCTGGCGAGTCTATTAAAACCGGCTCCTACATCTTTAGCTTCGCTTTTTCCGTCGAGGCTAAATCCATTAAGACCAAAACACTTCCATTCTGGCGTTTCTTCTGGGCGGGAATGCCGCCGCTGAAAAAATGGAGGGAGAAAATCCTTGATGATGATACATGTTGGGCTGATTACAGAAAGATGGTTTCGAAGGCTGAGGCCGTAAAGATATGCAGATGGAACGGCTGGCACCCTCTTTTGAGGGCACACCTGGAGATGTTTTTTGGGCTAAAGGACGAGGTCTCTCTGTCGGGCAACGACGGGGAAAGAAAAGGAGGCTCAGATGGATAAGGAATTTGGTGCCTATCATAAAGAAGGATTGCCAGCACAGTTTATTTCGGGAAACCTGGCATATATTCAAACAGCCTTGGATAAATTAAAGGCTACTAAAGCAAAGAAACATGAAGAATTGCCTTGTTTGAAACAAGAGAATCCTAAACAGCCTTGTTATGCCACCTATGGAGGGACCACAAGATTTGGCCCTAGAATGTTTGGGGAATCTGTTTTTTACGGAATCATCTGGTGGGGGCCTTCTCCTGAAAAACTAAAGGAACTCGCAAAAGGAGGCTCAGATGGATAAGGTGACTAAAGAGGAAATGCTTCAACGGTTTAATAGGTTGACTAAAGTCGATATGAGATATCTGGTTTCAGAGAGCCATGAAGAAACATTCATGAAAATCGACAACGCCATCCGCTCTCTCATAGAGCGATACGGTGACCGGGAGGAACCCGAGCCTTCGGGGGAGGCGGGGGAGTTGGTTTATATGCTTGACAAAATGGCGCGACCCTATATCCAAAATGCTGCTGATGAGGAGTGGCAAGAGAGGGCGGAAAAAGCGGTTGCCCAACTCAAATCCCTCCTCCGGCCGAAGACCGTGACACACTATGACGTTTACAGCGTAGTAATGCTCATGGCGGCTAGGAGGCTCAACAAGGACAAAGCAAAGGATTTAATTGAATGGCTTCAGAAGCACGGTATCCAAGTCAGCGAAAAGGCTGGCGAAAAAAATGAGGAGGATTGATGGAATATGTGAGTGATTGCTGTGGGGCTGAAGTTTTTGTAGAAGCTACGCATAAAGCCGAAAGTCGAAGGAGCGATGCCTTCCAGATTGTTTACTGTCTCAAATGCCACAAACTATGCACGCCTATCAAGGCGGCGGTCAAAAAGGAGGCCCAGATGGATAAGGTGAAAGAGGCAATCAGGGCATTAGAAAATCCCTATTCCAAAGAAATGTTTGCGGGCAAAAAATATAATCCTACAAGGGCGGGAGTGGGATATGAGGCGTGTCGTAGGGATGCGCTGGCCCTCATCGAGCGATACGCGGATCAGGACGAGAAACAGCCGGAGCCTGCGGGGGAGGCGGGGGAATTAGACTTAGAAGATTATCTTTATTCTGCGTTTACAGGATTTTCTCCTACGTTTAAAGGATTTTCTCCTGAAGGTGGAATGCGGCGGACGGTGAAGAGGGAGTGGGTCAATGAACTAATTGGCTGTGGGGTAGTTGCGGCAGCGAGCGGAGATTATGAACCACTTTTAAAAAGGCTCAAGTCCAAGGGAATCGAAGTCACGGATAACACTGAGGATAAAAACGAGGGCAAGGAAAGGGGGGAAGGGTGAAAAAGAAATATTTGAGATTGAAACCAGACAATCAAAGTCCTTGGTGCATTGTTAGCTTTGATCCGATGTGCCTATGGGATGGAAACTTCTCAGAAATGATGCCAGGGGACAAATTTATCGTCGAGTGCATTGAAATGACGGAAGAAGAAGCTGAAAATCTCCCCGAATTTACCGGGTGGTAAGGAGTCCTAATGAACCGCACACACATAACACCGAGAGCGATTGCCGCCTGCCTTGCGGTGCTGGAGGGGGAGAAGTGAGCGAAAATAAACACACGTGCACAGGCTATTACAAACGATGTAAAAACGAGGCTACCATCCAGCTTGCCTGCGGAGACTGGTATTGCTTTGAATGCTACAGCGAGGGATTGAGGGCGGAAGAAGAGGCGATGGGGATATGGGACGAGGATTATCTTGGAGATACCTGTCGTGATTTGGGGGAGAAGTGACGCACGTCTACACCTGGGGCAATAATCCCAAGCGAGCTACCTTGAAAGGGCGGATGTGCAGGATTGTGGCGAGCGGGAAGAAGAACAGCGTCCTTGTGGTATTCGATGACGGCCAGCTTGAGATCGTCAGCCGAAGGGCGCTAAGGCGGGGGAAGAAGTGATCTATATAACCGATGCCTATGACGGCTCCCGAATCATGGCGAAGGAAGAGGATGTAAGAAAAGCCTGTGAAAAATGTATCGAGTTATGTGATAGAGCGGATATTAAGGACGGCTGTGGTTGTCTCCAGGCCTTTGTAATTCTCTGTGAAATGGGGGCGAAGTTTGAATATGAAAGCGCGGAGCCTGAGCATGACTGAGTCCATACAGGCGGGGCTAGGCCTTTTAAGCTTCGCCCTGTGGATATGGGCGTGGTTAATATATGCCGATGAGGGGGAGTGATGAAAATAACTAAATCATGGATTGAGAAATGGGAGCCTTGCGAGGAGGCCGTTGAATGGCTGAAGGCTCAGGATACAAAGGATGTGTTTGTGCTTATCGAACGCCTGCGAAAATCAGATGTCCCGGATAAATACGAATGGCTGGTGTGGGCGATTCCCAGGTTGCTGAAGCGTAAGGTTGACCGGGTGCGGTTTGCGGTGTTCGCCGCTGAATTGGCGTTGCCTAACTTTGAAGCAGAATATCCTAATGACAACCGACCGAGGTTGGCGATTGAGGCCGCTAAGAAATACATAAAAACCCCAAATAAGGAAAACAAGGATGCGGCGTGGTGTGCGGCGAGGGCGGCGTGGGGTGCGGTGAGGGCGGCGTGGTGTGCGGTGAGGGCGGCGTGGAGTGCGGAGAGTGAGTCGGTGAGTGTGGCGAGGGCGGCGTGGAGTGCGGTAGATGCGGCGTGGAGTGCGGAGAGTGCGGCGTGGGGTGCGGCGGCGAGTGAGTCGGTGAGTGAGACGAGTGCGGTGGAGAGCGCGGCACGGAATGCGGCAAAGAGCGCGGAGAATGCGGCATGGAGTGCGGAGAATGCGGCAGAGAGTGCGGCGAGGGCGGCGTGGAGTGCGGCGTGGGCGGCGGCGAGTGTGTCGAGTGCGGTAGATGCGGCAGAGAGAATCATCGACCACGGCTTCAAGTTATTACAGGCTCAGGCGAGTGTGTCGAATCATCGGCATGTTTATAAAAAAGCCAAGAGAAAAACACAGGGGGAGTGATGAAAGGGCGCGAAGTAGAGGGTAGGGGAGAAATGCGATTGATAAAAGTGCTTTATATGCTTCTGGCCCCATTTGTTGCAGTGTCTTTCCTTGTCTTAGCTGTGCTTATTGGGGTCGTATATATTCTAGTTCTTCCCCTTGTGGCGTGGAATCATCTACGGGAGTGGGAGTATTGGGAAAATCAAATTACGGGGCTTGGCTGGAGGAAGAATGATTAGGAAGAAACGCTATGAAAGGAGGTCCGCATGTGTGACTTAGCAGCCGTAGATATCATACTCACGTTCGCCGTGGGTGGAATCACGTTGCGTGCGCTTATCGGGATGGTCAAGGGCTGGCTGAAGGTGACTGGCCTTCTCGCCGTCCTCGTCGCTATCGTGATGTGTGGTATTGCAACGGCGGTCTATCAGCTTGTAGTCGGCTCGTTCGATTGGTTGTGCTTGGTGATAATTACGATGAACGTATTCACCGGCACACAGGTCGCCTATAGAGCTACTCACAGGTAACGGACGAGGTCACCGCTCCGGCGGTGGGTGTGGGGAGGGCGAGAAAGGAGGTGCGATATGCACGAAAAGGACGATGTCTTCGGCATCTTTATCATCCTGATCTCAGCGGTGATACTGATGGTGATATTGCTTATTTTGCACGTGAGCCTTGCCGCGAAAGTGCAAAAGCAGTGTAAGCGAGTCGAGAGCCTCGAGCAGATACTCACCTGTCAAACCATATCAAGCGAGCGGCTATCAGCCGGGGATTGAAGGAGAAATGATGAGTGTTGTTAAGGTTACAGGCACCGAAAGTGCCAGCCGGGGCGGCAGGGGGAAGCGTGGGCCTGTGCGCAAGATCCCGTGTAGCCAGTGCGGACGCAAGGTTGTGGCGTGGTACAGCAAGTCGGGCGTATGTAACAGATGTAAAATGTCTTATCGCTACAAGCAAGGACATGCGCGGCTTATTGGTCCTCGGCATCATGGATTCAAGCAGAAGGTAAGCTTTATGCCAGCACCAGATTTGCCCTATTTCTTTCGATGCCGCTACTGCCGCCGGAAATTTTGGACGAATAACTCTTATCTCCGCTACTGTAGCAATCAACATCGGCTATATCACTTTATGCATACGGAAGAGGGTGAGGCGTTCCATAACTCGGCATGGCTAGGGGGATGGGGTTATTAGTAATGAATAAGACAAAATGTTTCCACTTATTTTTAAGTGGCGACATGTGTAGGCTGGCAGTAAAAAAGGAGAATAAAAAAAAGCGAAGATATTCAACTCTGGAGAAGACCGGGATGGGAAAGCCACTTCCTTGCGTGGCCAGAGTAAAAACGGCTCCTCATGTGGTCGGCGTTGAGCAATCAGCGAATGTGAGGGGCTTAGATAATTTTGGAGGGTATACGGTGAGAAATTGGCGGTGCAATAAGATGAGAGAAGGATTTAAACTCAAAGTACCTAAAGATGGGTGCTTTTGGTTTCAATTATCAAGGGAGGTTGAGATATGAGTAATAAGGATTCGGAAGAGGTGTGGGGGTTTACCTCCAATTCGTGTTTGCCGAAGATGAGGTGAGAGGGGACGGTTGGCAGTTGCTTAGTGATAGCGGTCTAATGGTAATCGAGGGGAAGGAGGTTGATGTTGAGTTTTTTTTTCAGCCGAAATATAAATTTCGGGTTATGGAGAAAGAATGACAAGGTCTAAAGCTTGCTTGGCCAGTGTGCAAGTTACTGGGCTTGGAGGAGTAAATGATTAAATTATCGGCATAGAGAAGTGCCCCATTTGTGCCTCAGAAAAGGAGAAGATTAATGCCGGATAGAGACGGAAAAGGAGAAAAATAATGGGTCTGTATGATGATGTGAATTACGAATGCAAGTGTCCGGCTTGTGGAAGGGTTCTGAAAGACTTCCAAAGCAAGGATGGTCCATGTAGATTCTTGTCCATAGGGACAGAGGGCATATCTAATTTCTATTGTCACTGCCGCTATGCGGAGTGCGGCATGCACCCCATGTGCCGCGTCTGTGCGAATTTGGGCATCAAATGTATCAGGGGGACGTATAACGCACCGGATTTGATACGATTTTATTGCGTTGATTGGAGGCCAAATGTCGGAAGAGAAGGTAAAGCGGGAACTCAGCCGGGCAGTCGATACGCTGGCTAATAGATTTCCGCCGCCGCTGTATAGGACGATTAAGATACGTGATGCCACCTGCCCCTTTCACTTGGAGGTTTTTCGCAACCATGAGCTAAAGGGGGAGGAGGTGCTCAAGTTTAGGATCGCTCTAGACAGCATATCGGATGAAGATATTGCCCTGTGTAAGAAATATACGATGTGCGGCAGGGTCTTCACAAAAATAATAGCCTGCAAGACAGGCCGGGGGGCGTTTAAGTTTTTGGAGGTGTAATCCCACCATTTATAATCCTTCATAACCCCTGTCAATAGTAAATCCCCACCATTCAACTGGTCGTTCTGACCATTCAAACAGTACGAGAGACCGAAACTACAGGTTTGCCCAAAATCCCCGTGCTACGCTCTACAATAGAGCATTTTCAAATGGGTAAAAAACTTATCTGTTCCAAGTGTGGCGATGAATTTGACGAGGAAAACGGGAGGTGTGCCGGGACCATGAATTATTGCGGCTATTGCGAGGCGGTCGTGTTCGGCGATTCCGAGGAGCCGTCATGGCCTCCGAAAGTCACGGGCCAGGAGCTTCGGGAACTCCGGCACAACCGTGGTGTGCGGATAACGGGGAAGCCATGATAGAGGACGAAAAACGAATCCTTGCTGTTGATTATCTTAAATCATGGCTGGGCGTGCCTTATGCATGGGGAGGCGATGACTTCTCCGGCTTCGACTGCTCAGGCCTTATTGTCGAGGTGCTTCAGGGGGTTGATGTTCTCCCACACAATAGCGACTTCCGGGCAAGAGACCTCTATAGGCGTTTTGCCGAATGCAGGGCTGTAAACCCGCAGGCGGGTGATCTCATATTCTGGTTTATAAATTTCATGGGCGATGAGATAGCGAGCCATGTTGAGATGCTGGTGAGTCCGCATTTCTGCATAGGCGCTTCGGGGGGCGGCGGTTCGGTGAGGACGATTCAAGATGCCGTGCGCTACAACGCATTCGTAAAATTGCGCCCCCTTACGTACAGGGGCGGCAATTATAAGATCGTGAATCCTTATGAGGAATGAAATATGCACGATGACAGACGGGCGGGTCGAGAAATACCCAGACAGAGGCAGGCGGTGGCCGAGGGTATGCAATGCTCATGAAAAATAGATTTAATTGGAACGAGGTTGCCATAGGAAGGCTCAAAGAGCTTCTCATTATCGGGCTTAATAATGTTGAGGCGGCGGATATTTTGAGCGAAGAGTTCAGGAGCGCTATTACCCCCATAGCCGTGTCCAACATCCGCAACCGCTATGTGCCGTTGGACAGCCTAATCGAGACAGATTCGGGCGTTCCTCTTTATAACGAGCCAACTATACCCTTAGATGATTGCATGGTTTCCTGTGACTATCACGGTCCGTATTATTCGGAACTCTATATCAATCGCCTATTAATCCTGGCTGAAAAATTTGGCATAAAAACCAATATCATTGTCGGCGATACGTTCGATATGGATTTTGCCAAGTATGCTCTATACCGCCAGATGAAGAGATGGGGTGAGCAGGACAGCCGTCTTGACACTGAGGTGGAAAAATGCCGACCCATGATCCGCGCCCTTAATTATTTCGATAAAAACTATCTTATCGCGGGGAATCACGAGGCGAGAATTGACCGCATGACGCAGGGGAAGATCGGAATTAGCCATCTTCTGCAGGTATTTTGGGGGGATGGATATAAGGAAAAGGTCAAGTTTACGGTTTATGACAAATTAAGAATCGGTGACGATTTTTTAGTTGTCCATCCCGCATCATATAGCCAGATAAGCGGATCTGTCGCAGTGCGGTTGGCCGAGAAATACCACCGTCACGTTCTTAATGCGCATGGTCATTTCATTGCCCTGAGATTCGACAGGAGCGGTCAGTATATGGGGATCGATTTAGGGGGGATGTTCAACAAGGAAAAGGTTGAGTATATAAACAAAAAAACCACTACTCATCCGCTCTGGAATAACGGGTTCGGTATGATTTATAACGGCAAGTTTTACCATTTCCATGATGAGAGCGATTGGGATTATTGGCTCAACTAGGCATCGTTTATGAAGCAAATAAACAGAGCGGCGGCAATATTAGGCGTTGGCATCGTAGTGTTGATCAGCGCTCCACTTTTGCGCCTCACACAGAATGCGCCGCCTGTTTACAACCATATTGATAGAAATGTCGTCCGCGTCTTTTATCCCTATGCGCTTGAGGATATCTACGGTGAGCGGCACAACGGCCTAGCCATGTGTTCAGGCGTCATTGTAAGCCGCAACCTGATACTCACCGTGGCGCATATAGCCACACAAAAACCGATGGGTGAGTTTTATGTTCATATCAGAAAAGGCCGTCAGGTGCACAAGGTGCAGGCCGTGATTGAGCGGCACGACACAAGAAAAGACCTCTTGCTTCTGCGTTTGGAAAAACCCATAGACTGGACACCCGTTCACTTGGCGGACTTATATGAGGTTGGCGAGCATATCATATTTTGCGGGTGCAACGTGGGGAGGCTCACGAAGTTCCGGCATTATAGAATATCGATCAATAATTACGGCATCCTCTTACACCCGGTATATTACGGCGATTCGGGAGGCGGTGTATTCAACACCCGGGGTGAATTAGTAGGGATTATTCAGAGGCTGGTCCTCGTCGAGCGGGGGGCGCATACCATGTCATCTCTTGTGGGGTATGCCATGCCGGTTGATAAGATACGTAAATTCTGGGACGGGGTGCAATGAGTGAGATTAACATACTCAAGCTTATCTCAGATGCGTTGAAACTGAAGGATGAGATAGCCGCTATCGGGAAAAAGATAGATGAGAATATCAAAAGCGAAAAAGACGCAAAGCGGAGAAAAAAGCTGCAAGAGGCGTGCGAGAAAGCACTTTCAGGCGATGATCCTGATTTCCGTGCTCTTCGTAAGCTTATGTTTCCTTACGCAAAGTAACTGTACTCAATACAACCCCTCGCTTTATCCATCGTATGACGTGCTGAATCCGGGGCAGGAAGTGCTGGCTAATCCGGTGCGCATAACCGATGACGGCTATTTCGTGGTGAACGGAGCCTATATCCAGTGGGTAGATGAGCTACAGGCTGAGATAGTGAGGTTGAGAAAGGCGTTGTAATGAACGGTGATAAATACCAGCCGATAATAAAGCAGTTTGAGACGACAGGCGATGCGGATGAGAAATTAAACTGCCTCTTCACAATGGTGTGCATGATAGCAACGAACCATCTGCATGATATTGAGGATAGACAGGCGACGATAAATGCCAGGATAAAGAAGTTGTTCTGGTTCCTGGGGGCGGTGCTTTTAGCGGTGCTGTTTTCAGACCAGCTGAGCATGACGGCCCTGATGGGTCAGATATTGCAATTATTCTGATGGGCGAACAAAAGAAAAGCAGTGGTACACGAAAGTACAAGCGCAATCAATCGAAGTGCGAAAAATACAGGCGTGCGAAAAAGCGGGAGAAAAGCCACGTGCGTCGAATTAGAAAGCATCTTCAGCACAATCCAAAGGATGAACAGGCTAGAGATGCTCTTAAGGAATGGGAGGCAAGATTATAATGACAAGCCCTAGAATTTGCTTCATTGAGATGCAAGCTTTGATGTTTACTCTAAAATGAGACTTATACCTCGAATCCTCTGTATGCTCATCTACTGCATCCTTGGGCCTCTTGCTGCTATAGCGGCAGCCGTCATCCTCTTTATCGGGCACATACCCGAGACATGGCGGCAGCTGGGACAGATGCAGAGGACTAGGCGGCGGGGGCGTGACATGAATAAAAAGCAGGCCGGGGCCGAGAAAACAGCCGGTCCCATTGACGTGATGACCCCGGAGGGCATAAAGCAAATGAGTACTGATGAATACCTGAGCCGCTATGGCATGTCACCGCCGGGAAAGAGGGGGAGTGGGTGAGAGCCGAGTTTCAGGCTCACGTTAAATCAATAAGCGTGAAGTCTCTCGTCTCTGGCGATAAAGAGGCGCAAATTCTGCTTCGATTCATCCCAAATGATGAGCTTATGGACAGGCTAAATCGGCTGCACAGGGGGGATGGCTATGTGATTGCGACTATTAAGAACGATGAGTGACAAGAAATCAGTAAAAAAAACTGAAAATAACTGCAACCTCCCCGGCCCCGGGCCTGGGCGACCAAAGGGGTCTACCAACAAGTTCACGAACCTTAAAAAGGCGTTTCTCAGGGTTTTTGACGACCTGAATGGCGCAGAAGGTCTGTATGAATGGGCAAGCAAAAATGATCGTAATCGTGCCATGTTTTACCAATGGATAACAAAAATGCTTCCTTCATCTGTCGTGGGCGACCAGGACGATAGGGGGGAATTCAGGCCGATAAATGTTGTCATCAACAGCAATGGAGCAAAAGCCGAAAACGATAACGTTACACCCGCATCAGGAGAAGGCGTGGAAGAGTAAGAAGCGGTTTATCGCCCTCTGTGCTGGCGTACAGGGAGGGAAAACCACATTCGGCGCCCTGTGGATATTGAACGAGGCCTGGGAGAAAGGGCCGGGTGATTATATTATCGCTGCCCCCAGCTATAGGATGCTTGAGCAGTCAACGCTAGTGAAGTTCCGGGAGATAGTGCCGAAGGACTACGGCAAGTTCAACACACAGCGCTCAACCTTTGTGACAAGTGACGGTAGCCGGACGTTTTTTCTCCGCTCTGCCGATAAGCCGGAATCGCTGGAAGGCATAACGGCAAGGGCCATATGGGCGGACGAGGCAAGCCTGATGAAGGCTTACACCTGGATTATCATGCAAAACCGGGTGAGCGCAACCAGGGGGCGCGTGCTTTTTACGTTCACACCGGCGCGGATGAACTGGGTCTATCATGACCTCTACCGCCGATGGAAAGATGGCGATCCCGATTATGAATTTATCCAGTTTGCCAACGTTGAGAGTCCCTATTTCCCGCGGGAGGAATACGAGCGGGCGAAACGGACGCTTACAGAAACACAATTCAAACTCCGCTATGAAGGCATATTCGCCAAGGCCGAAGGCCTCATCTACCCCGATTTTGGCCCACAGCATATCGAGGACAGCGTTGACATACCGCTGGGTGCTAAATGCGTGGGTGGAATAGATTTTGGGTGGAATAACCCTTTTGTCGCTCTCGAAGGATGGCTTGACGGCGATGACGTGCTCCACGTCTACAGCGAGTATTATCAGCCTCAGCGGACGCTGGCACAGCATGCGCAATATCTGAGCAAGGATGTTACTTATTATGCCGACCCGTCCGGGAAGCAGGAGATAGAGGAGCTAATCTCGATGGGCTATGACGTGCGGGCGGCCGACAATGACGTGAACATGGGCATAAACCGGGTGAATGAACGCATAAAGACGAACCGGCTTAAGGTGCTGCGCGAGAGATGCCGTAATCTGATAGACGAGAAAGAGACCTATTGCTGGGACGAGAAGGACAGGCCGATAAAGGAAAACGACCATTGCTGCGATGCGGAGCGGTACATGGTCATGGGCCTGGACCATTATGCTCCGGCTGAGATTATGGTGCTGGGATAAAGGCAAAGATGCCGCCTGATTTGCCTTGCGCTTATTACGGTCAGATGAGATGCTATAAGTAGGGAGGTAATGATGCATAAAACTCATATTGCACTCATGGCTTATATTCTTGTCTCTATCGCCTGCTACTCTCCGGCATCGGCAGACCTTGTCCTTCAGGGCGATATCTTCGGCTTTCAACGGGATGGTGTGTGCTTTATCAGGGCCACAGTCCTCAATCAGGGGGCGGCGGCGGCTCATAACTCAGAGGCGCACGTGGAAGTGGTTGACAATGCGGATGGCGGTGTCATTCTCGTTGAGGATGCCTATCTCGGCACTATCGGCGTAGGCGAGCAAAAGACGTTTGAGGTTGAACTTCCGGGCATAGGTTTCGGCGATGATATCAATACAAGGATTAAATTTACATGGGAGGAGTGATTGACAACTAAGGCCGTCATCCTTGCCGCCGGACTCGGCTCACGCCTCCATCCGCTTACAGAGGATACGCCGAAGTGTCTGACTGAGATTGACGGCAAGCCGCTTCTGCATCACCAGATCGAGGCACTGCAGAAAAACGGTGTTACCGATATCCTCGTTATCATCGGTTATCTCGGATATAAGGTTGTAAAAGCGCTTGCGGGTTATTCCGGCGTAGACTACCGCATGAATCCCGATTATGCCACGACCGGCACGGTATATTCGCTCTGGCTGGCATCGGCCCACCTCATGGGCGGCTGCTATATTGTCGAGGGTGATGTCATGTTTGAACCATCTGTTGTCCCGATGCTCCAGTCTAAGGATGGCTCAACATGGGCGGTGCGAAAGGCCGAGGGGGGCGATGACGGCTGTGTCGTATCTGTCTCTGACGGGATAGTACAGACGGTTGATCTACTCAAGACCCCGATTAGAGAGTGCCCGCCGCATAAGTACAAAAGCCAGGGCATAATCAAAGTCGATGCCGATACCGGGCATAATCTAGCACACCTGCTGAGTATGTTTGTGGAATATGGCGGTGGCGTGCTGTTTAAAGACGAGGTCATTGAATGCCTTGACGATATAGCCATAGTTGATATTACAGGTAAAAAGTGCTATGAGATAGATACGAAGGCCGATTTGCTTAAGGCCGAGAAGGCGCTGACGCACACGAAATACGTTGTCGTGATTATGGACGGGGCGGCAGATGATCCTGTGGTACACAAGGCCTTTTGGGTTGACGGGAAAGGGGCGGTTGGCGAAACGCCTTTTGAGTATGCGCAAACCCCCGGTCTCGACTCTCTCGCCAGTGGCGGCAAGGTTGGCCTCATTCAAACTATGTTTCCGCATCTCCCGCTGGGTTCCATCGTCGCCATGCTCGGGCTTCTCGGCTATAATCCTATGCGCTATTACCCTGACGGCAGGGCGAGCTTTGAGGCGATAGGGCAGGATATCTACCTCGACGATGAGGAGACAGCCTTCAGGTGCAACCTCGTGAGGCTAGGTGGTGATGGCAGGATCGCCGATGCAACACCTGCCGTGTCGCACCACCTGTTTGAGGATTTTACGTGCTCATCGAGGGCCGTTAAATTTATTCGCGGCAGGAGTTACCGCAACCTCGTGATAGTGCGGGACGGTAATGGCCGCCCGGATTGCACCACGACCTTTCCACCCCATGAGAGCGTAGGCAGGCCCATTCGCGCCGTATATCCCATCGGGGGCGAAACGTCCACTTTGTGTGGTCTCATCGATGAGTCTATTGAGTATTCCGATTATCTCAAAAGCCAGAAGCAGATTCGTGATGACTATGCCCTTCTCCCCTGGTCGCCCTCCACGATGCCGCATCTCCCGTCCTTCCACGGGCGGCACGGCATAGATGGTGCCATTGTGTCAGCTGAGGACTTCATGGTCGGCATAGCGAAGGCGGCGCGGCTTGAGTGGAAGCGCACGCCGGATATGACGGGGTTCAGCGACACGAATCTTGAGGCGAAACTAGTGCATGTCAAAAACAGCCTGCGTTACAACGATATTGTATTTGTGCATGTCAACGCTCCCGACGAGGAGTCGCATGCTAAAAACACCGAAGGCAAGATAGGCATTATTGAGCGGATCGACGGCGAGCTTATAGGTCCATTGAGAGAGCATCTTGACGCTCATTATCCGGGCAACTACAGACTGGCGGTGCTTCCTGACCATTATACGTATGTCGTCAGCGGCAGGCACGGCGATAAGCCTGTGCCGTATGTGATATACGGGGCTGGTGTCGAGCCTTCGGGCATACCAGCCTTCAGCGAGTGGGTGCAAAGTAAGCATGTGCTAAAGAGCTATGAGTTTATGGATTTTTTAAGGGGAGGGTAATAATGCCTAAAACCATCGGCATCCTCGGCGGCATGGGTTCATGGGCGACACTCAACTTCTTTCGCCAGATACTCGGGCTTAGCGAGCCGGACGAGTTCCGCATAATCATCGACAATAACGTGGAGATACCGAGCAGGACGCTGGCGGTGAGGGATAACGAAATAAGCACTGGGGAAATGCGCCTAGAGTTGTTAACAAGCCTCGGTCAACTCGCTTATAATGTTTGGAATATGACAGGCCCACCGCATACAAGAAAGCCCGATCTTGCTGGCGTGATTGCCGTTCCTTGCAATTCTGCTCATTATTGGTATTGCTATGAGCCTTTATGGCTCAACATGCTCGAGGTCGTCTCCGATGCGGTGAAGGCTCAGGGCTACTCCCGACCGCTCATTCTCGGAGGCTATGTGACGGTAGAGAAGCGGCTGTATAGCAAGTATCTACCTGAGGCGGCATATTTGGATGAAGAGGGTAATGCGGTTATTTATAAGGCCATTGAGTTTTTTAAGCAAGGGGGAATAGCAAGAGATCAATTCGGTTTTCTATGGAAAGACCTGCCAAAACATGATTGTGTGCTTTTAGCATGCACAGAATTATCGCTTATAAATTCTGGCTGTTGGACGGCAGTTAGCCGAAAACCCATTATCGACTCCTCTCTTGAGTATGCCAAGGCCACCGTCAAGCATGCGAGGGGAGGATGACCCTCGATATTTTCTCTCCCGACCGTTCTGACCGGGCCGAACGGCTCTATATGGCGGTTAAGCCTTATGTCACCCACTCATCATCCATCCTCGATATTGGCTGTGGCACGGCGCCTCTGGCGGGCTATATCAGCAAGAAGCATCCTGGTATACATTATGAGGGCTTCGACAATAACGGATCGGTGATAGCGGAACTTAATACGGCATATGGCGGTGAAGGCTATGTCTTTAAGCGCCTTCACTATGAGCCGGGCAACGTGGAATCTTATGTCAGCAAGGCGTATGACATAATTATTCATATCGGCATAGACAGTTATCGGTGGACGCCAATTCACTTTATTCATAAAGAGATGCTTGCGTCATCACATCTTCATCCCCATACTGTCTTACTTGAGACTGGCTATGCGCCACAATATCCGTATTGCCTGCATTCATATAATTTCGTTAAAGGCTACTACGGCAATTATAACTATAAGCTGGCAGATGAGGGCGTATTTAGTTTCGATGTGAATAACCATCACTTGAGACAGCGGCATTGGTGTGTAATCACTAAATAATCACTTCTCATCCCTTCTCATCCCTATCTATTAGGAAAAACCTCTATGAGTTTATTATATACATTGGGCCGATCTATCGGCGATTTCAGGCGGGGCATTACAGATGCGTTTCACCTTGCCGGGAACCATCCTTCGCTCAGGGACGAGTCTGCATGGGTACACTCAACGACATGGGGCGAGGCTCTTGGTAAAGGCCATAAACCGCGGACAAAACAGGAGTATATCGCCAATTATCTGGGCTGGGTTTATGCCTGCGTCAAATTGAATGCGAATGG
>Ga0180432_10004509_pt1 | contig 19065 bp, 27 predicted proteins | sample SS_ome_10_FD_132414 | JGI IMG/M metagenome (GOLD analysis project Ga0180432, IMG submission 132414) | Hypersaline lake sediment archaeal communities from the Salton Sea, California, USA - SS_1_MS_2 metaG | ecosystem: Environmental > Aquatic > Non-marine Saline and Alkaline > Hypersaline >...
GCTTTCGCAGAATTTTTGTTCTGTGAATTTGGAAATTTTTTGGAATTTCCAATTTTTTTCTTAGCCTTTTTCTTAGCCATAGGTACATCACCAATAGGGCAAATGTGAAATATAGTATATAAACTTTTCTTCTAGAGAGTACTAATCAAGTATGACATTTTTGTCCCACTATCTTTATATACTCAAAATGCCTAATATAGGGTATGTGACATAAAAGTCATAGGTAGGTGAAAGTATGGAACAAAAAAATTATTTGGAAAAAATGCTTGATGCATACCAGCAAATTGCAAAAGACGAAGATTTGCCTAAAGAAGTAAGTTTAGCATTATACGGCATGCTTGCAGAACAACTTCCAGAGAACCAAAGAGGTGGAATGTACGCAGGACTATCAGTAGGATATGCAAAACTTGCAGAAGAATTGAAGGGAGACGCAAAAGACAATGCAATGGCAATCTCACAAATGTACATGAATGCAACAAAAAATCAGTATCAAGATATAATCGATGCAAAAAAGAAATGTTCACCCCTACCAACATACAACCCAATACCTGCACAGCCATATAAGGCAAGTGCAACAAATAATTCAAAAGCAGCATAAGGAGGACAATAAAAATGGCAAAAAAAGCAAAATCAGAAGCAAGTGAAGGAGAACAAATCGGATTTCACAAAGGAGCATTAACAACTCTTGCAAAAGAGAGACAGGAATTCATGAGAATGCTAGGAATAGTAGAACAATTAATGCAGATGCATATCAAAGCTTTGAAAGATATGGGCATTGACCTAGAAGCAGAAGCTCAAAAAGCAACAAAGAAAAAACCTTTGGAAGCAGCACTAAAGTAAGATGTATAAAACCTCTGGCTCAGGCGGATATGGAAGAAACAATTCCTGTGGATACAAAACAGGAATGAGTTCATGTTATGGCGGCAGTTCACCGCAGAGCATGTATTCTTCTGGAGCTGGTGAAGACTCTTACATGGCAAAACAAAACACGCCAGTGTATCATCATGCAAGTCCGCTTGAAATCGTTGTAGAGGATTCCAAGCCTGCAAAGATGATGCAAAACTATATTTCTGGAAAAGATAAAGCGCAGATGTATCTAAACAACAAGCAGTATAATTCTTCAAGCATGTTTTTGGCACCAAAAAGGCCTCAGACACCAATGATAGAAAATTCTGCAGATATAATGCCTTACATTAGAGAAGCATTTGAGAAATTAGTTGGAGAATCATTCCCAGAAGATCATTTGAAAATCCACGTGCTGAATGACAAAGAATTTGAGATAGCACACGGACCTGGAGGAAAATTCGGACCAGGAATACAAGGATTTGCATTGAACAGACAGGGCAGAGGAATCAATGAAGTGTTTGTGAGAAAAAATCATCTAGATCACTTGATGCTTACACTAGGACACGAAATAGGACACGTGATGAGCAGAACACTATCTGATGACCGAGATGAAGAAGCAAAAGCATTTGCATTCTCTGTAGCATGGATGGAAACAATCAAAGAACATAATATCGCAGGCCTGGCAGGATCAATAATGCCAAACCCTGCAAGAAACGGACTGCACGACGTAGCATATGAATACCTGCTTGAATTAATTAACAAAGGAAAAGGAGCATGGCAGTTATTCAGAGAACTTGCAGACGGCGCAATAACAATAACAAAAAAACTTGAGGTGGTATATTTATGAAATACAAAAGGAGTACTGCAAATTATAATCCAATAATGATAATAAACGAATTATATAGGAGGTCCTAATCATGGCAAAGAAAAAAACAACTAAAAAGAAGGCTGCTAAGAAAGCAGAGAAAAAAGACGCAATACCAAAAGAACTAGATGACAAACTACCGCCAGAGGTAAAGAAAAGATTAATGGCAGTAAAACAAAACCTAGACAAATTCAAAAAATCAATAGTGGGCAAATTTGAAAAATATATTACAGGAATAGCATTACTTCCTCCACCAAAACCAAAACCTGGAGAAGAACTGAAAAAAGAAGATAAAGACAAACTAAACATCATTGTTCTTGTAGACGATACAGAACCGCACAAGATGTCAAAAGCAGAACTAAAAGACAAACTTAGCGCGATAATTGAAAACACTGCAAAAGAGACAGACAAAAACATAATTCCTGAAACAGTATTATTGTCAGAAGTGTGGCAGAACTGCTATGACGGAAAAAATGACCTTGTTCAGTTACTTGCAATGGCTGCACCAATCCATGACACTGGAATGCTTGCTGCAATCAAGATATCTGAAGTGCACAAAAACATGGTCATGAAAAAATTTGAGAAATACATTGTTGCATATGTTCTTGCAGGAAGTTTAGTGCAGGGCAGAGCAACACCAGAATCAGACATAGACGTATTCCTAATAATTGACGATACAGATGTCAAGAAAATGACAAGAGCAGAGTTGAAAGACAAACTGCGAGCAATCATCGTTGGAATGGGCATGGAAGCAGGAGAGCTGACAGGAATCAAGAACAAGATAAACATACAAGTTTACATCTTGACAGACTTCTGGGACAGCATGAGAGAAGCAAATCCAGTTATCTTTACATTCCTTCGTGATGGAGTTCCATTCTATGACAGAGGAATCTTCATGCCATGGAAACAATTGCTGAAGATGGGCAAAATAAAGCCAAGTCCAGAAGCAATTGACATGTACATGAGCTCAGGAGAGCAGATGCTTGGAAGAGTCAAGGAGAAATTAAAAAACATTGGAACAGAAGATTTCTTCTGGAGTACTTTTACACCTAGCCAGGCAGCATTAATGCTTTACGGAATACCTCCTCCTGCACCAAAAGAAACTGCAGAATTAATGAGAGATGTATTTGTAAAGAAAGAAAAACTGCTTGACGAAAAAGACATCAAAGTTTTAGAGAAAGTTCTTCAGGTAAGAAAAGATGCTGAACACGGTGTCAAGAAAATCATATCTGGAAAAGAGATAGATGATTTAGTGACATCATGCGACAAATATCTTAAGAGATTGAAGAAGCTTTTCACACAGATAGAGAAAATCAAACAGGAAGAGGCAGTTCTTCACACATACGAAACAATCGTAACTATTGTGAGAGACATATTGACAATGGAAGGCGAGAAAAAGATTTCAGAAGCAGACATTGTTAAACTGTTTGAGACTGCATGCGTTGACACTGCGAAAATACCTGCAAAATACTGCAGAATGCTTCGCGAAGTCATCAAAGCAAAGAAAAGCTTTGACTCTGGCAAGCTAACCAAGAATGAGATTGAAGACTTGAAGAAAAACGCAAGAGATTTGATTAAATACTTGGTCGAGTACATGCAGAGAAAACGTGGAAGAGAACTTCAGAAAGCAAAGATAAAGATAAAACATGGCGAGAAATACGGCGAAGTCACTTTGCTGGGAAATACTGCTTTCCTTATTAAGAATCTTGACGCAGAAGAACGCGTGATGGAGAAAGCTAAAATCAATTCAGATGGTTCTCTAGGCCCACTGCAGAAGTCTAATATTGAAGAATTTGAGAAAGCTCTTGCAGAAGCAAAGATACCGCAAAGAGCATTTATCAAAGAACCAGTCTTTGACAGCCTAAGAAAAATATTTGGAAAGGATGTAGAAGTCCTTGTTCAAAATTAATTTTTTTTATTCTTCTTTTTTAAAATATCTTGTTCCAGATTTATACACTGCACCATCAATAACACGCATTGTTGACTCCTGCACTGCAAACTCGTTTTCTCCATCATACTTATTTTGTATGCTAATTGCAATATTCACCATCCTATCACAATACTGCTTCATGTTATATCCTGCTTTCTGCAGACCTTTCATGACTTGCATGACATTATGTACTAATAGCTTGACTTTTGCAGGCTCTTCAGGCATATATTTATTCCAGAACATACTTACTGTTGTCTGAGCAATTGCTTTTGCTTCCATTTCTGACTTTACTTCGCCAATCACTTGGTCTATTGTCTGCGATTGTTCTTCTATTGCAGGGTTTGTATTAGTTTCTATGTTTACCACTGTATTTCACCACGTTTTTGTATATGATCTTGAATTATTGTGCAAACTAATTCATAATGAGGAAGCACATCATATCCTTTTATGCCTAATTCATTAAGCACGGCAAATGTTGTTTTTTGAGCATAGACCTTTTTTTCTACAGATTCATTCTGAAGATATGTATTTCTTAGTCCATCGACCACAGCACATGCTGCGTTCAATGCTTTTTCATTATTGTCCACTCCTGCCAAATAAACTCTAACTCTATCTGATAAATCACTGTTAATCATTTGTCTTTACCTCACGAAATACTTGAAAGCATGGCACCTATTTAAATACTTTTGGGTATGCTGTTTTCACCACCCTTAAATTGAAATAAAGTTTTATAAGCCAGGTTGTGCCTGTAATATATAGGGTGATTTAATGAAAACAGGATATAAAGTTGGCGATGCAATGACGCAAAACCCTATCAAGATAAAGTCAGATGCTTCACTAAAAAAATGCGCAGATTTAATGGCAAAAAAACACATTGGCTCTGTTCTGGTTGAGAGTAAAGGAAAAATTGTAGGAGTTCTTTCTGAACAAGACATTGTGAGAAAAGCAGTTGCAAAAGGCACTGCAGGAAAGAAAAAAGTCAGAGATGTAATGGAGACAGACCTTATCACAATCACTCCAGATAAAGATATTTTTGAGGCAATAAGAGTTATGCGCAATTATAACATAAGACATCTTCCAGTCATGAATCAAGACGAGTTTCTAGGGCTCATAACAATGAAAGATATATTGAAGATAGAGCCAGACTTATTTGATTTATTAATCGAAAAATTTGAAATCAGAGAAGCAAAGAAAAAACCCGCATTTAATCTGCCAGATAAAGAAGGCGCGTGTGAGATATGCGGAGAATATGCAGAAGAATTATCTCCAGTAGACGGTGTGCAGGTCTGTGCTGATTGTGAAGCAGAGTTATAAAATGGATAATACAAAAAAATTACACTATTCCATCTTAGCAGGAATAATTCTTGTTGCAGTTATTGGCACTATTTTTTCTGGAACACAGACGCCAACAGGCAGAACCACAATGGGAGTCTCTTATGATTATCCCTATTATCTAGAATCTCCTACATATGATAACAGACCTCCGATTGAAGAACACACTACATCTAATATGCCTCTTCGACCAGAACGAGCACCAGCTAACAGCTATAAACTAGAACCAATAGATTATATGAGAAGTTTTTTTGGGACAACAATGGTTTTTTTCCCAGAACAAGATCCTTGCGCACACATAATACAAAAATATATCAATAAACTTGACCAGATAAATACAAACAGAATAGAGATCTTTAATGCAGGAGGAATCGACCATAGATTCTTGACCATGCTATTTGAAGAAGAAGACAAATCAATGGGCAAGCTTACATTGGTTAAAGGATTTAATGGCAAAGAAAACTGCAGACTACGCTATGAAGTATCCAAAATAGTGGTAGGAATAAGCAGCTGGTTAAAATCAATGGACATGATAATTGAAACAGAAGGTATGCTAAAGGATACAGGGATATACATCCGCAGAGGAAGAGTTAACGTGCCTGAATTTGATTTCCAGTGCAGTTTCGGATACTAAGAATTATTTCTTTTTCTTCTTTTTTCCAGTATGCTGTGTGTCAAGCGCTTTTTCAGCTTTATCTTTAGCAAGATATTGCTTTTTTTCCAGCTCTGCAGCTTTTGCTTGTCTTGTGGCTTCTTTTTTCTCTTCATCTAATTCTGCAAGCTTTTTCTCATGAATGGCTCCTGCCAACTGTCTCTGACTGAACTGCAGAGCCTTAAGCAATATGTACACTACTACGAATAACAACAAAGCTGCCAGCAAAGTGTACCAATCCAGAGTTATATTTGTATAAACTATTGCTATTGCAAGATATGCCTGTAAATTTACAGAAACAGGAGCACAAAAGAAAAAAGTGATTTGTTTTGGAAGGGACTTGAAAAAACTAGCAAACATCAATGTAAATGCCTCAAGTATTACTGCAAAACAAATGACAGTACTGATAGGATGAAACTGAAAATTCATGAGATGTCCAGGATTTGTCAGATTAAAGACGTGCTTAAACAAATCAACACCCACAAATAAAAGAACAACACTGTTTGCAACAGCACTGCTATAACCTAATTCTTCTCTCTTGTGTGCACCGAAATAAAAAGTCATCAATAATAATGTAAAGAACAAAGGCATGATAATCCAGAACATGCTGGGATTTAAAGCAGGAGCAAGAACGATTTCTATTAAACGCTGCCAAAAAGTCTCTAAAAATACCATTTAATACCTCTTTTTAATACTTTAAGAAGGAATTGATATATAAATATTACTGATAAGAACAGATAGAAACCTTTTTAAAGCAAGTGAACTCAGTTTCTAAAAGACTAGACAACCCAAATTTGCGGGGGTAATTGCTGAGTCAAGGCTTGGCAAATCCCTAGAGCAAAGTCTGGTCAAATGCGCAGGAGAGCAACAGCTCTGCGAAACTTAAGACCAGAAGATGGTAGACCAACACCCATCTCTGTGATTGGGAATCCTGTCGGTTAGTCCGTCCATGGGTTCAAATCCCATCCCCCGCACTTTTTTTATTTTCAGCCACTGGACAGGTGCGCGCAAAGTATATAAACGATTTCTAAGTATAACTAGATAAAAAAGAGGCAAAAACATGAACGAATTCTCAAAAAATCAGCCGAATTTAGCAGAATTTCTAGGTTGGCATCTAGGTGATGGATGTATCAGCATCAATGAAAAATATTCGGAATATGTTCTTGCAGGCGATATTACTGAAGAATACCCATTTTATAAAAAAGTAATTATCCCAACATTCAATAAATTATTTAAACAATATTTAAAAAAACAAACAACATTAAAGAAATATTCTTCAGTCGGCGTATGCGGCATATACTTATTTGATGAAAATTTTGTATCACATTTACAAAAAAAATTTAATCTCACTAGCGGAAAGAAAATTAACATTCAAATGCCTTTGATTCTAAAAACAAACCAACAAAAAAAACAATTTCTTCGAGGATTATTCGACACAGACGGCAGTATTTATTTTTGCAAAAGTAATTTTAAAACAAAAAAAGAATCGCTCTACACTATTTTCCATTATAAACCAAAAATTAAATTAGCAACTATATCCGAGAAGCTTATTAAACAAGTGCATAAAATGTTATCAGACTTAGGTTACTCTCCCAGACTCTATGCGCCTCGAAAACAAAGAAAAAATGAAAGATTCATGCATGCAGTAGTATTAGACACCAAAAAAGACACCAAAAAATGGGTTCAGGAAATTGGCTTTCGCAATATGAAACACTTGACAAAAATCAAAATATGGCAAAAATTTGGATTTTGCCCGCCACATACAACTTTAAAAGAAAGACAAAGAATATTAAAAAATGAATTAAATCCAACCTCATTTTACACATCGCATCAAATAAATTCGTTAAATCAAATAAAAAATAAATTGCAATAATATTAACTATGCCTCTATTTTAATAAATGCTTAGAGAGCATGTTCATTGCTTCGCCATACTTGTCTTTGAGAAGATCCATTACAGGCAGGAATAATTCCAGAACAATAGGGCCTTTGAAATTCTTAAGCTCTGGAACAATAGGGGACTGAAGAAGTTTTCCAGTAAAAGGAACAAGATGATCTTTGCCGTCTTTAAAATCATGCAAATGAATTACCTTAATCTTATCTTTATATCTTTTATAGTATTCATACGGCTCAATACCTACCATGAAAGCATGTCCAATATCCAGACAAACTTTTGCATCTGGAAAAGTCTTAAGAATACTGTCCATTACCTCAAAATTAACATTATACGCAGAAAAACCCTCAAAAACAAATTCGTTCTCAACACAAAAATAAATTCCTGCATCCTTAAACCTTTTAATTATTTCATTTAATTCATCCTTGTGCTGTGTCATCTCTTCGCTCATGTGCTGAACATAAAATTTTACATCTGCAAGCGTCATCATCTCTATATATACATCAACTCTTTTTTTGAATTCATCAAAAGCAACTGCATAAGAATGAAATTCTTCAATACTCATCCCTACTTTCTGAACTGCTTCAAAATCTTTCTTGAAACTTTCTAGAGGTGTGCCTGTTCTAGCCTTTCTGAAAATAGTGGTATTTGGATCATATCTTATCTGCTTATAACCTAAATTACTAAAAATAGCAACATTTTGCTTAATGCTTAGGGCAGGCCAAGGTTTAGCGCATATTATCATATCTAGAATAAACCGTTCTGCTTATAAAAAGCTTTACTTTGCCACGATCATTGTTGAAGTTAATTTAACTCCTGGCAAAGACCTAATCTTATCCATAACAAAAGTTCCTAATGCCTCTGGTGCTGACAGTTCTAGTTTAACAATAACATCCCATTCACCAAACAAAATATGTGCTTCTTGAACTTCAGGTAATTGCTTTAAAGAACCGTATATTTCACTTTCTTTTGCATCATCTAATGATATTTGTACATATGCTTGCATTTAAACACCCCCTGTAATGATAAGGAAGACAAACGAGTTTATAAGTTTTTTGGCACAAAAAATGGTATAAAAAGATAATCTTTAAAAAGCAAACAAAAATCTTATCACATAGTTATAATTCGCAACCAGACATTAGCGCCTCCAATAGCTAACCTTTAAGAAAGGTTAGGATCCAAACAAGTGAGACATGAAGTCTCACAAGCGAAATTGCTTTTAACTAGAACTTCACAACAAACAAAATTACATTAGCGCCTCCGTGGCTTAGGTAGCTATCCTTTACAAAAGGATAGAACCCAAAGAAGTGCTACGCAAGGCAGCACAAGCGAAAGTGCAACAAACATCTAAATTCGCAACCAGACATTAGCGCCTCCGTGGCTTAGTAGTATAGCGCAGCCTTGGTAACTTCAAGCTTGCTTGTCGGTTTTGTACAAGCTAAGCGAAGTACAAAAAGGCTGAGGTCGCGGGTGCAATTCCCGCCGGAGGCTTTTATTATAATTTAAAATGAAAAAAGAGCTGATGATAATATTTGTTTTACTTCTTTTAGCCGGATGTAGTTCTAAGTTTCCAGAAGTAGTGACTGGTCAATTCAGGGAGCCTCTTGCGCCATGCAGAGATACGGATGGAGGAGCTAATTTTTTTACATCAGGAAAGGCAATAGATTACTACCTTATCAGAACTGATTACTGCGTAGGGCAGAAAATGCTTGTTGAGGCAGTGTGTGCTAATTTCCAGATGAGTGCATTTATTATGCATGAATGCGAAGAAAAATGCGTATTAGGGGCTTGTGTAACAGAAAGATATAAATCAGAGTTCGTTTTTCCAAGGGATTATGAAAAGAGAGGTCCACAAAACATTTACCAAGTTTCTATTGAATAAAAAGTATTCTATAGCTGATTTTCTAGAGCCAGTGCTTATCCTGCCTTTTGTGTATGGTTTGATACTACTGCCTGGCGGATTAGACAAGATTGAGTTGATAATCTGGCTTGTGCTGGTGTTTGTTTGGGCGCCGCTAATATATTTTCTCATAACAAGGAGGCACAACAAAAAATGAGGCCTTTTGTCTATATTTTACTGATTGTGCTTTTTGCGAGTTTTGCAAGTGCAAAGTGTATTGATGCACTAGATGGAATGAGAATCACAAATGACACAACATTTTGCTCAGATGCATATGATGTACCTAATGGAATACACATCATGGCAGATAACATAACAATAGACTGCGGAACAGCAGTGTTAAGAGGCGATGTGCAGGAAGGAACAGGAATAATAATAGAGAACAGAAAAAATGTAGTGATTAGACACTGCAATATCCTAACCTTTCACGTAGGCATATATCTGAAAAATTCATCCTCTATTGTAATAGATGATAGTGCACTACTGAAAAACAGGATAGGGATAAGAATGCTTAATGCAAATGAAAACTTTATCACAAATATTGCAGACAAAAGCACACAAACACCTGTGAGCCTGATAACATCAAAATTCAACACATTTGATATTAACAAAAGAATAGATGAGGCGTACTGCATATCAAATCTATGCAATGAAATAAAAGACATAAACCCTTGTGTAGATGATGACTTTTACTGCAGTCAGAAATGCACAGCAGAATCAGACAATGACTGTGTAGAAAAAGTCAAACCTGTGGACGCAGAGCCAAAAGAAAACAAGACAGAAGAGCCGGTTGTGGTAAATAAAACAGAAGAGCCAGAAACTATGACAGTTGTGCCTAAGAAAAAAAGCAAAAGCTGGCTGCTTTATCCAATATTCTATATTTTAGCATTTTTATTTATTCAGTTTTACGAACACGTTAAAGAAGATTAAAAAAAAGAGGTGTAACATTGAAAAAGAGCTGGTGGATAGTGATAGTCTTATTGTTGTGTCCTTTTGTTTTTGCCTGCGATACTCCATTAGACGGCAAAGCATATACTATAAGTCAAGATTTCTGCAACAAAAGATACTATATTCCAAATGGAATAACAATAGAGACGGATAATGTCGTGATAAACTGCAACAACGCAATACTTCAAGGCGATTTCAAGACAACAGGGATATCAATTCGTGATGCAAAGAATGTTGAGATAAAAAACTGCAACATAATTAATTTTCGACAAGGAATAAATCTGCGAAATGCGACAGATGCAGACATACATGACAGTCAATTATTAAGAAACTTTATCGGAGTGCACATAGAAAATTCTAATGGAAATCACTTCTATGAAAATAGAGATGTCAGTATCACAAAAATACTAAAAGGAATAAACTCATTTGAGAATCATGTAAAATACCTCAATAAAAATCTCGAGGGAGATTTCTGCAGGCACAACAGCTGCAATGAAAAAACAACAGAGATTAGCATGCCAGTTTATCAGCACTATTCTTTAGCAAAAATATTAGAGGCAGCAATAAGAAAATTTATTGGCATGGATGCACATTCTCTACAGTGATTGCCTTTTGAACACAAGGAGTTAATGTGCCTGCACGCATAATTATTGGCGTGAGTTTTACCTGCCTAATAAACCCTACCGGTTCAAAGCGAAACATAACTTTCCTAGCATCAGCAGGCCTTAGTGGCTCTATAAGAATAGAATCCCTGGTGGTTGCTTTTTCAGTGCCAACAATCCTTGCATGAATATCATATAATTCAGTAGTTGGACCGTTCTCAATCCAAACTTCGAGAATATCATCGTCTTTATAGCAGATCTCTAGCTCTCCACTGACCTTGATTATGTTTATGTATGCAGCATCACAGCCAGCAACAGTCTCTTGCGCACCTTTTACAAACTCTGCCTTTTCTTCTATATATGCTTCGCCCCAGCTCATGACAACAGCGCCCAGAACAATAGAGAACAAAATTAGCAATATAGTGGCAACAAGTGGAGAAACACCTTTCTTACTGTGAAGCATTATTTAATCACCTTTTTTAATTATTATATAAATACTCATTTATAAGCTTTTTCTTTTACAAAAGGTTTTTATATAACGAACATTAAGAAAAAAATATGGACCCATCACAGATGACGCCAGAACAGATGGCTGCTATGGCAAAACAGCAGTGTATTTTTTGCCAAATAGCATCAGGCCAAGTTGCATCTAAGAAAATATACGAAGATGAACACGTTGTTGCAGTATTAGATATTAATCCTGCAAATCCGGGCCATGTTTTACTTATGACCAAAGAACACTATGTTGTGATGCCTCAGATACCTGATGATGTTGTTGAACACATAGGAATGGTTACAAAAGGGCTTTCTCATGCGTTATTAAGAGCTCTTAAGGCACAAGGAACAACAATATTTGTTGCAAATGGAGTTACAGCTGGACAGCGGGCACAACACTTTATGCTTCACATTATTCCAAGAATGGAACAAGATGGAGTAGAGATAAATTATCCAGAACACCAGATTTCTGATGAAGATTATAAGAAAATTCACACTGCTTTACGCGCAGGAGTTGCTAAAGCCTTAGGACAGATGGAAGGACTAGAAGAAGAAACTGCGGCTGAAGAAGAAATGATTGAAGAAGCAGAAGAAAAAGTTTCTGAGAAAGAAGAAGAGAAGAAGGAAGAAGAAGTTGAGGAAGAGGTTGAAGAGCCTGAAGAGGAAGCTTCGGAAGATGAAGAAATTAAAGAAGAACCTGAAGAAGAAGCAGAAGTTGAGGAAGAGCCTGAAGAGGAAGAAACTTCATTAGAGGCAATGGCAACAAAGCCGAAGAAGACAAAGAAAAAAGCTAAGAAAAAGGCGAAGAAGAAAGAAGAACCTGAAGTTGAGGAAGAAGTAGATGAAGAGAGGCAAAAACTAGACGATGTGTCAAGTTTCTTAATGGGATAATATGGCAAAAACAAAATGCGAAATATGTGACTTCATAAAGTCCAAAAAAGGAAAACTGTATGAAGATGATAAGATATACGCATATTTATCCACTAATCCTGCAACAACAGGACATGTAATCCTGACTTCTAAAGAACACTATCCAATACTAGAACAGATGCCAGACTTTATTGTATCTGAACTTTTTGCAAAAGCAAACAAAATATCAATGGCCTGCTTTGAGACAATCGGTGCAGAAGGAACTAACATACTTATGCAGAACGGAGTTGCAGCAGGGCAAAAACACAATCACGCTATTTTACATATTATACCTAGACGCGAGAATGACGGCTTAAATCTGATGTGGAAGCCAAGACAGATGGACGAAGAACAGATGTCTACTGTTGAGCTGAAAGTCAGAAAAGAGGCAGAAGGAGTCGGCGCATTTGAGAAAGAGCAAGAAAAACCTGTTGAAGTGAAAGGACCTGAAAAAATAAAAGCAGGACCTGAAGAAGATTACTTATTGAAACAATTAGAGAGACTGCCTTGATTGCCGAAACAAAAAGCAAAACAAGACTTCTGGCAGAGAGATTGATGATACCTTGTTTAATGCGCTATCTTTTGCAGGAGACTGACGAAGGAGTAATGATAGTTGCAGAAAATGAAGATGAGGAGAATGCGATAGAGTTCTTTCATGAATATAGAGATGCATTAGACAAGCAAGTGTATACGCCGCCAGAATTAAGAAACCAAATATTTTACCTTCACGTCAGAGGACTCTTAACAATATACCGGCCACTTTTTGGGGAAGAGCATATTTTATTTAAAAAAATATCAAATAGAGATATAGACACCATCTTTAGAGAAATTGAAGAAGAAAGATCTGCAGGTGAAGTAGAACGAAGAATTAAAAAAATGCAGGCGAGTTAGATTAATTTATAATTTCACAAGCATTCAAGAAAGCAGTTAGTTGTTTCTTTTTAGAACCACATAAAGTGTACACATGATGCGGCTGAATATCGCCTTGTGTCATTTCCTTATATCTGTTTATTACAGTATCGTACTGCAGTTCGTATACTGAATGTGCGCCTGTAGCATTCAATAAATCTTCAACTCGGAAATTTGCAGGAAGCTTTACAGGATGCCATTCTTCTTGAACTTCAACACAAAATGTTTTTGTAGTCTTTGCAATATTTGTTTTCTCTGTTGGTTTAACTGGAGCTTCTGCTACAGCAACATCAACACTATCTAGCATAGTTATCATTCTTTCTGTCATCTTCATTCACCTACTGCACGAGAAGAAGTGTCCCCTTTAAAAAGCTTACTGTTCTGAGTCGTATTTTTTTACTTTGTCTTCTAGCTCTTGTTTAGGTTTTTCTGGTGGTTTTTCAGGCTGTTTTTGTTCAAGTTTTGCCTGATACCAGTTATCTCGTTTCTGTGTGCTTTGAAACCTTGTGTAAAAATTCCATCCAATCATATTTATTTTGAAAAGCTGGTTGTTTAAAAAGTTTCGGAAAACCTGCGAAAAATTCTAGTAAAAACATATAAAGAATAAAAAGAAAAAAATAAGCATCGCTTAACCTTGTGATGCAAAGAACCGAAACCTCAAGTAGTATTAGGCTAGGCGAATATATAAAACTTGTGAAAATGCCGGCGTCGCTTAACTAGGTATAGCGGAGAGCCGAAACCTCTCTGTCCGAAAGGGCTTCTGGGTTCGAAAGTGAGGGTTACACCCTACACGTACCAGTGTACGGTCAGACGCGAGGTCTGACGGGACTCTGGAATATTGGTTACGCCCAAAGAGCCCGCGCTGGCGAAATTATTTCTTTTTCCAGAAATCAGAAAGTCTGTGCAGTCGAAATAATCTAGGTATTCTTGCCAGAGTTTTGCCTAATCTGGCTGTAGCTCTTCCTAATACAGAAGTCTTTTCTAGTCTTGCTAGTTTTGCTAATTCTTCTGCTTTTGTTATTTTTGCTGCTTTTGGGACTTCTCCGCCTGCATGAATGAATAACTGTGCTTCGCCCACTTCTGCAACTCTAAATAATGCGCCTAGCGGAGCAACTGCGATAATATCCAGAATAGATGTCTTTACAAAACTCTCAAAAGTTGCTTTTTTGAAAAAGTTAAAGTATAAATCTACACAGAAAAAACCGACAAGTATCTGGTCAAACAAAATTACTGCATATTCGTGATGATGGAAAAACTCTGTAATAGCATCCATCCAATGCCAATTAAAGAAATTCAAATCATGAGCATATTCACCAAATAGAACCACAACTAATATCAAAACAAGCCAAGGAATCACTGCGTCTACAAAATGCTCTAACCAATGAAGATATTTTTCATTGAAATTGTTCCACAGCCTTTTCCATTTAGGGAGGCGTTCTTTCTTTTTTCTGATGCCCTTATGTTTCTTGACAGCCTTTCTTAATGACATGAATTTGAATTTGACTCTAATGTATATAAGTTTTTTGATAAGTTTTATAAATCTTCGAAGTATTTAGAGATATAATGAAGAAACTACTGATGCTCGGACTTATTCTTGTTTTACTTAGTGCATGTGTTGTAATTGAGGAAGCTGAAAAGCCTGCAGAAGTAGTAAAAAAAGAAACTCCTGTTCAAGTGGAACAACCAGTTGAAGAAGTTAAAGAAGTTGAAAAGGTTGTTGTTGTTAAGAAAAAAGAGCCTTCTGCTTATATTGCTGAAAATCTTGAGATTCCTATTAAATATTGGTATTATAATACTGATACTGGATTTGGAGCGACTGTCTATGGTGATAAACGTGCCAGTATGTGGGATGAAGTGAGCAAAAAACACATGATATGCTACTGGAGTCCAAAATCTAAAGACATATACATATTATACTCTGAAATATCTGAAGACGGGCTTATGAATGTTAGAAACCTGTCAGAAGACTTAACACCAGGAGTGCAGACAGATTACCTAGCTTATGTTCGCAAAGAAGTGAGCATGAAAAATTATCCTGAATCACCTGTTGATTGGATGGTGAAATTCAAGAATGATATACCTGTTAGAGTTGAAACAAACACAGAAGTGCTAAAAGTAGAAAACAGATATGTTACATCTGATCTTAAACTGCACTATAAATTAAATGATGAAGTTTACATATTAAAATTTGATTCACACAACAAAGTGCCTGTTGTGGTTGAAAGGACTCGCAATGGAGTTGTGCTTGAGAGGAAAAAATATTATTATGACACTCAAGAATATGATTTATCTACATTACGGAATTCTGACATAACACCAGATAGAGTTGAGATGCCTTCTAGAATAGTTGTATTAACTCCTGACGAAGCAAAAGAATATGAGAAAATGGATTATTGGAGATATCCAGATCATTATAATCCGCTTATTGTTATAGATCAAGTAATTAAAGTGTTTGAAGGGAAATATACCAACTGATTCTGCAAAAGCTATAAATATCCCTGCAACATAATACTGTCTGGTGAGGAGAAATAATGCAAGAACGCAATTTTTGGACAGAAGAACTATCTAAATGGCTCGAGAGCCAGAAAGAAGAAGAAGATTTGGGGAAATTCTTTGCAGGACAAGAAACACTGGCTGAAGAGACCAGACAGGCAGGAAGCAAAGAACTCCGGACAATAATAGATACTGGACAGATAGAAGACTACAAAATACTTGAAGAACTGGGACAGGGAGCAGACGCAAGAATCTACAAGGCCAGAAAAGATGGACTGGACTACATAATCAAGGTGCCTCTTACAGATGGTGAATCAAAAACAAGACTCAAGAACGAGATGGACATCAGCATAAAGATAAAATGGCTCACCCCAAAAAAAATGGAAAACGGCTGGAGACAGACGCCCCATATAATTCAGATGCATGACTGCAGAAAAGGAGACTTGACTTTTGCAGTGCTAGAACTTCTAGAAAAACAGATAGAACGCACATACAAAAAAACCGGCAAAACAATAGCACTTGCAGTACCAGACAATGCAGCAAACCAAGGACAGCACTCAACAAGAGTTGCGCTTTATGCATGGGACACACTACACGCACTTGAATTCATGCACTCAATGGACATAGCACACAGAGACGTTAAACACCAGAATGCAATGGCTACGCATCGTAATGGGAAACTAGCATCTGTGCTATTTGATTTAGGAACTGCAGTAGATTTAACACATGAAGAAGCAATAAGAACAGCAAAAATAACAGGAACACCAGCATATCTCCCAAAAAAGACAGTAATGGACTTTTGGAAATATCACTCAAACGGCGGATTCTACTCAAGCTGCCCGTTAAATAGAACAAAACTCATACTCAAAAGAGGAGACTATGGCGCGCTTGCACACTCAATCGTTCACCTGCTTACAGGAATACCGCCATACTCCATCTCAAATGTCGATGGAGAACCAACAAGTGTCTTTGACACCTGCGACACAAACATAGGCTTCATAAACACAATACTAAACTATCCAGGCGATCCAATAAACTACGACAGTATAAGAGCACAAATGCACGGAGACATGTTTGCTAAAGTTGTTGAAAGATTACTTGATCCATTGATTGCCTCTCGGACAGAACTAGATGGTGTTCGTTTACTTCTTGAAGAAGGAATGAACATGGAAGGACTGTTTACAAAGTATAGGGAGTAGAGATTTATAATAAGTTGAATTCTTTTAATGTTAGGAATTGTAATCCCTGCAGGGGCAAACCTTGCGGAAATTCTTTGTGAAAATATATAAAGAATAATTACTCGTTTTATTACATGAAATATTATCTTGACAGTTGCATATGGCTGAATCTGCTAAAAAAAGAAGGTGATGCATCGAAAGGCAAGCCATATTGGCAGATAGCAAAAGATTTTATTGATAACCTACAAGATGATGCAGAGATAGCATATTCCAAATTAGTTTAAAGAGAAATAAAATTTAAACTGAAAAATACTGATTTATTTACAAAAATTAAGTCAATACTTGAAAAAGAGATCAAACCAAGACTGGTGAACGTTGTAGAGGAAGATTATTCATTCGCAAGAAAATTAGAGTCTGAATTGTTTTATGAATTAAGTTTTTATGATTGTTTACACATAGCAATTTGCAAAAGGCTGGGCTTGATACTCGTGACAAGAGACAAAGAATTACTTCGATTCGCAAAGAAGCATGTTACTGCTGAAAAACCTGAAAACTTATAATCTGTTGATTTTTTTTAAGTCTTTAAAACTCTTGATCTTTTTAGACAGCTTCTTTCTTATCTCTCTAATTTCCTTAACAGAATCTCCTGTATTCGGGATTGAGCCAATAATATTTTCCCAATGCATCCTTCTTACAGCATCTCTCATCGCATCAGACCGGTTGGCATACATGCCTGTATTGACAAGACTGTCAAGCTTTTTTATCAATCCCTTGCTCATCCTTACCTGAATTGTGTCCATTACCATAGTACTGCAAATGCATTACTTGTTAATAAAGGTTTTGGTTGATTATTCGGAAATTTATGTTATCAGTTGTAATCCAGGCAGGGGCCTGTTGTTTTAGCTGCAACAACAAGCTTTAAAAAGTACCTAAACATAACTACTATAAGGTGACTTAAAATGAATAACTTTTTCAGCGGAAATCAAATGGCTAATGATATAATGAGACAGACTTCTCTTCCTCAAATTATGAGAGATTATCAGAACGACCATAACGCAGGAGTTGTTAGAAATGAAGAATATCATCCAGATAGATTGAATGTAGCATATGAAACAACAAAACCTTTTTTGGATATACCTTTACCTCCGGAAGTTAGGCCTCCTAACGACCGCATGGTTGATATTGGTCAACAAATGCTTAATCTGAAAAACTTAACCGGCCAATATAACTATAAACAAAAAGACAATAGAATTCTTACTCCAGAAGAAATGAAAGAAGGGTCATTGGAAGTAGTAAGAAAAATGTTTGACAGTTAGTTAAGCTTAGAATAAAAGAATTCTAAATTCAAGCAGACAGATTTATATATCCCTTAGCGTTAATATTGAACATGAGAATCTTTTATGATCCCAAGACACTAGTATTGTTTATTATTTTATTAGTTGCTTCATCTTTTTTTCTTGGAACATCTGGAGGGTTTATCACTAATTTTCAATGTCCTGAAAAAGCAGATTACGGCTTTCCATTGGCGTTTAGCCTACATTGCACAAATATGGCAGGTGCACTTGAAAACAATTTCTATTGGTCCATTTTACTGATAGATGCTGTAATATGGTATCTTATCTCTTTAGGAACAATATTTGCTTATACCAAGATTAGAAGATAGATTTTATCTTGTTAATGTTAGGAAGAGTAATCCATGCAGACATAAGCCTGATTTGTTGATATTGGGGTTTTTTAGGAAGATGCAGTGCTTAACTTATTTCTTATGATTGAGCTTCTTAATTTTTTCAGGCGTTTCAAGGCTTTTTATTGACCTGTTTTTTATCAAAATTTTCATCTGTGATATCGCGATTTCATTAAGCTTGATTAATCTGTTATGCTGGTTTATTCCTTCTTTAATGAACAAAGCATTCAGATTTTCAAGATTAGACAAGCAGACTAATTGAGACACGTTTGCATAATCTCTGATATTTCCTTTTTTATTATTTTTGTCTCTCCATTCTTTAGCAGTCATTCCAAATAAAGCCACGTTTAAAACATCTGCCGCATTAGCATAAATTTGGTTTGCCTGTTCTTTGGTAATCTCTTTAGGTATGAGGTTCTCTTTTATTGCA
>Ga0180432_10004510_pt1 | contig 19065 bp, 17 predicted proteins | sample SS_ome_10_FD_132414 | JGI IMG/M metagenome (GOLD analysis project Ga0180432, IMG submission 132414) | Hypersaline lake sediment archaeal communities from the Salton Sea, California, USA - SS_1_MS_2 metaG | ecosystem: Environmental > Aquatic > Non-marine Saline and Alkaline > Hypersaline >...
AAATGTGACCCCCATTTGTTACTATTGCATGACCATTCTAGATGGTATATGTACGCGTGTTTTTCACCCACAAAGCCTAGGAGTCATTTCTGATTTCAGCCACCGGAACAAGGATGATTTTCTACCCCATGGAGGACCCCGAACCCTTGGCGTCCGGCTTCGGTTCCCGTACATGGGCTCTATGCCCATGGCTCCGGCCCGCACGGAGGGTGAACCTTTTTCTCCTGCTCCTCATGGCCGGGGTATGCTTCACCGTCCTTTTTGCAGCCAGGGCCAGGGCCGACCGCTCCCTGCTGGCCGAGGGCGTTGTTGCCTGTAATATGGAGGATCAGGAAAAGAGCCTCTCAGAGCGGTCTTACAGGGGAGAGGAGGGCATCCTCAGAATCAGGCCCGATATTGCCCGCACCTTCGGGCTCAGGGTGATTGCGGACAAGGATTATGAGAAGGCCCGGGATCTCTATGAACAGGTGGATCAGTTTTTTGAACAGGCCCTGGAGGCCCTGGTTGAGGGGGACGTAGCGACTTTGGGTAAGGCGGCCCTTTCCTACAACCGGAGTCGCGACACCGCCTATCGCCTCCTCATGGCCTATAGGGAAAGACTTGACCCGAGCAAAGACGAAAGATTGAGCAGAGAGGTTTGCCTGGGGCTGTTGAATCGAATCTTGGAGGCAAGCCTCAGGGAGACATCCTATAATTTGAGAGACGCCCTGGCCCGGTTTTACAACAAATGTCAGGGACTTGAGGAGGACCTGGCGCCATTGAATGTGGAGAATGTCACCTTTGTTAATCGGGTCTTCAATGATTTTGTAGCAAGGGCATCCCCCAAGGCCAAGGCCCGTTTTGATCTTGATAAGGGTACAAGAAACCGGGTTTCAAACCCTGGGTCTGCCTGGAAACGGGTCGTGGATAAGGCGGGTCTCCCTTATGTCCCCCTCGTGGAGAGGGTCTTGGAGGCCCGTGGAAAGGAAGGGTACCCTCTCGACCCCCTGCTTTTCTTGGCCCTCATAAAGAGGGAGTCCAATTTTGATCCCTCCGCCGTATCCTATGTGGGGGCGGTGGGGTTGACCCAGATCATGCCGAACACGGCAGAAGGACTGGGGATGAAACAGATTTTCAAGCCCCCCTATTTTGACAAGGCCAGAAAGCTCTTGGTTCAGGAACGGCGACTAAAGCACAGGGCCGTGTCTCTCATATCCCAGATAACCAAAGAGAACCGGGTGGCCTATGCCAAAAAGGCCCGGGGCCTGATGAAAAAGTCCTTGGCCCGGGGACGGGCGAGGGCCAAACTGTTTTCACGCTATCGAAATGAACTGCTGAAAAACAATGAGGACGACCGCCTGGACCCTTACAAGGCCATTGCCCATGGCTTCGAGTACCTCTCCGAGATGATGCGACTCCAGAATGGCGATGTAAGCCTGGCTTTGGCGTCCTATAATGCGGGACCCCACCGGGTGCGGCAATACAAGGGAATTCCTCCTTTCCAGGAGACGGTGACATTCCGTAACGTGGTCCTGGGGTTTTATCGCGACTACCTCTTGAGGCTGCAGGCTTATCAAGCGGGCAGCAAAGGGCGTCAAGAACAACTTGGCGTCAGAAGGAGTGGCCTATGAGCTCGAATGTGCTGAAAATGAGCGATTTTGATGGGTTGAGCCTGGTAAAACGGGGAAAGGTGAGGGATGTCTATAAGGTCGACCAAAGACTTTTGATTGTGGCCAGCGATCGTATGTCCGCCTTTGACGTGGTTATGGACGACCCGATCCCGGATAAGGGCAGGATTTTGACCCATATCTCCTTGTTCTGGTTCAAGCAACTCGAACCCATTGTGGAGAGCCATCTCATCACGACCAATCCCGATGAATATCCAGAGCCGTGCCAGCGCTACAAGGATCAACTTCAGGGTCGGAGCATGCTGGTCAGGCAGGCAACACCTCTCCCCGTGGAATGTATCGTCCGGGGCTATTTGGCCGGTTCAGGGTGGGAAGAGTACAAATCCCGGGGCACGGTCTGCGACATTTCACTTCCCAAAGGCTTGCGGGAGTCGGAGAGGCTGGAGGAACCCATCTTTACCCCTTCCACCAAGGCGGCGGACGGAGAGCATGACGAAAATATCTCCTTTGACAGGGCCGCGGAGATCCTGGGGGCGGAGGTTGCAGAAGAGGTCAGGGACGTCAGTCTCAAAATCTATAAGTTTGGGAGGGATCTGGCCAGGGAAAAGGGCATTATTGTGGCGGATACCAAGTTTGAGTTTGGATTCTGCGACGGCCGCCTTCTCCTTATTGATGAGGTCCTTACTCCTGATTCATCCAGATTCTGGCCCGTGGACGCCTATGCCCCCGGCAAGGGGCAAAAGAGCTTTGATAAACAATTCCTGCGGGATTATTTGCTTGAGATCCAATGGCCCAAGAAACCGCCGCCCCCTAAACTCCCGCCCGAGATTATCGAAAAGACCAGAGAGAAATACCTGGAGGCCCTGGAAAGGCTGACAGGACACGGACTGATCCAATAAAGGAGAGAGTAAGAGATGAGCGCGGTCTGTTTTATTGATGATTCGCCTTTTGAGCATGATCTGGTGGCGCATGAAATCGCCCCCGCCTGTGGGGACCTGGGCTTTGTTCAGGCCTATACCTTTGAGGAGGCCAAGGAGGTCCTGGATGGGCGGGTCCCGGACCTTTTTCTTTTGGACCTGTGGGGCAAGGACGAGGCGGTCCGCGAGCCTTATCGCTTTGGCAAGGAGGAACTGGAGGCCAAGATCGCCCGTTTTCCTGCTCTGGACCGGGCCTATGAGGGGCTGGAGACCTTTGAAGGCGATGTCATCAATGAATATCTCAAGCGGCTTTTCTCCATTGTGGACAGTTGGCGCAGTCTCTTTGAAGAGGTCTGCGCCAGGGTGGGACAGAACAGGAAATACGGCCTTTCCAATTTGGCGCAGGCGAGGCGCCATTATCCGGGTGTGCCTGCGGTGTTTTATACAAGAAAATCATTGATCAGCGATGCCGTGGCCTTGTTCAAGGCCGGGGCTGAAGGACTTTTCATTAAGCCCACCGGAGCCGACGATCAAGAAACCCGACGTCTTACCAGGGAGTATGCCCCCCAACTCGCCAGAGAACTCAGGGAGATTATGAAGGCCTGAATAGCCCTGGGGTCATCCAAAAAACCTGTGGGGGGGTGCCTTGACAAAGCTTTTCCCGATGCTTACTGTTCCAACGTATGTCATTGATCCGGCATGGATAATCAAACCCCAGAGGAGATAGGCGTGGTTGATGTTGAGGTAAAGCAAAATAAGGAACATCCGGAAGAAGAAACAAAGGATGCAACTCAAGGCCCTCAGGGACGACCCCAAGAGGGGAATGAACCCGAAGCAGGTGAAGAAAAGACGGCTTCTCTCGAGGAGATGGACAAGCCGGAACTAATGAACAAGATAAAGGAAGTCCAGGACTTGGCAGAACAAAACTACGACCTATACGTCCGATCCCAGGCGGAGATGGACAATATGAGAAAGCGGTTTCAGCGAGAAAAGGACAATTTAATTAAATTTTCCAATGAGTCGCTCATTAAACAGCTCCTGCCGGTACTGGATAGTCTGGAAAAGGCCGTTGATCATTCCCGCGAGGGGGATTCTCTTGAGGCCCTCAGAGAGGGGGTGGAGCTGACCCTGAAGGGCCTTACGGATACCTTGGAAAAGGCCGGTCTGGAAGAGGTTAAGGCTGTGGATCAGCCTTTTGATCCCAATTATCACGAGGCCGTCTCAACCCATGAGGACGATTCAGTGGAAGCGGGAACGGTGCTCAAGGAGCTTCAAAAGGGATACCTCCTGAACCAAAGACTTATTCGGCCTGCCATGGTGGTGGTCAGCCAGAACAGTTCCCGGAGTGAGGGCCTTTCTCAAAAGGATTCTTAGAGAAAAAATTCATGGAAATCGAGCCTGGAAGTGAGGAGGAGAAGAAATGGGAAAAATAATCGGCATTGATCTCGGGACGACCAATTCGTGTGTCGCTGTCATGGAGGGAGGAGATCCTGTGGTGATCGCCAACCAGGAGGGCAGCAGGACAACGCCCTCAATGGTGGCTTTTACAGATAGCGGGGAGAGACTGGTAGGCCAGACCGCCAAGCGGCAGGCGGTAACCAATCCCGAGAACACGGTTTTTGCCGTAAAGAGGCTTATCGGGAGAAAGTATGATTCCCAGGAAGTACAGAAGGATATAAAGATTCTTCCCTACAAGATTTCCAAGGCCTCCAATGGAGATGCTCATGTCGGTGTGAGGGGGAAGGATTACAGCCCCGCAGAAATATCCGCCATGATTCTCCAGAAGATGAGACAAACCGCGGAAGACTACCTGGGCGAGAAAGTTGAGGAAGCGGTCATTACCGTCCCCGCCTATTTTAATGACAGCCAGAGACAGGCCACCAAGGATGCAGGGCGCATCGCGGGGCTGAAGGTGGAGAGGATCATCAATGAACCCACAGCCGCATCCCTGGCCTATGGGTTGGACAAAAAGGCTGAAAAGAAGATCGCCGTATTCGACCTGGGAGGCGGGACCTTCGATATCTCCATCCTGGAAATCGGGGAGGGGGTCTTCGAGGTCAAGTCAACCAACGGCGATACCCACCTCGGGGGAGAGGATTTTGACCTCCGGGTGTTGGACTATTTGGCGGATGAGTTCAAGAAGGATCAGGGCATTGACCTCCGCAACGACAAGATGGCCCTCCAGAGACTCAAGGAGGCCGCTGAAAAGGCCAAGATGGAACTGTCCGGGTCCACGGAGACGGATGTTAATCTTCCCTTCATCACGGCGGATGCAAGCGGACCCAAACACCTCAATATAAAACTGAGCCGGTCCAAACTGGAGGCCCTGGTGGACGAGCTGGTGCAGAAGGTGGTGGATCCCTGCAAGATGGCCTTGAAGGATGCCGGGCTCAGTGCAAACGATGTAGACGATGTGATCCTGGTGGGGGGTATGACCAGGATGCCCAAGGTCCAGGAAAAGGTTAAAGAGATCTTTGGGAAGGACCCGAGCAAGGGTGTAAACCCCGACGAAGTGGTGGCCATAGGTGCGGCGATTCAGGGCGGTGTTTTACGGGGTGATGTCAAGGATGTCCTGTTGCTGGATGTGACCCCCCTTTCCCTGGGTATAGAGACCCTGGGCGGCGTTTTTACCAAACTCATTGAAAAGAATACCACCATACCCACCAAAAAGAGCCAGATTTTTTCTACGGCGGCCGACAACCAGACGGCGGTGGAGATCCATGTGCTTCAGGGTGAAAGGGAGATGGCTGCCAACAATAAGACCCTTGGTCGTTTTCAACTGGTCGGGATTCCACCGGCGCCAAGGGGGATGCCTCAAATTGAGGTGACCTTTGATATAGATGCCAACGGGATCGTGAACGTGTCCGCCAAAGACATGGGCACGGGCAAGGAACAGGCGATAAAGATCACCGCTTCCAGTGGGCTGAGTGAAGAAGAGATCCAAAATCTCGTCAAGGAGGCGGAACTCCACGCGGACGAAGACAAGAAAAGGCGCGAGCTTGTAGACGCCCGTAACATGGCCGACTCTCTCATCTATACCACAGAGAAATCGGTCAAGGAGAACGAGGATAAGCTGGACGAAGGGACCAAGACAAACATCAACCAGGCCATTGATAACTTGAAGAAGGCCATGGAAGGTGATAATAGTGAAGAGATCAAGAGGCTGACCGAAGAACTGACCCAGGCGTCCCATAAGCTGGCCGAGGCCATGTACGCCCAGGCCACGCAGCAACAACAGGCACAACAGGCCGGCGGCAGCGGTGGAGGAGATTCTGCTGAAGGCGGTCAAAAAGATGAGGATGTGGTGGACGCCGATTTTGAGGAAGTCCAGAAGTGAGATTTAGGACCATAGGATCGGCAAAGGCTGTCCCCGCCGTGTTGGTGGGGATAGCCTTTTTTTTGGGTGCCTGCCAGATAAAGCCCTCGGTGGAGAAAGCCCCTGAAAGGAAGCCGCCGGAGGACCTGTTTGTTTTTGCGGAAGGGTACTGGCAGAGGGGCCAGTGGCCGGAGGCCCTTGAGGCCTATAAGGCCTTTCTTGAACAATATCCTGAGGATAAGAAATCACCCCTGGCCCTGCACCGGGTGGCCGAAATAGCCCTCCGAAGCAAAGAGTATGGGGAGGCCCTAAAAATTCTCAGAGAGATTCGGGAGGAATTCCCCGGTTATGAAGGCTTACCCGGGGTCCACTATGAGATCGCCCGATGTTTGTATCTCTTAGGAGACCATGAAGCTTCCAAAGAGGAGGCCCTAAAGTGGCTCAATCGTTTCGGCCGTCATGAAATGCGAGAAAAGGTCCTGTATCTGCTCGGGGAGGATTTCGAGGCCCTGGGGGACAGGCTTGAGGCCTTTCGCTGGTGGCTCCTGGCGGAACAAGAGGGGATCAGTGACCTCCCATTAAGGACTCAGGTCAGGGAAAGGCTGGAAAAGATCATTGCCCAGAGCCCCATAGGCGCCCTCGAGTCCATGGCGGAGTATGCCACGGGCACGGATTTTGCGCCCAAAATCTTTTACAGGATGGCCGTCCTCCTCCTGGAGGACAAGGACCTGGAAGGGGCGAAGGAAATGGCCATGGCCCTGGTGCGTTCCACATCGGAGCAGGCCTGGGTTTCCAAGGGCAGGGATCTCCTGGAGAGGATCCAGGCGGAGATGTCTGTGAGACCGGGGGTGGTAGGATGTTTGCTGCCCCTGAGCGGTCCCTTTGCCATTTATGGGGAGGAGGTTCTGAGGGGCATTCAGCTCGGTATGGGCCTTTTTGGCGACCCGGCCCAGAGCGGCCCCGTGGAGCTGGCCGTGAGAGATACCAAAGGAAGCCCCCAGGTCGCCCTGGAAGGCCTGGAGGAACTGGTCCAGAAGGAAAAGGTAACGGCCCTTATCGGCCCCCTTTCCAGCAGGACCGCGGTCAGTGTGGCCGAGAAGGCCCAGGAAATCGGAGTCCCCATTATCACCCTCACCCAGAAGGAGGGAATCACAGAAATCGGGGACATGGTTTTCCGGAACTTTCTTACCCCCTCAAGAGAAGTGGACAGAATCCTTGATGCCACCCTGACAGAGATGGGTTTAAGGCGCTATGCCCTCTTGTATCCGGATAATACCTACGGCCGTTTCTTCATGAATCTCTTCTGGGACAGACTCCAAGAGATGGGCGGTGAGGTGACCGGAGTGGAGACCTATGACCCGGAGCAGACCGATTTCGCGGACCAGATTAAAAAGATGACGGGCCTCTTTTTTCGAAGGCCCCCCTCACTGGTACGGGAGCGAAGGGCCATGAGGCCTCCCGAGCAGGAGGAATGCGAGATAGAACCGGAAAAGCCCGAGCCCATCGTAGACTTTGACGCCGTCTTTATCCCGGACAATTACCAGCGGGTGGCCATGATTGCACCCCAGTTACTCTATCATGAAGTGGTGGATGTGCTTTTGATGGGGACGAGCCTTTGGCAGTCCCCCAAACTCCTGGAACTGGCCGGAGATTACGTTCAGGAGGCCCTTTTTACCTCCGGCTTTTTCGCAAATCCAGATGACCCCGAGGTGATGGCCTTCTTGAATGCCTACAGGGCCGATTTTGATTCCACTCCCGGTATCCTGGCGGCCATCGGCTATGATACCGTCAGGCTGGTGAGTCGGATCCTCTCCAGAGAAGGACTGCGCACCAGGAGGGATTTCCAGGAAGGCCTTTTCGAGTGCAAGGGTTTCTCAGGGGTTACCGGAGAGATCTCTTTTTCCCCTCAGGGTGAGGTAGAGACCCAGCCCCTGTTGTTGACCATCGCAGGCGGAGGCATGGCTCTCTTTCAATGACCTCATTTAGTCTCCTCTTGAGACCCTTCAGGCCCTTCTTTTTTTTCCTCGGTTTTTTGCCGGGCCGTTTTGGAGACGAATATCCCGATCTCATAGAGCAGGATAATGGGACCGGCCATCATGCACTGGGTGATGACATCCGGTGGGGTAAGAATGGCTGCTAAAACAAAAGTTAATAATATTGCATACTTGCGTTGTTTCTTCAAGAGTTCGGGGGTGACAAGTCCGATCTTGGTAAGGAAGAAAATGACCACGGGCAGTTCAAAGACGATGCCGAAGGCCAAGAGAAGCTTTATGGAAAATGAAAAATACTCCTTCACAGAGGGCAGGGCCTTGACCGTCTCGTTGGCAAAGCCGAGGAAGAACTTAAAACCAAAGGGGAACACAATAAAATAGCCGAAAAGGGAGCCTCCAACAAAAAGAATGGTGGAGATGACCACAAAGGGGATGACATACTTCTTTTCTCTTTGATAGAGGCCGGGGGCGATGAACATCCACATCTGGTAAAAAATGACGGGTGCTGCGGCCAGGACACCCGTAAGAAAGGCGACCTTGAGATAGGTAAAAAACATCTCCGGGAGGTTGGTGAAGATGAGATGGTTGCCTTCAGGCATGACCTCCTTGAGCGGTAAGACCAGCAGTTGAAACAGCCTTTCGGCAAAAAAATAGGCCACCACAAAGCCGCATCCCACCGCGATGGCGGAGGCCACAAGCCTTTTTCTCAACTCTTCAAGGTGACTTAGAAAGGGCTGTTTTTCGTCACTGATCATCACTCTTTTTCTCCTGGGCAGGGGGCTTGTCTTTCAGGTCCTTTTCCTCCTCCAGGGGGGGCGCCTTGGACTCCTGGTATTCCTCAAGCATCTCGTCAAAATCCTGGTATTTCGGCTCGCCCTCTTGGGCCGGCGGGATCTGGTCCAGCTCCGGGGGCTGATCCAGCCCGCTGATGGAGTCTACCAAATCCTCCCTGACCTCCTTGAACTCCTCTTCCACGTTAAGGCTTTCCTTGATCTCTTGGGTCGCCTTTTTGAATTCGGCCATACCTTTGCCCAGAGCCTTTGCAAGGTCGGGCAACTTACTCGGTCCGATGACAATTAATGCAATGACCATAATAATGATCAATTCTGGCATTCCTATGCCGAACATCTTTCCCTCCTCATAGAGCCCCGAACACCAAGGGGTTTACAGAGCCGGATCGGAACCCGGGCTAAGGTCTGTCATCATGGCGGTCTCGTCACAGTCGGGAAACTTGGGGCATTTGAGACAATCCGCCCATATCTTGTGGGGCAGAACGGCTTTGTCAACTTCCTTGAAGCCTATTTTCTTGAAAAAGTCAGGCAGATAGGTGAGAGTAAACACCCTTTTCAGTCCAAAGGCGCGGGCCTCCTCAAGGCAGGCCATGACCAGCCCGGAACCTGAACCCCGGCCTTGATAGGCCTCAGAAATGGCGAGGGATTTGATTTCAGCAAGGTCTTCCCAGCATATCCGCAGACCGCAGACGCCCAGGACAGGCCTTTCCCGGTCCTGGGGCTCAAGGACAAAGTAGTCTCTCAAGTGATCATAGATTTCGCTCAGGGACCTGTGAAGCATCAGCCCGCGGTCCGCATAATGGTTTATGATTTTGTGAACGGCCTTGACATCACTGATGACCGCTTTTCTGATCCGCATGGTCTCTGAGGTCTCCCGGGTCATTCTACTTTGGTGATAAAGGGTTTGATCTTCTCCTTTTGTACGAACTCTGCCCTGAATCTGCCTGCCTCTTTGGCATCCTTGAACCTCCCGCACCGGACCCGATAATAGGTCTTCCCTTCGAGGGTGACGGCATAATAATAGGCGGGATAGCCTTTGGCCGTTAGTCGGTTGATCATCTTTACGGCATCGATTTCCCGCTCCAAGGAAGCGAGCTGAAGCGTATATTGTCCCCCCTTTTGCTCCCATTTTTGCTCCTTGGCGGGGAGACCAGCGGGGGCCGTTTCTTTTTCGGCCTCTTTGGCCTCCTCCTTTACCCTCGCGGGCCGGGGCTTTTCACGGGGGCGCGGGGCCTTTTCGTTTTCGGACCCCTCATCGGGTTTCGGCGTATTCTTCGATTTTTCCTTTTCTGAGGCCTTTCGCTCCTTTTTTGTGGAAAGCTCCTCATAAAAGGCGAATTTTGGTTCTTTGTCCAGCTTTTTCAGGAGCTCCAGGTCATCGGATTGTTTCTTTTTCACCATATCCTGGAGTTTTCCGATGGGACTTTTGAGTTCTGAGAGGTTCTTCACCCCTTCGGGCAGGAAGCCCCGGCCCACAAGGATCCCCAGTACAAAGGTCCAGGCCAGAAGGATGAAGAGGCCCAGGCACCAGAACAGGAGGGAGAGCAGCGAGAACTGCAACTGATACCGTTTCCCCGTTTTTTCGCTCTTCCTGGCGGCCATCTTTTCTCCGTGATTCACATCTTCTCCGGGGCGCTGATGCCCAGGAGTGCGAGCCCGTTGGCCAGAACCCGCCTGACCGCCTCGGCCAGCGACAGTCGTGCCCGGCTCAGGTCCTTGTCCCGGGTAACTATCCGGCAGTTTGGGTTTCTTGTCCCCAGGTTGAAATACTTGTGAAAGGCGGCGGCAAGATCGGTCAGGTAATAGGTCAAACGGTGAGGCTCCAAGGTCCGGCATATATCAACCAAAAGGGCCGGGAATTCGGCCATGTGCCGGATAAGGCCCAACTCCTCCTCAAGGACCAAGTGCCCCAACAGGTCATGGGGTCCTTCGTTTAGGCTTATCCCCTCTTGGGCGGCCTTTCTGAAGATGCTGCATATCCTCGCATGGGCGTACTGGACGTAATAGACCGGATTATCACTGTCCTGCTTTTTGGCGAGGTCTATGTCGAAATCAAGGGTTGAGTCGTGGTTTTTGGTGAGGAAGACAAAGCGCACGGCATCAACCCCGACCTCATCCATGAGCTCTTGGAGGGTCACATAGCTGCCCGCCCTTTTGGACATTTTGATTTCCTGGCCGTTTTTCCAGAGTTTCACGAGCTGGATTAACATCACAGAGAGCCATCCCTCGGGAAAACCGTACGCTGATAAGGCGGCTTGTATACGGGGGACATAACCGTGGTGGTCTGCGCCCCATACGTTAATGGCCTTTTCAAAGCCTCTCCTCTTTTTATCCAGGTGATAAGCGATATCCGAGGCAAAGTAGGTGAATTCTCCATCCTTCTTCCTGATGACCCTGTCTTTGTCGTCCCCGAAATCAGAGGTCCTGATCCAGAGGGCGCCATCCGCCTCATAGAGGTGCCCTTTTTTCTCAACGGCCTTTAGGGTCTTATTGAGCAGGCCGGAATCATAGAGCTCCGTCTCACTGTACCAGCGGTCAAACGTGACCCGGAAACGTTCCAGGTCCCGCTTGATTTCCTCAAGCATGATGGCCTTGCCTTTTTGGGCACAGGTCTCGATGGCTTCTTCGCTGGGCATGGCGCCCAACCCATGAACCTTTGATACGGTCCTGGCCAGGTCCAGGGCGTAATCCCCATGATAACCCCTCTCCGGAAAGGGGTATTGAGGGTCCAAGAGCTGGTTCCAGCGGCTGAAGATCGACTCGCCCAGGAGCCGAACCTGTTGCCCCGCATCGTTGATGTAGAACTCCCTGGTCACGTCATATCCGCAGAAGGCAAGGATTCTCGAGAGGGTGTCACCCAAGGCCGCCCCCCGGCCGTGTCCGAGATGAAGCGGCCCCGTAGGGTTTGCGCTGACGTATTCCACCAGGACTTTTTGGTTCCCTCCCGTGGGGCTGCGGCCGTAGTCGTGTTTCACGCTGAGGACATGGGAAAGAAGGCGGTACCATACCGCCCGGTTGATCGTGAAATTGATGAAACCGGGCCCGGCCGTTTCCGCCCCTTCCAGGAGTCCTTCCTCATCCAGGAGGTGGTCGAGGATAATCCCTGCGATTTCCAAGGGGGACCGCCTCTGACTCGAAGCAAGGGCGAGGGGTAAGTTGGTGGCATAATGGCCGTGCTCTGGATTATTGGGGACCTCGATGACGTAGTCAGGGAGACCTGTCGGGGAAAGGGCCCCCTGCTCGAAACATCTTTGAAGGGTCTTTTCTATCAAGGTGCGCAGTTTTGTTTTCATGTGACATATTCTCGCTTGTTCCGCTGACCAATGGAGCAGAATACCTCATAGCTGACTGTACCCGCCCACCTGGCAATATCGTCACCCTCTATGGTTTCGGTGCCTTGGGTGCCGAGAAAAACCGCCTCATCCCCTGGAGTCACATCCCCGCAACCGGTAATGTCGCAGATGGTCAGGTTCATACATATGGTGCCGATGATGGGGGTCTTCCTGCCCCGGATGAGCACATAGCCAAGATTAGACATGCTCCTTGCCAGACCGTCTCCATAACCCGCTGAAAGGACGGCTATTCTTTGGGGGCACCTGGTGTAGTAAATCCTCCCGTAACTGACGGGGGTATTGGCAGGGAGTGTCCTGGTCTGGAGGACCTGGCCCTTGAAGTGCATCACCGGTCTAAGGGGCACCGGGCTGATGAGTTCCGGTGAGGGCCGACCCCCATAGAGCATGATACCGGGCCGCACCATGTCGAAGAAAGTCTCCGGGTGACCCATAATGCCTGCACTGTTTGCCAAGTTATTGAGACAAAGGCAAGGCTCCTGGGCCGCTCCTGTTTCAACCATTTCCTGAAAAGCCCTCGCTTGGGTCTTTGTAAATGCACTCACTCGCTTATCCGCCGAAGAAAGATGGGAGATGAGGGCCTCAAGTCTGAGGTTTTTGAAGGTCTTGACCCTCTCGATAAAGGACCCCAATTCTTCGGAGGAGATCCCGAGTCTTCCCATGCCGGTGTCCACTTTCAGATGGATCGGCGTTTGCTTGTCCGCCCTTGCGCTTTCCTCTGCCAGGGTTTGAGCCACGCTGAGGTCGAAAAGGACCGGTGTCAGACCCTTTTCCACGGCCGCCCGGCATTCCTCTCTGGTCCGGATGCCGCAAAGAATGACGATGGGCGCCCCGATCCCCTCCGCCCTCAATTTCAGGCCTTCATGGAGGAATGCCACGCCGAGGCTGTCCACCCCGCTTTTCTCCAGGGTCCGGGACACAGGCAATAGGCCGTGGCCGTAAGCGTCCGCTTTCACCACACCCATAATCTTCCTGCCCAGCCCCACAAGGTCCCTGATTTGGCCGAGATTATGAACCAGGGCCGGCAGATCAATCCTCACGATGTTAGGACCCATGATTGAAGCGCTGGATGAGAGACCCACTCCTTCCCCATATTGATTTGTGGATGGGCGCCTAATTATGCATAACCTATAGAAGCTAACTGATCTTCTTTCATAGATCAAGGGGATCTATCTCGTCCATTGAAAAAATGGCCGCTGAAACCCGGGGTAAGGATACCTTGAGGTGGGAGGGCCGGCTCCTTGGGCTGGCTCAGGACAGGCCCTTCGGCTGCTTGACAGAGGGTGTGGCTCCGTCTATGATATTTAAAGTTTTTGGGAAGACATTGCATGAGAGCCGCTGGGGGTGGGGGCTCATTTTTTTATAGAGTGGGCGGGTATGAAAATCCTTATCTGTTTGCTGGGGCTCGTACTGATTGTGGAGGGGGTTCCCTATTTCGCCTTTCCCGGTAAAATGAAGAAGTGGCTGTCCATGTTGCTGGAGGTCCCTGATGGCCATCTCAGGATAATCGGCTTTGTAGCCATGGCCCTGGGACTTTTGATAACTTATTTTTTTAATGAATAAAATCGTTTGACTTTAAACGGGTTCTTGTCTAACTTAGCCCTTTTGAAAAACCGGGATGTTTGATATTGAGCATTATAATTTTGAGTTGCCGCCAGGGTTGATTGCACAAGAGCCGGCCCCGGAGCGGGACCACTCACGTTTGCTGGTGGTGGACCGTGGAAGCGAGGCCTTTTCGGATATTCATTTCTTCGATCTTCCCAAGGTGCTCCGGCCGGGGGATCTCCTCGTCGTAAATAATACCAGGGTTATCCCGGCGAGGCTTTTTGGCCGCAAGCAAAGCGGGGGCCGGGTCGAGATACTGGCGCTGGGAAAGCCTGATTCGGCAGAAGAGAACCCGGCCATCCGGTCCTGCCTCGTGAAGTCATCAAAGCGGCCCAAAGAGGGAAGCCTCCTGTTTTTTGACTCAGGCCTCGTGGGTGAAGTGCAGGAGGTTCTGGAAGGCGGCCTGGTTGAGATACGGTTTCGTGGTGGTCGCCCCCTGGAGCACTTCCTTGAAGAAAAGGGGCATATGCCTCTTCCCCCATATATTAAGCGGGAAGAGGGCAATGGTAAGGCAGGGCTTGATCGGGAGAGATATCAGACGATTTTTTCGGAGTTCAGCGGTGCGGTGGCTGCTCCCACGGCAGGCCTTCATTTTACCCGGGGTTTGCTTGGGAAGTTAAGGGCCGCCGGAATTGCCCTTACAGCGTTGACCCTTCATGTGGGGTACGGTACCTTTCGTCCCGTCAGGGCCAGAGATATCCGAAAACACAACCTGGGCGAAGAATTTTACAGGATCGAGCCGGAAACGGTGGAGGCGATCAGACGGACCAAAGAGGCAGGAGGACGGTTGATCGCCGTGGGGACCACCGTGGTAAGGGCCCTGGAAACCGCGGCGCGGGCCGATGGCTCTATCAGGGCCGGAGAGGGTAAAACAGAACTTCTTATCACACCCGGTTTTTCTTTCAGGGTGGTGGACGGACTGGTAACCAACTTCCACCTGCCCAAAAGCTCCCTGCTTTTCCTTGTATGCGCCTTTGCAGGACAGGACCTGGTGAAAAGGGCTTACAGGGTGGCAGTGGAAAAGGGATACCGGTTTTTCAGCTATGGGGATGCCATGGCCATCCTTTAGAGGCCCGGGAGTGGTCCGGCCCCTCGGGCGCAAGCCATCGCAGCCGAAAAGGAGGCGCACTTCAGATCTTTGGAATTCCGGGTTATCCAAAATTGCCGGCAAACCAGGGCCAGAATAGGAGAGATAAACACAGGGCATGGAAGATTTACGACCCCTGTTTTTATGCCGGTAGGGACCCAAGCCTCAGTGAAGGCCGTTTCATCAGAGGATCTTAAGGCGGCCGGGGTGGAAATTGTCCTGGCCAACACGTACCATCTTTATCTCAGGCCGGGGCAAGGGGTCATCGCACGGTTGGGTGGGTTGCATGGATTTATGAACTGGCACCGCCCGGTGCTGACCGACAGCGGAGGATTCCAGGTTTACAGCCTCTCAAAATTGAGGACCATCACTGAGGAGGGCGTGACTTTTCAGTCCCATCTGGACGGGAGCACCCACTTCATCGGTCCCAAAGAGGCCATAGGGATTCAGGAGGCCCTGGGGGCGGACATTATCATGGCCTTTGATGAGTGCCCCCCTTACTCGGCTGATTACCAATACCTGCTGGATTCCGTGAAGCTCACGACCCGATGGGCGCGGCGGTGCCTTGAGGCCAAGACAAGGGAAGACCAGGCCCTCTTTGGCATTGTACAGGGCGGGGTTTACGAGGATCTCCGAAAGAGGAGCGCTGAGGACCTGGTGGAATTGGATTTCAGCGGTTATGCCTTGGGAGGCCTTTCCGTTGGGGAAGACCGGGAAACAAGGCTCGATATTGTCTCCCAGACCAGAGAACGCCTGCCCCTCGACAGGCCCGTTTACCTCATGGGTGTGGGATCCCCTGAGGATCTCCTGGAGGCGGTACTGCTCGGTGTGGACATGTTTGATTGCGTGATGCCCACCCGGAATGCGAGGAACGGCACCCTTTTTACCTCCCGGGGGAGGTTGACCATTAAAAACGCAAGGTTTGTGGATGACGGGAGGCCCATTGAAGAAAACTGTGGGTGCTATACTTGTAGCCATTACTCCAGGGCCTATTTGAGACACCTTTTCATGGCAAAGGAGATCCTGGCTTACCGCTTGAACACAATCCATAATCTCTACTATTATACACACCTGATGGCGGAGATTAGACGGGCCATTGAAGAGGGAAGCATTGAGGAATACCGCAAACGTTTTTATGCGCTTCAAGGCACCGGGGGAAACGCGCTGTCCCTCCATCCGGGCTCCCGGGAGAAGGGGCCTTTATGAAAACAGGGGTGGTCAGCATCTTTTGACTGTTGATTTTATTGGATGAGGAGGTTTTATGATGAATTTTCTGGCTTATGCGATGGGTGGCGGTGGCGCAGGAGGCGCCGGCGGACAAGGCGGCGGCTTTGGGGCTTTTATTCCTTTGATCCTCATGTTTGCCATCTTTTACTTCTTATTGATCAGGCCCCAACAAAAGAAGGCAAAACAGCACAGACAGCTGCTTTCCTCGCTCAAGAAAGGGGATCGCGTCGTGAGTTCAGGAGGGCTCCATGGGGTCATCACGGGACTGACAGACGATGTGGTCACCATGGAGATCGCGCCCAAAGTGAGGGTCAAGGTGTCCAGGGGCTCCATTTCAGGGGCACTGAACAAAGGGAGCTGATCGCCGGTGTCGACCAGGTCACCGTTTGGGGCTCTTCGCGTCCACAGGAGCGGGCCTGCCGTATTGTCTGGTTTTTGGGAAGTTCAAGAAAATTGGCCGGGCGAATCCGGCCATGGTACCGGGTCGGCTGGGTTTGGGAATTCCAAGTTCGTTCCTTATTGCTGGCAGCTAATTACGGAGTAGAACGTGTCGAAAAGCTTAGGTTGGCGCAGCGCAATCGCCCTGTTTTTTGTCGTGACGGCATTGATCTATCTTACCCCTACCCTGACGAGCGATTTGCCTCGGTGGTGGTCCAATATCCTGCCCAAGGATCAAATCCGTTTGGGGCTTGACCTCCAGGGGGGGATGCACCTGATCCTGGAAGTGAAGGCCTCCAAGGCCGTGGAAAGCCATCTGGAGAGGGTTGCCGAGGAACTCAAGCTCGATCTCAGAAAGAGTAAGATCAGGTATGTGGAACTGGGTCGTCAGGGTATGGACCGGATTGTTTTGGTTCTCATGAGGCCTGAAGATACGGATCCATTCGAGGATGTGGTCGTTGCAAATTACCCTGATTTTAAGATGGAAACGGCGGGGCGCCAAGAAGGCCGGCCCGTGATTCACCTGGTCTTGCGATCCAAGGCCAAGGCCCATATTATGAAGATGGCGGCCGATCAGGCCCTGGAAACCATTCGAAACAGGATCGATCAATTCGGTGTCACCGAACCCGATATCAGGCCTCAGGAGGGGCACAGGATTCTTATCCAGCTTCCCGGGATCAAGGATCCCAAGCGGGCCATAGATCTCATCGGAAAGACCGCCTTACTGGAATTCAAGCTTGTGGATGACGAGCACAGTGTGGAGGAGGCCCTCAAGGGGGCGGTCCCTCCAGGGGACGAGATTCTATACCAGTTGAGTGTAGACCGCGAGACCGGACGCCGGGTCAAGATCCCTTTGCTCCTCAAGAAGAGGACCCTCCTTACCGGGGAATACATTACGGATGCGAGGGTCGAAATAGACCGCCAGTACAACGAGCCCTACGTCTCGCTGGCATTTGACGCCAGGGGGGCGAGGCTCTTTGAGCAGATCACCGCAGAGAATATTAAGAAAAGGCTTGCCATTGTGCTCGATAACAAGGTCAATTCCGCCCCCGTGATTCAGGACAAGATTTCCGGCGGCAGGGCGCAGATTACAGGACGCTTTACCATGGAGGAGGCCAGAGACCTGGCCATTGTCCTCAGGGCCGGGGCGCTTCCCGCCCCTGTGAAGATCATCGAAGAGCGCACGGTGGGGCCCTCTTTGGGGGGCGATTCCATCCGAAAAGGGCGCAAATCGATCCTTATCGGCGGTGCGGTGGTGTTGCTTTTCATGGTCCTTTACTATGGGCTCTCCGGGGTCATTGCGGATCTGGCCCTGTTCCTGAATGTGCTTTTCATCATGGCCGGCCTCGCCTTTTTCAGCGCCACCCTGACCCTTCCCGGGATCGCGGGTATCATCCTGACCATCGGTATGTGTGTGGACGCCAATGTGTTGATCTTTGAACGGATACGAGAGGAGTTGCGGTTGGGAAAGACGGCCCGGGCCGCCATTGAAGGCGGATACGGCAAGGCCATCGTCACCATCCTGGATGCCAATATCACCACCTTGATCGCAGCCCTTGTCTTGTTTCAGTTCGGGACAGGTCCGGTGAGAGGTTTTGCCGTAACCCTGAGCATCGGCATTGTGACCAGCCTTTTTACAGCCATCTTTATAACCAGGATCGTTTTTGACTATTTCTATGTCCAAAGGAGAATGAAGAAACTCAGCATATAGGGTGAATCCGGAGCCACGAAATGGAATTCATTAAACCTGGAATAAATATCGACTTTCTTGGAAGGCGTAAAATCGCCTTTTTCCTGTCTGCATCTTTGATCATTCTCACCCTGATTCTTCTCCTATGGCGGGGGGGACCTAATTACGGGGTGGATTTTTCCGGGGGTGTGCTAATCCAAGTGAAACTGTCCCAGGCCAGGAGCCCTGCTGAAATCAGGGACGCCCTGGTGCCGGTTCAGCTTCAGGACAGCATTATTCAGGAATTTGGGGAAGAAGGGCAATTTGAGTATCTGATTCGTGTCCGCAAGACCGACATTGAACTCACCGGGTTGAGTGGCCGGGTGGAACAGGCTTTGACCCAGGCCTTCGGCAAGGGTGTGGAAATCCGGCGGGTGGAAATGGTGGGGCCGAAAGTAGGGGCGGATTTGAGGCAAAAGGCCCTCTTCGCCATATTCTACGCCATTTTGTTTATTGCCATCTATATTTCCGGCCGCTTTGAATATAAGTGGACCATGAGTATTATCATGGCCCTCTCCCTCGCCATGGTGGTCTATTTGACCTCCAGTTTCGGGCTGAGGGTGACCTGGCTCATTCTGGTGGCCCTCATCGTGACCCTCGGGTTGTGCTGGTTTTTGAAATTGAAATATGCCCTTGGCGCTATCATCGCCCTTATTCACGACGTCACCATCACGGTGGGGGCCTTTGCCCTGACAGACAGGGAGATCTCCCTGTCTATTATCGCCGCTTTCCTGACTATTGTGGGATATTCCCTGAATGACACCATCATTGTTTTCGACAGGATTCGGGAAAATTTGAGGCGCTTCCGGAGGCGTCCGTTTGCAGAGATCATAAACGGCAGCATCAACGAGACCCTGAGTCGAACTATCCTGACATCCACCACCACTCTGGTTGTTATTTTGGCCCTTTTCATCCTGGGCGGGGGTGTGATTCATGATTTTGCCTTTGCCATATTGATCGGGGTCATCGTGGGCACGTACTCCTCCATCTTTGTGGCAAGCCCGGTC
>Ga0180432_10004511_pt1 | contig 19059 bp, 34 predicted proteins | sample SS_ome_10_FD_132414 | JGI IMG/M metagenome (GOLD analysis project Ga0180432, IMG submission 132414) | Hypersaline lake sediment archaeal communities from the Salton Sea, California, USA - SS_1_MS_2 metaG | ecosystem: Environmental > Aquatic > Non-marine Saline and Alkaline > Hypersaline >...
CTTGGTTCATATGTATTGGCTGTTAGAGAAGATTCTCGCCCAACAGGTGCAAATACCAGTGCTTCTGGCGATTACGCTTCTTTCTTTGTTAATGCTAATGGTGAACTTTATGTTCATGACACTGATGCTCTTACTAAGCTAACTGAAATTGATACTGTATTAGATACTATTAAAACCGATACAGCTGCAATGGTTGTTGATCTTGCAGCTATTGAAGCAGAATTACTTGATCAAGGTACAACCTTAGATGCCATTGAAACTGATACTGGAAGCATTGATGATACCTTAACTTCATTGACAAAAGCTGAAGATTCAGTTCATGCCAATGGTGATAATGGTATTATGCCCTTGGCGGTTAGAAATGATGCTGGTACAGCTCTTGCGGCTGATGGTGATTATATTCCACTAACAACTGATGCCGATGGCAATCTCCGTACTTCTACCACATTGTCGCCTATTGGTTCTGAGCAATTTTCAGTTACTGATGCCCTTGCGGCTGCAGGTGATGGACTAGAAACTATCACGGCTTCCGCAACTCCTTGGGTTACAGTAGCAACTTTTGCTCACACAAGTGGAACTGCATATCTTTATGCTTATCAGTGGGCTTGCGACCAAAATGCTCAAATGAGAATTATTACTGATGATACTTCGGATATTGTTGTTTATAAGACTGATATCAATAGTTCTGCTAAGCCTGGAACCACAGAATCTTGGAGTGACGGTGGCCGAATTGAGATTGCTGGAGCAGCAAATTTGTCGATTAAACTACAGATTAAAAAAAGAAGTGCAACTGGTGGAAACGCTAATGGAACCGGTAGTTTACACATTCGTAAGTAAAACTAACTAACGCTTTATATTAAAATAGAAGAGACTTCGGTCTCTTCTTTTTTATTGGTATAATATAAGTGTATTCTATATAGTTAAGGAGCCTTAATGTCACACAAATTAGATAGTAATTTCAAGCTGATAAAAGATGGTTTGCTCGATATGGATTTTTTCAAATCAATTTTTGATGATATTGAATGGGTACGAGCACCACGTAAGCTAAACGAAGAGGTATCTGATTTTTGGCACATTGGCAAGCACTCTTTGGATGATGGAAAAATTGAGATAACCATCAAAGTATCTCCTGATAAGTGGATGAGGATAACTGAAAATCAAATTGCTGTTTATAAAACAACAGGTGGTATGAAGGATTGGGGTGCATCTGCTGAAGTTTTTATTGGTGATAATTTGTTTCACAAAATAAAAGAAAATGCTGTTGAATTAACACCTACACAAACACAGCGCGTGGATTTATAATATGGGTAATTTTGAAGATTTTGATCTTGAAATACAAGATATACGAGATTCAACACCAGAGCATTTTGGTGGAAATGTGGCATCTGCTGGAACACCAGTAACTATAACACCAACTTCCACAAAAGATATTCAATATTGTTTCATCATGTGTAATGGTACTAGGGACCCATGGAACTCTAATGGTATAAATGAAGCTATTAAATTTAGCATTGATAGTGGTACCACATGGACAACATTAATGGCAGGTGAAAGCCAATATGTTCCTGGAGTATTTGCTTCTATTCGCATAGATGCTAGTGATAATGGTGTTAATTACCAAGTCATAGTGTGGAGTTAATGTGAATAAGAACAAGGGACACAAGCAAAAAATACAAGTTGCAGAAGAGACTCCGGTTAATGATACTAATTTACCCTATGAAGCTGATGATACACAAACAGCGTTAGAAAAAACAGCAAATGCTATCGCTTTATCAGCTAGTCCTGGATTCACATGGGGGTCTGGTGGTACTGTTACTAGTGGCTCATACTTATATAATGATGATGTTGTATCTAATAAAGCAGGACGCTTAGTTCCTTTTGATGGTACTGTAGCAGAGTTTTTTGTTAATAATGATAATACATCTGGTTCAAAAGTTTTGGAACTTCGTCGCCGTCGTCCTTGTCAAACAGGTAGCTGGATCACACTGGCATCTATTACTTTGGATGATGGTAATTCTTGTGGAGCATTTGCTGTTGATGAACCTGTAGAGCAAGGTGATGAATTGGCAGTTCGAGTTTCAACAACTAGCTCGAATTTCAAGAATCCAATTGTAGGAATAATAATTAAGAATAGTTCTACTGGTGGTGGAACATCATCAGATGGAGATGTTAATCGAGTAACTTCATGTTATGATTCTACTGGTAGTATTGATATTACGTCAGGTTGGACTGATATTACTATGGACACTACTAGAATATCCAGCACCACTATTGCATCACATACTGCTGGGCAAGCAACGATAACAGCCAATAGAGATGGATTGTATCGAATATCATTTAGTATATCAATTGAGCAAACAGCTGGTAATTCACGTTCAGATGCAGCAGGACGATTATTATTAGACACGGGTAGCGGCTTTGCGCAAGTTCCTGGAAGTCTTGTTTATATATATAGTCGTCAAAATACTATTGGAGTTGGATCAGCTAGTTGTTCTTTTTGCTTAGAGTTATCAACAGATGATGTTATTAAAATCCAAGCACAAAAGAAAACAGGTGGTGGTACACTTAAAACCATAGCAGATGGGTGTTACTTAGAAATACAGTACTTGAGGAGCGGAATATAATGTCTATAAAGATATTAAAAAACCCAGGTGTTAGTGATATTGTTATTGAAGATATGGGTAACATCACAGTTCCTGCTAGTGGACAAATTACACTTGAGCCAGTATATTATTGGAATTGGGCTAAATCTGATGATACAATTGCCTATTTAACTGCTGGTACATTAGTAATGAACGATGGTTCAACAGATTTATCTGCTACTGTGGGTATCATTCATTTACAAACTGGTATACGCACAGTACAATCATCAATTACAGATGAATCACCTAATACTTTAGATGAAAAAATAGTTTCTGGTTCTGGTGTTAACGTATCCACTATTGGGACAACCAATAAACAACTCCAGATTGATGTTGATACTAGTACACTTGGTCAACCAGATAAGATTGTGCATGTTGCAAAAAACGGTAATGACACGACGGGTGATGGAACATTTTATAAACCCTATTTAACCATTAAGAAGGCTGCCGAGAGCATCACCGATAGCGCAACAAATAATCGGTATGCAATTCGAGTTGCACCAGGCACATACTCAGAAGACAATCCAATCACGATTCCTGCATACACGATTATAGAAGGTGTTGGCAAAGGCGTTGTCAAGGTTGTCGCTCAAAACGATAACAAGATTTTCATTTCGAGTTTTCTGTCTCGATTCCAGAACATGTTGATTATCGGCAACGGCACGTCGAATGAAGTCGGTATCTATTGTGGCCAAGAAAATGGCCAGACAGTCATGTGGGATATTACATTCATTGATACGTATATCGGCCTTCAGGTCGATGACGATACCGCATGGTGCCTTGCATACAACATGGAATTGTTGACGGCTGTACAAGAGATCAACACAGGTATTCTGGTAACTAGTGGTCGGTGTCAGATTATCAGTTTGTCAGACGTTACCCAGTCTGAATCAGAGATAACGTATGGAGTTCGGGTTGTTGGTAGCAATTCGATTGCTGATATTGTAGGAATTGGATTTAACTCAAGTGATATTGAAACCGGAATCTATGTTGATGGTGGGGTATGTACTGCATCATCAATGAAGATGCAGAGTGCTACTTATGGTGTGTATGTGGTGAATGCTGGTAGTTTCTATGTAGCTGGATATTCTATTGTTTCAGCAACAGCAGCTGTATATGTTAGTGGTTCTGGTAGTTCTTTTGCAGGTCACGCTGGCCATATTCTATTGTGTACCATTGGTGTAGATGTTGATAACGGTGCGTTATGCCGATTAGGGTCTTCAGTGATCAAAGCCGGTATTGCTGCCCGTATGAACAATGGTTCCACTATTGAAGCCGCTAATGTTGACGTCCACGAAAGCACCTTAAACCTAGACGTTGTCGATTCGGCATCAAGTATATATATGTCTGGTGGGGATGTTAATAAAGATCGTATTAGATACCAACAAGGTATTGAAGAAGATTATGAATCGATTGCTTTTTTTATCAGTAGGAAACCAGGTGATGAGTCACTATCTGTCTTTGGCGAGCTTCATGTAGGTAGACCAGATTTAGGTTTTGAGTCGGTATTTGGAGAAGGTAATTCATATACTATTGGAATGACTGTGCTTACGAGCGACAATACCGCAACCAGTACGACTGACGGTGGAAACCTTACGGATGTAAGTACAGAGGCCACGGAAATCGACACAGATTATTTTGGGTTCCAAGGAACGACAGCGAATCATTGTATTTACATCACGACAGATGTGCAGAACACAGTATGGACAGGTGCGCTTGACTATTCAAGATTGACAGGTATTGAAGTCTCTCAGGTTGCAGCCGCAGTTGAGGTCACTCCGCAATCATTTGTTTTTGAATACTGGAATGGAAGTGCGTGGGTAGACAGCCATGTAATGTGTACTCATGCAGACCTGTACCATCGTTACGCTGAAATGGCGTTTCTTAGAGCGAACAGCTCTGAGCATATACGGTTTGGTCGTGATTTGATTCAGAGTAGTGTCAAAAAAACTATTAATGGCAAAGAGCGACATTGGATCAGAGTACGGATCAAGAATAACTTGACGACGGCACCGACATTTAATCAATGGAAGATATCGAACAACAGAACAGAGATCAACAAAGACGGTACGATAACGTTCCACGGAACGTCAAAATTTGTTACTGCTTTGGCGTTTCAGGCGAATACGTTTGGAGAGACTGGTGGCGTAACAGATGCCAAGTTTGATGTCGGTAGTGGGTCGCTTCCAAGCTCTTGGTCGCATGTGATAAAAAACTCAAGATTGAACGGTAACAGAGATGCGATATACGCAACGTTTGCCTTGCCTGCAGGTATTTGTACAGCATGTCCGATTTCGCTGAAGGTGAAGTATGTGGTGCTTCAGAGTGGTGCCTCTTCAGACGGAACCATGAAAGTATCGTTTTTACCAGTGCAAGCAGCCGGAGTTCGTATTGCTAACCCAGATGGGTCGATAACTCCGTTAGAACGTCCTTTGGCAGATACGGAAGAGCTGGATTCGAATGCAGCTCAAACAACAAGTATTTCGATCAATTTGTCAACAGATAACAAAGTGCAGACAGTATCATCGCAAAACTTTGATATCAGTGAGTATTATGAAGGTGATATTGTGTTCTTCCGGGTAGAATACGACGATAACGGAAGCGGAAACAAAGATATCGCTGTTATTGGCGTCGATGTCGAAGGTGTAAAGTGGACGTTAGGGGGTAGATTGTAATGTCAAAATTTGATTTATTATATGAGCAAGATTTTACATCTACTGATAGTATTACAATTACCCATAACTTAGATCGAAATGTTTTTAATGTACGATTGATTATATATGATAGTGGTGATTCATCTTCAGAAAGACAATATATTGACGATATCGTACTTGATACCTCAGACCCGTTAAATAAAATGTATGTGTCATTAACCGATACATATACTGGAAAAATACAACTTATTGCAGAAGATACAGTCACTAGTCCATATTATACAGTTCATGATAAACTTCAATCGCAAATAGGTATAGCAAGATTTCCAATACAACTGGTAATGAATGGTACTATGAGTAACAATGACTATGTTACTTATTCAAACTTAATTTCTAATCCAGCAATACGTTTTCCCACAAACTCAAAATTAACAGAAATTACTTGGAACAATTCCAATACATCTGTTGATTTTGATTTAGAGTTTTCTAGGTTTGAAGCAGATGGAACAGCATATTCAGGAAACCCCTTTTATACTTATGAAGTTAGAAATCAAGATTATGGTGATATTGAGACTGGGTTGGATTATGATTTCCTTGAAGGCGATTATATAGAAATTGTATATAAAGATCAAGGGACTAATTGTAGTGACTTTGTTTGTATATTGTGGTGTTATAAAACAGAATAGGTAGATCAATGGCATCAATAACAAAAATATTAAAAAACACTACTCAAAATGAGTATAGATTAGTGACAAAGCAATTATTGCCCGATGTCGCCACTAATATTCCTACCAATTTGTGGTTAGATTTGAAAGATAGAATAGATGAGCAAAATTTTCCATACAATGAGATACTTAGCGGTGATATTATAGTTAATAATGGAATTAAAGATTTATCGGCTGCCGAAGGGGTTGAATGGTGTAGGGAATTGGGGTATCATGACCCTACCTCAACAGTATTAGGCATGTCATATTCTATGGTATTTGTTGACAATGGACGAGCTGGCAATGAGTGGTTAAAACACTATGATTCTAATATTTTATCCAATAGTGTTAACGGTGTAATTCCTTTTGATAGTAAATTAGTAGCCATAACTTTTTCTAATGCAAATCAAAATGCCCAAGCAGGTATTGAAGTTTGGAAGTATGAATATAATGATGGTGATAATAAAACAAAAATATTAGATTGGTTAATTAATAGCCACAGAGTAGGTTATAAAACTAATTTTTCTTCTGAAATAGTTTTTAATGCTGGGGACAGAATTGCAACATATATAGATGATAATGGAAATAATACTAATGATGTAGTAATTGTATTGTATTTTCAAGTGGTAGGTGAACAGTTAGATGAAAAATTTGAAAACTGGCAAGAAAGTTAATATGAGGACATAATGAGTAGAATTGTTAAATTTAAAAATAATTCAGGTGTGACAAATACATGGTGTGGTAAGCTACTTGATATTGATGAAATATATGAGCCAGATACTGATTTATCACTATGGCAACGTGACCAAGATGTTATGTATTCAGTTGGCAATAGTGATTTAATTGTCAGTGATGGTGATAACTGGTTTACCAATACTGTTGATGCTTGGAATTGGGTTATTGGTTCTAAGCAGAAAATATCAATTGTAGAAGATAAACCATTTAGTGATGCCCAGGGGTTTCGAGCACGATTTAAGGGATATACAGACACTGCTACAGCAGGTGAGACTACTAATATAGATATATTGATAACTGAAGAACGCTTCATCAATGGATTGCAATTAATTTTAAAAGATCAAGCTTTTGGTGATTCCGTTGATTTACAAGTAGTGGATATTAATGGCACTTATGCTGGTATTTTATATCCAGTAGGATATCCTACACCACTTGTGCTAGATACATTTGGGGAATCGTGGTATGTGCATTCAGATAGTCAAAACCAAGATCAGATTATTGTTCCTTATCCAGCTCGCTTATTGCCTGGCTTATATGTTCGCGTAATTTATCATTCTGTTGGTGAGACTGATGTGCAGGTATGTGCAAATCTTTTCTTACATAAAAAAGAGTAAACAATGAAAATTAAAGTCTTATTTACCACAAAAGATAGTACGTTTTCTAATCTTATATGCGATGTAACAGGCTCTCCAGTTAGTCATTGTGCTATTGAAATTCCATCTTTAAAAATGGTAATTCATAGCAATATTAAAGGCGTTCATATTGAATATTACAAAACATTTCGAGAGCACAATAAAGTATTGTATGAATTATCAAGTGTACATGAGTTTAGTGAGACGCTTCTCGATGATATTATGAGGGAAAATGAATTTAAGTTTTATGACTATGCTGCGTTTTTATTTTTAGGTCTTTCATTGTTGGCTAGAAAATATCTCAAACTTCCGCTTCCTAAGAGTAACTTATGGGACACTTCCGGAATGATATGCACAGAATTTGTAACTTCATTTGTAAGTTCTAAATCTGACCCTATGATGACGCCAATTGGATTATATCATAAACTTAAGGCATCAGGTGAGTGGATTTAAATATAACTATAAATAGTTAGTAAAAAGGAGCCCAATCGAGCTCCTTTGTGCATTTAAGTGAAAATATTATTAGTTATCAGATGGACAATAATATACTTTACTCCAATTACTCCAGTAATATGATGCATTAGACTGTGTGAGGTATACTTCATCATTACCACATACTAAGTATTTTTCACATTTTTTGTGTGATAGTCGAGTGTCAATGGAACAACTATCTCCATCATCGCCATCTTGACCTGTAGGTCCTTGAATACCTATGTCACCTTTGGGGCCTTGTGGGCCAATATCGCCAGTATCACCTTTTGGACCTTGTGGTCCTGTGTCACCTTTTGGACCTTGTTCACCGCGCTCACCTTGGGGACCTTCAAACCCCGGGTAGTCAATTAGTACGTACCTAAACTCTGCTCGGCAACCATCATTGACTTGAATATAAGCTCGTTCATTGTTATAAACAACTCGATACCATCCATTATTATAGTCATGACTTCTACCTTCTTCAGGGCTATTGTAATTATGGCAAGTAGTTCTTGAAACTTGATCGATGCCAAGGATTAGTAGCATTCCATTGCCAACATAACAATAGTTGTTGCTCCAGCCCCAACTATTGCAATTAGTAACGTGTGTCTTATATCCCAAAATCTTATCTTGATTCCCAATAACTCCTTCAACTACACTATTTAGCTCATCTAGCCCTTCTTCCACGCCATCCATGCGGTCATTAAGGGTGTCAACCTCGTCTTCTAGGCCCGCGAGATCGTCTTCTAGGTCATCGATTCTATTCTCGTGGTTATATACCTTATATTTAAGTGTGTTGATCTGACCTTGCAAACTAGAGGCCTTATGATACAAATATGATACACTTGCATTAAGTGACCAAATAGCGCCTTGTAGCCCACGAATCTTATTCTCAGTAGTTGTAAGCCTATTATCTAACCCATGAATTCTGCTGTAAAGATCAAAATCAATCATTGCTTGGACCAATACTGCCATGCGAAACTGAAACTGCAATCGCTGATGATCACGAGCAAGTGATCTATGCGCTGAGAATAAGTCATTGATTTGCCCTTGTAAGTCCTTATCTAGGTCTTCGATTTGAGCCATTAGTCTATTGTCTAATGCTTCAATTTCTCGATAAATTGCTCGATCAGCTTTCTTCATCTGGCGACGAAGCTTGTGAATCTTGCGTTTCATCTTCTTGGTGAGTTTCTTATCTGTGTCTTCAATAATAACTGATAGTTCCTCCCCCATCGTAATGCGATCTTGAATCTCGGTCATGAGCATATCACGAAGTTCAAGGTCTTCCGCCTTTAGGCCTTCAATATCTAGGAATGCAGCCTGAATATATTCATTTATTACCCCTAGTTCTAACACCATCTTATCTTCTTGAGTAGCCAAATCAGTAATAAGCTCCTTAAGGCCGTTTTCCAAGGCAATCAATCGAAGATCGTGAAGACCTAGGGTTTCATCTTGAAGTTCATTAAGGGCCTCAATTAAGTCTAATCGATTGTTGATATCATCAAATTTGTCTTGATCATTAGGTATATCGATTGTTGTTGAGTCAGGTACACTGCACCCCATAAGTGCGATTGAAATAAAAAATGCCAATAAATATCTCATGTTTTCTCCTTTCTTAGAAGCCGAAGCCAAGTTTTAGTAGTCCAGTAAATTGCCGAGTAAATTTAGTGCCTGTTACATTAGTTTGAAGTTGGGCACCTGCGATAAAATCATAATCATAAACGGTAAATAGCCTATCATAGCCAGCACCCCACACAGGACCAATTCGTTGTTTAATCTCATATTTATCGCCAGCACTTGTTGATGTTTTGTATACACCTAGTTCATTCTGAATACCAGCTCCAAATAAGCCATAAACATAATTCTTTTTAACAGGTTTATATTCCATTTTGGGCTTATATTTCTTCATTGGCTTGTACTTAGGAAGTCCTGCACGCCAGGTGCATCGCTCATATAGGGCTTTATTGTTGATATTAATTAAACATTTTTTGTGAAAAATAGAAGTTTTATTGTCAGTTCTGCGTGTTCCATGATCCACTCTGTTTACAGTGCAAGTTTTATTTTTACCATTACAAAATGCGGAGCTATACTCCAACGTTTTGCCAAAACTAGGTGTGGTGATTAACCAACCGGCTATCACCGCCATTAACAAACCAAATCTCATCACGTTCCTCCTTTAGAATTTAAGTGTTTACCATAAAATTTATAAAAACTATATTTTTGATCAAGCTTATCATTAAGCCTGTTTGCATTTATCATTTCATCATCAATAGTGGGATACCAATTTTGATTTAATATTGGGTTAGCATGTAAAACATATTTTTTATATTGAACTTTAAAACCACGTTTAATACATTCATTATATAATTGCTGTGTGCGATTATATAAATACTGACCTTTATTGTAAAAAAACCTTATATGACCAGTGCCCATTTTATAATGACCGTAATCAGATAGTTCACGTGCTAATTTTGATACTCGGGTAATTTCTCGATACTCAGCCATTAAATGCTGATCTGTTAATTCATTAACTGGAATACAATTAATTCTAGTCATAATACCCCATTGATATAATTAATACTTTGCATTATTTATTGGATTCGTTTTATGATAGATTATTCAGCGGATGGTTTAGCAGGGCTATTTTCCCACTCTTGTATGTCCTTAATCACAGCATCTATAGCCTCAATGGCACCAACTATTTGTGTAAGTCTAGTTTCCACAGAGGACATTGTAGCCTTAAGGGTTTGTTGTTGTTCAGCTAATTGTGTAGCTTCAACTGATAAATCCTCAAGTTTATTTTCTAATTTTTGTAATATTATTTCATAGTTATTCATATCAATATTATACAGGGAGTATTTTGTTTATTTAGGTAGCCTATATGGTACAATATAGGTAATTGTATCGTCACGAGCAAATAGCTGCGTGCCATAGACCTAGTTACTATGCCATACAAGGAGAACAACATGGCTCAACATCAAATCGATTATCGTAAATCACTTCATTCCGCATTAAGAAATTACAAGCTAGCTGATGCATTAATTGACTCAATCCATGACCTACAAGTATTTGTAGCAGCAAATGGTGGCTCAATTGATACACAGATCGTATCTAGCGCAATCACTCGAAGCACTAAATCCCCCTATCAATTAGTTAATAATGACAATATTGGTGGTGAAGGCATTGCCTCTTATCGTAGAGTGTTGCGATCTGCCCTGGCTAACAGGAAACTAGCAGACCAAATGCTCAATATCCTAACCGAATTGCAAGGTTATACCGAAACCGCAGGTAAGCAACAAACATCAATTGCATGTATCGCAGAAGGATCAGTGAAAGAAATCACTAGTATTATCACAGTAGCTGATGTTGCTGGATCACTAGATGGTACATATTTTGTATTGCAAGATGATGCAGGATCAGTTGCATTTTGGATAGATGTAGATGATTCCGGTACTGCTGAACCTGCCCATGGTGCCGATAGGCCTGTTGAAATTACTACAGTTACAACTGGCATGTCAGCAGCTGATGTTGGCACTGCAGTATATAATGCAATTATTGGAGATAGTAAGTTTGAAGCTGGCAGTGATGATCTTGCTGGCAATTTACTAGTTCAATCAAGCACATATGGTGTAAAAACTGATGGGGTAGATGGTGATACGGGCTTTACTATTACTGAAAGTGTACCCGGTGTTGATTCTGTTCTTGATGGTAAAGTATTTATATTAGAAGATGTTGACGGTACAGTTGGCTTCTGGTTTGATGTGGATGACTCTGGAACAACTATTCCAGCTGAAGCTACAGCTGCAGATAGGCCTGTTGAAATTACCACAATCACTTCTGGTATGTCGGCAGCTGATGTCGGTACTGCCGTATATACTGCCGTAGTTGCTGACAGTAAATTTGAGGCTGGCAGCGATGACCTTGCTGGTGGATTGGTGATTCAAAATGTTGATACTGGATATTATGCCAATGTAAGTGCAAGTACATCTGGATTTACCGTAGCAGTGTCGGATGCTGGTTCAGCTGCAGCGGAACAAGATGAGCTATCACTTCAACAAGTAACTCCTGGCAATGTACCCTATACTACTGCAAATTTGAGAGCTTTGACAAGTGCATTAAATCATGCCACTTTAGCTTCTGATATTCTTGCAATGATTCTAGAACTTCAAACAGAATTTCGAGATAATAAATTAGGTACTTGTGATGGAACGCTCACTAATGATTTGATTGCATAATAGGAGGAAGTTATGTCTTTAATGGATAGGGTAAAAGCAAAAATTGCTGCTCGAGCAATGGCACCTAAAGAAGAAGTTAAAGAAGAAGTTGCAAAAAAGGTTGTTAAGAAAAAAGCTTCTAAAAAGAAGATAAGCAAAAAGGACAAGTAAAATGGACTTTGAGGTTATTGTAATCAAAAAGTTAGATGAGCTTAAGGATGATGTTGGGGAATTAAAAGTCCAAAATGCTATTCAAACAGCTTGTATTGAACAAAATACCAAAGATTTAGCTGATCATAAAGAAGGTGTAATCCAAAATCGTAAGCGTATTATATTCCTCGAAGAACAGCATAAACCAATGACAGTAAAGCAATTTTGCAAACGAGCTCTTTATGTTATAGGTGGCATTGGCACAATAGCTACAGCTATTTATGGTGTGATGAAACTGTTGGATATGTAAAATACTTTAGTACAAAAATTTGCGACTAGGGCCTGAAAAAATTGAGCTCTAGTCGTTTTCTTTTATATAGTAAAAACTTTTTTTATTTAAAAATATAATCACGATTCGAAAATATCATATTAGTAATCATCTGTGCCAAAAGTACGATCCCATTCTTGGGGGGTAGGAATTTTACGAGTGCCTATTGGTACGAGGTTAGTTGTGCCCCAGGTTTTATAAGTTTGAATATCAACATATTTAACTTTTTCTATTACTTGTGGTTCAGGTTGACCAGAGCCAGCAATAATAGTCCCAATCAATACACCTACTGCAAAAATTACTCCAAACATTTATTTCTCCGAATAAGTTATAGTATAAAAACCATCTGGACCATTATTAATGGCTACATCTAAATCTTTCATAGCGCAAATGTTTGCACTATCTTTATATAATTCTTTGCAAATTACTTCACGAATACCACATTGCCACAAATATCGTGTGCATACTAAGCATGGCGATAATGTACACACTAAAATACAATCCTTCATTGCAATTCCTTGGGATGCGCAATTGAAAATCATATTTTGCTCAGCATGTATCATATATTCATATTTATCAGGACCTTTGTTGGCTAAGATATCATCTGGTGCTTGACGGATAAATCCATTATAGCCTGTGGCCACAATAGCTCCAGTATCTTTTTTAATCAATACACAGCCAACCTGTGTCTCAGTATCATGAGATCGTCCTGACACTGCCTCAGCTATTGTCATGGCAGTTTGATACTTACTGGGTCTCATACTATATCCTCATATGTCACAGGCTTATCTAAGTATAGATTATTGTAGTTAAAACCACCATAATAGGTAATGGTTACTTCCCACCCAGTATCATCTACAATTGTCATTCTATATTGGCCTATTGAAGTAATTGTATATTTATAGTCTGCTGCAAATCTATCACGATATGTATCTATCCACCAGATTTCTTGCCCTACATGAAGATTATTTTTACACCACGTCTCTATTTCTTTCTCGGTCATATCTTTAAGTCCCTTAACCCGTTGTTTGCGTCTTCGATATGCAGCAGCACGTTTTCTAGCAGCCTTATCTTTGATAGCCTTAGTAGGATCATAGTTTTCATCTAAAATTGCAGCATTAGCTTGCATAGGATCTATTTGCATTAGATGAAACATACCTGTGATATGACTTAATTGTTTGCTTAATTTACCGGTTTTACATATCTTTCGCCCATACACAAATTTAAACTCAGGATCAATATATGTCACAGCAAATTTATTGTTTTTCTTATCTACCAATACATCACCACAAGAGCATCCAGAGTAATGATTAATGCGTTGTAGTATATATTTGTATTGATACACCTCATTGCTGTCATTAACAAATTCAGCCTCTTGCTTTGGATCTGGAATATTCATATAACCTCCTTTATTAATTATACAATTTATATTACAGAAAAGCAAAAATAGTTATTAAGGTATAATATATGATAGGCTAAAAGGAGATATTATGAAGTTTTTATTTACATGTAGAAGAACTTTTCTAGGGATATGTGCAATTGGGTGCTTGACTTATTTAGGTATAGATAAAGGTGTTGATGTATCTATGGCAATTGCTGGTGTTGTAGCCTCCGTTGCAGCTTCTAATAGCTATCAACGTGTTGGTGAAAAACGTTATGAAAAAGAAGGTTAATCGTTAGTTAAGTCTTCAAGTTTAATAATATCTGGGTGATCAATCCAATCTTCGCCAGTTCCGTATACTGGTATTTCTTTAGTCTCAGTTACTTCTCCACGAACTGGGCAAATATATGTTATTTTTGCTTTATATTTTCTAATTATCGGTGGGAGTTTCTTTTTCTTTGCCATAAAGTACTTCCTCAGGATATTCACAATCTATTGAATCCTTAATGGCAATACGGTATTCATCGATAAGTTTAGGAAAATTAGTAAACTCTATTAATTTACTCCAAGTGCTAATATTGCCACTTACAACAATAGTATTATACAGACTAAGTGGACTATTAACTTGTGAAACTGAAGGCTCACAACCGTCTTTTTGATAAGCTTTTGGATTGATTATTAGAGCTTCGCCAGTGGCCTTAATATCATCTGCAATTTCCTGGCTTACTTGTAAATCATTTCCTTTCACATCACTTGCAGTGGGGCAAAAAAGCTCTACTCTGGAGGATTGCATAGTAGTAATTTGAAAGCCAAAATCTGATAAAGCTAATTTAACAAATAATGGACACTTGATAGAATAAGTTAAATTAATATGAGGTAATATCTTTTCTCTGGAAAAGCCTTCATCAAGTAAATGCTGCACATCTATTCTAGTGGCACTACTTCCAATATATTTTATATAACCCTTATCCAATAAAAATATCATAATTCCAATCCAATGTATTTGCAGGGCCCCAATCCCATCCAATATATACTTTGTCAACAATATAAAATCTTGCTAAACAATAGCAATAATTAATTATTTGTTTTTCTTCTTGCATTTTCTCAAAGCTTTTTGGCATTTTGCTTCATCATCCTTAAGGATTATTTTTATATCATGGATTGTTTGCTGACATTCGAAAAGAGTATCATTTTTGCCATTATTATATCCAAACTCATATAATTGCCAAATACCACCAATTACCGAAGTAGCAATAGTAATAACTAAAGCAATAATTTGTAATTTATGTTTCATAAATATTTACCATATACCTTATATACTTCAATCATTAATTGGGATGTATCATTTAAATCTAATATATTAAACCAATGTAAATTACGGCAATATTCTTTTACTATATAAAAATCACTCAGAATCTTGTGGTTTAAACTCATCAGGCAATTCCTTTGTATCAGCCTCAAATAAGCCAGCTTGACATGTATAATCTTTTTTAAGATCATCGCCGCCGAGCATGCCTTCAACAATAATATCTTGAGCATTAGCTTCAATATAATCTACTGTGCACTCATTAAGGAATTCTGGTGGCTTACCCATACTCTTGGAGGTTACCAATACTTTCGCATGGTGTTGGTATTTTTTCCACATATTGTCAACTTCTTCTACCATTTCGTAGAAACCATATGGGCCATGTAGGCTTTCTGGAATATACTTGCATTTAGACGGATCACCAGTGGAAATTGCTACCATAAACATAAGATCTTTAATCTTAGAAAGATCCATGTTCTCAAATTCACCTATAAAAGTTTCTGGATTGCCTGTGGGTAATTCTTGCATAATAATGTCCTTATATAATATATTTATATATGGATTCGTTTTATATGTGGGCTTTTGTGTATGTATTGTGATTTAGATAATTGAATATCCCATTCAATAAACCATCCTAAATTATAACCGTTACAAAAGCAATTTTCATAGGATAACATGTATGCATTTATTATCCATACTGTTTTACCCAAGGGGCTTACTTGTGTCATTAAGTTTCTCCATTAATTGCTCTACATGCTTCCAAATATCAATTTCAAAATCATAATGATGCCAAATATTATAGTTATGAATATCATTAGTATGCAATCGCTCATAGGATGTCATATATTCATCCAATAGATGTTTAAGTGCCCATAAGCGCTCGCCTGAATTTTCTTTTTTAGTCTTGAATGTCATATAGCTTCCATTCTTTTTGCCATATGTCTTTTGGGATAGATATGCGCTGTTCAATTCTCATGCATTCCTTAGTACGCCCAGGTACACGATCTCCCACGATATTCCACCACATCACCTTAAATTTCCACAGCTCTTTTTCAACTACATAAAACTTTTTAATAATCTCAAATGCAATATCAGTATTATTAATATGCTTATAAAGTCTCATAATATTTCTCTATTGCGTTAATAGGTTCACTAAGAATATACAATCCCATCCCATGGAATTTAAATATGCTTTTTCAGCTATATCACGCTGTGGCCACCATTGTTTCGCAGGAGTTGGTCTTTTTGTTGGACAATACTTTAAAGTAGAGGCTGCAGCTTTCTTAGTGGCACCATGTGCTATATATTCAAAGAATGGATTCTCTGGCTGGCGACTAGCAAGCTTATTTGCAGCTTGCTGTAGTGTATCATTCCATGTATTCATCTCTCGCCTTAAGTATAACTCTACAGCTACTAAATGCTGTTGAAAGCCGCCAGGCATTACATTACTACCAATATTTAATAGTGTATCATCTCCCCATGCTGCTTGTTTCATTTCCCATGTTGGAGTAAAGCCGGCTTTCTCCCATATATTACCTAGAATGGTCCACATCGTACGATAAATATATGGGTTCATATCGCAACGATCATCTACAGCATCACACAACTTATTATCATTATCCTTTAGGTAATCATAGAAAAGTTTTAGTTGCGATTTATCATGGGGATTTTTGATAAAATAAGCAAATAACCCTAGCATCATATCACGAGAGAAGTTCCCTTTGGGCCAGCTGGTCCTCGATGGAGCACGCCAAAGTGTACCATCTAGGTCGATGGCATGAGGTATAGCTGTACACTGACTTCCTTGACCAGATAAACATAATAGGCCCATAAAAAGCAATGAGTCCCCGTCGCTCCCCTCTTCGCATGCATATTGGATACCGTTTGATTCGCATGTAACCGCCCATGGTAATACTGTGGTTTTTAATGCTTTTAATTGCTTGATTTGTTCAGCAGTAACTTGATTACTTTCTGATGGTTCTTCAGGATCACTTTTGCCGCCACACCCCCAAAAACCTAGCCAAACTATCAATAGCACCCATATTAACCTAAACAATCGCATAATTACTCCTATGCTGTGATTTTAAAAATAAAGACTATGAATTGCATCATTAACTTCCCATAACTCGAAATTTGCTAAAGTAAATAAATAAATTATTATCACATCATCTCTTGGTTTCAAAACTCAATCCTCATTATTTTTGTTGGGTATATTTTACAATACTCCATGGCCTACAGGAAGCATTGTGATCTTCTAATGTATCTACTGCATATCTAACATTTTTAAAGTTTATTATTTTACATCGTTCTAATATATATAAATATTTCCACACATCAATAAAATACATTAATCTCGATCCTGTAGTAAAACATCTTCTTCCATCCATTCATATGGATCGAATCTTTTACATAATTTATCTATAGCTTGCCATGCATTACCATAAACACCAAAATAATTTATTATCATAATATAGTGTATAATACCTGACCACTTCATATTTAATCCCTATCCTGCAACAAAACATCTTCTGCCATCCACTTCGCCAAATCTTCATATGCTGGAAGTCTATGATTGGATCTCAATTTTTCCCAAGCTTTTTCTACTTCATGTTCTAGTATTTTTTCAAGTATTTTACTTTGAACTGCTCGAGGCAATTGCTGAAACATCTCCTTTTGCTCTTGGGCATATTGACTCATTACTTCTTCATTGGATTTGTATGGGTAAAGTATTTTACGAGTGGCCCTATGGACAATATTGCCAAAAGCATCAATATCCATATCATCAACTTCATAATACCTTTTGAGCTCCTCTAAATCTGCTGGTGTTATATTAGGTTTTTTCATCTGGTAATGGCCCCTTAATATCTACATTAAATTTTTGAGCTTTTGTGCGTTTGCCACAAGATGGACAACGCCTAAAATAATATGGTTGATCTACTTTTTGGTAAATTACAAGTCGCAAATAATCTTCTTCACAGCTAAAACAACGCCAACGCTCGGCATCTTCAAGTGTTTCAATGTCTTTCTTTAAGGCAATACGTTCTCGCATTTGGGCTTCTTTAGCCTCTTGTATATTTTGGTACTCCTCAATATTAATACGAGCAATTAACTTTTTTAATCGTGAAAGCTGACGTTTCAGCATTTTGATTTCTTTATTGGCTTTTTGTAGTGCAGTAAATTCTTTTCGCGGTTGTCGATCCTTACGCATGCTAATCCCTTAGTGGATAGTGAAAATTCATAGTCAACTTAATATTTAATACCTCTTGATCAGATAAATTAAATCTCCTTCTGCTATCAATCATATATTGATATGCTTCTCGTTCGATGAAATATTCTATATCATTGCCGTGTTTCAATAAACGCATAATCATATTTTGATTGCAATGAACTTCAATCTCATGAGCTAATATCGCAGCTAATTTACCCCATGAATTAAATGCTCCAGGCGTAACTGTTGGTATACAGGTTAAGAACATAGGTGACACCAATGCTGAGCCTAAAATTTCTTCAGTATCTGATTCATAGTCGATAGTTGGATACCAAGCATTCCATGGAATTTCAATTTCATAAGCATTAATAGCCCAATCAATACTCTCTTGAGTCACTGGTGGTATTCCATATAGTGGATTATCTACTCTTTCAAGTCGAGTAGCTATAATTGGGTCATCCCCTCGTAGTAAATGAAAACCAATAATTATTATACAATAAGCACACCATAATATATTAACTTTATATAAAAGTCTATATATTTTACTATTCATCATATGGTTGATTTTCAAAAGTAGTTTCAAGGTTTTGTATCCAAACACCATATCCATATCGCTTACGAGTTAGTTTTTCCA
>Ga0180432_10004512_pt1 | contig 19058 bp, 15 predicted proteins | sample SS_ome_10_FD_132414 | JGI IMG/M metagenome (GOLD analysis project Ga0180432, IMG submission 132414) | Hypersaline lake sediment archaeal communities from the Salton Sea, California, USA - SS_1_MS_2 metaG | ecosystem: Environmental > Aquatic > Non-marine Saline and Alkaline > Hypersaline >...
CCCCCCCCCCCCCCCCCCCGCCCCGCCCCCCCCCCCCCCCCCCCCCCCTCCCCCGCCCCCCCCCCCCCCCGCCCCCCCCCCCCCCCCCCCCCCCGCGCGCGCGGAATGTTACGGATGAGTGTAATGTTAAGAAATCCGTAATAAATGCTTTTCTTTTTCCGCCGTTGCGGTAAACAGTCATGGCGTAACCAAGAGTGTTCACCCTTCATGATGAAAAGACTGTATAGCATGATTGTGCCGGCGTCCCTCGTATCTACTAGTTTTGCAGTAGGAGCGGCGGGCGAGGTTTCCCTGCCGGGGCTGGCGGCCCTGACGGATGTCGAGACGGCGCCGCTGGTGGCGGCGGCGTGCGAAGCGGCTCCGGAGGCGGAGCGGAACAACGAAGTGGAAGGGCTGCGGGCCGATCTGGCGCGGCTTGAGAAGAGCCTGGAGGAGACGCGGCAGGCGGCCGGGGAGGTTGCGGAGCAGCGCGACGCGGCCCGCGCCGTGTTGGAGGAGCAGAGGGAGGAGGCGGCGGCGGCCGGGAAGCGCGCCGAGGCGCTGCGGAAGGATCTGGAAGCGGCGCGGCGGGAGACGGCGAAGTGGAAGAGCCACGCCGTTGCGATGGAGGAGAAGGCGAATGCGGGCGCCATGGCGCACGCCGAGCTGCAGAGGTTCCGCAAGGAGCTGCAGGGAACGCTGGAGCAGTTCCGGACCTTCCGTGGGGAGGTTGCCGAGGCCCGGAGCGAGCTGCAGGATCCGATCGAGCGGGCGGAACTGAAGAAGGAGTTGCAGGCGACGCGGGAGGAGCGGGAGCGGCTTCGGCAAGAGGTTGAGTTGGCGCTGAAGGCCCGGCGCAAGGCGGCGGACGAAACCGAGCGGACGCGGAAGGATCTCGAGGGCCGGCTGGCCGCGGCGCGGGAGGAAGCGCGGGAAGCGGAGGACCTGCGGGACGCGCTTCGCAGGAGCAACGCCGAAAAGGCGAAGGCTCTGGCCGAGGTGGAAGTGGTCAGGAAGGAACTCGAAGCGGTCCGGAAGGAGAAGGCCGAGCTGTGCCGGCGGCTGGACGAAAGCCGGAAGGCGGCCGCGGCGCGCGAGGCCGGGGAGGAGCAGGAAGCCCGGCTGGAGGCCAAGGTGCGGGAGGAGCGGGAGGCCGCCCTCGTGGAAGTGAGGAAGCTGCGGGACCGGCTCGTGGCGGTGAGCAGGCAGCGCGAGGATCTTCGGAAGGAAGCGGCCGCCGCGTCGGACCGCCTGAAGAAGGAGTCCGCGGCCCGCGGTCAGTCCGAGGAGGAGCTTGCGGAGGCCTCGGGCGCCTTGCAGGAGCTGGAAGCGAAGCTGGGATCGCTGACGAAGGCGAAGACCGGCCTCGAGGAATTGCTCTTCAGGAAGGCGGCCGAAATCAGGGCGCTGAAGGGGGAGTTGCGGGAGGCGCAGGCGTCCCTCGAGGAGGCGGGGCCGGATCCGCCGATCGAGGGGTTGGCTGAGAAGGCCACCGCGCAGGCCGACGTGGGCGGATCGAGTCCTTGAAATCCGGAAGTTCGAGGCTTGCCCCGCCGGGCGAAGGCGGGGAGGAGTCTGCCGCGGCACGGGCGGGGTTCCGGCGGGAACGCCGCCCGTTGTGTCTGGTCCGTCAGAGGTAAGGCAGCGAGGCGGCGACCCTTGCGGCGGCGGTTTCGTTTTCGAGCAGTTCCCTGATGGGGTCCCAGCGGCCGCTGAGGAGGGCGTGGCGGGCGGAATCGGGCATGGCGATCGGGACGGGGATTTCGGCGCAGGTGGCGGTCATGTCCTGCAGGTCGATCCGGACTTCCGCGCCGGGGTTCTGCGAGACGAAGGCGGCGAGCGTTTCGAGGTCGGTTCGCGCGGCGGTGACGCAAGGCATTCCGAGGGTGATGGCGTTCCCGAAGAAGATCTCGGCGAAGGACTCCCCGATGAGGGCGCGGAAGCCGGAGCGGTGGATGGCTTGGGGGGCGTGTTCGCGGGAGGATCCGCAGCCGAAGTTCGCGCCGGTGATCATGATGGACGCTCCGGCGAAGCGGGGGTCGTCCAGGGGGTGGGCGGTCGGGCGGCGGTTGGTGTCGAAGCGGGCGTCGTAGAAGTGCTTTCCGGCGAGGTCGTTGAAGGTGACGCACTTGAGGAAGCGGGCCGGGATGATCTGGTCGGTGTCGATGTCGGCGCCGGGGACCGGGACGGCCGTGCCGGATACGGTGGTGACGGGTTGCAGGGACATGGCCGGGAGGGGATTGGTTCAGGCGGCGGGCGCTTCCGCCGGGACGCCGTCGAAGACCTCGCGGGCGTCGGAGACTTCGCCGCGGACCGCGGCGGCGCAAACCATGACGGGGGACATCAGGATGGTGCGGCCGGTCGGGGAGCCTTGGCGGCCCTTGAAGTTCCGGTTTGACGAGGAGGCGCAGAGTTGGTCGCCCACGAGTTTGTCGGGGTTCATGGCGAGGCACATCGAGCAGCCGGCGCCGCGCCACTCGAAGCCGGCTTCCCTGAACACGGCGTCGAGTCCTTCCTGTTCGCAGAGGCGGGCCGTGATCTGGGAGCCGGGCACGGCGATGGCCTTCACGCCGGGGGCCACCTTGTGTCCCTTGAGGTAGCGGGCGGCCTCGCGGAAGTCGCTGAGGCGGCCGTTGGTGCAGGAGCCGAGGAAGGCGACGTCGATCTTGACTCCCTTGATGGGGGCGCCGCCTTCGAGCTGCATGTATGCGAGGGCCTTGCGGCGGTCGTTGCGCTGCGCCTCGTCGGCGCTTGCGTCGGGGTCGGGAATGGGTTCGCTGATGCCGATCCCGTGATCGGGCGAGATTCCCCATGTGACGGAGGGCTCGATGCCGGCGGCGTCGATGTCGACCACGTCGTCGTAGCGGGCGTCGGGGTCGGAGCGGAACGAGTTCCAGCGCGCGACGGCGGCCTCCCACCGGTCCGGGGCCGGGGCATGCGGGCGGCCCTTCAGGAATTCGTATGTTGTTTCGTCGGGGTTGACGTATCCGCAGCGGGCGCCGCCCTCGATCGACATGTTGCAGACCGTCATGCGCTGTTCCATCGAGAAGGCGTCGAAGGTGGAACCGCCGTATTCGTAGGCGAATCCGATCCCGCCCTTGGCGCCGAGGAGCCGGATGATGTGGAGGATGACGTCCTTGGCGTAGACGCCCGGGCCGAGGCGGCCGTTGACGTTGATGCGGCGCACCTTCAGCTTTTCCATGGCGAGCGTCTGGGTGGCGAGGACGTCGCGCACCTGGGTGGTGCCGATCCCGAAGGCGATCGCGCCGAAGGCGCCGTGGGTGGCGGTGTGCGAATCGCCGCAGGCGATGGTGGTTCCGGGTTGCGTGATTCCCTGCTCGGGGCCCACCACGTGCACGATGCCCTGCTTGCCCGAGGCGAGGTCGAAGTAGGTGATCCCGAAGTCCCTTGCGTTCTTGCGGAGGGCTTCCATCATCTCGGCCGCCAGCGGGTCCGAGGGGGTCTCCTGGTTCTCGGTGGGAACAATGTGATCGACGGTGGCGAAGGTCCGGTGGGGGTACTTCACCTTCAGGCCGAGATCGCGGATCATGCCGAAGGCCTGCGGGCTGGTCACCTCGTGGATGAGGTGGGTCCCGATGAAGAGCTGTGTCCGCCCGTCAGCCAGCCGGCCGACGGCATGCGCGTCCCACACCTTTTCGTAGAGAGTCTTTCCCATGATGCGCCCCCGGCTCGGGGCGGGGGACGGTGGGCGAATTCCGGGCGGAAGTCAAAGAGAAGTCCAAAACCCGCGGGCACACGAAGGCACGATGGCAGGAAGGCACGAAGGAGGGCTTGGGGGGAAGGGGCTCACACGAAGGCGGGAAGGGTGGGGGAGGGTGGCATCGGCCTGCCGCAAGGCGCGGCGCCCCGTGGACCGGATCGCGCTGCCGCACCACCGGCACCTCCTTGCGAGCCGCCTGCCGCTTGGCCTTGCGGGCCAGCGCCGCCTCATAATGGGCGTGAATTGTGAGGGGGGAGGGGGTATGGTGAGGGCACGAGACGATGTTCGAAGTCCGGGAGAAGCCGCGGATGGTGGAGAAGGCGCTGCTGGTGCGGGTCTATTTCGACCGCCGGGAGGAGTCGGAGGCGGAGAGCCTCCTGGCGGAGCTTGGGGAGCTGGTGGGCACACTGGGCATCGGGGTGGCGGAGCGTTTGCCGGTGTATTCACGCGAGCAGCAAAAGAAGTACCTGTGCGGGACGGGCAAGGCGGCGGAGGTGGCGGAGGTGGCGCGGGCGAGAGGGTGCGACTGCATTGTCCTCGACAACGAACTGGCGCCCGCGCAACAGCGCGAGTGGGAGGAGCTGGCGGACATGGCGGTGATCGACCGGGAGGAGGTCATCCTTGACATCTTCGCGCAGCGGGCGCAGACGCGGGAGGCCCGCCTGCAGGTGGAGCTGGCACGCATGCAGTACGCGCTGCCGCGCATGGCGCGGATGTGGCAGCACCTCGACCGGGAAGGCGGATCAGGGGGCGCCCAGGGCGGGGGAGCGGCCCGCGGGATGGGCGAGCAGCAGATCGAGGTAGACCGGCGCCTTGCGCGGACCCGGATTGCGCGGATCAAGACCGACCTCGAGGCGGTGCGCAGGCGCCGCGCCACCCAGCGCAAGGAGCGGGAGAAGCAGGAGGCCCCGCTGGCCGCGATCGTGGGCTACACGAACGCCGGGAAGTCGACCCTGCTGAACCGGCTCACGGGGGCGGAGGTTTTCGCGGCGGACATGTTGTTCGCGACGCTTGATCCTACGGTGCGCGCCGTAGAATTGCCGGACGGCCAGAGTCTTTTGTTGACCGACGCGGTGGGGTTCGTGCGGAACCTGCCGCACCGGCTGGTGGAGGCGTTCAAGGCGACCCTCGAGGAGGTGGTCCTGGCGGACTTCCTGATTCATGTCGTGGACGCGAGCGATCCCGAGATGGAGCGCCTTTACGGGACCACGCACGAGGTGATGGCGGAGCTGGGGGCGGCCGGCAAGAAAACGTTGACGGTGCTGAACAAGATCGACCGGGTCGGGGATCCGATGCGGATGAAGGCTCTCACGGCGGCGTATCCGGAAGCGGTGGCGATCTCCGCGATGACGGGGGAGGGGCTGGACGACCTGCAGGAGCGGCTCTCGAAGATGCTGGCGGAGCGCGTGAACCGGAAGTGCTACCGGATCCCCCAGCACCGCGGCGATCTGGTGGCGCTGCTGCACCAGGATGCGAAGGTCCTCGATACCGGCTACGTGGGCAACGATGTCGTGGTCGAGGCCTTGGTCGGGGACAAGATCGAGGGACAACTGCGGGCCTTCGCGGTTTGAGACGTCGTCCCGGCCGCTCCATGGGCCACAGCCCACCCGGAGCCGTCCATGCCGGTCCCCGGGTCCCAGGCGCCAAAGGGCGAGGCCCATTCCACCCCATCGTCCAACCCTCAAGGTGTGGGGCAGCGCCCAGCGACTTCGTCACCACCGGCTCGGGGTCCAAGGGAAAGGGAAAAAAGAAAAATAAAAAGAATCCTTGATTATTAAGAAATATTAAGTAATTTCTTCAAAATTCCTTTCATGGCGTGATCGGCCGCCAGCCAATTTGCATTCCTAAAATTTTAACATTGACCAATGAGTGCATTAGAGTGTACCACGGTGCATCAAACGAGCCGTCTGATGGGTGATGGGTGCACGAGGGGACATATTCGAGGGGGTCTACGACTACAAGCTGGACGCGAAGTATCGTGTTTCGGTTCCGTCGGATTGGCGCCCGGTGCGCGGGGAGGGACTGGCGTTGAGGTTGCTGAAGTGGCAGACGCAGAAGGTTCCGGTTTTGAAGGCGGTGACGGACCGGGCGTTCGAGGCGATGCTGGCGTCGATCGACGAGTCGGGGGAGTCGGCCGGGGTGAAGGGTCAGCGCAAGGGGTTGTTATATTCGCGGAACACGCCGGTGGCGATCAACGATCAGGGGAAGCTGCTGATTCCGAAGAAGCTGGCGGACGAGCAGGGGCTGGAGCCGGGGGGATTGGCGCACTTGTTCGGGCGGGGGACGAATTTCGACATTGTGAGCCCGCGGGACTACGAGGCGATGCTGGCGGCGGAGGAGGCGCTGCTGAGCGACCTGTATGACACGGTGGATTTTTCGTGAGGGGTGGTGAGAGGTGACAATTCAACTGAGACTGACTGACTGCTGATGCCCATGCCTTCCCCAACTCCGGCGCCGTCCATGTTGAGGCGCTTTGGCGACGGTTGGACGTTTGTGCCGACGGTGCCGGGGTTGGGGTGTTTTTTCGGGGGGGCGGCGGGAGGGGGGAGTATCGGGGCGGGAGGCGGGGGGTATCGGCATGTTCCGGTGATGGTGCGGGAGGTTCTGGAGTATCTTGAGCCTCGGGAGGGGAAGACGATTGTTGATGCGACGTTGGGTGGCGCCGGTCATGCCGCAGCGATCCTTGATGAAGGGGCGCGGCTGATCGGCCTTGACCGTGACCCGGAGGCGCTCGCTCATGCGGAGGCGCTACTGGCTCCGCATGGCGAGGCCTTCGTGTCACGGCGAGCGAACTTTTCGGATCTGGCGGAGGTGGCGTGGGAGCTGGCGCCGGAGGGGGTGGAGGGGGTCTTGATGGACCTCGGGGTGTCGTCGCACCAGTTGGACTCGCCGGGGCGGGGGTTTTCGTTGCGGTGTGGGGGGCCGTTGGACATGCGGATGGACCCGGACGAGGAGTTGACGGCGGAGGTGATCGTGAACGAGTGGGAGGAGGGGGAACTGGAGCGGGTGATCCGCGAATTCGGGGAGGAGCGGAGGAGCAAAGCCATAGCCCGGGCGATTGTGCGTCGCCGTGCCGGAAAGCCGTTCAGGGAGACCCTGGACCTTGCCGCATGCGTCGCGGCGGTGGTGGGCGGAGGGGGCCGCCATCATCCCGCGACGCGCGTATTTCAAGCCCTGCGAATAGCCGTGAACCTCGAGCTTGAGGCGCTGGAGCGGGCCCTTGCGGCTGCTCCAGTCGTCCTCAAGCCCGGGGGGCGGCTGGTGGTGATCACCTTTCACAGTCTCGAGGACCGGATCGTGAAGCAATTTTTGCGGCGGCGGAGTGCGGCGGAGCTGGACCGGCCGGAGTGGCCGGGGCCGCGGCCGAATCCGGAGCGGACGCTGCGGGTTTTGACGAGGCGGCCGGTGGTGGCGGGAGCGGGGGAGGTGGGGCGCAATCCGCGGGCGCGGAGCGCGAAGTTGCGGGCGGCGGAGAAGCTGGAGGGAGGGGCGGGGCGGTGAACCGGCGGCGGACAGACGGCGAGGGGCTTGGTTTCGGGAGCGTGGTGTTGCTGGTGGGGGCGGCGGTGGTGACGGCGGGGTCCGGGATTTTTCATGCCTACGTGAAGAACCGTCAGATTCGGGTGTCGCGCGAGATTGAGGCGGCCGAGCAGCGGATTGTGGACCACGAGTTGCAGATTCGGACCGTGCAGATGCTGCTGGACGAGCAGATGAACCGGTATCTGATCCGGGACCGGTTGAGGCGGATTGCGTCGGGGTTGCGGCCGATTCCGGTGACGGCGGTGGAGGAGGTTGATCCGCGGCGGCCGGAGGGTGTATTGCCGGACCTTGCGCGGGGAGGGCCATGAGAAAGGGTGGTGAAGTGTGAAGTCTCCTGTCCGGAACCGAGCGTTGTTTATGTGCCTGGCCCTTGTGGCCGGGTTCAGCGTTCTATCGGTGCGGCTTGTTTACCTGCAATGGATCGACCGTGAGGAGGCGGTGAAGGACGCGGCGGTGAGCCTGACGCACACGCAGGTGGTGCCGGCGCGGTTCGGGCTGATCGTGGACCGCAACGAGGAGATCGTGGCGCGGAACCTGCCGGTGACGAAGATCGTGGCGGACATGAGGCACCTCGAAGCCCTGCCGCTGGCGGTGCGGGGGGTGGCATATGCGGCGGCCTCGCGGAAGGCGGAATGGAGCGGGGCGACGGACGAGGAGCGCGCCATGATGCTGGGGAGGGAGCGGCGCCGGTTGCTCGAGCTGTATACGGGGCGGGAGGACGTGATCCAGCGGGCCTACCTCGACCATGTGGTCGAGACGCTGGGGCCGGCGCTGCGGATGCACGGGAAGGAGCTTCGCGGGGTCCTGACGCAGGAAGGGCGCAACGACATTCCGGTGGCGAAGAACCTGCGGGAGGACGAGGCCGACGAGATCGAGGGGGTGTTGCGGGAGGCGCGGATTCAGGGGTTTCGCTTCGAGAAGAAGATGCGGCGGTGGTATCCGGCCTCGAAGCTGGCGACGCACACGGTGGGCTACCGGGACCACGAGGGCCGGGGGCGGTGCGGGGTGGAACGCAGCATGTCGGAGTATCTGCGGGGCCGCGACGGGTACCGGGTCTACCGGACCGACAACCGGGGGTTGCTTCTTGCGCACGGCGGCGAGAAGCTGTCCCCGCCGCGTCTCGGGCTGAACGTCCAACTGACGCTGGATTTCGGGATTCAGGCGATCGTCGAGGAGGAGCTGGACGCGGCGCTGGGGAAGTATATCTCGGACCGGGGGGCGGTGATCGTGATGGCGCCGGAGACGGGGGATCTGCTGGCGATTGCGAGCCGGCCGCATTTTGACCTGAACGTTCGGGAGGGGGTCCGGGAGGCGGCGGCGCACTACGCGATCCAGGCGATCTACGAGCCGGGTTCGACGTTCAAGATGGTGGCGGCGGCGGGGGCTTTGGACGCGGGGCTGGTGACTCCGGAGACGGAGGTCAATTGTTACTGGGGGTATCGTAGTATGGGGGCGTACGGGGTTCCGGACCATCACCCCTACGGGATGCTGACGGTGGAGCAGGTTTTGCAGAAGTCGAGCAACACGGGGGCGTTCGAGCTGGCGTTGCGGCTGGGGCGGCATCGGTTCGTGGAATACCTGAAGGCCTTCGGGTTCACGGAGAAGACGGGGCTGGGGTTGGCGGGCGAGGAGGCCGGGATGCTGGCGGACCCCTCGAACGCGGTGAACTTCTCGCGGATGAGTTACGGGTACGGGGTGGCGGTGACACCGTTGCAGGTGGCCTGCGCATACGCGGCGCTGGGAAACGGCGGGGTCCGGATGACGCCCCGGCTGGTCAAGGCGGTGGTGGCGAACGACGGAACGGTGGTGGAACGGTATGAGCCGCGGGTCGTGAAGCGGGTGGTCTCGGAGACCACGGCGCGGCGGATGCTGGCGGCGCTGGCGATGGTGGTGGACCCGAAGGGGACCGCGAAGCGGGCGAAGGTGCCGGGGTTCCGGGCGGCGGGGAAGACGGGGACGTCCGAGAAGCTGCGGGAGGGGGGCGGCGGGTATTGCGCGGACCGCTTCGTGGTATCCTTTGCGGGGCTCCTGCCGGCGGAGAAGCCGGCGTTTGTCTGTGTGGTGGTGATCGACGACCCCCGGACCGAGGAGGTGAAACGGTATGGCGGAACGATTGCGGCGCCGGTCTTTGCGAGGATCGCGGAACGCACCGCGGCCTACCTGAACCTTGTTCCGACGGAGCCGGTCGAAGAGGAGGAACTGCTGGCGGCCGAGGCGCGACAACCATGATCTTGAAGGACCTGATCGCCGAGCTTCCGGGGGCGGCCCTGACGGGGCCGGCGGAGGCGGAGGTGCGTGGTGTCCGGGACGACAGCCGGCGGGTGGGGGCGGGGGACGTCTTCGTGGCGGTGCGGGGGGGCAAGGCTGACGGGCATGACCATTTGCCGCAGGTGTTCGAGGCCGGGGCGGCGGCGGTGGTGAGCGAGCGCCCGGTGGCGGGGGATCTCCCGCGCGGGGCGGCCTGGGTGACGGTGCCGGATGCCCGGGAGGCGCTGGCGATTCTGAGCGGGGCGTGGTTCGGGCATCCTTCCCGGGAGATGCGGGTGGCGGGGGTGACGGGGACGAACGGGAAGACGACCACGGCGTTTCTGCTGCACTTTGTGATGAAGGAGACGCTGCACCGGGCGGGGTTGATGGGGACGGTGCTGTTCGACGACGGCCGGGAGCGGACGGGGGCGAGTCACACCACTCCGGGCGCTCCGGAGTTGCAGGAGTTGCTGGGGCGGATGCGCGACAACGGCTGCCGGGGCGCGGTCCTTGAAGTCTCGTCGCATGGTCTCGATCAGAAGCGCACCGCGGGGGTGGCATTTGATGCGGCGGTCTTCACGAACCTGACGCGGGATCACCTCGACTACCACGGGACGATGGACCGGTATTTCGCCTCGAAGCGCCGCTTGTTCGAGCAGGTGGCCGGCGATCCGCAAGGCAAGTCGCCGCGGGCGGTGGTGAACCTCGACGATCGATACGGCGAGATGATTGCGCGGGATTTCAAGGATCGCCTGAAGGTGACGACCTACGGATTCGGGGCGCGGTGTGATTTCCGGGCGGGACGGGTCAGGCAGGGCGAGCGTGGGACGGAGTTTCAGTTGCTGACCGAGGGGCGATCCTTCCTTGTGCGTTGTCCGTTGATCGGGCGGTTCAACGTTTACAATGCCCTTGCGGTGTTGGGGGCGGCGGCGGCGATGCGGATTTCGATGCGGGAGGCGGTGGCGGCCCTTGCGGGGGCGCCGCAGGTTCCGGGGCGCCTTGAACTGGTGGGCGCGGCGCGGGGGTTGTCGGTTTACGTCGACTACGCCCACACTCCGGACGCGCTTGAGAACGCGGGCCGCACGCTGCGGGAACTCGAGCCGGAGCGGTTGGTGATCGTGTTCGGCTGCGGTGGGGACCGGGACCGTGAGAAGCGTCCGCTGATGGGGCGGGCGGCCGGGCGTCACGGCGACCGATGCATTGTGACCTCGGACAATCCGCGCTCCGAGGATCCGGCGGCGGTCATCAGGGAGATCGAGGCGGGTCTCGAGAAGGGGCGCTACGAGACCATTGTCGAGCGCGAGGACGCGATCCGGGAAGCGGTCTTGAGGGGCCGGGAAGGGGACGTGGTCCTGATCGCGGGAAAAGGGCACGAGGACTATCAGGAGTTTGCGGACCGGAGGATACCATTCGACGATCGCAAGAAGGCGCGGATGGCCCTCGAGGAGCGAAGAACGAGACGGGAATAGAGGAATGAACACCTACGACATTCGGACAATCTGCGACGCGATGGGGGGACGGCTGGAGTCGGGGCCGGACGCGGGGCTGATCACGGCCGGGGTTTCGACGGACACGCGCACGATCGAAGCCGGGTCGTTGTTCGTGGCCTTGAAGGGGGAACGGTTCGATGGGCACGACTTCCTGTCCGAGGCGCTTGGGAAAGGGGCGGCGGGGGTGGTGGTGAGCCGGCCCCCCGAGGCGGCGGCGGGGGGCTCGGCGGCGGTGATCGTCGTTGCGGACACCCTCCTTGCCCTGCAGCGGCTGGCGCGCTGGTACCGGCGGCAACTGGACGTGGTGGTGGTGGGCATCACCGGATCCAACGGGAAGACCAGTACCAAAGACCTGACGGCTTCCGTGCTGCGGCAGCGCTATGCGGTGCACGCCACCGCGGGCAACTTCAACAACCACATCGGTCTTCCGCTGACGATCCTTGCGGCGGATGACGAGGACGAGCTTCTGGTGCTGGAGATGGGGATGAATCATCCCGGCGAGATCGCGCTTCTGTGCGAGATCGGGCGGCCGCACCTTGGCGTGATCACCAACATCGGCCTTGCGCACCTTGAGCACATGGGGAGCCGGGAGGCGATTGCGGAAGAGAAGGGGGCGTTGGCGCGGTTCCTGCCGGAGGTGGGAACGCTGGTGCTGCCGGTGAACTGCGAATTTGCGGACTACCTGCGCTCGCGGACCGCGGCACGGACGGTGCTCGTGGGAAACTCGCGGGGGGAGGTGCGGGCCGAAGAGCTGGAGTTGACGGCGGATGGCTCGCGGTTCGAGTTGGTGGTGGAAGAGGCGGCAAGGTTGCCGGTGAGACTGCCGGCGGCGGGGCGGCACATGGTGACCAACGCCCTGATGGCGGCCGCGATCGGGCAGTTGCTGGGCTTGCGGCCCGAAGAGCTGGTCCGGGGGCTCGAACAGGCGAAGCTCACCGGGGGGCGGCTGCGGCGCTACGGGGCGGGTGGTATCACGGTTTTTGACGACACCTACAACGCCAATCCCGGCTCGGTGTTGGCGGCGGTCGAAGCCCTTGCGGGGCAGGAGATCGCGAACGGCGGCGAGAAGATCATCGTGTTGGGGGCGATGGCGGAGCTGGGGCGGCAGGCGGAGGATCTGCACCGGCAGGTGGGGAGCGAAGCGGCGAAACAGGGGTTGCGGGTGGTGAGCGTCGGCGCGGCGGCGGCGGGGATTGCGCGGGGGGCGCGGGAGGCGGGCCGGGAGGACGCCCGGCATTTTGACGACCCCGGGGAAGCGGCGAAGTGGCTGGAAGGCGAGGTGCGGGCCGGGGACCGGGTTCTTTTCAAGGGGAGCCGGACGGCGCGGATGGAGGAGCTGATGCACAGGGTTTTTCCGGAAGACTGATGCTGTATTGGATTTACGAGATTTGGAAGCGGGCTTTGGAAGAGGGGGAGACCTGGGCGCACGCCTTCCGGTTCCTGAATCTTTTTGGTTACATCACGCCGCGGGCGGGGTTGGCGACCCTCATGTCGTTTCTTCTGACGCTGTTCATCGGGCCGCGGGTGATCCGCAGGCTGATTTCGATGAAGGTCGGGCAGCCGATCCGGACGGCGGAGGAAGTGCACAAGCTGGCGGAACTGCACGGGGGCAAGGCGGGCACGCCGACCATGGGGGGGGTGTTGATTCTGGGGATGGTGCTGGTCTCGGTCTTGATTTGCGGGCGGCCGCTGAATCCCTTCGTGGCGGTCTGCATGTGCGTGATGCTGGCGCTGGGGTTGCTGGGGTTTGTGGACGACTACGCGAAGGTGGTGAAGAAGAACTCGGCGGGGGTGAGCGCGCGGCAGAAGCTGGCGTGGCAGTTTGTGATTGCGGGCGTGGCGGCGTGTTTCGTGTTTTTCAAGCCGGAGGTTTCGGGGTTGGACCTCGCGACGGGCGAGCCGGGGGCGATGAAGGGGTTTCACCTGAAGGTGGAGGGCGAGACGGCGCGCTTTCCGATCAGTTCGCTGAGCTTTCCGCTCCTGAAGAAGCCGATCTTCGAGCTCTCGTGGTTCGCGATTCCGTTCTTCATGCTGATCATCGTGGGATGCTCGAACGCGGTCAATCTGACGGACGGATTGGACGGCTTGGCGACGGGGTGCACGATCACGGTGTCGCTGGCGTATGCGGTGTTGGCGTATCTGGCGGGGCGGTACGATTTCGGGTTCGAATACCTGAAGATACCCTTCAACCCGCTTCTGGGGGAGCTGACGGTGTTTCTGATGGCGCTGGTGGGGGCCGGGATGGGGTTTCTGTGGTTCAACTGTCACCCTGCGAAAGTCTTCATGGGGGACACCGGCTCGTTGGGGATCGGCGGGGGCTTGGCGACGGCGGCGATCTGCACGAAGCAGGAGTTGCTGCTGGTGGTGATCGGGGGGGTGTTCGTGATGGAGGCGATGTCGGTGATTTTGCAGGTGGCGAGTTTCAAGACGCGGGGCAAGCGGATCTTTGCAATGTCGCCGGTGCATCATCATTTCGAATTGCGGGGGTGGCACGAGAGTCAGGTGATCATCCGGTTCTGGATCTTGTCGATCATGTTTGCGTTGGCGGGGTTGTCCTTGCTGAAAGTGTTGTGATGGAGCTGGCGGGGCAGAAGGTGGCGGTGTTGGGCGCCGGGCGGAGCGGCCGGGCGGCGGCGCAGTTGGCGCTGCGGCTCGGGGGCGGGGTGGCGGTCTACGACGCGGCCGGGCCGGAGGTGTTCGCGGAGATGCCGGAGGGCGTGGAGACGTTTCCGGGGGCGGGGGCGGCGGACGGACGCCGTTGCGAGGCGGATCTTGTGGTGGTCAGCCCCGGGATCGAACCGGGGGGGGAGTTCGCGCGAGCCTTCGCGGAACGGGCCGGGGAATTCATCGGGGAGACGGAGTTCGCGGCGCGGCACTACGAAGGGCGTATCGTGGCCGTCACCGGGACCAACGGGAAGACGACCACCACCGAGCTGGTGCAGCGGACGCTGGCGGCCGGAGGGATGACTTGCGAGGCCTGCGGGAACTACGGCCGTCCGTTGGGGGACGTGGTGCTGGATGAATCGCCGCCGGCTGCGGTGGCCTTGGAAGTCTCGTCGTTCCAGCTCGAGACGATCCGGCGGTTCCGGCCGGAGGTGGCGGTGTGGATGAACTTCTCGGCGGACCACATGGACCGGTATGCGAGCGTTGACGAGTATCGTCGCGCGAAGCTGCGCATCTTCGAGAACCAGACCGCCGACGATGCGGCGGTGGTGCGGCTGGGGGAACCGGTGGGGGAACTGCGGGCGCGGACGGTGACGTTTTCGGCGAGCGAGGAGGGGGGGGACTACAGCCTCGCGGGGACCGTGATCCGGTTTGAGGGGCGGCCGGTGCTTGACCTTGCGGAGACGCGGCTGCGCGGGGTGCACAATGCCGAGAACGTCATGGCGGCGCTGGCGGCCGGGCGGGCGCTGGCGGTTCCGTTCGGAGCGGCGGTTCGGGCGCTCGACGGGTATGCGCCTCCCGTGCACCGCTGCGAGCTGGTGGGCATCCTCGACGGGATCGAATACATCAACGACTCGAAGGCGACGAACCTGCACGCCCTCGAGTCGGCCCTGCTTTCGCAGGAGCGCCCGACGGTACTCATCGCGGGCGGCAAGGCGAAGGGATTGGACTACCGTCCGATCCTTCCGGTGCTGCGGCGGAAAGCGCGGGCTGCGATTTTGATCGGAGAGATACGCTTCGAACTGGCGGGCGTGTTCTCGGAGGCGGTTCCGTCGCGGGTGGCGGAGAGCCTCGAGGAGGCGGTGCGGCTGGCGCGCGCGGAGGCGGGGCCCGGGGCGACGGTTCTGTTCTCTCCGGGGACCTCATCGTTCGACATGTTCGCCGGGTATGAAGCCCGCGGCGAGGCCTTCCGCGAAGCGGTGCATGCCATGACCTGAACACATCACACCCTGACGACTGAACCAACACCAACCCAGACTCGATATGAGAAGAGAATCCCTGCAACCGAAACGGCGCCCGACAAAGGGGGCGATCCTTGTCCTGCACAGCAAAACGCGCAGGCGGAAACGGCACCGGGTGTCGGCGGGAACGGCGGAGGACACCGACCTTGGCTCGGAGGTGCCCAACCTTGGAGTGGCGCGGGCCCTGTTCGTGATCCTGATCCTGCACGTGGCCGCGATCGCCGCGATCTTCATTCACAACAAGGTGACCAATGACGATCCGGTGGTTCGCGAGTCGCCGGTGCGGGAGCAGGGGGCGGCTTCCGATGCTGCCGGGGCCAAGGCCGTTCCGGAACCGCAACCGGGCGAGGACTACTACTTCGTGGCGACCGGCGATACTTACGGGCGAATCGCGGAGTTGAAAGGCGTGGACGTGAACGAGCTGCGCCGGCTCAACGGGAACGTCGGGTTGCGGGCCGGGAAGCTCCTGAGAATCCCGCCCAACGGGATGCCGTCGGCGCTGCCGGAACGGCCGGTGGCGGGCGCGGCGGCCGAAACGGGTTCGCGGCAGGCCGGCGAAGCGGAGAGGCCGGAGTCCGCCGCGCCGGCCTCCGAAACGGAGGACCCGGCGTCACCCGCCGGACGCGCCGTGATCGTGGAAGAATCACCGGAGGATTCCGAGGCGCCCGCCGAGGCGGTGATGGTGAAGCCCCGGATCGACCCCCGGGCCGCGACGGCGACAGCCCGGACGGCGGAAGAATCCGGCCACAAGGTCGGGAAGGGAGAGACGATCTGGAGCATTTCGCGGCGCTACAAGGTCTCGCAGAAACAATTGCTGGAAGCGAACGGGATCACGGACCCGCGGCGTCTGCAGGTCGGGATGACGCTGAAGATTCCGGCCGGGAATGGAGGAGGCTGAGATGGGGCGGCGCAGCGGTCTGGTCCTGTGCATTTCGGTGGCGGCCCTGGTGGGGCTGGGCCTCGTGATGCTGGCGAGTACCGGGGCGTGGGCGCCGGGGGTGGACGATGATCCTTACCTTTTGGTGAAGCGGCAGGGGTTGTGGGCGGGGGTGGGTCTTCTGGCGGCGGCCGGGACCGGCTGCCTTGACTACCGGGTGCTGAAGAAGATCTGGTTTCCGCTGCTGCTGGCGGCCTGCGGGTTGCTGGCCTTGTGTTATGTGCCGGGCATCGCGGTGGCGGCCAAGGGTGAATCGCGGTGGATCGCGGTTCCGGTGATCGGGAGGTTTCAGCCGTCGGAAGCGGCGAAGATCGTGATCATCGTGGCGCTGGCCTCGTGGTTTGCGCAATACCAGGCGGAATGCCGGAGTTTCTGTCGTGGTTTTCTGATTCCGGGGGTGCTGTTGGCGGTTCCGGTGGGGTTGATCTTTTTCGAGAAGGACATGGGGACGGCGGCGGCGGTGGGGGCGGCGGGATTACTGGTGCTGTTCGCGGCCGGGACGCGACTGACGTGGCTGGTGTTGGTGGTGGCACTGGCGGTGGCGGGGCTGACGGTGGCGGTCAGGTCGGACCCAAACCGGATGCGCCGGTTCGAGGCGCTGCGCAACCCGGATGCGGAGGAGCACATCCGCGGAGCGTACTGGCAGCAATACCGGGCGAAGCTGGCCTTTGCGGCGGGGGGGCTTTGGGGGGTGGGGCTGGGAAACGGGGCGGAGAAGCACGGGTATCTGCCGGAGGCCCACACGGATTTCATCTTTCCGGTGGTGGGCGAGGAACTCGGGCTTTGGTTCACGCTGGGGACGGTGTTCTGCTTCGTGCTGGTGAGCACGGCGGGGGTGTCGATTTCGCTGCACGCCCCGGACCACTTCGGCAAGCTTTTGGGAGTGGGGTTGACGGCGGTGATTGCGCTGCCGGCGATCATGAACATCGGGGTGGCGACCAGTCTGCTTCCGAATACGGGATTGCCGCTGCCTTTTGTGAGCTACGGCGGATCGAATCTCGTCTTTACGCTTGCGGCGGTCGGGTTGCTTGTCAGTCTGCATCGTCGCGCGGCCTTCGTGGAGCGCGCGGAGATTCCCGTGATCAAGGAGCGGAAACTCGCACTCAAGATTTGACCGGTGGCCCGCGAACTGTCTGTGGTGATTGCATGCGGCGGCACGGGCGGTCATTTGTTTCCGGGGATTGCGGTGGCGGAGGAGCTGGACCGCCGCGGGCACCGGCCGCTGCTGCTGATCTCGCGCAAGCGGGTGGACGCCGAGGCCTCCGCGAAGTATGAAGGACTGGATTTCGAAGAGGTTCCGGCGATCGCGAAGCCGGCGGCGTTTTCGCCGCGGATGGTTTCGTTCCTGTGGCGGCTCTGGCGGACGGCGGGGCAGGCGAAGCGGTTTCTGAAGGAGCGGGGGGCGGACGCCGTGATCGGGATGGGAGGCTTCACGTCGCTTCCGCCGGTCTACGCCGGCCATCGTCTGAATCTGGCGGCGTTCGTGCATGAATCGAACGCCCTGCCGGGCAAGGCGAACCGGTTGACGAGCCGGTGGTGCCGGAAGGTTTTCGTGGGGTTTGAAGCGGCCCGCGGGTATTTTCCGGGTTGCGAGGTGGTGCTGACGGGCACGCCGGTGCGCAAGGAGATGCGCGACCTGCCTTCGAGGGCGGAGGCGATGGAGCGCCTTGGTCTGGAGACGGGGAAGCCGACGGTGCTCGTGTTCGGGGGGAGCCAGGGGGCGCGTCGTCTGAACTCGCTGGTGGTGGAAGCCTCGGCCGAGCTGGGCGACAACGTGCAGTGGGTGCACCTTGCGGGTCAGCTCGACCACGAGCGGGTGCGGGCGGCGGTGGCCGGGCGTTCTTGTCATGTCGTGTTCGAGTTCTGTCATGACATGCCGTCGGCGTATGTCGCGAGCGACCTTGCCGTCTGCCGGGCCGGCGCCTCCAGTCTGACGGAACTGGCCTTTGTCGGGTTGCCGGCGATTCTGGTTCCGTATCCGTATGCCGCGGACGACCATCAGACGCGCAACGCGGAGGCCTGCGACCGGGCCGGGGCGGCGCTCCTTGCGCAGGAACGGGACCTCGACGCGAAACGCCTTGCATTGATTGTGCACGAGCTGCTCAACCAGCCGGAGAAGCTGAAAGCGATGGGGGATGGCATGCGTAGCCTTGCGGTCGACGATTCGGCGGGCCGGATCTGCGACCACATCGAAGCTTCCTGATGTCAGACCCGACGCAACGATTTGCGGACCCGGCGCGGCCGATGCGGATTCATCTGCTGGGGGTGGCGGGCTCCGGGATGAGCGGCCTCGCGGCGTTGTTGCTCGAAATGGGTCACCGGGTGAGCGGATCGGACCGCGTGACGAGCGGGGAGACGGAGCGCCTGCAGCGGCTGGGGCTCGATTTTTCCTCGCCGCACTCGGCGGAGGCGGTGGCGGACGCCGAGGTGGTGGTGTATTCGTCGGCGATCAAGGCCGACAATCCGGCGCTGGCGGCGGCGGGGGAGCGGGGGATCGACTGCCTGCGGCGGGCGGAGTGCCTCGCCGCGATCATGGCCTCCAGGAAGGGGGTGGTGGTGGCGGGGACCCACGGCAAGACCACCACTTCCGCGATGTGCGCGCACGTTCTGAAGAAGGGAGGGCGGCTGATCTCGCATTACGTCGGGGCCGAGATCCCCGTTCTCGGGGCCAACGCCCACTGGGAAGCGGCCGGCGAATACATGGTGGCGGAGGGCGACGAAAGCGACGGGACCCTCGAACTCTACCATCCTTCGCACACCATCGTCCTGAACATCGAGGAAGAGCACCTCGACTTCTACGACGGGATCGAGTCCATCAAGAGGGTCTTCTCGCGCCTCCTCGACCAGACCTCGGAACGGATCATCTACTGCGCGGAAGACGAGACCGCGGCGGCGCTGTGCGCCTCGCGCCAACATGCCGTCTCGTATGGCTGGCGAGGGGCCGACTACATGGCGGTCGAGGTGAGCGAGGGCCGGGGATCGGCGGCCTTCACCGTAATGCGGCGCGGGAAGGCGCTGGGCCGGGTCGAACTGGGGGTTTCGGGGCGTCACAACATTCTGAACGCCCTTGCGGCGGTGGTGCTGGCGGACGATCTGGGGGTGAGTTTCGACCTGGTGGTTCGCTCGCTGGGGTCGTTTGCCGGGGCGAAGCGGCGTTTCGAGTCGGTGTATCTCAGCCCGCGGTTCCGGATTGTGGACGACTACGGGCACCATCCGACGGAGATTGCGGCGACCTTGCA
>Ga0180432_10004515_pt1 | contig 19048 bp, 19 predicted proteins | sample SS_ome_10_FD_132414 | JGI IMG/M metagenome (GOLD analysis project Ga0180432, IMG submission 132414) | Hypersaline lake sediment archaeal communities from the Salton Sea, California, USA - SS_1_MS_2 metaG | ecosystem: Environmental > Aquatic > Non-marine Saline and Alkaline > Hypersaline >...
CTTGCCCTGGCTCTTGCCACAGACGATGCACACGAGGGAAAGAGCTTTCGGGGCGATGCGGTTGCATCGCCCCGGATTCATCTGCGTAATCGGCGGACGAAGGGTCTATCCCTACCGATAGGTGCTCTTTACCGTTCCCCAGGTCGTCGATTCCGCCGGAACCGGACCGGCGCCCACGACGACGATTCCCCATGAGCAGATTTCGCCCACATCCCCGCCGTTCACATCCGCCACGTTCAATTCCCAGTCGCCGTAGACGTCGTGACCGTCAAACGAGGAAAGTGGCTCGGCGGGAATGTACGCGCGATCCTCGACCTGGCCGGCCGGGAAGCAGGTGCCGCAGTCGTCGGGTGAGCACTGGATCGGAAGATCGCCCTCGTCGGCGAGGTACACCCGTTTTTCGCACGTGAGATCGGCGTCACACCCTCCGGGGGTCTCCGGTTCGCCGGGGCGATTCAAAAGGATCACGGTGTTTCCCTCGTGCGACAGGGTAACCACGAGGTCGCCGACCCATGTGTGCTGAATCTCGACGTACACATCGATGTCCACCACAATCCTGGATTCGCCCACGGAGATGGCCGTGGTTACTCCCCCCGGATCCCCGTCGGGAATGTTCAGGTGCGGATCAAGCACGGCTCCCTGCGACAGTCCCTCTTCGCACCCGCAGCACTTGATCAGCAGTCCGCAGGCGGAATGGTTCAGATCGATACAGATACGGCCGCCGCCGCAAGGTGTGCCCGGGACCTGATTCATACACGAGAGTGCGCTGCCGCACTCCACGGGACTGCCGCAGTCCCCACACTCGATCGCCGCCGCCGGGCCGGCGGAAACCAGGGCTGCGCACACCCAGATAAACGTCGCAGTTGTGACCAACCGCTTCATGATAACCTCCACATCGGGGTCGCTGTCTGGATCGGTACAGACCCTGAACACAGGTCCGCAACCTTCAGAATACGAGCTTATCACATTTCGCGGCCGTTATCAAGTGGGGGACGGAGGTACCGGGGGCAATTGCGCTCGCCATGCTGCGCGGAAGTTATCGAGTATCTGCAATGAAGATAGAAGAATACGGACAGATGGGTCCAGAGCCAGAAAGGCGCGGCACGGGATTCACCGGACGTCTGGAAGAATACACGGGGACAACGCACGGAAGAGAGCACAGAGGAACCGCACAGGGGCGGGTCATGATCACCCCCGAGGCTCAATCGTGGTCTTGCGTGGGTTGTGCAAACCGCGGTCCACGTCTCCCCGGGCTTCTATAGGCCCATGTCGGCGAGTGCGTTGATCGCTCGCTGGAGGACGGCCGAGAGATCGGGATGAGCGGCCTCGAGACTCTGTGTCGACTGCTCGAGTCTTTCCAGAAGACCCGCGTGTTTCTCAGAAGGCTCTTCCTCGGAACGCTCCAGGATTTCGGAGATGTCGCTCAACAGGCGCTCGAGGAGATCTCGGGAAATCTCGTCCACACGGTCGATCTGTTTCAGCCCCCTGTGGAGATTCTCGAGCGACTCGCGCAGCTCTCTCTTCTTCATTGAAGAACTCCGGTTCAAGGTCCGTTCGCCTATTCCGCAATCTCCAGGAGCTCCACTTCGAAAATCAGCGCCTCGTCCGGCCCGATGAGATTGCCGGCCCCGCGCTTCCCGTAGGCCAAGTTCGATGGGATGAAGAGACGGTACTTGCTTCCGACGCCCATGAGCTGGAGCCCCTCGGTCCACCCGCGAATCACCTGGTTGAGTCCGAACGTGGCGGGGCGCCCGCGCCTGTACGAGCTGTCGAATTCCGTTCCGTCAATCAGCGTCCCCCGGTAGTGGACGGTCACGCGGTCCGTGGCCGAGGGCTTCGGCCCGTCGCCTTCTTCGAGGACCTGGTACTGCAGGCCGCTGGATGTAACGACGACGCCCTCTTTCGACCGGTTCTCGGCCAGGAAGGCCTTTCCCTTTTCGAGGGGGGTGGTCGGTGCAGCTTTCATGGCCGTAGACGGCATGTCGGCCGGTTGTGTCTGTCCGCCACCTGACCCACAGGATACGATTGCCGCGGACATCAGAACTGCCAGGACCGTGACGATCAATGCTCTCATGTGTCCGTCCTTTCGTGTTCAGGTTCAACTCGGTTCCAGCTGAGCATAACCGAGAGCAGGACGGAATTCAACTTCTCGGGGAGCATCAGCCGTCCGTGGGGAAGCGCCTGTGTTCCCGGACGTAGGCGAGGATGGAGTCGAGGGGGTACTGGCGGTAGCTCTTGAGCGCGGCCCGAAATCCATGCCCGTAAACCGGATCATCATTGTGCTCCATCACCCGCATCCGGTGCTCGGCGCCGAGTGTCCCCATCTGCTGGAGCCATAGGTAGGAGATGAGTTCGCAGATGCCTTCTTCCACGCGCAGGGGCAGCTCGGGGAATCCTTCGAGAAACAACCAGGCATGGCCGAGCTCGTGGGCCGCCACAGAACAGAAGTGCTCATAGGGAAGACCGCGGAGGATCAAGATCTCTTCCACCGTTCGCTCGATGACTTCGCCGTTTTGCGACCACAGGGCCGTGCGGGTGTTTCCACTCAGGTCACGGGAGCCGCCTTCCTTGAGTTCGCGGAGATCCACAAGCCCGAGTGGCGTCTTGGCCGATCCCAGGTCCAGGCCCAGGACTCGGAGCGTGCCTCGGACTCCGGAGAGAATCGCTTTGCCTTCAGCGAAATCGTCAACGGCGGATTCCCGGCAGAGCGTGCACATCACCCTGCCGTCGTCATACCGGACGCCGCCTCCTGTCAGACCGTCGCAAACGAGCCGGCCGCAGCTGAAGCAGGCAGGTAACTCGTTTTCATGGTGGGGGCAGTAGATGTCCCCCCAGCTGTTCTCGACGTAGGTGGATCGGATCGGAAGGCCGCAGACCATGCAGCGGGGACAGAAGATCTCCGTATAGCAGTTCTCGCAGTAGGGGCGCCCCCCGTTCTCGTAGAAGGCATTGTCGGCAAAGGGTCGCCCGCAGTGCGTGCAGACGAAGTGTTCAGGGTGCCAGCATTTCTCCAGGGCCGAGATGTATTCCCCTGCGATCGGCTCTCCGCAGGCGGCGCACACCGGAGCTTCCGGCCGGTCCCCGGTTTGCGCGAATGCAGGCGCGTCCGAGACGGCAGGGTAGAGGAAGAACAGCAACAGCCCTATGAGCACAACTCTTCTCATCATGCACCCTGCAGATATTATCGGGAAGGAGGAAGCGCGTTGCGAGTTCTTTCTGGCCGTACCCGCGGAGCGGGGGACGGTCACGACTCCGACCGTCCCCCGCTCCGCGAACACATCCCGGCGTTTCGAATCCGGGCAATCTGTGGCGGGTCTTGGGCTTCAGCTATTCTCCAATTCCGATCAACTCCACCTCGAAGATCAACGTGGCGTTCGGGCCGATCATCTGCCCGGCGCCGCGCTCTCCGTAGGCGAGATCCGGGGGAATGTACAGTTTGTACTTGCTTCCGACGGACATCAGCTGCAGGCCCTCGGTCCAGCCCTTGATGACGGCGTTCAGCATGAAAGTGGCCGGTTCGCCGCGCTTGTAGGAGCTGTCGAATTCCGTCCCGTCGAGGAGCGTGCCACTGTAGTGGACGGTGACCTCGTCCGTTGGTTTGGGTTTCGGACCGTTCCCTTCGGTCAACACTTCGTACTGAAGGCCGCTCGCGGTTGTTTTCACCCCGTCCCTCTTCTCGTTTTCGGCGAGGAAAGTCTCGCCTTCGGTGACGTTGCCGCTGCTCAGTTCCTCCCGCTGCCTGTTCCCCGCCTCCTGCATCTGCTGCTGAAACTGAGCCATGACGTCCGACATTTCATCGGTGCTGAGGAGGGGCTCTTTGCCCTCCACGGTGTCCTGGATGCCCTGGAGGAGAGAGGCGATGTCGATGTCGACCGGCATGCGTTTCACGTAGCCGCCGAAGTCCATGCCCAACGCGTAGCTCGATTTCTCGACGAAGTTCTTCAGTTCCGTCTTGGCGGCGGTCTCTCCGTTCTCCGCGCAGGAGAGAAGCGATAGAATCACTACGACCATCAGAGTCGCGATCGGAACGCGTATCATGGGCAAATCCTTTCTGTTGGAGTCGCCTGCAAGCCTCGAGGGTGAAGACGGTTGGAAACCCAGGAGGGCGGGATCAATTCCGTGGTGCAACACGTGCCAAGATACATCCGATTCGGGCCGAGAGCAAAGAATTTCTTCGCTGTGCGGAGGGAAGCGAGGGACGAAATCCGGGGGGAGTGGGGTGGAGCGGGAGCGGGTGAATCGTACGTGGGGCATAGGGAACCGGAAGTGGGGAAGCATGAAAAGGCCCTCTCCATCCTTCGGATGGAGAGGGCCTCGAAGGGTCAACCTATCGATCTTCCGAGCGAATTCCCATCCCACTTCGATCCGGGAAAGCCGGACGGGAAGGAGGCGTATAGGGATTCCTCCGGACCTCGTCGAGCATATGTTCGATGGCGGCTTCGATCTGAGGATCGGATCCATCCACCATGAGCGCCGGGTCATCCATGACTTCGATATCGGGATCCACACCGTGTCCCTCGATGCCCCAGGTTCCGTCCTTCTCGTAGAAGCCAAAGGTCGGCACGCTCGTGTATCCCCCGTCGATGAGCCGCGGGTTGCCGCTCATGCCCACCAAGCCACCCCACGTCCGCATACCGATGAGCTTCCCGAGCCCCTTGTGCCGGAAGAGGAACGGGAAGTAGTCGCCGCCCGAACCGGCGAGCCCGTTGATGAGCATGCACTTCGGCCCGTGGTGAGCATCGCCGGGCGTCACCCAGTCCTTGCCCTGATTGTAGCGCGTGGCCCAGTAGCTGATGACCGGTCGGTCGAGAAGTTCGATCATCCGTGTCGGGACCCAACCGCCGCCGTTCCAGCGCTCGTCAACGATGAGTGCGTCCTTCTCGAGCTGCCCCCAGAACTGGCGCCAGAGCTCGTTCATTCCCCACGTGGCCGTATTCGGAACATAGATGTAGCCGACCCGGCCGTCCGTCTTCTCCTCTACATGGGCCCGGGTCCTCTCGATCCAGGAGCGGAATCGGAGCCCGAACTCCTCATCGGCCGTCAACAAGGTCACGACCACCTGCCGGGCATCGTCATCCACCTTCGGTTTGTCCGACACCGTGAGGGTCACGGTCTTTCCGGCCAGACCCTGGAAGGCGGCCCAGGGGTCTTTCGCCGTGTCGATCGGTACGCCGTTGACGGCCAGAAGATAGTCCCCGACCGCCACCTCGACGGCGGGCTGGCTTAAGGGGCCGCGGTCCTCGATGTCCCAGGTCCCACCCTCGTAGATCCTGGAGATCCGGTACGCGCCGCGGGAGAGTTCGAAATCGCAACCCAGCATCCCGACCGGCACCGTGGGCGGCCTCTCCTCATCGCCGCCGAAGTAGTACGCGTGCCCCACGTTGAGCTCGGAGATCATCTCGCCAATCACGTAACTCACGTCCTCCCGGGAGGCACAGTCGGCGAGCATCACTTCGTACTGCTTGCGCACGGCTTCCCAGTCCACACCGTGCATGTTGGCGTCGTAGAAGAAGTCGCGGTGGATCCGCCAGGCCTCGTTGAAGATCTGTGCCCATTCCGTCGGGGGATCGATCGTGGCCGTCATGCCCGAGGTCGAAATCATGTCTTCCATCGTCTGGTCGGGCTGCGCGTCGACGATGGCCATCGCCCGTTCCTTGTCGATGACGAGCAGCTTCTTCCCGTCGGCCGACATCGCGAAATCCCCTACGCCGTCGATGACGACCTTGTCCCTCTCGTCGTCCTTCTCGGCCCCGGGGTCAAAGATGTGAATGGAGGGATCTCCCCGCATGCCGCGAGTCGGCCTCCGCGTGTAGACGAGTTTGCCCTCATCACTCACGCTGAGGTAGTTGAAGCCGCCACGCTCGACGGGGAGGGGAACCGCCCGGCGCTCGAACCCCTCGATGTCGATCTCGACCGGTTCGATCTTGTCCTCGTCGTCTTCCGCATCTTCGTCCTCGTTCTCCGCGTCCTTATCTTCGTCCTCCGCGTCCTCATCTTCGTCCTCATCCTCCCCCCATTCCTCTTCATCACTCTCGGGAGCGAAGGGGGAGGGTTCGTCCTTCTCAAGAGGAACCAGGAACAGCCGGTCGGTTTCCGCGTAGACCCAGTTGAAACCGTAGTCACCGAACATCGGGCTGGAGAATTCGCGCTCCGACGCGAAGTAGAGGTACTTGCCCTCACGGTCAAAGGTCGGCCAGGTATCGTTGAATCTGCCCGAGGTCAACCGGTCCTTGTCGTCCTTCTCAACGTTGTAGAGCCAGATGACGTTGAGGCCGCGTGGCGACTCCGGAACGGCCAATGTCAACCAGTTCGAATCACTCGACCAGCTGACACGGCCGCGGTCCGCCGTGGGCGTGCGGTGAACCTGCCGCGTCCGGCCCGAGTCGATGTTGTGGATGAAGAGCGTGCCGGCCATGTCCCAGAAGGAGATCCACTTGGAGTCCGGCGACCAGATCGGATCATAGAGGTATCCCTTCCCGAGCTTCGTCAACCGGCGGGCCTCGGCCCGGCCGTCCGACTGGGCTACCCAGAGTTCGTAGGTCGCGTCGGTCTGGGCGAAGTAGGCGATCCACTGTCCGTCGGGACTCCACGCCGGATCACGCTCGGCGTTGCCTGCGGTCCGGTGGAGGTTGACGGGAGATCCCTTCTTGGCCGGCAGTGTCCAGATGTCGCCCCGCGCTTCGACCACGACCCGTTTCCCGGTGGATGAAATGTCGACGTTGTAGATCAGTTTGCTCGCGTCCACCGACTGGAGACGGATCTGCGGCCGATCGCCGGGGATCGAAACGGGAACAACCCGCGTCTCTTCAGTGTCCAGATCGAGGAGAACCAGATCGCTTCCCATCTGAAAGACGATGTCGTCGGGTCCGATGGACGGCCACTTTACGTCATAGTCGCTGAAATGCGTGACCTGCCGGCTCCGGCCGGTCGCCACATCGTACTGCCAGATGTTCAGCCGGTGGTCGGGGCCCGCGTCGGAGAGGTAGTAGATCTTGTCCCCATGCCACATCGGTTGCGTGTCTGTGCCTTCCCAGTCCGTGATCTTCCGGGACGTGTGACGGTCGAGATGGAAGAGCCAGATGTCGGTTGCCATGCCTCCCCGGTAGCGTTTCCAGGTGCGGTGATCGCGGGAGTGCGGGGTGTAGGCGAGCCACTTGCCGTCAGGGCTGATCGTGGCGTTGGCGCCGTAGGGAACAGGCAGCTTGTCGGCCAGCCCGCCCTCGGGGGATACGGAGAACAAGCCGCGACTCATGGGCACCGAGCCCTGGCCCCAGAGAGAGTAGATGATCCGGCCGTCACGGGTCCAATCGGTCGGCACTTCGGGGTAGGGGTGATGCGTCACGCGGAAGGGAGCGCCCCCGGCCGTCGGCACGGTATAGAGGTCCCGGTTTCCATCGTAGTTTCCGAGGAACGCGATGAACCGCCCGTCGGGACTGAAAGTCGCATAGCGTTCCTGACCCTTCGGACTCGACAGAGGAACGGCCGTGCCCCCGTCTTTGGAGACCACCCAGAGATCATTGGCATAGGTGAAGACGATGTGCGTGGCGCTTACGTCCGGGTAGCGAAGCATGCCCGCGTGGGGTTCCACGGCGGACGCCGGAACGACGGACAGCAGAAGAACCGCGATCAGAAACAGACCTGTACTCCCATGCCGAGCAGACATACTTCCTCCTTGGATTGGATCCTCATAGGGGTACCGTGGAAGGGGATCCCCCGCCCGTGTCCCCACCTTCACTGTCTCTGACGCCCGGCGGCTCCAGAACGTTGCATGTCCGGGTGGTTCGAGCGTCACTGGGTAGTACGGTTCAACGGCGTGAGCGGTTTCACGTGCCGCGGATGACGGCCAGAAATCGTTCCGGAATCGCCGTCACCTGTTTCTTCTCCAGATCCAGGAAAACGACTCCCGTTCGAGCCAGCGCAATGGTCCTCCCGGACTCAGGGTCGGTGACGCGGTAGATCAGGTCGCAGCCCCGGGACCGGACGTCTCCGGCCGAGATCTCCACGCCAAGGGTCTGCCCGTGGAAGGCCTCGGCCTCGTAGCGGATCGCCAGATCGGCAATCATGAGCCCGCAGCCGTCCGTGTCCGCCTCGTCCATCCCGAAGTGCCGGAAGAAGCGGAAGCGGGCGTCATGGAGAATGGAGATCAGGGCATCGTGGCCCAGGTGGCCGCCGTAGTTAATGTCCGAGATCCGGACGGTGGTCTCCGTCCGGCAGAGCGGGGGCTCCGGGAATTCGATCTGGACTCTAGCCATGTGATGTCCTCACGGATCCTCCCGCCTCTGTGTCAGCCAGCGGTCGAGCGCGGCCGCGAACTTCTTCCGGTCGCCCGCTCCGAGCGGGGCCGGCCCACCGAGGGGAAGACCGCCGGAGCGCAGCTCGTAGAGGAGATCCCTTGTGGCGAGACGCTCGCCGACGTTGTCTTCCGTGTACAGATCGCCTCTCGGATCCAGGCCCGTGGCCCCCTTCTTGACGACGCGGGCCGCCAATGGAATGTCCGCCGTGATCACCAGATCACCGGCCGCCAGGTTCCCGACGATGTGGTTGTCGGCCTCGTCGGCTCCGGCTCCAACGGCGACCGCCGTGATGAGGTTCGTTTCGGGTGTGCTCATCTCGCGATCCGCCACAAGGCGGACCTGAATCCTCAGTCGTTTCGCGGCGCGGAAGATGATCTCGCGGATGGTCCGAGGACAGGCGTCGGCGTCGATCCAGATCTTCACAAGGGGGGTCCGGTTGTTTGAGACGGATCTAATAGGAAACATTATGTAAATCGCCCAACGGATTAATTTTACAACTGTTCCGATCTACAATCGAGAATAACTTTGGTCTCCTTCGTGGCCGCCGCCAGCGCGTCGACCACCGAGCCCAGAGGATGAATCGAACTCACGAGATTCCCCACAGGCAGCGCGCCGGCCCAGAGAAGATCGATCGCCTTTGCGAACGGCCCGCAGCGAGAGCCCTGAATTCGAATCTCGTCAACGGCGATCTTCGTGGCATCCAGGCCGTCCACGGGAGAACCGGGCGTGCTCTTAAGAGCGATGGTCCCGCTGGGGGCGACCAGTGAGAGGGCGGTTCTCAAGCCCCCGAGTGAGCCGGTCGCCTCTACGACGACCGGCGGGCCCAGCCCTCCGGCCCATTGGCGAATCGAACTTTCGAGGTCCGGATGGTCGGCGAGACAGGTCTCCTCGGCTCCGAAATTCCGGGCCCTCTGGAGTTCTTCCTTGTCGAGAGAAACGGCCAGCACCCGTGCGCCGCGAATGTGAGCCACTCCCATAATGAGAAGCCCCAGCCGCCCGGCGCCCAGGACGACGACCGTCTCGCCCTCTCGAATGGGCGTGAGCTCAAAGGTCTGGATCGCCGCCGCCAGAGGCTCGACGAACACGCCCGCCAGGGGATCCAGATCGTCGTGGAGGGCGTGGAGGTTGGCGGCCGGGACCTTGACGAACTGCTGGAACGCTCCGTCGGCGCAGAAGATTCCGAGCGTGGTTCGCTTCAGGCAGTGGGAGGGAAGACCGGCTCGGCACGCGGGGCACGGGTGGCCGACGCCGTAGGACAGACAGGTGTTGCTGATCTCGGCCGTGACCGTCCGTCCCAGCCACTCCTTTGAGACTTCGGAGCCGACTCGCTCGACCTCTCCCGAGAGCTCGTGGCCAAGGACGATGGGCAGGGGAACGGGATAGTCCCCCGAGTAGATCGCCAGATCCGTTCCGCAGATGCCGGCAAAGAGGACACGCACGAGGACTTCGTGGGGCCCGATCTCGGGCGCCGGACGGTCCTCGATCACAATCTTTCCGGGTTCGGTCAGGATCGCCTGTCTGGCCATTCTCCACCTTGCTCATTTCGGGCGGCGGCCTCGAAACCTCACACCCGCCGAATCTGCGAAACCCGTGGCTGCACACGCGCCCTTTTCACGAATGGTCGCTCACCCCACTCGCCATGGTGGGCGATCCGAGCGCCGGACCCGGCGCGTTACGCGGGCTCCTCCTCCACCGGGGTCTCCCCCGCTTCCGGTTCTTTCTTCTCCCGAGCCTCGGCGTTTGGGGCTTCGTTCTTCTCGCGGGCCTCCTTCTCGATCATGGCCTCAATCCTGGCCAACTCTTGGTCGAGCGGTTTGATCTCTTCGATGAGCGCCTGCACCTCGGGATCCTCCATCGGGTTCTTCACGTCCTCCCGAAGTGCCTTCTCGTAAATCTTGGACCCGAGCTCTCCGAACTGCCGCATGATCTTGGCCTGGAGAGCGCCCTTCTGGTAGTTCTGCTGAGCCACGTGACTTGTCTCCGCCGCCTTTTCGCTGGCGACCTTGATGGCGCCAAGGGTGGCGGCCAGCCCGGCGTCCACGTTCTCCGTGATCCTTCTCCACAGCGTTGTCATGACGAATCCTCCTCTGGAATCGGCACACCTCCGAGATGTTTACATAGCGCACGGAACAAAGGTCCCGACGGATCCCCTGCGCTTCCCAATCTATTCCGAAAGCCGACCGGGGATCAACAACAATTGGGAACGACCCGGTGAACATCGAGGTGAGAAACCGAATTCCTGCCGGGAATCCCCTTGAGGAAACCGGGCGCGCCGCGTAGAATCTGCCGCGAAGCGAAGTCAGCCAAGGAGGAGCGCCAGGGGGGTCGGCATGCTGATCGGCGGGGAATGGATCGAGAGGAAGGAAACGATCGATGTGGTCAATCCCTACGACGGTTCGATCGTGGGGCGGGTGGCGCAAGGGACGAAGAGCGACGTGGTTCGCGCCGTCGCCGCGGCAGAGCGCGGGCTCGAGCAGATGGGCCGGCTCACCGCCGCCGAGCGGGCCGAGATTCTGCTGCGAACGGCCGGGGGCATCGAAGAGCGGAGCGAGGATCTGTCGCGCCTCATCGCCCGGGAAGTCGGCAAGACCCTCGGGGAAGCGCGCGGGGAGGTCGGGCGCGCCGTTTCCACATTCACCTTCTCGTCCGAAGAAGCGAAGCGCATTCACGGGGAGACGATTCCCGTCGATGCGGTGGCGGCGGGGAAGGGGAAATGGGGAGTTTCGATTCGCGTTCCCGTCGGGATCGTCGCGGCGATCTCTCCATTCAACTTTCCCCTGAATCTGGTGGCCCACAAGGTTGCGCCCGCGCTGGCCGCCGGCAATGCCGTGGTGCTCAAGCCGGCTACGGTGACGCCGCTCGTCGCCATCGAGTTGGGCCGGATCCTCCTCGAGGCGGGGCTGCCGTCGCACGCGCTCGGCATCGTCACGGGTCCGGGGTCCGAAATCGGCGATGCCCTCTCCGGCCATCCGGCGGTTCGGATGGTGACCTTCACCGGGTCGATGGAAGTCGGTGAGAAGATCTGCCGAACCGCGGGGCTCAAGAAGCTGACGATGGAACTGGGGTCCAACTCGCCCGTGATTCTGATGGAGGACGCGAATCTGGAAGCGGCGGTTCGGAAGATTCGAACCGCCGGGTATGCCGTGGCGGGACAGGTGTGCATCTCGGTCCAACGGGTGATCGTCCATGAGGCGGTTTACGATGAGTTCTTGTCGAAGATCGTCCCCGCCGTGGACTCGCTCCGGATGGGAGATCCGCTGGACGAAACCACCGAACTCGGTCCCATGATCACGGAGGACGAGGTCGGAAGGGCCGCTGCGTGGATCGAAGACGCGATCGCCTCGGGCGCGCGCCTGGAGTGCGGGGGGAGAATCGACGGTCCGTTTCTGACTCCGGCCGTTCTCACGGGGGACGTGCGCCGATCCAGAGTCTGGACCCACGAGCTGTTCGCTCCTGCGATTGTGGTGGTGCGGGCGAAGAACCTGGACGAGGCCATCCAACTGGCCAACGATTCGCCCTACGGTCTGCAGGCGGGCGTGTTCACCGAACGTCTGGGAGATGCACTCCGGGTGATCCGGGAAGTCGAGGTCGGGGGAGTGATGGTGAACGAAGCGCCGACTTTCCGTGTGGACAACATGCCCTACGGCGGCGTCAAGGGGAGCGGTCTTGGGAGAGAGGGCGCTCGGTACGCGGTGGAGGAAATGACGGAACTGCGGATGATCGGTTTCCAGATCTGACCGGGTGTGTGTCCGGTTTCTCATTCGGGTCTGATGGGACGCAGATCTCTCGGGCTCGACCGGCCACCGCGGCCCGGGCCGGGACAGGTTTCCGGTTGACGGAGTCCTCGAGCTTGGACTAGAATGAAAGATCGTGGCATGTGGATCGAGAAGGGCGAGGTCGTGGTGGCATCCGGCTGCCGGGCGCCGGTCCGGGCAGGCCGACGGCTCGGGCGGCACGCGGCTGCAAGGTAAGGAGGGAAGCGGTCTTGAAGGGGATCTCTGTTTGGAATCAAACGGTGAGTTGGCTGGTTGGCGGGTTTCTCCTGGCGGGATGGTGCGGCTGTACCGGGGGAGCGGCGGGGACGAAGGCGGCTGTGGCGGTGAATCCCGAGCTTACGCTGGAACAGCGGATGATCAAGTACCAGGATCTCCTGCGCGAGGATCCGGAGAGTCTCGAAGCCCTGTACCAGCTCGGGAACGTGTACTTCGATATGGGAGACTACACCGAGGCGCTTGAACGGTACCGCAAGGTTCTCGACAGGGATCCGGAGCACATCCCGGCTCGGGCCAACCTGGCCGGTGTCCTTCAGGAAATGGGCGAGTTGAAAGAGGCCATCGCCGAGTATCGAATCGTCGTGGAGAAAACGCCCGACGATGCGCGGGCCCACAGCAATCTGGGCAATGCACTCTACGTGAGCAGTCGCCCCACGCAGGCGATGGATGAATTTCGGCGGGCACTTGAGCTCGATCCGGAGAACCCCCATGCGCACTACAACCTAGGCGTGGCCTTCGCCGATGAGGGGTACTTCGAGGAAGCGCTGGTCGAATGGCGCAAGGTCATGGAGGTGGCGCCGAATTCCCCCGTGGGGGAATCTGCCGAGAGAAACATTGACCGGATCGAGCGAGTGAGAAAGACGTATGAGAAGAAGTCTCCCAACGATTAGCATTCTGCTGTTGCTGGTCTGGGGAGCTCCTCCTTCGGTGTCTCTGTCGCAAACTCTTTCCGGCCGGGTTGTGGATGCCCGGACGGGCGCGGGAATCGATCGGTTGCGGATCACGTTTGGTGAGGCGGCCGACACCACTCGCTCCGGCGGGCATTTTCGCGTCGGCGTCTCCGGAACAGAGCCGTTTCTGATCGACGGCGCGTCCCGGGGATACTCGGTGTTTCTTCTGGAGGCTCTTTCCCTCGAGGGCGACGCGGAACTCAACGTGACATTGATTCCCCTGGGACCGCTGAGGAGCGGCTACTACCGGAACCTCCTCCACCTGTTCAAGATGATGACGGGAACGGGGGAACCCGCGCAACGGGCCCTTGAGGACGTTAGCATCGGCTACGACAGCTCTCCCCGGTTCACGGTTCTCCGGCGATGGGACCGCCTGCCGATCGGCGTTCACGTGCCGGAGCACCGGGCCAAGGGATTCTCTTGGGACCAGGTGTTCTGGGAGGCCGTCGCGGGGTGGGAACGGATGACGGAGCTGGACCTCTTCGAGGCGGTCGAGGACCCGAATCGCGCTCAGGTGCGGGTTCGATATTCGGGCGGGTACTCGAAGGTGGTTTTCGAGCGAGCCGGTCCCGGGGCGATTCCGCTGGAGGCCACCCTGTGGCTGAGCCCGAATCTCGATCTGGCGGAGGACGTTCGGTCCACGGCGGCACATGAGTTGGGACACGTCCTGATGCTTCTCGTTCACAGCGAGGACCCGGGGCACCTCATGTACTGGGGAGGGGCCGCCGGTCGGGAGGTGACCGAGGACGAGGCGCTTGTCGTTCGATGTCTTTACGGCCTGTCCAATCTGACGGAAATGCACCTCTATCGAGAGACCGTCCCTGTTTCGCGGAAAGTGATTGAGCAAAAACGGGTCTTGACGGTTGTCCTGATCCAGTTTCTACTTGCGCTGTTCGTGGTCGTTGGGGCCCACTAGCCCGTCCACCAGCTGAACGGCCAGAGCGAAAGGACGCATGCACAACGCAGGCCAGTCCGCAGCCACCCAAGGAGTAGGCATGGAAGAACACGCGAGGGTGTACGATTCCGATCAGTCCAGGGTCCGGTCCTGGCTGGCCGAGCTGCGCGCGCCGTTTCTCACCGGAAGCGTGACGCCCGTGGTACTGGGGTCCGTCGTGGCCTGGCGCGAAACGGGTCGCTTCCACTGGCTTCACTTCATGCTGGCGGCCCTGGGCGCGGCCTTCCTTCATTTCGGAGCCAACATCGCCAACGATTACTACGATCACCGCAGTGGAAACGACGAGGCCAACGTTCGGTTCATCCGCCCCTTCAGCGGGGGGTCCCGCCTGATCCAGGAAGGGCTCCTTCCTCCGAAACAGGTTCTGCTGGCATCCGTGTTGTTCTACGCCGCGGCGTTCGCCGTCGGGCTCTATCTGGCGTGGGCCGTCGGATGGGGAATCGTGATCTTCGGGTTGATCGGAATCCTGGGCGGCTTTTTCTACACGGCCCCTCCCTTCAAACTGGGCTACCGTGGGCTCGGCGAGATCATCATCGGGATCAACTTCGGGGTTCTCTGCGTCCTGGGCGGATACTATGTACAGACGCAACGATTGAGTATGGAGGCGTTTCTCATTTCGCTTCCGATGGCCTTTCTGATCATGGCCGTCCTGTGGATCAATCAGTTCCCCGACTTCGAGGCGGATCGTCAGGTGGGCAAGCATCACTGGGTGATTCGCCTGGGCCGGAGGAAATCGATCGCCGTCTACGCCGGGTTGCTCGTGGGAACGTATGCCGTCATTGCCATCGGGCTTCTGTCAAGGACGTTTCCGGTTGCCGCGGCACTCGGCCTCGTGCCGCTCCCTCTCGCGGCGAAGGCGTTTGTGACGGCCCGGAAGTACTACGATGAGCCCCCGAAGCTGGTTCCCGCCAACGGAAGCACGATCGTGATTCACCTTGCCACGGGCGTTCTTCTTTCCGCCGGATACCTCATCTCACGTCTCGTGTAGCGGGAGGGGAGAGGGCGGACCGGGAGAAGCGATGTCCCGTTCCCGAACATCCATCATCGTGGTCAACTGGAACACGCGGGCCCTTCTCGCGCGCTGTCTGGCATCGATTCGAGAGACGGCCGGGAATCTCGGCACCGAGACCCTGGTCGTGGACAACGGGTCGACGGACGGTTCGGCCGCCATGGTGTCCGAGGAGTTCCCGGAGGTCCGTCTCCTCGGCCAATCGGAGAATCTCGGGTTTTCCAGGGCCGTGAATCGGGCCCTGTCGGTGGCTTCGGGGGATCTGGTTCTATTGCTCAATTCAGACACGGTGCTCCCTCCGGGTTCTCTGGAGGCGGCGGTCGCGGCCATGGACCTGGATCCCGGCATCGACGTTCTGGGATGCCGTCTCGTGGGAGAGGACGGAACCGTGCAGCCGTCTTGTGGGATATTCCCCGGTCTCCGATCCCTCTTCTGGCAAAACGTCTTCATCCTGGCGTTGAGGACGGCGGGGAAACGCCCGGTCAGGTTTCTCTCCCGGTTCTCGGGGGTGCCGCTGATGCCGCTTCGGGATCTCCTGGAACTCTGGGATTCGCGTGGCACGCTCGACGTCGAGTGGGTGTCCGGGGCGTTTCTGCTCACGCGCCGGAGCGTGTTTCATCGCGTGGGAGAGATGGACGAAGCCTTCTGGCTCTTCGGCGAGGACATGGATTGGTGTTGGCGGGTCGTTCTCTCGGGGGGGCGGGTGGTCTACTTCGGCGGCGCGGAGATTGTACATGTCGGCGGTGGGAGCACGGTGGCGAAAGTCGAGAGCGATCTCAGGCACTATCGAGCCAGCCTGAGGCTGTACGCGAAACACCGCGGGCGCTGGCAAACAGTGATCTACCGAATGCTTCTCGGGGCGGCCGCCCTGGGGCGGCTGGTCGGCTTGGTCCTGGCCCGCTCCGTGGGGAGGGCGCGTCCCGAGTTTCGATCTCGTGCGGCGCGCGAGTGGGGGCTCATCACGCTGCGGTGACGGGGAGATCATTGGAAAAGACGACGGTCCGGGAATCGAGGGTCGGGGATCGCGTGGAGGTCGCCTGCGTCCTCTGCGGTTGTGGCGAAGCGGAAATCCGCTACCGGTTGGGTGACGTACGCGTGCAGCGCTGCGTCCAGTGCGGCCTTGTGGCCCTCCAACCCCGATTCCCCGAGGGAGACGTCGAGAGCGTCTACGAAGCCCACGTAGGGGGCCGGACGGCGGTTGGCGCCGGCGCTGGGGAGAAAGGCGGCTGCCTCGAGCGCATGGAGCGGCGGCCGATCCGTCCCGTGGGGGAGGCGCGCGTCAACCGGCGCCGGCTTGGCGTCATGGAGAGTCTCACCCGGGGGCGGGACCTGCTCGACGTGGGGGCGGCGGCCGGTCTCTTTCTGCTCGATGCCAAGGCCCGCGGGTGGCGTGTTCGCGGCATCGAAGTCTCGGCTCCGGCGGTGGCCCTGGCCGAAAGCCGGGGTCTTCGAATGGAGAGAGGAACCCTCCGGGACGCGCGGCTGGAACACGATGCGCTGGACGCCGTCACGATGTGGAACGTGATCGAACACCTGCACGATCCGGTGCGCGATTTGCGGAAAGTGCGGCGCTCCCTTCGGGCTCGTGGAGTTCTCGCCGTTTCGACGCCTAACTACGACAGCGTGATTCGAACGGTGCGAGGCGCCGGGTGGCACGGGTTCAAGGTCGGCGAGCACCTGAGCATTTTCTCGCCCTCGACCATCGGAATGCTTTTCGAGGAAACGGGCTTTGAACCGGTCCGGCTCACCACAAACCGAACGGAACTCATCCGGGCCCGGCGGTTTCTGGCCGGCATTCAGGATCGCGCGCCCGGAGCCGTGTACGAGATGCTCCGGCTCGGCCGGGCGGCGGTCAACGGGACCCTTGGAAAGATGCTCTTTTTCGCATGGGAGTCGCTCCTGAGAGGAGACCGGATCGAGGTGTATGCCCGAAGGCGGTGAGGATCATGAACGATCGGACGTCCCACCGAATCCCGGGCTCACGGGAGGGTCAAGGTTGAGAATCGGGCCGCCGCGTTTGCTTCTGTCTTTCTCGGTGCTGTACGTGATTCACGTCGCGTACGGGATCTACTATCTGGATCGTGTCGAAGGCGTGACGGCCTGGTTCTGCCCGCTGATTTTCCTGGTTGGATTGAACGCGCTGGGATTCCTGGTCTGGGTGACGTCTCACCGGTGGGTTTCGCTCGGCAATATCCTGATCCATCTTGTCGGGTCACTGGGTGAAGTGAGAAACATACTCGCGGTCGGGTGGCAAGACATCGGAATGGTCAAGTTGCCGATGGTGGCCACCCATTCCCTGATGGTGCTGATCTTCCTTCTCATCTACCTGCGCTCGAAATAGGCGTTTCGAGAGCGAACGCGCCTCGGTCTCGTACCGCCGGAGAGGCGGGAGGGGCGGGGAAACCGAGTCGGACATCGGGGTCGTCGTTGGAAGACTGCGGGCTCTGCTTCGGTCTATTACCCCTTGAATCCGCTTCTCGATTCGATGTATTGAGGCACGCCAATATTCTAGTATTCTTGTGCTTAGGTTTGCGAGTCGGATCTTCGAGTTCGGTGTGACGCAAATGACCTTGACAGGCCCTGCAGGCTCGTGTATGTTATCGAGGGTGAGCATCCGAGACTGCCCATCCGGACCCCATCAGGGGTCCAAGTTGTTTCACTTGAGAAGGAGGCCAGGAGACGTGAGCCGGATTTTGTGTGGACGGGTGGTAAGCGCTGCGTTGGTGATGGGGCTGCTCTGGGGGACTGGATGCGGCGCGCCCGTTCAGGATGTGTCGAACGTGACTCAGACCAGCGGCCGGGAGGATATTGATCCGGCCCGAAGACACCATGCCCTGGCACAACAGTATTTCAAGAACGGTGACTACGACGCGGCCGTGGCGCAGTACAAGAAGGGGCTGGCCATGGATCCGGCCAGCATCGGGATGATGCGGGGTCTGGCCGAGACCTTCATGAAGCTGGCGGCGCGAAAGAAGGAGACGTTGAAGGTTCAGGACGCGTCTCCAGACACGAGCCAGGTGGTCAAATCGTATTACGATCAGGCGGTCAGAGTCTACGACGAGGCAATGGAATTCGAGCCGGACAACGTTGAGATCAAGGAAGGCCGCGCCTATGTGCTCAACGCTGCGATGCGCTATGACGAGGCCGTCGTTGTCTACAGAGACATCCTGAATTCCAAGCCCGATGATGCCGGAGTCTGGGTCAACCTGGGGTATACGTACAGCAAGAAGGGCGACGTCGATTCGGCTGTGGAGGCCTACAGTCGGGCGGTGGATCTGGATCCTGACGATCGGGATACGGTGCTCCGAGCCGCGCGCATGCTCTACGACGATGGTCGTGAGAGCGAGTCGCTGCCCTGGTTCAAACGCGCCTACCTGATGGACTCTTCCGATTCGACGCTGGGCAAGTTCCTGGGGGCTCTCTACATTCGCGACAAAGACTATGAGAACGCCGTTCCCGTTTACGAGACGCTCGTGGCGCGGGATCCCGGGGACTGGAGATTACAGATCAACTACGGCGTGGCCCTTGAAAAAACGGATGCGCCGGATGAAGCGCTGTTGGTCTACGATGAAGTCCTTCTGCTGAATCCCGAGAAGGTGGAAGTCTATTTCCAGGCGGCCGATCTCCTCATGGATATGAGTCGGTACGCCGAGGCGCTCGATTACGCGGAGCGGGGCCTCGCCGTCAACCCCGACATGGCCAACGGATACGCGTCGAAGGGGAAGGCGCTGGAGAAACTCGGAACCGAGCTCCAGGCGGCGAAGAAGTTCGACGCGGCCGAGGCGCGCTTCGAAGAGGCGAAGGGAACATTCCAGAAGGGCCTGGCCCTCAACGATCCCCGGCTCAACGATTATTTCAATAAGCAGATCAGCCGGCAGGATCAGCTGATTGCACGGAACGAGGCGCAGGCGGACGCGGACCAGTACGGATACAATTGATGCCGGAGGGTTCGAGCAGAATCGGAAGATGTCGAGGGGATGTTCTTGCTGGAATGGAAATGCGACAAGTGTCTTGACCGGTAGTCGCGAACTGCAGAAGACGTCCCAAGTGTCTTGACTGGTAGTCGC
>Ga0180432_10004516_pt1 | contig 19041 bp, 10 predicted proteins | sample SS_ome_10_FD_132414 | JGI IMG/M metagenome (GOLD analysis project Ga0180432, IMG submission 132414) | Hypersaline lake sediment archaeal communities from the Salton Sea, California, USA - SS_1_MS_2 metaG | ecosystem: Environmental > Aquatic > Non-marine Saline and Alkaline > Hypersaline >...
AGAGATGAGGGGGTTAGGTTGTAACGATTGGGTAAGATGGGTAAGAAAAAAAGTGACAAAAAATGCAAAAAGGTGGCAAAAATCGCAAGAAAGTGACTAAAAATGTGCCAAAATGTGCCAAAAGAGTACCGTTTTGTACCACTTTTTTTCGGCATACCTGCGCGTTTGATTCGAACCATTTGCGCAGGTAAGTAGAACTGCGGCTTTTTTGGACCACGTAGAACACGAAGAAAAGAAGCCATAGAGGACACAGCGGACACGGAGAGAAATTAAAGGTTAAAAATTGTTTTTCTTTGTCTTATTTTGCGGTTAAAATGGTGCGGCATTTTTAGTCGTTAGTCGTTTGTGAATAGTGGTTAGTCGGAAGGGGAACCGCTGCGCGAGACTGGTTTTATCGAACCACAGGTAAGCGGAAGCCATTTCATTGATTATTGATTATGGATTATACATTCTTCACAGTGCCTACTCCGCCGTAGCGGCTGCGAAGGCTGGAAGCACTGCTACGAAGTATGAATTGATAATTGATGATTTTGTTGAGATTCTTCGTCCAGCACCAATTACACCCGGGGAAAAAAGTTCTTTTAATTGCCCGTCATTTCTGGTAAAAGCACCGCAATGAATCTAATTGCAGGTAAATCCCGGTTAAACGGCAGTGTTTCAATCCCAGCCTCCAAGTCCCATACTATTCGTGCGGTCGCAATCGCCTCATTAGCCGCCGGCCAAAGCGCCATCCGCAACCCTCTTTCTTCAAGCGACACACACGCAGCCGTTGATTGCTACCGTGCCCTTGGCGCCGAGATTGACACAACCGACCCCAAGCTCTGGAAGGTAAGCGGCACAGGCGGAAAAATCAAAGCACCGGAAAAAACTATCGACGTCGCAAACTCCGGCACCACCCTGCGTATTGCAATAGGCTCAGCGGCTCTGGCCCGGCCCGGCCAAACCATATCTTTCACCGGCGATGAGCAAATCCAGACCCGCCCTGTCGGCCCGTTAATGAACGCCCTGACCGGTTTGGGAGCAAAATGCGTCAGCCTAAAAAACAACGGCAAAGCCCCACTTGAAATTACCGGCCGAATCAATGGCGGACAAACCTCCATCGCTGCTTCAACCAGCCAGTATCTCTCCAGCCTGCTCTTGTGTGCACCTCTGGCCGCCAGCGGTACCGAAATAGACGTTACACTGCTCAACGAGCCGGGCTATGTGCAGATGACGCTCGACTGGCTCGATAAACAGGGCATTGAATACGAAAATCAAAATTTCCGCAAATTCAAGATTAAGGGCAACCAAAGCTACAAATCTTTCGACTCTGCGATACCGGCCGATTTTTCCAGCGCCACGTTTTTCCTTTGCGCCGCTGCAATGCTCGCAGACGAGGTTACCCTGCTCGGCCTGGATTTCTCCGACAGTCAGCCGGACAAGGCCGTCGTCGAATATCTAAAGGCAATGGGCGCCGACATCACTATCGCAGCGGACTCAATAACAATCAAGGCCGCTCCGCTGAAAGGACTCGAAATCGATATGAACGCAACGCCCGATGCACTGCCTGCTATGGCCGTTACCGCCGCCTTCGCCGAAGGCACAACTCGCCTTGTAAACGTCCCCCAGGCACGCAGTAAGGAAACCGACCGAATTAAATGTATGGCCGAAGAGCTGGAAAAAATCGGCGTCGATATCGAAGAACTGCCCGACGGCCTTATTATACGTCGCTCGACTAATAATTTACGAGTCACGGGTCACGGGCAACGGGTCACAAACCTCGACGGCAGAAGCGACCATCGAATCGTTATGGCTTTGTCGCTGGCAGGTTTGGCTATCGAAGGCCAAACTACCATCGACACCGCCGAGGCAATAAACGTTACTTTTCCCGACTATGTGGAACTGATGAAAAGTATCGGTGCAAATATGGAACTTAAATAAGGAGTAGACTTTTAACATAGGAGAAAAAAATGATTGGCTGTCACATAGGACGCATATTTCAGGTAACCGTTGCCGGCGGCTCTTACCAGGAGGGCCTAACGTCGGTCATACACGGTGCTCCGCCCGGAATGTTACTGACCGAGCAGGAAATTTACGGCGATTTACTATTACGAAAGCCCGGCGCAGATGAATTGAGCAGTCCGCGAAAAGAGCCGGACCTGCCGATTATCTACAGCGGCTTAAACGCCGCCGACACCATCGAGAATGCCGGCAACAAAAACCACACCAACGGAACACCAATCTCGATTCTCATCCCCAACCTCGACCGCCATTTCATTCACATAAAGCAGTACCAGGACACCAACCGCACCCCGCGCCCGGGCCATGCTTCCTATGCTTCGTTCATAAAATACGGCCCGGACGACGACTCAATCGGTGCCGGTATCTTCAGCGGACGTTACACCTCCACCATCGTCGCCGCTGGCTATATAGCAAAAAAAATCCTCAAAAAATGCGGCATTGATGTCTTCTCTTACGTCAAAGAGCTCGCCTCGGTTCGATGTCCAGACGTCCCTTATGGCAAAGCGCTAAAATCCACCACCGAGTACAGAAAAATGCGGCGGGACCTCGACCCCTTCTACCAGGAAATTTACGAAAAAGGCCGAATCAATATGGATATGAGGTTCCTGGAAAAGACAAGAGTTTTAGCCGAAATTGAAAAAGAAATCGATGCCATTCGGGACAAGGCCCCCAAAGCCACTGCCGACCAGGTTCGGGAAAAATACGGCGTCCACCCGATACTAAACTGCCCCGACATCGAAGCCGCACAGGAAATGGTTGACGCATCGAACAAAATCAGCAAAACAGGCGATTCCTGCGGCGGTGTTGTTGAAGTGGTCGTAACCGGAGTGCCAATAGGTCTTGGAGAGCCGGTCTTTTATAAACTCGACGCCGAGTTAGGCAAAATGCTCGGCATCGGCGCCGTCAAAGCGGTCGAAATCGGCGCCGGCTTTGCCGTTAAGGATATGACCGGCTTCGAAAACAATGACCAGATGCGCTGCGAAAACGGCAGGGTTATTTTTGAGTCGAACAACGCCGGCGGCATTACCGGCGGCCTCACCACCGGCGAACCTGTCATTGCAAGAGTTACAGTCAAGCCGACACCAACAATTGACAAACCGCAGAAAACCATCGACAAATACACTCTTGAGAACAAGCAGTTGGCCGCCATCACAAGACGGGACGCCACCATCGTCGGAAGGATATGGCCCGTTGCAGAAAACTACACCGCAATAGTAATACTCGACCATTTGCTCGCACATCACGGCTACCAAACACTGAGGAAAACCTGATATTCACATAAAAACTTAAGAGCTGATTCGGCACAAACAAAAAAGCCCCGGCTAAAACCGGGGCTTTTTTTTCAGTATCAAAAACACAACCACAAACACCTTAAAGAACCGCCGGCTACCTCGGCATAAAGAAGCCCGACCACGGTGTCTCACGGAAGGGGTCGCGTGCTTTGACCCGCCAGTAATAATCAACCGGGTAATGGGAAACGTCAACCTGATATACATTGGACGTTTGCCAGCCGCTGTTGAAACCGGTGTTAGTGTAGCACTGGAAGAAGTATTCTACCTCGCAGCCGCCGGCATCCTCGGCTATGGATGACTCTAAATGATGGAAATATACGTCGTTTATATCATCATAACTCATATAACTTAAATTGGGGTCGATATATGGATTAGGCGCCGGCGCAAGACCATCATCATAGCACTCATTCGGCTCATTCGGCTCGACTCCCTCCGGGAAAGTCACTATACCCGCCGCGATTGACCAGCCGGTCTCATTCCAATAGATCGATTTATCACGCACTTTGACCCTGTAAATGTAGAGAGTATTCGGGTCAAGTCCTGTATCCGTATAAACCCTGCCGTCCTGCCAGCCGCTGTCGTTCCCGCCGCCGGTAGTCTCTTCGAAGAAGTACTGAACACCGCTTGAGTCGGTGGCGGTAACTGACTCCATATAAACTGAACTTGATGAAATCGCCTCCGGCCAGACCAGCCAGCTCATCGGGTCAGGCCAAGGCGGTGTGATGTCTACAACGTCGCCGGCAACAGCATAACCTATGTGCGACCATTCTGTCTCGTTCTGACCGGGCGATGTGTCACGGGCCTTTACCTTAAAGCCATATTCATTATTGGTTGTCAGTCCACTTCTAACATAGCTCGGAGAATCCTGCCAGCCGCTGTCGAGACTGCTGTTTGTTACGCATTCAAAGTAATATTCAACCGTCCCGCCGGAATTGTCCGCGGCCTCTGTCGCTGTCATCTCTATCACTTTTGCTGCCGTCGAGTGAGGCGGAAATCGCCACGTGCTCGGGTCAGGCACCGGAGCTTCTACATCACCTGTACCGTAAAGTGCAGCCAGAATCGCCTGGTCTATAAAGTTCACAATCCCATCCTGGTTAAGGTCGCTGCCCTCGCACCAGTCGGGGAAGCCGCACTCACTCAGCCAGTAAGATATAAGAATAATCAAATCATCATCGTTAATTTCGCCGTCATAATTAATATCACCATCTGAAAACTTTCCGCTCTTGTAATAATGAAAACCAATATCGATATCCCAGACATCATCGCCGTTGTCTGTCCTCGTAGTATAGCGATATCGACCAAGAACAAGCGAATTCGCCTCACCGTCTCCCCTATCAATACACGGACTGTCAGTGCCCTGGCTGGCGTCAATGTGGCTTAGATAATAGTTTCCAAAATAACCACTTGTAAAGTCAGGCTCGGATGCACTGGTGCCGGACAGGTTGCCCGCACCCCACACCAATGAGCAGGTCTGGTCAACCCAGGTATCGCCGCCCGTAGCAGGGGCTGCAACATAGGCGCCTCCGCCCTGAACATCACTGAAGAAAACGTTGACTACCGAGGGGGCCGGGTCAAATTCAAATCCGGTCCCGACGGCAATTTGGCGGCCGTTGTATGCTATGTTACCCCAGAGTATGCTGTTAATAATGGTAGTATTACTGTCATAAGAGCAGTACAATCCGCCGCCATAGTAACTGGAGAAGCCGTCACCTGTAACCACATTGTTGGCTATCGTACAGTTGAAAAGCATCGGCCAGGCAAAAATATTGGCCGAAACTCCGCCGCCGTCTCTGGCAGACATATTATGTGAAATCAGACAGTTACTGAGCAAAGGCCCGCTTTCACCGCCGATATATACACCTCCGCCCGAAGCCTCCGACTCATTGTAGCTGATGTCGCAGTCAAAAACGCCGACATTTGCATCCCACAAATAAAGTCCGCCGCCCTGCCCATATACCAACCCAATATCATTAGCATCTATTGCTGCTCGATTGTTGGTTATCCGGCAGCCGATAATAATTCCCTCACCTTGATGGGCGGCCAACGCGCCGCCGTGATATGCGGTATTAGACAAAAAGTCGCAGTCGGTGAGCACTACATTAGCGTCTGCAAACTTTACCCCTCCGCCGACAGATGCGGCATTTTGACTAAAGTTACAGTCGGTGATTAGCACCTTAGCGGTATTTTCCGCACATATACCTCCGCCATGCCCAATGTATGATTCCTGCCGATACCTTGTTCCGCTGTTCGGGTCGTTCGGGTCAACGAACTGGACTTGCGATGCAATGTTATCTGTCAATGTACAACCGGTAAAAGTTACTGTAGAGTCCGCCGCACAATAGATGCCGGCCCCAAAGGTTGGCAGCTCATAAGAAACACCCGGTTCGAACCTGTGACCGGCCTGAAGGCCGCCTATGCCGCTCATACCGCCATAAGTACGGTTGCCGCTGATTACACAGTTTGTAAAGGTTACATTGCTGCCTTCCTGACAGAACACTGCGCCTCCGTATGCAGAATACCATCGATAGTCCCGAATGTAACCGGCCGGCGGTATGCTCGGCTCCCAGGTATTCGGGTCATAAGGGTCAAAGAAAGAATAGTAGAGCAGATAGCCCCCTTGGCCGTCAGCCCGAAAAACTGTGTACAGGTCATCATTCACAAATGTCGCTACCAGACTATCAGGGTCATAGTAATACCACTCGGCTCTGCTCCAGTTTCCCCCATAGTTTGCGGAGCCGCCGTCTGTATCATAATCACCGCCGTTGCCGCCGTTGCCGCCGCGGGCCACATTATCAAGAATCCGGCAGTTTATAAACGTCGGGCTGCTGAGGAAGTCGCAGTATATTGCGCCACCGAACGCACCACCGCCCCAGCCGCCCCGGCCGGCATTCTCATCATTGGTAGCATCGACGCCGTCACCGGCATCGCCGCCTCGAATATCGCTGTCTCTAATTATACAGTTTTTGATGGTAGGACTTGCATAAGCTTGAATGAAAATCGCGCCTCCGGCCGGGAAGCCGCCGTCTTCTCCGTTAGGACGGCCCGGCCGCTGGCCATTGCGACCATTATAAGCTCTCCCCCTGCAATTTTGGATTGTAAAGCCGTTAAGGATAGTATTTTCAGCACCGTATTGAAAATCAAAGGCACGTTCACCGTATCCCTGCCGGTCGATGATGGTAGCTGCAACGTAGTTCGGGTCGTCCGGATGCAGAGACCTGATTTCAATAGATTTATTGACCTGGATTGCAGCGCCGTAATAAGTGCCGGCATGAACAACAACTGTATCGTCGGTGCGTGCATCGTGAACCGCATCCGAGATATCCACGTAATACCCCGGCTGGCCGCCACCAACTGAAACTACAAGAGTTCGCGGCTGTATCAGTTCGAACTCTACAGATACTATCCTGTCGCTGTACATCGTTGCCGTGCCGAAATTTGAATATTGAAAATCATTATCAGTCCCGGTCCACTGGTAAACACGATAGCAGGGGTCGGGCGTTGCAAGCAGTGATACCACTGTGCCCGGGTCATAGTAATGAACCACCGGCAGCGGGGAAGGCCAGATACCGCCGTGACCGCCGTCAACAAATGTCTTTAACTTGTACCGGACAGGTGGACCGTAATTGAACCGATAGTGGTAACCCATATCGGCATATCCGCTGTCATATAAGTTGATAATGGCAGTTGTTATGTCATAACCGAGGTCATAATCAGTCTGCAAATTCAGCAAAATATATTGTTCGCCGGCATTAACGCACGGACTGTCGGAGAGCTGCCCGGCCCGTATCTGACTAAGGTAAAAATCGCCGAAACTGCCTGTCGCAAACAGCGGATTACCGGCTATGTTGCCGGTTCCGCCGTCGCCGTCCTCAATGCAGGAATATGTCGCATCACACTCGTAAAGGTCGTCGCCGTTGCCCCATATAATACAGTTACTTATCGCTGGGTCGGCGTCCCTGGCAAAAATCCCGCCAAGCATACCGTCGAGAGGGTCATAGATAAGCGCACTGCTGTTGTATGCGACCGTACACAAAACAATTTCAGCGTCGGACTCATACAGGTATATTGCACCACCGGCATCAAGAGAATGGTTATAGGTGAACAGACAGTTGATAATCTGCGGAGTTGACTCACCCACACAATAGATACCACCGCCCTTCCACGCCTGGTTGTAGCTGATTTCGGTATTAGTAATTATCGGAGATGCACTGTTACAATAGATTCCGCCGCCGTTATCTTCATACAAAAGGTAAGTGGAATTGTTAATTATCTTACAATTGGTGATTATTGGCGAAGTTTCTTCACCGCAATAAATAGCCCCACCGTTACCGGCAAGACCACCGGTAATAGTAAAACCGTCAACGACATAGTTCGGGTCCTCATTGGCATCGAATATAAAACCCCTGCCCAATCCATCACAATCAATAATACAATTTTGCGGTCCTTGCTCGCTTCGCACGGTGAGAGTCCTGTAGTCATTAACCGGATCCAAACCATTTTTAAGATTCAGGTTATAATTGCCCGTCCCGCTATAGACACCGTCTGCAACTATAACTTCCGAAACCGGAATGACATCAGGGGGAATCATTATGTTCGGGTCGCAAGGGTCGGGCATCGCCGAAGCATAGTCCGCATCATCAATCGCATCCTGAATCGTGGGATATGGGTTGCTGGGTGAGGGGACACCGTCGTTGTAGAGGTTAATGGTGCCCACAGCCATTCCCGTTCCAAGCGTCTGAAATTCAACTATGACGTATGCGTCAGTACCGTCGATAGTTACTGTATTACTTAAAGCAACTGAGGTATCATCATCGGTTCCATGCCATCGCTTCACTTCCAGTCCCGGCCCCGGAGAGGCGGTAAGGTCCACCACCGTCCCATCATAGACCAAGCCGCTGTCTGGACTGATTCCACCCGGAACGATTTCGCCGTCACTGACTGCCAGCGTCTCGAGCCAGTACTGAGGAACCAGCTCGAACTCAACGGTAACGTCTTTGTCAGCCGTCATTGTAACCGCATTATTATTGCTTGTGGAAGTATCGTCATCAGTTCCGGTCCAGGCCTTGACTCGATAGTGTGCATCCGGCGTCGCAACAAGGGGCACAATCGTCCCAAATGTATAATCTCCTCGTCTGGGGCTTACCGTTCCATTGCCGCCGACTACACGGGCATCAAGATGAAACATTGTCGTATCAGGTATGAATTCAACGGTTACCGTCTTGTCCGAGTCCATTATAACAGAATTATCAGTGCTTATCGAATTATCATCTTCAGTGCCCGTCCACGCCTTGACCACATAGCCGGTGTCCGGAACCGCTGTCAACTGGACAAGTTGGCCTTCGTAGTATAAATACTCTGTGTTCGGGTCGATTGAATTTGGAGAAACTTCGATTGAGCCGTGGTCGCCAATCACAACCGTGGTAAGCTCGTAAGTCACCAGAGACCTGTACTCAACAGAAACGCTCTTGTTACCGGTCATTGTTACGGTGTTGGTCAGCTCCAGCGACGAATCGTCATCGGTTCCAAGCCATTGCTTGACCCCAAATCCTGTATCCGGCAGGGCAGTAAGCAGAACTTCCGTAAATTCATTGATATCGTGTACTCCGGCAGATGGGTCTATCGAACCGTTGCCGCCAACCACACTCGTAGTCAGTTGGAACTGGTTGGCCAATCCGCTGTCAGGGTAATGGTAACCCATATCAATGGTACCCGAATCTGCGATACTGTCCGTTCGCGTCGTGTAGCCGGCCGAGCCCAGAAGAGATAAGCCAGAAAGCAACCCGCTTCCATTATTAACACAATTACTATCAGCCAATTGACAGGGCTGCTGAGTCAGGTAGTAATCGCCCAAAGGCCCTGTTCTAAACATCGGGTCATCACCGATGTTGCCTGGCCCCGGCCAGCCGCCCTGAACATCGCTGTAGCTAACACCTGCCGAACTGGTCAAATCTCCATATAGCTCCGAGCCGCTTAAAGCGGTATTGCCCCATATGATACTGTTGGTAATTGCCACAAATGAAGAATTACCCGCGTAGATTCCACCGGAATAATATGTGGTCGAATTATCAATTATTGTAGAGTTTACGATTGTTGGCGAAGAGTTGTAGCAATCTATGGCGCCGCCGTCAAGCCCGGCCGAGTTGCCATAAATCAGACAATTTATAATTGCAGGCGAAGAATTGTAGCATTCAATACCGCCGCCATTGCCCCCATCGGTATCAGCGCTGTTATTATATATGGTACAGTCTATAATATTTGGTTCGGAATTATAACAATCGATGGCGCCGCCGTCATAAGCCAAAGAGTCATATATAATACAGTTGGAAATTGTTGGCGAAGCGTTCTCGCATTCTATGGCGCCGCCGTAGTCAAAATCAAATCCGTTTTTTATGGTAAAACCTTCCACAATGGAGTTGGCGGTTTCGCCACTGAAGAAATAAAACGCTCGTCCCAGACCCTGACAGTCGATAATACAGTTATTTGGTCCGTTTGCGCTTCGAACGGTTATTGCTCTGGTAACTCCAAAAGGCAAACCGGCAGCAAAATCCAGGTCGCGATTGTTCACACCTGTATAAATGCCGTCAGCAACAACTATCTCATCGCTATCGACCGAAGCGTTAATCGCTTCCTGAATTGTGGGATAATCAGCCGGTACGTTAATCGCAGCCGCTGCGGCAAAACCCGCCGTGCTTAACAAAATCAACAAACTAATTAGAATCTGTCGCTTCTTCATTTTTCCGCCTCCAAAAATTGCGCCCAACTACTCCCTGAAACCGTCAACATACATCTATTATGGTGTTCAAACGGCTGAAACTTGCAAATTCTCATATCTCGCAAAAACGCCGAAACAACCAAAACTTATTAAAAATCTATTAACCTGATGATACCTATAAACCCGTTTCCAGCGCCGCTATCGCCTCAGCATCCACTTCTTCCTGAAGAATAATAGTCGGTTTAACCAGTATCAACAGTATCTTACTATCCTTAATCTTACTGCGGCTACTGAATGCTCTTCCAATTATCGGTATCTTGCTCAGAACCGGAACGCCTGCTTCTTTCTCTACTTCTTCGGTAATCTTCTGGCCGCCCAAAAGCAGCGTCCCACCGTCCGGAACGCTCACCCTGGTCCGAACCCGCGATATCTCTGTCTCAGGAAGACTCATCGTGTATTCAACTATCTCGCCTGTACCCGTGGGAGCTATTGTATCAACCGTATATGGTTTAAGCCCAAAGTAACCCTGCAGCGTCGCCGTTATATTAAGCAGTACATGCCTCTTGTCAGGCGTAACTATCGGCGTAACACTAAGGGTTGTACCGCTGCGCACCCTGCCCTGTTGCGGCTCGAAACTCCAGCTCGAACTGATGCCGCTGACTCCGCCTACTATATCCCGAGCACTAATCACCGGAGGCAAAGCATAGCGAATAGTTTTTTGAACCTGTAAAATTGCAGATTCTCCACTCAAAACCGTAACCTTCGGTGCTGTCAGAGATGTCCCATCGCGGTGAGCCTGAATCGCCTCCAAAAGGAAAGTAACCTCTAAATCATCAAGTATAGACCCCCAAACCCCTTTAAGTCGTGAAGGTATAGATTTCGCCAGCGTCCCAGCAACACCCGTTTCATCGGGTGTGGCAACTTTTAAGATACCCGGGTCATACCTTATGACATCCCACTTGCCGGTGCTGAGGGCAAAACCTATATCAAGGCCGATACTGTCAATGAAATTCTCACTTACAAGCAGAAATCTCGCCTCAATGGAAACCTCTTCCTTAAGATTTTTCCCCAGCTCCTTAAGCAGTTCATTTATCCTATTGTGAGCTTCCCGTGTTTGCAGTACGATAAGTTTCCTGTCATCATGGGCTGTTATCGTCCCTTCTCCTCCGACATCATACCAGCTATCCGGGTCAATGGACTCCTGTATGAGCGTAATCAATGCCAGCGCTCGGTCTCTCGCTCTCGCCTCTCGTTCGGCTACGGATTCGTACTCATCTCCGCCTCCGGTAAGGTACTCTTCTTCCGCACCCATCATACCGCCGCCCATGCCGCCGCCGTAGCCGCCCATGCCACCCATCATGCCGCCGCCCATGCCGCCCATCATGCCGCCGCCGTAGCCGCCCGTAGTGCCGCCGCCATAGCCGCCCATCATGCCGCCCGTCGTGCCGCCGCCATAGCCGCCCGCACCGCCGCCATAGCCGCCCGCACCGCCGCCCATGCCGCCGCCATAGCCGCCCATGCCGCCGCCCATGCCGCCCATCATGCTGCTACCGCCACCAACCGCCTGATAATCAGCCTTCCTGCCAACCAGATGAGTAACATCATAAACCTGAGTCGTCATCTTGCTCGGAAGTGACTCTATTGTTGCTATTGTTATTACTCCGTCCTCAACAACATAGCCCAACTCGGCAAATGCCCCTGAGACCGACTTTAACAATGATTCCAATCCCTTGCCTAAACGAATTGCAGGAAGACCATCCATATTTATCGGCGTAGTCTGGTCTATATCAGCGTTCTCATACAAGTCCCGCCACAGCACAACTATCTTCAGTGGCGGCTCAACTGCTCTACGCAATTCATCCATCGCCTCATTAATAGGCGTCTCCGACGTCAACATCGAAAGGTCAACTATTTCATCTAATTGTTTATAAACCGCCGCATCAACCGCCGCAACACCGACAGCCTCTTCGGGTATGCGCTTCTCGACGATTTCACGCCAATTCTTCGGATGAGTAATCTCCTCCGCGTAGGGTATTGTGGCCTCATCCAGCCTCAAACCCATATCTGTTTTTTCTCTCCTTCTTTCCTTCTGGATCTCCAGCTCTTGGCGAAAGCTAACAGTATCTTCAAGCATATCCCTCATAATCAGCGCATCGTCATCAAGAGGGTCTAACGCAAGAAGAAGCTCCAACTGACCAAGTGCCTCTTTATATCGCTGCCTTTTCGCATAGGCCTTCGCATTAACCATCAGGTCTTCAATCCTTTGATTCCTGTCCTCTTCCATCTCTATCCTGCGCTGCTGCTGAAGCACATCCGCTTCTCTTGCCTTTTGTTCTGCTTCCACCTTAGCCAATGCCTTCTCTCCGGCAGCTATGGCCTCATTCAACTTTTCACATCGACCTCTATACTCTTTGTAAAGCTCTTCTCCGAGGGCTATTTGGTTTTCGTGCACCGTCCGATGAGCTCTCTCGACTGTTTCTCGCGCCTTTTCAAATTCACCAAGCTCGATATAACGTCGCGCTCTGGCCTCCGAATCATTGATAACCGCTTCGGTACGGCTTCGCAGAATCTTCCTCTGACGATTAACTACCTCAATGTAGCCGCCTTTATTTTCCACTACCGGCTCAGCAACCCTCAATTCTCTAACCTCTGGCCTGGCAATCGCTGCCGGCTTGGAGTCAACACTAACTAATTCTTTCTCCTTTTCAACTGCTGCAGCTATTGCTCGAGAACTTCTTTCTATGGCTGCCTTTGCCTCCGATGTCGAAACCACCTCCGGCGGGGTAATTGCCTTCACTTCTTTGTCCTGACCGACCAACTGCTTCGCTATTTTTGTCAGCCCTTCGGCAACCAGTTTCTTCTCTTGCTCAGTTAAAAACGCATTCTCCTTGACCTTCTCAAGATAGACCCTGGCTTTTCTCAATTCACCTCGCTTAACCAATTCATTTGCCGTCTGAATACTCTCTAAGATACGTTTTCTCTCATCCGCAGCTATATGAGTCTTTTCCAAAAGCTCGCTTAGCTTCTCACGCTCAGCATCTGTTAGATATTCCCGATAATCAAGAGCATAAAGAAAGGACTGTTCCGCAGCCCGATAAAGGCCTTTTTGATATTGCTTTGTACCTATCTGAATCCAGTTTTGAGCTACCTGTTTGACCGCCTTTCGCTCATCTTCTTTCGGCCCGGATATCGCAACTTCCGGCAAAAGCATTATCAAAAGAAGAACAGATGACAAAATAATCAACAAAAGCTTACCGTTAAACAATCTGATTATAAATCTTATAGTATTCAAAACTTACCTCCCGCCAAAAATTGTATAAACCTTTAGCAATTCTATAGTTAAAATCCCGCCTTCCGTGAAGCCACCCGCCTTCCCTGAAATCACAACCACCTGCCTTAAAAACACCCAATGGTTCTAAGATAGGTTAGACCTATGTTGAATTCAGTTTACAAAGAAATGAGTTCTTTTGCAAGCAAAAAATTTGTTTTATGAATGCTCAGCCGATTCTCTACACTTGAAAAACCACCAAGTCCTATATTATCACTACTAAAACCACTATTACCGACAAATTAAGAATGTTGGGCGAATGGGAGAAATCGGGGATTTAGGCAAAATTTTATTAAAATCTGAAAGATTATTTCGGCTCTAAATCAACATCGTCCAATGCCTCTGCAACAAGCATTTCAAGCAGCACAAGAGCCTCTTTGTAGCGCTTCGCTTTCAGATATGTCATCACCTTCTCAGCCCTTTGTTCTCTGAGCCGACGCCTGGCCTCAAGGGCTTCCAGCCGTCTTTGCTCATCCAGCCGACGTTTCCGCTCGCTCTCTGCCTGTACTATTTTCTCTCCCAACCATTGTAAACTCCCGCTGTAGTATTCAAAATCATCCTCTCCAAGCCGAATTCGGTTGGCCTTTATCGTTTGTTCTGCCGTCTCAACCGCTTTTCTCGCCTTACCGAATTCTTCCCGCCTCAGGTAATTCTCCACTTTATCCGCCGCATCACTCAGTACAGCATTGAGGTAACTTTGCAGTATCTTTCTTTTACTGTCTGTGGCCTCGATATATCTGCTTTTTGCTCTTGCCCGCTCTGCATAACCAACTCTGCCCCGCCTGTCTTCCTCTCGCACTGTTGGCGCTTCGGCCTTAACAAAATCCTCAGTCCTGATACCAAGCAGTTTATCTTCAATATCAGCGGCCTTCGTTCCAGGCGTCACCTCAACCTCCAATTCCTTTGAGAGCTTAAACTCAGCTCGCTGTGCAATGATTTTATCTATTGTCATAAGGTAATGTTCTGCTGCCTTTCCTGCCGGTTCTACCGAAAAGCCGCTCCCGACCACCTTGGCAAAACCCTCACGAGCCTTCTCGAACTCTCCCACCTGGTACAATTCCACGCTTCTCCTATAAAGTCCGGCAATTTCTTTTTTCTGCTCTTCTAACTTTAACTCAAGCTTCTTAAAACTTTTTTCCACTAACGCCAGTTCCGCTTTGCTCAATGACTTATCGGCTTTAAGCCTTTCAAGATGCGCTCTCGCCTCCGCAACCTTACCAAGCTTCATCATATCTTCAGCCGTATAAATCGAACGCTCAATAAAAAGTCTTCTCTCAGTTACAGCAACTCGTATCCTTTCCAAAAGCTTTTCTACTTCCTTCCGTTCGGCACTGCTCATATACCGCTGATACTCATCGCTCTCAAGCCGAAGAAGTGTCTGTTCCGCCTGGCCGTAGAAACCGCGCTCATATTGTCTCTGCCCTACCTGAATCCATTCACGGGCTATCTTGCCGAATACCTCCTTTTTATCCGGCTGCGCCGCCCCACAAAAGACACCTGCCGACACCACTGCCAACAATAACAATGCCGACCCGCCCATATTGAAAAAAGACCTGCTTCTTACGTTCCTTCCGTCCAAAATTCGCCTCCTGCATAATCATTCTATCAAGGAAAAATTTGATTTATCTTCGTTCCGGTTATATCATTATCTTTACGTAATCCCTATATTTTTAACCTCGACAAGTCAAGTAAAAAAATGAGCAAAAATACTGACAAACTCAATCATCCGCTGCTGCTGGCCCTTGAAACTTCAGGCCGGCTCGGCTCGGTCGCCCTCGCCGAAGGAGACAGACTTTTAGACGAATCCTCCTTTACCACTCCCTTAAAACACAGCGCCGAGGTCTTCCCCGCCATCGCCGCCCTGCTGGAAAAACTCAACCGAAAACCGGCACAAATCCGGCACATTTACATATCTATTGGCCCGGGCAGCTTTACCGGCCTGAGAATCGCCGCAACAATAGCAAAGTCGATGCACCTGGCCAATAACAGCATAAAAATCGTCGCCGTCGATACCCTCGACGTAATCGCCGCCAACATAATCGACTTCGCCGCATCCCGTATGTCATTCCGAGCGCAGCGGAGCGAAGCCGAGGAACCTATTAAAATTTGTCATTCTGAACGAAGTGAAGAATCTCATAAAAAAATCGCTGCTATCCTCGACGCAAAGCGTGGCCAGTTCTTCATCGCCGTTTACAAACACATCACACAGGCCGATTCCTCCCAAAATCCGCTATCCGCCGTCAGTTATCCGCTCTCGAAAATTGCGCCCGATTCCTTAATGACCCCTCAGCAGTTCCTCGATAGCTTTGCCTCTTCCGCCGAGCCGCTCGGCTTACTCGGTGAAGGCCTCGTTTACCATAAGGACAAATTTGCTGCCGATGGCATTTATTTCTTCGACCAGAAGTACTGGACCCCCAGCGCCAGAAAGGTTCACCTGCTCGGCCGGCATTTGGCCCGGGCCAACCAATTCGCCAACCCACTGACCCTAACCCCAACCTACCTCCGCAACCCGGTCGTTAAAACAAAATAATCCTTCTCAACCCCAATAATCAATCATCAATCATCAATGTTTTCGCCCCTCTTCGTCATTCCTGCGAAGGAGGAATCCATTAAAAAAGTTGTCATTGCGAGTCCGCCTCCGGCGGACGAAGCAATCTCCGCCAACTAACGACTATTCACCAAATACTAACGACTAAAATGCCGCACCATTTTAACTGCAAAATAAGACAAAGAAAAACATTTTTTAACCTTTAATTTCCCTCCATCTCAATCCGTGGTTAAGCTCCATTCTTTTATACGCAACACGAACCAATTCCGCTGTTCAAAAGACTCGAAGCTATTAATGTATGATGGTTTTGCTGGAAACGTTCCCATTCTTAAAGTGCTTATCCAGCCAGCCGCATTTAACTTCATCTCTGCTGTCGAAGTATTTCACGTAGGGTTTTATATCGAGAACCGGCGTGCCGTCCAGCATATCCACCTCTGTAAAATACAACTTATTTGCCTCTATGCTTCCAATTTTCACAACGGAAAACCCAATATGATTAGGCCGATGCGGACTTCTTATCGCAAATACCCCATGTTTAGTCTGTTCCAAAAATGGCACACCTTCGATGGCTTCTTTTTCTGATTTGTGGAAATAATGTATTATTATCGCGTGGCTGAATTCATCCAGGTCCTTTAGCCCACCGGCGTATTCCTCTCTCAGTTCAATCCATCCCTCAACTTCTCTCTTAAAAATCCCCTGGATGGGTATGCCCTTCTTCTCTTTATATGGCGAGTGTATTATACCAATCGGCTCCATTGTTATTTCGTTCATATTTTCACCTTTTTCTAAAGCACCCTGCTTTCCTTAAACTATCATACTGTCCTTCAAATACAAACATTTTTTCTCAACCCCCTCGCTCACTCGCTCACGGTCACTCACCATTTTATTGATAATCTCTCGCACCCCTATTATAATCAGACGCTCTTTATTTAAGCTGCATAGATGGCACTTGTGCCATTATCAGTATTTGATTGTAAAAAATTAATACGGAGGTAACATAAAATAGAGTTCAAAGCGATTTTATTTGACCTGGACGGCACACTGCTTGACTCCCTTGACGACCTTGCAAACTCGATGAACGCCGCCCTCGCCCAATTGGGCTTGCCTCCGCACCCGACCGATGCCTACCGTTACTTTGTCGGCGACGGAACCTTAAACCTCACAGAACGTGTCCTGCCCAAAGACAGCATCACCGACGAAATGGTCGATAAATGCCTGGCTCTTATGCTCAAAGAATACAACCGACGCTGGTCCAACAATACAAAGCCGTATCCCGGCATACCTCAGATGCTCTTGGCCATGGAGAAAATCGGCCTGCCAAAGGCAATTCTCTCCAACAAAGCCGATGATTTTACTCAAATCATTGTCAACTCGCTTCTCTCCGACTTCTCGTTTCAAGTTGTTCGCGGCCTGCTCCCCTCAGCCAAGAGAAAGCCCGACCCGACTTCCGCAATTCAAATTGCTGATGAGCTTAAAATACCGCCATCCCGTTTTCTTTATCTTGGCGATACTAAAACTGATATGCAGACCGCAATTGCTGCCGGTATGTATCCTGTAGGTGCCCTTTGGGGCTTTCGAGAAGCCGATGAACTCCTTCAAAACGGCGCAAAGAAACTTGTAAAAACCCCCGCCGACGTCTTAAAACTCCTCAATAACACATAAAACCAAAATCCCGTTGTCTTATGTGCTCACCGGTTCCACGGCAGCATAGTCAAATCAACGTTGCCCCCCGAAAGTATAATTCCTATTCTTTTCCCTGCTATCTCTTTACGTTTACTAAGCAGCGCCCCCAGAGGCACCGCCGCCGACGGCTCCACAATAATTTTCATTCTCTCCCAGATAAGCCGCATCGCCTCAATTATCGCATCTTCGCTGACCGTAACAATTTTCTCGACGTATTTTCTTATAATCGGAAAGGTCAGTTCGCCTAACATCGTCCTCAGCCCGTCTGCAATCGTATCAGGATTTTTTATAGGTATAATTTTCCCCGCCCGCAGCGATTGATACGCATCGTCAGCCATTTCCGGCTCGGCGCCGATAACTTTTCCGCCGTCCAGTACCGCCGAGACCGCTATTGCCGTCCCGCTGATTAGTCCCCCTCCGCCAACCGGCGCCATCACTACATCGAGCCCTTCAATCTCTTCACACAGTTCCAGCGCGCAAGTCCCCTGCCCCGCAATTACTCGATGGTTGTTGTAGGCGTGGATGAAAGTCGCCCCCGTCCCCTCAACCACTTCTGCAAGTCCTTCCTCGCGCGCCTGCAGTGTCGGCTTACACGGTATAATCTGGGCACCGTAGCCGGCCACTGCGGCTCTTTTCACATCCGGCGCGTTCTCCGGCATAACAACGTATGCCTTGACCCCTCGCCACTGCGCCGCCAATGCCACCGCCGCCGCATGATTGCCTGATGAATGTGTCGCTATACCTCTCTCCGCCTCTTCATCGGACAGACTGAATATCGCATTCGTCGCCCCGCGTATCTTAAACGCACCGGCCTTTTGAAAATTCTCGCACTTAAAGAATAATTCCGACCCTGTTAATTTATTCAGCGTCTCACAGCTAAGTACCGCCGTCCGATGCGAAAAAGGCTTAATCCTCTCCGCCGCCTCTCGTATCTCTTTTATCGTCGGCTCACTCATCGCCCGAAATTATAAACCCTAAATCATCAATTGTCAATAGTAAAATGAAATGGCCTGCCACGAACACAACGTAGTTCAGGGGTATTCCGCTCTTGACACGGAATCTATCCGCTATTCCCGGTCCAAAATTCAATACTAAATCGAAAACGCCTTTTGTAAAACTGGAATATTGACGTTCTGCCGGTTATTGTGTATGATTTATTCGCGATTTTCAAGGTTTGCCATCCGGAACTAAGGAACCTATAAATGGGAACAATCAACAAAAAGAGATTGAGTGAGCATAACATACAAGTTTGCTCAGTTTCTCTCTTATTTCGTCCATATTATCTTATCCCGCATTTCCCATATTAAAGTAGCGCATTTGATATTGATTTGATAGTATAGAGCTTATGGATGCCATTCAAGCTAATTTTGACTGTTCCGATTTGGAGAACCCAATGGGCCAAAGGCATTGAACTCGAATATCGCATCATAGCAATCAACAAGGCAGGCGATGGTTTGCCGAGTAATACGGCCTGTGG
>Ga0180432_10004517_pt1 | contig 19037 bp, 10 predicted proteins | sample SS_ome_10_FD_132414 | JGI IMG/M metagenome (GOLD analysis project Ga0180432, IMG submission 132414) | Hypersaline lake sediment archaeal communities from the Salton Sea, California, USA - SS_1_MS_2 metaG | ecosystem: Environmental > Aquatic > Non-marine Saline and Alkaline > Hypersaline >...
AAGTCCCGGAGGGACGGATGAATACGCCGCCCGCCTGATGGTTGCTTCCACAAACAAACGCTCCGACACCCGGCAGGCGTTTCAGTCGTCCCTACGGGACTCGTTTCTCTCTCTGCGCTCGTCGTTCCCAGCGATGAATCGCTGGGCTACGCTCACCCCGCCCCTACGGGGCGGCCCCGGACGGACCATCCTCCGCAATGGCCCCACCCAGCCCCCGCAACGGGCACCCACCCGGCGCCCATCGTCCCGAAGGGACGAAACGAAAATAGCCCAGCCATTCATGGCTGGGATAGCCCCCGGGACCATCCCCGCAAAGTCCCGGAGGGACGGATGAATACGCCGCCCGCCTGATGGTTGCTTCCACAAACAAACGCTCCGACACCCGGCAGGCGTTTCAATCGTCCCTTCGGGACTCGTTTCTCTCTCTGCGCTCGTCGTTCCCAGCGATGAATCGCTGGGCTACGCTCACCCCGCCCCTACGGGGCGGCCCCGGCGGCCCGTCCCCTTCGACAAGGCAACCGAAACGGCAGTTGGAGAATGCGGCGAATCGAACCGTCAGGACGTTTGGGGACAGCCTCTAGTCTCCCGCCCTCTCGATCCGCTCCCGGCCGCCCAGGTACTTGCGCAGGGCCTGCGGGATGGTCACGCTGCCGTCAGCGTTCTGGTTCAGCTCCAGCAGCGGGATGAGGATTCGCGGCGAGGCGATGACCGTGTTGTTGAGCGTGTGGCAGAAGCGGACCTTGCGGTCCCGGTCGCGGTAGCGCAGCTTGAGCCGCCGGGCCTGGAACTCGTGGAAGCGCGAGGCCGAGTGCGTCTCGCCGTAGCTGTTCCGCGAGGGCATCCAGGTCTCGATGTCGTACTTCTGCACCTGGCCCTGGCCCAGGTCACCGGTGCAGACGTTCACCACCCGGTAGGGCAGCTCCAGGGCCTGCACCACGTCCTCGGCGTTGCGGAGGATCTCCTGGTGGTGCTCCTGGCTGACCTCCTCGTCGTTGCGGCAGACGATGACCTGCTCGACCTTGTCGAAGAGGTGGATGCGGTAGAGCCCGTAGGTGTCCTTGCCGGCCGCCCCGGCCTCGCGGCGGAAGCAGGTGCTCTGGGCCACCATCTTGAGCGGCAGCTCCTCCTCCTCCAGGATCTCCTCGCCGTGGCAGGCGGTCAGCGGCACCTCGGCCGTGCCCACCAGCGACAGGTTGTCCCGCTCGCACAGGTAGGCCTGGTCCCGCCCCACCGGGAAGTAGCCCGTGCCGTACATCACCTCCTCGCGGACCAGCACGGGCACCAGCATGGGGCAGAACCCCCGCTCGATCATCATCTCCTGGGCCAGCCGCAGCACCGCCTGGTGCAGCAGGACGCCGTCACCGCGGAGGATGTAGTTCCGCGTGCCCGCCAGGCGCACCCCGCGCTCGATGTCCAGCAGGCCCAGCCCGACCGCCAGCTCGACGTGGTCCTTGGGCTCGAAGTCGAAACTCCGCGGCTCGCCCATCCGCCGCAGCTCGACGTTCTGCGTATCGTCCTCGCCCACCGGCACGTCGTCGGCGGACGGCTGCGGCATGAGCAGCATCAGGGCGTCGAACTCCGCCAGGACCGCCTTCTCCTGTTCCTCCAGCTCCTTGCGCTCCGCCTTGACCGCGTTGAGCTCCTCCTGCACCTGGCGGGCCTGCCCGGCGATCTGCTCTTTGGTCATGCCGCTCTCGACGGCCCGCTGGTGCCAGTCGGACTTGGGGTTGCGGTACAGGGCCAGTTGCTCGCCGCCCTCCCGCGACCGCGTGGAGAGCGCCTCGAGCCGCTGCTGGATCTCGATGCGCTGGCGGTCGACCTCCAGCAGGCGGTCGACGTCGCAGGTGATCCGCTTGTCGGTGGCGGCCTGTTTGATCCGGTCCGGCTCCTGCCGGATGAGCTTGATATCGAGCATGGCCCTGTCCGTTCTGACGTATCCTCGGCGCCCGGCTGCGGCCCTCGCGTGCCGACCGGTGCCCGCTTTTTGAGCAAAGCCGCCATCCTGTCAAGAGCCGCCCCGGGCGGGTTTGTTGACCGCAGCCGGCGGGGGTACATTGTCGCGGTCATGGCTTGCACCGCGGACGTGATCAGCATCGGGACCCTCAGCCACAACCCTTTCTGGGGTGAAAAGGGCTCGGTGCGCCCGGCGCACGCCACCACCACGCTGATCCGCGACGGCAGCACCTCCATCCTGGTGGACCCCTCGTTGCCGCCCGAGCTGCTGACCCACCGGCTCGCCGAACGGACCGGCCTTGAGCCCGGGCAGATCGACGCCGTCTTCCTGACCACCTTCCGGCCCGTCCACCGCCGCTCCCTGTCTCTTTTCGCCGACGCCCACTGGTGGCTCGGTCCTGACGAGCGGGAGACCATGGCCGCCCGACTCAACGCCGCCCTGGCGGAGCACGAACGCAGCGAAGGGGCGGAGGATGCGCCACCGGTCGAGATCGAGGAGGAACTGGCCCTGCTGGGCCAGACCGAACCGGCCCCCGAGAAACCGTCCCCCAACGTCCACCTCTTCCCCAGCCCCGGCGCCTCGCCCGGCTCGGCCAGCCTGCTGATCACCGCGGTCCGGACGGTGGTGGTGGCCGGCGATGCCGTCCTCACGCGGGACCACCTCGAGAACGGTCGCGTCTTCGAACGATCCGTCGATCCCCAACAGGCGGGCGAGTCCTTCGCCGACATCCTGGAGGTGGCCGAAATCGTGATTCCCGGGCACGACAACCTGATCGTCGTGGCCTGAGATCACCCGACTGGCGAGCGGCACTTGGATTGCTGAAGCACCGGCACAACCGGCCGGGGCAGCAAAGAGATGGCGGGACTCAACACCCGAGCGGCAGAGCCACCGTCGAACGGGCGCGTTCCTGGTGACCGACCGCAGGTCGCGCCTGCGGGCCAACCGGTCCTCCCGAGTGGCCTGCGGCCGATCGGGGCATACAATACTGCAGTCCGGGGAACCGTCCCGCGTTGGGGGAGCAACCGAAACAGATGCGCCCAACAAGGCGTTAGCGAGCACGCATGGACAGCCGCGGTGTGATCCGACAGTTTGCCCTCATCTTCGTGCTGACCTTTGCGCTGATTTTCGCCCTGCTCAAAACGGACGTGGCCGGCCGGCTGGCCTACTCCGTGGAGAAGGCCCGGTTGCAGGCCCTGCGGGAGGCCATGCCCAGCGTCGCGGAACTGGCCGTGCTGTCCCAGACCGCCCGGCAGGCGGCCGAACTGGCCATGCCCGCGGTGGTCGCCATCGAGACGGAAGTGCAGCAGGTCTTCTCCACGGCCGGCCGGAATCTCGAGGACCTGCTCGAGGACGGCGAACTGAGCGACGAGGCCGCCAACCGGCTGCGGGAGTGGCACGAGACCCACCCCTGGCTCGGCAACGGGCTGGGCAGCGGGTTCGTCATCGATGCGGAGGACGGCCTGATCCTCACCAATCACCACGTCGTGGAGAACGCCGCCGGCATCGAGGTCAAGCTGTACGACGGTCGCCGCTACGAGGCCGACGTCGTCGGCGCCGACCCCGAGACCGACCTCGCCGTGCTGCGGATCGATGCCGAGCAGCTCCACGAGGTGGCCTTTGGCGACAGCGACGCCATGCACGTCGGGGACGACGTGCTGGCCCTGGGCAATCCCTTCGGCCTCTCGGGCACGCTCAGCCGGGGCATCGTCAGCGCCCGCGGCCGCTCGAACGTCAACATCCACGGTATCGTCTACCAGGGCTTCCTCCAGACCGATGCCGTGATCAACCCCGGCAACAGCGGCGGCCCGCTGGTCAACCTGCGGGGGGAAGTCGTCGGTGTGAACACCGCCATCGCCACCCGCACCGGACGCTACGACGGCGTCGGCTTCGCCATTCCCGCTTCCCGCGTGCAGGAGCTGCTGCCGCGGCTGATCCGGGGCGAGCGCATCGTGCGGGGCTTTCTGGGCATCGAGCTGGTCGGTGCCGGGGAGGTTCCCCGGCTCGCCCAGCGCCTGGGCTGGACGGAGCGGCGTGGCGTGATCATCCGCCGGGTGATCGCGGACAGCGGTGCGGCCAGGGCCGGCCTGGCGGTCGACGACGTGCTGCTGGAACTGGACGGCACCCAACTGGACACCGCCTCCGCCTTGATCGAGATGCTCGCCCCCCTGGCTCCGGGCACGGAGGTGAACCTGGTCCTCTGGCGCAGCGGCGCGACCCTGACCCTTCGAGCGACGCTCGGCAGCCGCCCGAGCTGATCTGCCGTGTCAAGAAGATTGCCCCGCCTGGTTCTCGCTGCAGGAGGGTGGCCTGGGCGCCGAGGGGGTGCGCGCGGGCGGGGTCACCTCTCCGGCGGGGCCGGCACGGGCGTTCCGTTGTCGAAGTGGCTGCGGTGCTTGACCCGTCCTTTGGAGTCCCACACCGTCCAGGTTCCGTGGGGGCGGCCGTTCAGGTGGCTCTCTTCCTTGCGTTTTCGCCCCTGGTCGTCCCAGGTGACCGTCGTGCCGTGCCGTTTGCCGTCGAGGTAGTGCTCCTCCATCCACTTGCGGCCGTTCCTGTGCCAACTCGTGACCACGCCGTCCTTGCCGCCGTGGACGAACACGGCCTGGTACTCGAGCTGGCCGGTCGGGAACCACCGGGTGTAGCTGCCGTGGTTGACGACCTCTCCGCCGGCGGTGCGGATGACCTCCTTGCGCAGCCGGGGCTCACCGTTCGGCCAGTATGTCTCGACGACCTCAGGGCTGTCCTCCGCGGGCTCGGCCTGGGCCGGGCGGCCGGCGGGCGGCTCCGGGGGCGTTGCGGTCGCGGCGGGCACCGCGGGTGCGGCCTGTCGCTCGAGATCCGCCGGCCCCTCAGCCGTCTCTTCCGCGCAGCCTGCCGCCAGGAGAGTCAAAGACATGCCTGCCAGAAACGCCCAGCGTGATGCGTGCGCCATGGTTGCTCCTCCTGTTCCCGGCCCGTGGTGTCGAACGGGTCCTGATCTCCGCAGGAGGAGATGGTACGCGCCGCCCCGCCCGCGGTGAAGAGCCGGGGGGCGTTCCGGCCGGGCGCCCCGACGGTTTCTTACGGGGGGCGGCGGCCGGGCTGCCCCCCCTCCGACAATCCAGAGGGCGTCTCCGCGCTTCCGGCTCGGCAAGAGGCCGGGGCGCCGAGACGCCCGGATAAGACCGCGCGACCTTCCGACAGCGTCGGAACAGGTTCCCTTCGCGGCCCGACAGGCCGCGGTGCGAATGGGTTACTCCGCCAGCACTCCCAGCAGCCCGTTGAGAAAGGGGACCGGCTCCGAGCGAAGGGCCCCGCACGGCATCGCAACCGCCGCATTGCGAGGTGCCTGTCCCCTTTTTCGACAGACAGCTAGGCCTCCGTCAGGTCGATGTGCACCGACACCACGCCTTCCTCGATGGAGGTCTCGACCTTGAGGTCGGGCTTCTGGAACACCTTGAGCATGGCCACATTGGCGGCCAGGACGCTGGCCTCGAACTTGCGGATGCCCTTCTCCCGGCCGATGTCGATGAGCCGCTCGTAGATGGCCGTCCCCAGGCCCTTGCGCTGCCAGTCGTCGCGAACGATGAAGGCCACCTCGGCGTCGGCCTTGGAGGCGTCGGCCGTGTAGCTGCCGACCGCGATGACCTCCTCCTTGCCCTTGTTCTGGATCACGCCGATCAGGGCCAGTTCCGTGTCGTAGTCCACGTTGCAGAACACCTGCAGCCGCTGGTGCGGGTGGGCCTTGACGAAGCTGTGGAAACGCAACTGCACGGTCTTCTCGCTGAAGGAGTAGAACATCTCCTTCATCATGGGCTCGTCGTCGGGGCGGATCGGGCGGAGCAGCACCTCGGTCCCGTCCTTGAGCGTGACCGTGGTCTCGTACTGCGCCGGGTAGGGCGCCCGGGCCGGCGGCAGGATCTGGTCCAGGAAGACCACCCGCCGCCGCTTGGCGGCGTGCAGCAGCTCGGTCCGGAAGTCGGGGTGGGCGACGCCGATCAGCGACATGGCCCGCTCCCGCATGGTCCGCCCGTGCAGGTAGGCCACCCCGTGCTCGGTGACCACGTAGCGGGTGTCGCCGCGGGTGGTGACCACGCCGGCCCCCTCCTTGAGGCAGGAGACGATCCGCGAGCGGACGCCCTCCCCCGTCTCGGCGGTACTCGGCAGGCAGATGATGGGCTTGCCGTCCTTGGCCAGAGCCGCCCCCCGCATGAAGTCCGCATGCCCGCCCAGCCCGCTGTAGAAGCTCTGGCCGATGGAGTCCGCGCAGACCTGGCCGGTCAGGTCCACCTCCAGCGCCGAGTTGATGGCCACCATGTGGTCGTGCCGGCTGATGACGAACGGGCTGTTGGTGTACTCCGAGGGGTACATGGCGATCTGCGGGTTGTTGTCCAGGAACTTGAACAGCCCCTGGCCCCCCGCGGCGAAGCTGCCCACGATCTTGCCGGTGTGCAGCGTCTTGCGTTTGCCGTTGATCACCCCCAGCTCGGCCAGCTTCATCACGCCGTCCGAGAACATCTCCGTGTGGATGCCCAGGTCGTTCTTGTCGGTCAGCAGCGAGAGGATGGCGTCCGGGATGCGGCCGATGCCCAACTGGAGCGTGGCCCCGTCGGGGACCAGCCGGGCCACGTGGGCGGCGATCTTCTGGATGACCTCGTCCGGCTCACCCACCGAGTGCCACTCCAGCAGCGGCTCGTCCTTCTCCAGCAGGTAATCGATCTGCTTGACGTGCAGGAAGGTGTCCCCCAGCGTGCGGGGCATGTTGGCGTTGACCTGGGCGACCACCATGCGGGCCGATTCGGCCGCCGCCTTGGTCACGTCCACCGAGACCCCCAGGCTGCAGTTGCCGTGTTCGTCCGGCGGGCTGACGCTGATCAGGGCCACGTCGATGGCCACCTGCCCCGAGCGGAAGAGCCCCGGCACCTGCGAGAGGAAGACCGGCGTGTAGTCCGCCCGGGCCTCGTTGACCGCCGCCCGGACGCTGTTGCCGATGAAGAAGGGATTCGCCCGGAAGCGGGAGTGCAGCTTGGGGTCGGCGTAGGGCGCCGTGCCCACGGAGAGCACCTGGACCACCTCGGTATCGGCCAGGGCGTCGCCGCTGTGGGTCATGGCGTACACCAGGGCCTGCGGCTCGCCACAGGCCGAACCGATGAACACCCGGGCGCCCGGCCGGATCCTCTTCACCACCTCCTCGGGGGAGAGCACCTTGTCTGCGTATCGTTCTCGCCAATGCTGGCTCATGGTCTACTTCTCCGAAAGGATGATCCGTGCGTCGGCCGCCATGGCCCCGCTGCCGTGCGGGTAGACGATCAGGGGGTTGATATCGAGTTCCTGAATCTGGGGATGATCCGTGAGCAACTGGGAGAGGCGCATCAGGCACTCGCCGATGGCCTCGATGTCCGAGGGCCGTTCGCCGCGGACGCCCTCCAGCAGCCGGTACGAACGGATGTCGCGGATCATCTCGCCGGCCACGTTCTCGCGGAGCGGGGCCAGCCGGAAGGAAACGTCCTTGAGCACCTCGGTGTAGATGCCGCCCAGACCGAACATCAGCAGGGGACCGAACTGCGGGTTGCGGGTGGCCCCCAGGATGATCTCCTTGCCCGGGGGGAGCATCTTCTGGACCAGGGCCCCCCAGATGTCCAGCTCGGTGCCCAGCTTCTCGTGAACCTTGGCCATCATGCCGTTGTAGGCCTCGCGGACGGCGGCCTCGTCCGCCAGGTTGAGCTGCACGCCGCCCACGTCGGTCTTGTGCAGCACGTCCGGGCTGGCGATCTTGAGGACGACGGGGTAGCCGATCTCGCCGGCGGCGGCGACGGCCTCGTCGGCGTTGCGGGCCAGCCGGTAGGGCACGGTGGGGAAGCCGTAGTGGCGAAGAACCTCCAGAGCGGGGAACTCGACGAGCTGGTTGCGGCCGGCCGAAAGCTCGTCGGCCATCTGCCGCTCCGCGGCGTCGCGGTCGACCTCGAACTGCCGGTAGCCCCGGATCGGGGCCGCCGCCGCCTCCGCGAAACGATTCTTGGCGGCCAGCGAACGCATGGCGTCCTCGGGGAAGATGTAGGTCGGAATGCCCGCCTTCTTGAGGATCTCCACACCTGGGGCCACGTCCACCAGGCCCATCAGGCAGCCGACGATGGGCTTGCCGCTGAACTCGTGCGTCTCGGCGATCACCCGGCCGATGTTGTCCACGTCGGTCATGGTCTGCGGCGTGATGATGACCACGATCTGGTCCACGTCCTGGTCGGCCGAGACCGCATCCAGGGCGGCGCGGTAGCGGTCGTGGCGGGCGTCCCCGATCACGTCGACCGGGTTCTTGATGCTGGCCGTCGGCGGCATCTGGAACTTGAGCGACTTGATGGTGTAGTCATGGAACCTGGCCAGCTCGAGCCCGTAGCGGATGCAGGCGTCGGTGGCCATGATGCCCGGCCCGCCGGCGTTGGTCACGATGGCCGTCCGTCGCCCGCGCGCCGGCGTGGGGTCGGCGAAGGTGCGGGCGTAGTCGAAAAGATCCTTGACCGACTCGACCCGCTGGACACCGGCCTGGGACATCAGGGCGTCGTAGACCTCGTCGCTGCCGGCCAGCGAGCCGGTGTGGGAGGCGGCGGCCGCCGCGCCCTGGGGCGTCCGGCCCGTCTTGATGGCCAGGATCGGCTTGGCGTTGGCTCCGTGGGTGATCTCGTAGGCGGCCTCCAGGAAGTCCTTGCCGCTGGAGACGTCCTCGATGTACATCAGGATGACCCGGGTCTCGGGATCGGCGGCCAGGGCCTTGAGCAGGTCGGTTTCGTTGAGGTCGGCCTTGTTGCCGAAGCTGACGAAGCGGGAGAACCCGATCCCCCGCCCCTTGGCGTAGTCCAGCAGGGCGGTGCACAACGCCCCGCTCTGGGAGAGCAGTCCGATCTTGCCGCGTTCGGGCATGTCCACGGCGAAGCTGGCGTTCATCCGGGTGTCGGCGGCGGTGTTGATGACACCCAGGCAGTTGGGTCCCAGGATGGACAGGCCGCGTTCGGCGGCCAGTTCCTTCAGTCGCTTCTCGCGGACGATGCCCTCGCCGCCCACCTCCTTGAAGCCGGCGGAGATGACCACGAAGTGCCTGGTGCCCAGGTCGGCACACTGGGCCACGGCATCGGGGACGGCCGTGGCGGGCAGGACCAGCACGGCCAGGTCCACGGCCTCCTCCAGCGCGCCGATGCTCGGCACGCAGCGGCTGCCCAGGATGCTCTTCGCCTTGGGGTTCACCGGGTACACCACCCCGGTGTAGCCGCCCACGACCAGGTTCTCCATGATCCCGCGACCCACGGAGCCCTCCTTGCGAGAGGCCCCGACCACGGCGATCGACTGAGGAGCGAACAGGGCCTCGAGGTCCCTGCCGGCGGTTTGTCCGGGTTCTGTGGCTACGGCAGTCTGTGTCATGACGCACTACTCCATTCGGAAGAACACGCGGTGAGCCTGCTAGCGTGGGTCCCCGGCCCCAGGCGGGAGTGCGGAGTCCTGCGACCTGCCCCGGGGGCAATGCCGCGGCTCCGACTGCCGGATTGAACGCTTGCCCCCTCCCCCATGCCACGCCTAGCATCTGCGAGGACGCAAGCATTCCGCGTGCCACACGCCGACTACGGCTACGGCCCGCGGAACCCTCGACAGGCTTCCGGGGCCGGCCCCGCCCGCGGCCGCCTGCGCTTCGCCGCGGTCGTTCCGCGGCCCTGTCTCGATACAACCCTCTGCTGTCAAAGACGTTCGGTGCGGACCCCCGGCAGCCGGGTGATGCGGCCCACCGGGTACACGTTCCTATGATCGTCCCAATAGGGCGAACGCTCGTAGAAGAAGTACAGTCGAGCCGTCGGATCGGCGGCAAACTCCCTGTCGCGGGCGATCCGAGCCTCGAACTCCGCCGCCAGGGCGGGGTCCGCCGTCATCATGCGGCGGGCCAGCCCCTCCAGGACGTAGTGCTCGCCGTACTCCTTGCGTTCGAAGATGGAGTTGAACAGGCCCCAGGCCACCAGGGAGTCGGGGGCCTCGGGTTCGAACAGGTGGACCGCGACGGCGGCGTCGGGCTGGTTTAGCCACACGATTACCGAGCCCGGCCGGTAGGTCCGCCGCTCCCGGACCGGTACACACGAATACCGCGGCCGGAACCGACCCTCGTAGGGACTCGCCGGAAACGAAACCTCGTTGAAGCGATAGGACTCGAACTCCGCGGTCAGCGGCTCCAGCAGACGCTCGCCGCGCAGCCCGTGGGCCTGCACCCGATCGATCGCTTCGCTCCACTGCGGAGGAATGATGTAGCCCAGCGGAGGCACCACCGTGCGGGTGACCCGCGTCCCCCTCCGCCAGACGGTGTCACACTCGAAGGGCTCCCCCGCCGCATACACGATGCGGATGCTCCCCGACACAGCGCTCAGCTCCCGGCGGTAGGCGATCCCCTTGAAGGACAGCGGCACGGTGTCCTCGCTGCCGGTCGCCGCCAAAGCCACCCGGCGTTGGGGGTCGTAGCTGCGCCCCAGGGCCACCGTCCGCCGGTCCGCCTCGCCCAGCGCCGCCCGCAACGTCTCGGGCCGCTGGTTCAGGATCTCCAGCGTGCGGGCCATGATGTTGTAGTGCCCGATGACCCGGGTGCGGTACGGCTTCAGAGCGTGGGTCTCCACCAGCAGGGAAGGCCGGTTCCTGGCCGCGGCGTAACCGGTCGAGTAGCGGGGTGCCAGGAAGCCGCCGGAGTGAATCCCCCGGGCGGGATCCTTGCTGTCCAGCAGGCCGAAGTAGGGCATGGGCAGATGCCCGTCGGACTCCAGGGCGGGCAGCAGTCGTGGCAGCAGCTCCTCGTCCAGCCAGTCGGCCACGGGGGCGGCGAGCGCCTCCCGCGCCGCTGTGGCGTACATCAGGTCGTACTGCCAGTCCCCGCCGTCCGTGCTGTGGTGGTCGAAGTGCAGGTCCGGCCGCCAGGCGTTCCACAACGCCAGCCAGGCCCGCATCTCCGCCGCGTCCGCCTTGAGGTAGTCCCGGTTGAGGTTCAGGTTCCGTGAGGTCACCCGCCAGCCCATGGCCGCCGGGCCGTTCTGGTTGATCCGCGAGTAAGGGCTGAACCGCTCGTGGCCGTCCGTGTTGAAGATCGGGTTGACCAGCAGGATGACGTGGTCCAGCAGACCGGCACGCCTGCGGGTGATGGCGATATCCCGCAGCAGCATCAGCGAGGCGTCCTTGCCGGCGCACTCGCCCGCGTGGATGCAGCTCTGGGCAAAGACGATCAGCTTGCCGGTGGCCCGGGCCGCCTCGGGCGTGAAGGCCCGCTCCTTCGAGGCGATGACCAGCGGCAGTTCGCGGCCCTCCGGGCTGGTGCCGAACGACCGGTACTCGATCCAGTCACCTGCTGCTGCCAGCCGGCGGCAGTAACGAATCGCTGCGTCGTAGCGGTTGGTCTCGCCAAAGTCCGTGCGCTCCGCCGTGATCAGCCACTCCTGCGGGACCTGGCCGCCAGGGTTGGCCAGCGCCGGGCGGTCGGCGGCCTGGACGCGGGAGCCACCCGCCAGTTCGAAGGCGCTGGTCACGAGCAGGGCAATGACATACGAGGGCAACTGCTGCGGCATGGTCTGTTCCTGTGTCGAGGGCCGGCCGCCTTTCCCGGTCGGCGGCCGGCCCGCAGCCTACCACACCGCCGGAAGCGATGCGAAGCCCCCTCGCGGGCCGGCTGCGAACAGGCGGTGCTCAGCCGATCCCCAGCTCCTCCCGCCGGGCGGCGGCCGCGGCCCGCAGGACCGACCGCTCCGCGTCTCCCAGCCGATCGACGTTCCCGAGCATCATGGCCATCCGGCGATTGCTCCTGAACCGCTCGCGATGGCGGATCAGGAAGTCCCAGTAGAAGGTGTTGAAGGGGCAGGCGCCGTCACCGGTCCGCTGCTTCGGATCGTACGGGCACCCCGCACAGTAGTTGCTCATCCGCTGGATGTACTTGCCGCTGGCCGCGTACGGCTTGGTGCCCACCACCCCGCCGTCGGCGTGCATGACCATCCCCAGGGTGTTCGGCAGGGTGACCCACTCGACGGCGTCGACGTACATGCCCAGGTACCAGTCGCTGATCGCCCGCGGATGCACACCGGCAAGGAGCGCGAAGTTGCCCGTAACCATCAGCCGCTGGATGTGGTGCCCGTAGCCGTGCTCGATGACCTGGCCCAGGCACTCCCGCAGGCAGCGCAGGTCCGTCTCGCCCGTCCAGTAGAACCCGGGCAGGGCGCCGTGCTGGTCCAGGGCGTTGCGCCGGCCGTACTCCGGTCCCTCGTGCCAGTAGACGCCCCGGATGAACTCCCGCCAGCCGATGAGCTGCCGGACGAACCCCTCCACCGAGTTGAGCGGCGCCGCCCCCGCCTCGAAGGCGGCGATCGCCGCGGCCACACACTCCCGCGGATTGAGCAGCTTCAGGTTCAGGGCCGGCGAGAGCAGCGAGTGGAACAGGAACGGCTCCCCGCTCCACATGGCGTCCTGGTAGGTGCCGAAGCGCGGCAGGCGGCGCTCGGTGAAGTCGGCCAGCGCCCGCAGGGCCTGCCGCCGGGTGACCGGCCACCGGAAACGCGACAGCCGCCCGGGCAGGTCAGCGAAGCGCCGCTCGACCATGCGGATCACCTCGCGGGTGATCGCATCCGTTCTCGGCACGAAGGGGGCGGGCGGATCGGGCGAACCTGTGAACGCCTGTCGATTCCGCCTGTCGAAGTTCCATTCGCCGCCGGCGGGCTGCCCGTCGGCATCGAGCAGCACGCCCAGCACCCGGCGCTGCCGGCGGTAGAAGTGCTCCATGACCGGCTGGCTCCGCCCCGCCATCCACTCGCCGAACGCCTGCGGTGTGGTCAGGAAGTGGTCGTCCTCCAGGATGTCGTACGGCAGGCCCTGCCCGGCCGCGAACTCCTCCAGGCATCGCCGCAGGCGCCACTCGCCCGGGCGAACGCTCGCCACCCGGGCCGGCCGCAACGCCCTGGCCGCCCCGGCCAGCTCACCGGCGAACGACTGCGTGTTGCCGCGGTCGTCGAGCCGGACGTAATGAACACGGTACCCCCGCCGGGACAGTTCCACGGCGAAATGCCGCATGGCCGCCAGGAACTGCACCACGCGCTGGCGGTGACAGGGAACCTGCGTGGCCTCGCCGGCGACCTCCATCATCAACACCGCGTCCCGGCCACGATCGAGGCTGCGCAGCAGCCCCGAGTCGAGATCGAGCTGGTCCCCAGGGACGACCGCCAGCCGGTCGACCGCCCCGGCGACCCGCAGCCGCGGAAACCGGCTGCCCTGCCCGGATTCGTTCCCGCCCGCTGGTGTCATGGATCAACTCCGGCGCCCCTTTCGCCCGGCCGTCTCCCCGGCGGACGGGGCGGGCGGCCTTTCGGCCCGCACCGCGGCGAGTCGGTGCGATCCGGTGGGAACGAGGGGACGCCAGGTGGTCAGGTACAGGAACGGCGTGTCCAGGGCCGCCACCAGGATCTTGATGAGGTAGGCGAAGAGCACCGCCCCGTACCACTCCGGCCAGGAGCCGATCACGCCCCCGAACCCGGTCAGCCCGGCCGTGGTGAAGAACACCGTGTCGAAGGCCTGCGATACCCAGGTCGAGGCGTTGCTCCGCAGCCACAGCAGCCGCCCCGCTCCGGTTCGCCCGCGGATCAGGTGATACAGCCGCACATCGAGCAACTGGGCCAGCAGGTAGCTGAGCATCGAGGCCACCACGATCCTCGGAAACGCCCCGACGCTGAAGAAGTAGCTCAGGTGCCGCTGCGAGTCATCGTACAGGTTCGGTTCGTAGGCCAGCACGAACTGCATCATCACCAGCGTGGCCAGCCCGGCGCAGAAGCCGGTGAGCACCGCCATCCGGGCGGCCCGGCGACCGAAGTGCTCGTTGAGCACGTCGTTGGCCAGAAAGACGGCCGCGTAGAGCACGTTGCCGCCGGTGACGCTCAGCCCGAACAGCGTCATCTGCTTCATCACCGCGATGTTCATCAGGATGGTGCAGGCCACCACCAGGGCGACCAGCCAGGTCCGGCCCATCCGGGCGGCGCCCACCAGAATGACCCCCGCCGCCAGCAGATGAGCGAGAAAGACGAGTTCGTTCCAGCCGGTCATGCCGTGCGTCCGCGCCGCGGGCCGGTGCGGCCCGCGCGGCGGGGAGGTATCCTAGCGAATCGACCGGGCGGCTCAAGCGGCAGGCGGCCCGGGCGGTGACAGATGGCGGCAAGGCCGGTGACGGACTCACCCGCTGCGGGCTCCAGGGCCCGGGGTCGACCGGGCGCAAGCGGCGACGGCAGCCCTTACAGCCCGGGGCGCCGAAGCCCGGTGGTGAAGGCGGTCTGAAACACTCCGAAGTCGGCGGCGTCCACGTCTCCGTCGCCCTCGGTATCGAATGCCTCGAGACACTCCGCGGCCGGGGCCACGAACGGATCCGCCTCCCAGGGACCGCTGAGACAGTCCGCGAAGGCGGCGAAGTCGGCCAGATCAACGTCACCGTCGTTGTCGTAATCGCCGAGCGAAGCGTACCGTTTGCCCCAGATCTGGACGTCGTCGATGTTCCAGCCGGAGTAGGCATAGGCCGCCTCGTGCACCTCGTAGCCCCAGCGCAGGAAGACCGCCGGCTGGTCGTCCGCGACGTCCGACAGGTCGCAAGCCTGGAGGGACCAGGCGTCCTCGGCGACCTCCGACTCGCCGTTGTCCCACACGGGCGTCCAGTCGACCCCGTTGTTCGAGGCTTCGATGGTCGCGTACACGTAGGGCTGGTAGTCGGAGTTGAGCCAGCGCTGGAAGCGCAGCTCGATGCCGTCGAGGCCCGAGCAGTCGAACGCGGTGGTGGTGAGGTGGTACGGCCCGCCGGCCTCCAGCGAGTAGTCGCCCTGGAGGTTGACGCCGCAGACCATCGGACCGGTCGCCCCGGCGGTCGGGTCCGGGTTGCCGTGCTCATCCCCCCCCTGGCCGGCCGGCTGGCCGAAGTCCCATTCTCCCGACATCGACCATCCGGGGTGCACGTCCAGATCAACGGCGTGCACCAGGCCCGGGGCGTTGATGTCCAGCGTCGCCATCCGCTTGGTGTCGCCGTCGTGCGTGGTGGTGTTGGTGAAGAGCAGCGTCGATGCATACCACCCGTTGGGCAGATCCTCCGCCACGCTGTTGACCGAGACGGTCACCTTGACCTTGCCCTTCTCCGGAACGGTACCGGACGCGGGGGTCACGTCGATCCAGGCCGCGCCGCACTCGACGAGGAAATCGATGGGCATATCGGCTTGATTGATGAGGCTGTAGACCCGGCTCGGCGGGGTGAACGGTCCGCCCAGGGGACCGGTGGCGACGAGGTCGGCCTGCGGGGTGACGTAGAGGTCGGGCATCTCTGCGGCCTGGCGGCCCCAGATCTCGATGTCGTCGATGTTCCAGCCGGAGTAGGGGTAGGCGGGGGCGCCCTTCTCGTAGCCCCAGCGGAGGTACACGGTCGAGGTGAGGTCGGCCACGTGAGAGAGGTCGTAGACGTACTCGCTCCAGGCGCGGTCCACGAGCTCGCCGCCGGGATTCTGCCAGATGAGCGTCCAGTGGGCGCCGTCGTCCGAGGCCTCGAGGGTGGCGAAGACGTAGGGGTTGAAGTCCGTGTTCAGCCAGCGGCTGAAGCGCAGTTGCACGTCGACCAGACCGAAGCAGTCGATCGGCGTGGTGGTCAGGTGGAAGGGCCCGCCGGGCTCGGCGGAGTAGTCGCCTTCGAGGTTGACGCCGAAGACGTTCAAGCCGGTGGCTCCGGCCGGCGGGTCGGGATAGCCGTGCTCGACGGCCCCCTGCCCGGTGGGCTGCCCGAAGTCCCACTCGCCGGTCATGGTCCAGTCGGGCTGTTCGTTCAGGGGGAAGACGTGCGCCGGCATGCGGGCGTTGACCTCCAGGATCACCATCCGCGTGGAGGTCCAGTCTCCGCCGGTCAGGTCCTGGAACACCACCGCCGCTTCGTGGAAGCCGTTGTCCAGGTCCTCGGCCAGCTCGTTGAGCGCGACCGTCACCTCGGCCTGTCCGCCGGGCGGCAGCGTTCCGCCCGTGCCGGCCAGGTCGACCCAGGGCGCCTGGCATGCGGCGGCGTAGTCCCGGGCGGTGTCCCCATGATTGGTGAGGGTGTAGGTAATGGACCGGGGCGAGAACGATCCGCCGGGCGGCCCGCCGGCCATCAGGCTGGCGTAGGGCTCGACCGCCAGGCCGGCCGGCGGCGGGATGCTGCCGACCACGCGCAGCGACGGGTCGCCGAAGACGTGCCAGGTCATGAACATGGGGGCGCTGCCGGGCCCGTACTTGTCCATCATGGAGCAGCAGCCGGCGTAGCAGAGGGCACCGTAGCTGAAGCACTGCTCGGCCACGAAGAGCAGGTTGAGCTCGTCCTGGGCCTCCATGGGCTCGCTCCACCACTGGCTCACGCTGGAGCCGAAGAAGCCGATGGCGCCGGAGGGCTGGCCGTTGTGGGTGGCCCGCAGGAAGGCTTCGCCCAGGCAGGTGACGCCCTCGAACTGGCCGGTCGAGCAGGCCACGGCGCTGATGAACGGCAGCATGTTGGCGTTCAGCAGAGAGTCGACATCGGCGAGGCCGAACCCGAAGGTGCTGGTGCCCCAGCCGCCCGAGGCCCCGTGGCCGCAGAAGTTGAGGATGCCCCGGCCCGCGTCGAGCGCCTCACGGACCTCCTGCGGATCGATCTCGTCGGGGTCGTAGAACGGATCAACCTCGGTGAAACCGTAGTCCAGCAGGAGCGCGCGGATGTTGGCGATGTGCTCCCAGTCCATCTCCCCGTCGTCGCCGGGCCCGCCGTCCGAGCCGATGCCCGTGCCCCGCCAGAACCAGGGCTGCCCGGTGGCGGGTGCCCGCTCGTAGACCACGGTCCGCTCCACCTGCGTGGCGACGTCCTCGGGCGTGTCGGCGGAGAAACGACCTACCACGACATCGGGGTAGCTGTCGTCGCCTGCCAGCAGGGAGTAGGCCGGATCGGATGCGGCCAACTCCTGGTCCATCTCATACCGGCCCGGCGGCACGTGTTCGGCGTCACCGACCAACAGCACGAAGGAGAGGTTGCCGGTGTCGTAGACCTGCTGGATGAACGCCTTGATTCCCTCGGGCGTGCTGCCGGCCGTCGATGCCGGCACGAGGCTGGTCTCCATGCCGGCCGCCCGCTTGTGCTCCACCAGAGGCTGAAGGTACGCCAGCCAGGGGTCGTGACAGATGACCAGCAGGCTGCCCTCCTCGTACAGCGGGTCGTACCGCTCGGGCCGGGCGTGGTTGAGGAAGTGCCGGCGGTACACCGGCTCGAAGGCCGCGCTGTCCCGCGTCACCCCGGCCGCCCGGGTCAGCACGTTGGTCCGGCCAGGCCCAACCGCCACCACCTCGACGGTCAGCTCGGTATAGACCCGCAGCACCCCGCGGACCGGGTTGTACTGAAACGGCAGCAGCTCGACGACCACGCCGCGGTGTTCGCGCAGGATGTGGGGCGGGCGGAGCCGGGCCAGATCACCGGGATAGAAGGCGTCCTGTTCGTAGGCGGGTCCGAAGCGGTAGGGCACGGTGGCGGGGTCGACGCTGCGCGGCAGGCTGCCCCGGGAGGGGGCGAGCTTCATGGCCAGCTCGTGGTATACCGCGTCCACCACGCGGACGGACATCTCCGCGTCGTCGGGCACGATCAGCGCCCGGCAGACGCGGGGGACGCTCGGGGCACCCGCCTCCCTCGTGGGCGGTTCACCGGGCAGCAGGAGCACTTCGTACGGCTGGCCGTCGATCGGCGTCGGCCGCCGCTGGTACTCGCCCAGGGTGAGCCGGACGGTCATCCGAGCGGGTGCGCCGGAGACGTTCACCTCCGTCGCCCGGGCGGCGGGGGCACCCGAGAGAGCCACCGCGGCCATCCACGCCAGGAAGGGGGCGCGGGCAATCCCGGAGCCACCGGGCAAGCGCCCGGGGCCCACTCCGTCGTGTCGATGCGCGAGAGCAGACATCTGATCGGCGTGCCTCTTTCTTCGCCCCCAACACGGCCCCACGGTGTCCCCTCCCCACGGATCGCACCAGGAGATGTCGATCAGGGGACCGAAGCGTATCTCGCTTCTGTAAACCAGCTTAACGTCTTGGGCAGGCGGATGGAAACCGTATTCCGCCCACTCCAGCATGGGTTAACGGACCGGAGACAACCAAACGGGCGAGCAACCTCCCGCACGCCCGTTAGGCCCGCCTTGCGGGAGGAGCCAACTGCTCACCCCTCGGTAAGATGCTTGGCGGTGCCGGCGTCAGCCGGTGAACAGCTCCTGGAAGGCGGCAAACTCGGTCAGGTCGATGTCGCCGTCCTCGTCGAGGTCGAAGGCCAGGCGGCAGCCCATGGAGGGGGGCGTGTAGCCCGGTGCCTGCCAGGGGCCGGTGAGGCACTCGGCGAAGGCCAGGAAATCGTCGAGATCGACATCGGCGTCGGCGTCGGCGTCGCCGAAGCCGGGATGATGCTGTCCGCCGCGACGGTGGTGGGCGTGGTAGGTCCTCCAGGTGGGTCCGCCGGGGCTGCACGCACCGGGCAGGTCGTAGAGGTTGACGTCGGCGCCGTCGTCGTGGTTCGAGACCACCCCCAGCTCGCAGTCCCCGTCGCCGTCGACATCGGCGATGGCGGCCCCGTTCATGTAGGTGAAGCCCAGCGGCCGCAGCGGGAAACCGGGCAGCGGAAGTCCGTCGGCGTCCACGCCGTGCAGGAAGCCGGCCCCGTCGGCGGGGGTCTTCACGTTGTGGTCGGCGAAGATCTCCATCCGCCCGTCGCCGTCGACGTCGGCGACGGTCAGCGGGCCCTCGGACCCGCCGCCGAGACTCGAGGCGTAGGGGAACCCGGGTTTGACCTCCCCGGTCACCTCCCACACCCAGAAGATGTCGCGGCCCATGATGATGCCCGCCCAGCCGTCGAGGATCTCGGGGACGCCGTCGCCCTCGAGGTCGGTCACCGTGGGCGAGCAGTAGCTCCAGGACCCCAGGTACTGCGGCCAGCCGGGCAGGGCGGTGCCGTCGTGGTGGAAGATGTAGCAGCCCGCTGCGGAGTCGTGGGCCCCGACCACGATCTCCAGATCGCCGTCACCGTCCAGGTCGGCCAGCGCCGGGGACTGGTAGCTGAAGGCGGCCCCGGGGA
>Ga0180432_10004518_pt1 | contig 19029 bp, 32 predicted proteins | sample SS_ome_10_FD_132414 | JGI IMG/M metagenome (GOLD analysis project Ga0180432, IMG submission 132414) | Hypersaline lake sediment archaeal communities from the Salton Sea, California, USA - SS_1_MS_2 metaG | ecosystem: Environmental > Aquatic > Non-marine Saline and Alkaline > Hypersaline >...
GACGTCCTTGGTGGAGAGTGTGACGACGTCGAAGTTCTTGTAGGTCGTGGCAGCGTTGAATGTGCCAGTGATGTCGAAGAACGTGGTGAGGTCGGTCCAGCCAGCGGTGGCCGAGGCGAAGTTGCCTACGCGGAATTGGAGCTTGTCTGTGGACGCGTCGAAGCGGAACTCGAAGTTGGCGCTACGGAAGATACCGGACGCGTCAAATAAATCGTCGAGCAGGTCGGTAAGCGAGCGGCCACCCTTTTCTGCGGCCTCGAGGTAAGTGTCGAGGACGTGGTCGCCAGTATATTGTGAGCGGAACCTTAGTTGTTCACCCGTCGGACGTGTTATCGCCATCGTAGTATCCCATGTCTTTCATTAGACGGACTAACTTTGCCTTAGTGAGGGCATATTTGTCGTCCGATGCGGAAGTGCTGGATGCGCCTTCCAGTTCGGAAATACGAGTTTTAAGTCCGTCAATTTCTGACATGAGAGTCTGGATCATGTTTGCGAGGCGAGTTTCTTTCGCGTCGCGTTCGAGTTCTAAAACTCGCGCCTTTTCGTCGACATAGTCGACGACTTTAGAGTCGATTAGTGATGCGTATGCAGCCAGTTTTGCGCTCATCGTCTACGTGCCTCCGAGATCGGAACAAGGTTGCCTTTCTGTACTTCGCGCTGCACGTTTTCGTTGGACTGGACTGATGCGCCGCGCATCTTTTCCATTAGAGCCAGTTGTTGGGAGGGGGACAGTCCTTGTGACTGCATCTGCTCGTTGGAAATGCGGAAGCGGTCAAGGTCGGTAATGCCCATTGCACGGATCGCTTCTTCTGCGATTTGGCCCGCGTTGTACTCCATGTTAAGGCCAGTTTGGGACATGATCTGAAGCATGTTCATCCATGTCTCGGCGTTGCGCGTTGGCTCGATTGGGAGCGTGCCGTCGATGACGAGGTAGTCGATTTCGCCTTGAAGGTCTTTGGCGACGTCGTAGTCGAGGTAGCCGTCTTCGACCATGTCCGAGAGTTGGGTCGGCATGTTGTTACTGTCGATGCGGATGGAGCCAGACATGGAAAGGCTGTCTTGGATGTTGGCGACCATCATGCGCACCATCGGACGGATGGTGGTGGACGACATAACGCGGGAGAGAACGCCAAGGCGTTGGGAGCCAAGTTGGGTGAGGCGTTGGATTTCTGTTGCGGTACGAATGCCGTCGGCAGTTGGCATGCCTTGTTGTGCGTCCGAAGCGGCGCTGACGCGTTGCTTGAGTTCGGACATTGCGGCGATGTCGTTGAAGTGGCCACGGGTGACGTCTGGTACTTGAGCGATAAAGACGCCGTCGCCGGGTTTGGAACCGGGGAGTGTGGACAATGCCCCACGGATTGCGGTCGATCAAGTCGGGGATTGAGACTTGCGTTGGGTCCGCAAAAATGAGGTTGTTGAGGGCAGCGGTTACGTTGTCGATGCGCGAACGGAGCAGATACGTTGCGATGTCGTGCATCGGCAGGATCAAGTCGTAGAGCGACTGGCCATAGGTTTTGTGGCTGTCTTGGTAAAGGCCACCGATGACGACAGGGAACTGACGTCCGTATGGGTTTAGCTGGCAGCGGATGACTACGTTCTCGTCGAGGATGGTGACGACGAGGAAGATTTGTTCGATGGATGGGATACCAATCTCGTGGCCAGAGAGGCGGACCCATGCTTCGTCAATGACGCGGGCGTCGCCAAGGGTGAAGTAGGCGTGGTCAAAGCGCTCGCGCTGGTTGGGTTGAGCGGGGTCGATAGAGAGGCCACGGCCTTCTTCTTTATGCCAGTGGTGGGCGTTCCAACTGTTGCGCGGGGGTGAGATTTTGTGGCGCAGGTGCGGGAACTTTTTCAGCTTTGGATAGAGGCCAGAGTAGAGGAGGCTGTTGTATGAGACATAGTCGGCGAAGACGATGTACTGCATGTTGTCCCAGTCGCCCCAGTTGACGCGTGGGTCGGGGAAGCAGCGTCGTGGGTCGAAGTTGATGAGCTGGTTCTGGTTTGTTTTAGCGTCCCAAACTACTTTGGTGGGTGCGAAGCCATAGCGGATGCTGTCGAGTAGGAGCTGGGCGAGTCGGGCTTCGCCTGCGGTGCGACGCATTTGTTGGTGGAGGACGCGCTCGAGGATGAGGCTGGACTTGCGAGATTTGCGGTTAAGTCCTTCCAGTTGGAACATCGGATTGCGTCCACCGAGGGCGGCCATCATGTACGTGAGGACGGTGTCCGCGATTGCGCGGGTGTCGGCGATGACGGCTTTTTCGCGGAAGTCGGTTGTGTCGGCAGGGACGTAGACGTCGTGTGCGCGGTCGGCTTCTTTCCAGTGGTCGTAGCGCTTGCGGATCTTGAAGTAGGACATGTCGACCATCGACTTGACGTAGTCGACAAGGCGACGCTCCTGCTCTTCCGAGAGTTCGGCGGAGATGTCTTCGTAGTTGACGAGGCGCTCCGCGAACTCGGAGAGATCGACAACAACACCTTCGCTAGGGCCGGGATTGTATTCGGCGCTGACGTAGGGTTGGGATGGTGTGCTTCGTGGACCGTTTACGCTCATGTTTTGAGTTTAGAGTTGGGTGGGTGTTGTGTCGTCCTTTCAGATTCCCCAGCCGCGCCATTTGCTTGCGGCCTTGTTGACTGTTTTTAAGAGGGACTTACCCCAGTCCTTTTCTGTGTTGCTCAGGGATTGGGAGGGGTCTGTGTGGAGCGCCCACGCTTCCGGCGAAATGGATGTTCGGCTAAGAATGTCAACAGCCATCGTAGCGGCGTCGACTTGGTCGTCGTGGTTTCCGTTTGGGAAGGAGACGGTTTCGTCGACGAATTCGTCGAGCCATGGGGCGGCGTCGGGGATGAAGACGCGGCCACCTTCGATGATCGGGAGGATGGCGTTGACGCGGGCGACTTTGTCGTGGACGACTTTGTACGGGATGACGGAGATGCCGCTTTCCCTTTTGAGTTCTTGGAGGAGCGACTGGCCCGACGCTTTGTCTTCGATGTAGATCGCGCGGAGTCCTTTGCCGCGCCAGCGGTTGTTGAGGCGGATGAGGCGTTGCTTGAGTTCGGGGAAGTCATATTTACCTCGCATGATGTCGATGATGTAGATGTCGCCGTTTTTGTCCATGCCAGCGGTGACGGCCACGGAGTAGTCGGCGGTTTCGGTTTTCTTGAAGGCGGTGTCCACGGAGATGATGAGGGACACAAAGTTTTCGGGCGAGAGGTCGGCTGGGTATTTTTGCCACCACTCTGTTTTGATGAGGTTGCCGCCCTCGATGTAGGGCTGTTGTTGGTAGAGGGAAGCGAACTCGCGGGGGTTGAGGCGTTGGCGGCGTTTGAGGTCTTCGAGCGGGAAGCGTTCAGGCCAGAGGGGGGCTTCCTCTTCGAGGTGTACGTCGCGCTTGGAGTAGGAGATTTTTGCGTATGACTTACTGTCGAGCCAGCGGGGGTCGGTTTCTGGAAGTGTGCGCCTACTTACCTTGCGGCCCTTTACCAGCTTGATTGCTGGGAAGTTGATGTGCTTCCAGCGGCCCTCTTTCCAGTCGTCGGAGGCCATGAGGCGGCCAGCGAGATCGTCAGGATGCCAGCGGGTGAGGATGACGATCTGTTTTGGGGGTGCGCCGTTGGACTCTGGTTGGAGACGGGTGGCCAGAGCGGAGGTGTAGTAGTTCCATGTTTTGTTGCGCTGGGTCATGGACTCGGCGTCCTCGCGAGATTTGATTGGGTCGTCCACGAGCAGGAGGTTGGCTGGACGACCGGAGGTCGTACCGCCTACACCGACGGCAAAGTAGGCGCCGCCGACTTCTGTGCGCCAGACATCTGCGGCGCGGGACTCGGTGGAGAGGGTGAAGTCGGGGAAGGCTTGGGTAATTTGCTTGGTTTCGACTACTGAGCGGACTTGGCGGCCAAAGTCGGTGGCCAGTTGGGAGTTGTAGCTACAGGACATGATGTAGCGCTGTGGGTTGCGGGCCATGAAATAGGATGGGAAGAGGACCGTGCCGAATGTTGATTTGGCGTGGCGCGGCGGCATGGTGATGAGGAGGTTGTTGACGCCGAGTTCGTCTTTTTCGAGCTTGTCGAGGGCGTCGATCAGTTCGAGTTGGAAGTCGGCGAGCTGCCAGTCGGGGTAAATGAGTTCGACGAAGGACTTAAATCCTTCTTGAGCGTCGCGGAGCTTGAGTAGGTACTTCGCGATCTGGGCTTGGGTGAGGGATTTCTTGCGTTCAGCCATTCAGTTTTGCTCGCAGTAGGCGGGATGCTTGGATTTCGTAGGCGGCTTCGCGGTCCTCGACGGTTTCGGACATGATGGCCATGAGGTGGTCCATGATGGCTTGGGTTTGTTTTTCTTTGGGGACGTTTTTGAGGTCGAGCTGGCGCATGGCGGCGCCGAATTCGTGGAGAGTGAGGGACGATTTTAGGGCGTCGGCTTGCTGGTTCTTAATTTTCATCGGTGATGTCCTTGTAGTCGGTGGATTCGACGTCGATGGTCTTGACGCCTTGGGCAATGGCCTCGAGTTCTTCGCGGGTGAGGTCGGTGAGCTGTTTGGTTGTGTGTTCGTGCTGGACGTAAGAGGCGTTTAGGTCGGGGACGACTTTGTTTAGTAGGGTGGAGAAGACGCGGGCTTGCGTTGGGTTCCATTCGGTGACGCCCATGACGACATTGTTGGCCGTTTCGATCTGTTTGCGCATATAGGATGCGATTTGGTTGCGGATTTTCGCTGCCTCTGCGGGCGTGAAGCGGGTTTTCTCGATAAGTGCGGACATTTCTTTTCCTTTTCTTACGTCTGGAGCCGACTTTCGGCAGGCCATGGAGCAGTATTTTGCTCGATTTGCGTGTGTTTCGCGGGTCCAAAACGGCTTTCCGCAGCACTGGCAGGTGAGTTCGACCTGATAGCCACTGCCGCCGGTCGGGACTTTTCTGGTTTTGAGCGGTGTTTTTGGTTCTTCTGACGTTTTCAAAAATTGCTCCGATTGGTTTTGGGGTAGGGGAGGTGGCAATCCCGGCCAACTCGCGCCGGCGGGACACCCCCCCCCGCCCCCCTGTGCCTGCCTGCGTCACACGTCCGTGACACACACACGCCACTCCAGCCGCTAAGTGCTTGATTTTGCTCGGTTTCCGCCCCCCTCGTAGGGGTGTATGCACATGACGCATGCACGGACGTTTGCGGGCTGCGGCGTAAGTGGGCACTCACAATGCCCCTAAAGGGGCATTGGGATTACAAAACAGCACCTTAGCCGGTGGGCCGAAATGTGTCGTCCGTGCGTTACACGTGCGCGTATCCCGAAGGGACTTCTTGGGTGCGAGGTCGCCGATCTCGCCGCTCGCCGTGGTGCGAGCGCACACACAGGTACACACGAGGAAACCGCTATGAACAAATCCGCACGCGAAACCGCACACGCATGGGTACACGCAGACGCGAAGGGCCGTAAGGCCCTGACCGCCGAGATCGAGGCACGCGCAAGCGTGTCCAAGCGCGCACGTTGGGCGCACATGGCGACGGCTGCCAAGGCCGGCGACGAGTTACGCATGGTCGCGTATGCGTCGCTTGGCGAAGCCAAGCGCGAGGCTTGGGGCAGCGTCAAGGCGCGTGATGCGAAGCCGAAGGCTGCGCCGAAGGCCAAGCCGAAGGCTGCCGCCAAGCGCACCCGCAAGCCAGCGGCGAAGCCGCAGGCAGGGCTGGACGTCAACACGCTGGCGCGTTCGCTCGCAGGCATGGATGACGCGAAGCTGGCAGCGTTCTTCAACGCGGTCATGGCCGCACGCAAGTAACGCGCAGACCCGCAGGGGCGAAAGCCCCTTGCGGGTTTTTTTTGGCCCATCGCATACGCACGGAGGAAATTCCCATGCACAACCGAAAACGACGACAACGCCTGTACGCGAGACTGGCCGACTACGCAGGCAAAGCCCTGTTGCTGGTCATCCTCGCGTATGTGCTTGCGTGGAGCTTCGTCAATTTCATGCTCGGATGCGGCGAAGTCCGCTACGCGCAGGACGGACGGCCCATCGCAGGCGAATGTCTGCCGCTATTCCCGACTTCACGCGCACAGTCCCCGAAGGGGACTTCCTGAGTGAGGCCAGCCGCCGCTGACCTCGCAATTCACCGACCACACGGAGGGCTAACGCCATGACCAACGCAATCGACACCGAACTGCTGCGCTTCTACGTGCTTGAGGACGTAGTCGACTCGCTCCCCGAGGACGAGCATGAACTGGCAGTCGCGACGTCCATCGTCGCAGCCATGTCGCCGCACGAACTGCGTGAGTACGCTCACGACCACTTCGACGAGTGGGCCGACTAACCCTGAACACCCCGCGCAAGCGGGGTTTTTCTTTACACGCAAGCCAAGGAGAAACGTATGTGTGAGAACACCGCCACCGTCTATGTGCCGAAGGGGTACGACTACAAGCCCGTGCAGATGCGCTGCGGCAGCACCGACTACAACGGCGACCGAGTGATCTGCGACCAATGCGCGTCCGACAAGCGTGCGATGGCCGAGATCGAGCGACAGGAGCGCAATGCCGAGGCCGACAACGCATGGCTACGCAGCGCAGGTTGGGGAGAGATGTGATGAAAGTAAGCGAAATCATCGAACTACTGAGCAAGATGTACGACCCAAACGATTCCGTCGTCATCGCATGGTGGGATCAGGACAGCTTCAGCGAAGCGAGCGACATGGACGAGGACGAGTGGACAAAGGCCACCGAGTACATGGACGAGATGGACTGGAGCCGCACGAAGGACGGACTGACTGACGTGCTGAGGTATTTCGTTTCCGACTACGTGAAGGAGGACAACGCATGACCAGAGAGGAACTGCACGAAACGATCCGAACGTACCGCGAACTACACGAAACGATCCGAATGTACCGCTCGGGCTTTGACGATGGCTTTCACTTGGGCGAAAGGCGCGAGGGGGACGACTTCGACACAAGCCACCCTGCGTACAAAGCAGGGTACGACCATGGCGTGAGCGTGTACTGCGAAACAATCGAGGGAGAAGACGCATGAGCAAGCAAGCAATGAGCCAGTTTACTGGCACGGAAAACTACTACCGCCTGTGGGCATTTAGCCCTTCGGTGCTGACGGATGGCACGAAGTACGTGGCCAATGAGGCGGGTGCGTACTGGCTGTTTGAGGCCATCGACTCGCACCTGCTGGATCGGATGCGCAAGGGCCATAGGCCAGACGAGTTCGTTGTGGCCAAGCTGGTGCGGGCTGACGATGGGGCCAAGCTGGTGCTGGAGGACGGCAACTCGGGTGTGCTTGCGCAGCAGGACATCGAGTACACGGACTTCGACTTCGCTGAATGGGCAACCGAGGACGAGTTCGTGTCGTGGGCCATCTACGAGCCAAGCATGAATGGCCACATCCACCTACTGCCGAGCGAATACTGAGGAGGCCGCATGAGGAATGTGGCACGTGTGCGTCGCAGGCAACGCCTGCGGCGCTTTTCTTTGCCCAACTTTCGGGTGAAAACCGCGAGGCTGAGGGTGTACCACAACCGTCTAAGGGTGTTGACGGAAGGTGTATCGCCTGTTATACAGATCGAAAGGTGTCGCCCTACGCGCAGGAGTCCCGAAGGGACTTCCTGTGAGGAGCCAGTCGGCTCTGACTTTGACTTTGACTATGACCGAGGACACCGAGATGACTAGACGACTCGAGAAACTGCGCGAGGTGTGGGCGATTGCCGACTACACCGAGCGACGAAAACAACTGCGTGCGATGGCCATGAGCAGGCTGAGTATGCTGCTCACGAAGGATGATGCCGCCGAACTGGCAAAGTATTCACCGCTAGTGGGTACTGGCGAGGATCAAGTACGGATGCGGCCTGTGATTTCAGGTGTACGCGACCTGCTTGATGTGCCGACCATGGTTGCGCTTGTGATGGGCCAGATCAAATACGGCGATCTGCACAAGGCCATCATGCGCCCTAGCGAGGGTGCATTTCCTACGCCAGAGGGCAGCAAATCGAAGCTGCCGTATGTCTTTGGCCGTCCTGATTGGCTGACGGAAGAACGTCATCGCCAAAACATTTCCGAACTTACCACCACCACAGAGGAGTCTCGTATGGGATTAACGACCCTGACTAACGTGTTTGATGCGCTGATGATTGAAGGCCGCGACAAGGCCGAGGTGCTTGCGGCCATGAAGGCCATGTTGAAGCCAGAGTTGTATAGCGGGCTGAGTGCCTTGCTGACGGTACGTGATCCGAATGAGGCGCCGCATGAGACGCCGACTTTGGACAGCGAAGGACGTGCGATCTACAGCGATGTACTGCGTGCCCTTGAGAGTGAGGAAGAGGAAGGGCCAGAGGTTGAGGCTATGCCGAGCAAGTACGTTGTGCCGGGTGAGGCGCAAGCGAAGCTGCTGGACTTGATGCTGGAGCAGAGCGGACTGCCTGCGATTGCGACCATGATCGGTGAGTTGAACGATGCGACCCGCAAAATTGCGGAGGCCAAGGCTACGGCGGGTGCGGTTTACACCGAGGTTGAGTGTAAGGCCAGTGGTGAGTTGCCGAAGGGCAAGGTGGGCGTGAAGAAGGCGAGCGATGCGTTCGGATTGGCGCGTGGCAAGGACACCTTCGACTTCGATGTGCCTGTGTGGGAGTGGGACGGTGAGCATCCTCATGTGCCAGAGGTGGACGAGGGGTATGTGTTCCGTCCGTTTGAGTTGTTTCGTGTGCTTTATGCGTTGCTGACCAATCAGCGAGCGTATCTGCATGGACATACGGGTACGGGTAAAACCACGCTGATCGAGCAGGTGGCGGCCAGATTGAATTGGCCGTTCATGCGTATCAACTTCGACTCGGAGATTACGCGTATGGACTTGATCGGACGTGATGTGCTGACGAATGACGGAGGCGTTACGACTTCGAAGTTTGTGGACGGCATCCTGCCGCAGATGATGTCGGGGCCATACATTGGGTGCTTTGATGAGATCGACTTTGTGAGGCCAGATGTGGCGTATGTGATGCAGCGTGCGCTGGAGGGTAATGGACTGTTGCTGACGGAGGATGCGGGCCGACTGGTGAAGCCGCACCGTATGTTCCGCATGTTTGCGACTGGCAATACCGTGGGTCAGGGCGATGAGTATGGGATGTATCAGGGCGCGAGACCGCAGAGTTTGGCGTTGCTGGATCGCTTTACCGTGTGGGTTCACGTTGACTACATGAATGCGGTGGACCGCAAGAAGTTGATCAAGGCCAGAGTGAGTGGGCTGACGGAAGACATGGTTGTGAAGCTGGATAAGTACATTGGCGAGCATCTTGAGGCGTTCAAAACGAGCAAGGTGATGCAGCCGATTAGCCCGAGAGGCTACTTGGCGTTGGGCAATGCGCTTGCGTACTACTCGGCGATCTTTCCAGAGGCGAAGAATAAGACTGCGTTGGAGCAAGCGATTGAGGCGACCGTACTGGACCGTGCGAGTGCGCAGGATCGAGCAGTCTTGAAGGGCATTGTTGATCGTGTGTTTGCATAAGGGGGACTGAGTATGAAGAGCGGACTATTTCAGCATGAGTTGGGCAAGACGAGTGCGGTGTTTGGTCGGAAGGAAGATGTGCAGGTCGTGTTTCAGGGTGAGGGTGCGGCCACGAATGGGAGCGTGATCTTCCTGCCTGCGTTGAACGATGGTGTTGAGGTTGACGATGTGCATCAGGCCGTCATGCGTGGGTATGTGGACCATGAGGCGGGCCATGTGCGGCATACGAACTTCGATGTGATTGGGCGTTCAACGTCGAAGCTGGAGCGTGCGTTGGTGAACTGTCTGGAGGACGTTCGCATTGAGCGCAAGGTGATTGATGAATATCCGGGTGCGGAGCGCAACCTGAAAGCGACGACGGAGGCGGTGAACCATCAGTTTCTTGAGACGTTCAAGCCAGATGATGAGCGGTTGAAGGACCACAAAATGGTTGCGCCTGTGGCACTGACTTGGCTTGGCCGTGAACCCTATGGTGGCGAGACGTGTCGGCAAGCCTTGTCGTTGTTGGATGATGATCTGTTGGGTGTGCTGCCAAAGTGGGTGAAGGCTTTGGATGCGTGTGACAACACCGAGGATGTGCTGACGCTTGCGAAGACCATTGCCAAGAGTCTGGAGGACGAAGACTACCGTGAGAAGAAGCCGGAGCCGGAGCCAGAAGCGAAGGCGGAGGCAGAGGGTGAGCCAGAGAGTGAGGGTGAGGATGCTGGTGAGCCAGAGCCAGAGGGTGGTGACGGTGAGGGTGAGGATGGTGCGCCGGGTGACGAGAGTGAGGTGCGCAATGATTTAGAGCCAGAGGATGGTGCGCCGGAGAGTGGCGGTGAGTTTGACAAGAATGAGTTGGGTGAGGCTGCTGGTGACGTTGAGGACAAGGCGGAGGTGGAGCCGTTTGTGCCAGAGGTGAAGGATGCGATGAAGCAGATGCTCAAGGACAGTGGGCTGACGACGAGCGGAGCGAGTACGTACCGCCCGCTGACGACGGCGCACGATAAGTGGCATCACCGGACGGACAGTCCGAGGAAGTATGGCGGTTGGTCGTTGGGGCACAAGCTGAATGGGGATGCGAGTGACTACGATCAGATGGTGCAAGGTATGGCGGGTGACGTGAATGTGATGCGTCGGAAGTTGGAGCGTGCGCTTGTGGCCAAGCAGATGCGTGACTGGGATCACGGACGTGAGTTTGGTCGGCTGGATACGAAGAGGCTGGCGAGTGCGGTGGCCGGGAAGACGAACGTGTTCAAGCTGAGGTCGGAGAGCCACGAGATTGATACTGCGTTGACGATGCTGGTCGACTTGAGTGGGAGCATGGCTGGGCGTGAGGCGTATGTGGCGCAGCAATGTGTGGCGGCCATCATCGAGGCAGTTGATCGGACTGGGATCAAGTATGAGGTGCTTGGCTTTAACAATCGGACAGGCTGGTTGACGGATGTGGAGACGCCGAAGCGGTCGGACTTGGCTGGTGAGACTTGGGGGCGCTTGGAGCCATTGGATATGTATGTGTTCAAGGCGTTCGAGGAAAGATTGTTCGAGGCGAAGGGGCCATTGAGCAAGATTTATATGAATGCGGAGGGCAACAACACGGATGGCGAGGCCGTTGGGTATGCGTATGAGCGTCTGCGCAAGCGTCCTGAGAAGCGCAAGGTGTTTATGACGTTCTCGGATGGGTATCCGGCAGCGAGGACGGACAACATTGATGGGTTGCAGAAGCACTTGCGAGATCAGATTGACATGCTGGTGAAGGATGGCACGGACGTGATTGGTGTTGGCATCTATAGCGATGCGGTGAAGCAGTTCTATCCGCATTGGGTGGTTGTTGAGGATGTGGGCCAGTTGGCGAGCAGTGCGATGGACCTGATTGCGAGGGTGCTGATGGGTGAGCGGTTTGTGATTGATAACTCGAAGCTGATGGCGGCATCGGGTGCGATTTAACAGGCCAGTAAAGAGGGTTGTGTGGCGCAAGGAATGGATGCGTCTGTGGCCAGAGAGAGGTTGGCACACCGCCTTTTGGTTGGCGGTGGGCAAGCGAGTGCGTGAACGTAGAGTGCGTCACGCGGATCTTGAAACGATACGGCACATTTGCCGGGAGGTTGAGTATGAGTTCAAAAGTAAAGGTGCGGAAGCCTTGGTCGGACGAAGCAAGGGCTGCGCAGAGCGAGCGGATTAAGAAGTCGTGGGAGCAGCGTCGTCGGAGTCAGAGCCAGAAGAAGGCGTGGAAAGATGCGGACGACAGGAAGAAGAAGATGTCGAAGAGCATGAAGGATGCTTGGGCATCGTGTAAGGCGAAGACGCTGTTTAAGTTGGGCAAATTTCGAATCATGTGGGGGTGAGAGAGTGAATATCTTTTTCGTGGACGATGATCCTGTGGCAGCGGCTAAGGCGCTGGGGGACAAGCATGTTGGGAAGATGATGATCGAGAGTTTGCAGATGCTTTTTACTGCCGTGCGTCAGCACGGCTATGAGGGTGGAGGCTATGCGAGTGCGTATGAAAATCATCCGATGACGAAGTGGGTGGCAGCCAGTGGTGAGCATGCGAAGTGGTTGTTGGACCATGCGGTAGCGTTGGCGGGTGAGTGGGACCACCGTTTTGGGACGTACCACAAGTCGATGGGCATGCTGCCTGCGGCAAGTGTTGCGGTGTGGGAGACGATGCCAGATCGTGGGTGGAGGAATCCGCCGAGGTGCATACCGGACGAGTTTAAGTTGGACTATGACCAGTATGAGGGAGATGTGAGTTGCCATGTGGCAAGTTACAGGGACTTCTATCGGGTTGGTAAGGCGCATTTGCATCGGTGGACGAAGCGCGATGTGCCAGAGTGGATTTGATTGAGTGGAGGTGTGAAATGGATAGTAAGGATGTTGTTAAAAAATTGGTGGGCAATAGCCTGAGTCAGTACGGTCTGGGTGAGGAGCCAGAGAAGGGGAAGATCAGCAAGTTGGATGCGCGGATTGCGGCGAACAAGGCGAGCGTAGCGTTTCAACGGACAGGCGGAGGACGAAAGTCTTTGGTGAGAGTGCCAGAGATTGAGGACCGTGCGGAAGCGGAGTTAGTTTTGACGAGGCTGAGTGTGTTGGGTGAGGTGGATAGGCCGATTGCGAACTATACGAACTTTCGTGCGGACGATTGGGCCAATCTTGTGGAGGCGGTGTTGTTTTGTGTGGAACATGAGGTGGAGAAGGCTGGCCTTGTGTTGAGGGGTAAGACGTTTGGCGGTGCGGAGATGCGGCGTCAGGTGAGTCGGTTGTTGACGAAGAACTTTGCGCACAATGATGGGGATCGCAATCGTTACATTGCGGTGGATGGTGTGCGCACGGACTATGAGGAGTACGTATGAACATGGCAGTGCAGGTGTTGATGAAGATGTTCAATGCGATGGACGATACTGAGAAGAAGGAGGTGGTGTTAGCCATTGGTGAGTGGGCGGAGGCCAATGGGATGAAGGCGAAGGCCAGAGGTAAGGGGAAGGTGAAAGGGAAGCGGCCTTACTGGATGAAGAGCGTGAATGGATTGAGTGACGAGGGGAAGGGCGTGTTTAGGATTGAGGGGAACTGGGTGAACGTGGTGAGTCGGGATCTTGAGGACGATCAGTTGGTGGTGGTCGGGACGAAAGATCCGACGCACTATTATCTTGGGAGGCGGAAGAGCGGGGAGCGCTTGGTTGTTGAGGCGTGGGGTATGACGCATGAGATTGATGGGGTCGTGAGGGTGACTTCGGGCGAGAAGTTTGGGGACATTGAGAAAGCGATTGAGGCACGCCTTTAGCGCGTGACATTTATGCTAAGGGTGTATAAGGTGTTAGACAGGCTCGGGTATGCGAGGTGTGTACTCGGGCCTGTTGGTTTATGGAGAAAGGGCTTTATGGGAAATGAGAGATCAGTTGGATCGGATCGAATGGAAGCTGGATCAAATACTGGCGTACTGTCTGAGAGGGACGATTGCTGAGGGGGTGATACCGGATGACGCTGCGGCCACCATTGCGGAGGTGAGGAAGAGTGTGGGGCCAGTGGTGGGGGAGAGTGTGCTGTCGAGGTTTACGGTGAAGCAGCATGCGGTTTTGCAGATGTTGTTGAGGGGTGCGGGGAATGCCGAAATCGCGGAGCGATTCGGCGTGAGTCCCAATACGGCCAAGGTGTATGTGAGGACGATAGCGAAGAAGGTGGGAGTGAATACGAGGGCGCAGATCGTGATGCGGACGCTCGAGGATTTTAATTCGGTGGACGACAACAGTTACAGGTTGATGACTGGGGGACTGCCGAAGGATTGGGACGCAGACTGGAGTGAGCCAGATGCGTTTGAACATTTGTTGAGGAAGCGAAATGACGTTGAAACTGGCATTGAGGAATGACGTTTGGCAGGTGACGGGGACCGTTACGCTGCCGGGTGGCGAGAAACTGAGAGTGAGGAAGTCGACTGGGTATACGAAGCATCAGAAAAGTTTTGCGAGTGAGGTGCTTTCGAGGGTGCTGCACGATGCGATGACTGGAAGGTTGGGGAGTGAGGGGAAGACGTATGAGACTGTGGCGGATGCGGTGGACTTGTATTTGGGAAGGCCGAATCCGCCGGGGCTGACGGACCAGCAGGTGTTGATGCGGTTTGCGCGGAGGTTTGGTGGTGTGCGGCTGGATCAGGTGAGGGCTGCGGACGTGATGGTCTATACGCAGGGGAGAGGCAATAAGCCGGGGACCGTGGCGCGGGAGATCAACAGTATCAATGCCATGTTCAAGTATGCGAGGGACTGTGGACTGGGTGTGGCGGACTTTGTGTTGAAGAAGCCAAGTGTGGACGATGAACGGGCGAGGTGGTTGAGTGAGGTTGAGAGGGACCGGCTGATTGAGGCTTGTGGTGAGGAGATTCAGGGGATCGTGCGATTCTTGTTCTTTACTGGGGCCAGATTGGGAGAGGCGTTTAAGTTGGAGTGGAAGGACGTGCATGAGGGCAAGGCGTTCTTTTCGACGAGGAAGGGTAAGCATAAGAAGACGAGGGTGAGGGGCGTGCCGTTGGTGGACGGGATTCTGCCAGAGGTGCGGGGTGATGGGCTGGTGTGGCCGAGTCCGAGTGGTGCGATGTGGGACCGTTCGAATTTCTATAAGCCGTTTAATCGGGCGTGCGAGAGTGCGGGGATCGTGGACTTTCATCCGCATGACTGTCGGCATACCTTCGCGACGTTGCTTGTGCAGAAGGGGGCCAGCTTGAGGGCGGTGGCGGATCTGCTTGGGCATACGAGTTTGGCCATGGTGATGCGGTACTCGCACATGAGTCCTTCACACCTTACGAGTACCGTTGAGTTGCTCAAGGTGTAGTGACACAAATCTGACACGTGGGGGAGTGGTGCTGCCTGAGAGGATTGAACTCTCGACCTCGTCCTTACCAAGGACGCGCTCTACCACTGAGCTAAGGCAGCGTCTTTTTTTTGTGCCACAAATGCCCCCTTACCAAGGATGGTTGTGGCACAAACTTGGCGCTTAGGGTGTCAAGGTGGACGTCTTTGGAATCATTTACTTTTGTTTGGGAGACACCTTCCCATGGCGGCGGGTGTCTGTTGGCACGCGGATGACACGTCTATTTGGGGCTTGCGTGTGGCGCGAGACACCTGTAGTGTACGTTATACATCTTTGGAGGGTAGGAAGTTGAGTATGGAGAAAGTGAGTGTATCGGCGACCATTAAGACGCCGTTTACCACGCAGGACGTTCAGGTGATTGAGAACCTGTGTGAAGATCTGATTTCGATGATTCAGGAGAATATTGGTAGGTATGAGAGCGTGTACGCTCGGAATACGGCAGAGGATATTCTGGACTGTCTGATTGATATTAAAGTGGATATTAGTGAGTGGGGCAAATCGAATGCCACGCTCATGCACGACGATGGGTTTTGCGACCCGGTAACTTTAGGAGAAAGGAATGAGTGAACTTGTGAAGGTGGGCGAGGTTTATCTTGCGCAGGAAGGGGACAACTATGTGGGGACCGAGGTGGTCTTTACGGAGAATGTTCGGAATAAGCAGGGCGCTGCGTTTGTGCTGGATATGTTGAAGGCCAGTATGGGGCAGAGTGGATGGACTGCGATTACCGTGATGCGAGTGAAGGACCAGAATGATGCACCGACTGACGAGAGCGCAGGAGAGGGTGGCGATACTGACGCTGAGAGTGCTGGAGACGCGGAAGAAACTACGAGTCACTGATCTTGCGGACGAGATTGGGCTGGATAAGTCCGGGGTGAGCCGGCACTTGCGCAAGTTGAAATTTGTGGGGGTGCTGGCCGAGGACGACCGGCAGATTGTGAGGGGTCCGAAGGCGGACTTCTATTTGGAGAGGTGGGGACTACTTAGTCCACGACTTTGAGAAACTGGTGCGACTGTTTTGTTGGAGCCAGTTTTGGATCTTCTTGGACGTGTTCTCGTCCAGTAATTCTTCTTGGCTGCGGCGAGCCGCTTCGTATTCTGCTTCGGCTTGAGAGGCGTGGACGGAGGTCGGCTTGATCTCGCCGTTGGCCAGCATTTGAGAGAGTTCGTCTTCGTTGTATTGGATGCCTTCGTGGATGGATGGGATGTTGATCCACGTGCCGTCGGGTTGGGGCATTGTGACGGACTTTTCTGAGACGACTTCGCCGTTGGGTGTGTAATAAAGCTGGCGTCCGGCGGACGTTTTGTAGTCTGCGATGGGCTTGCCAACGAGGTTGCGCTTTGTGGGCAGGTTGGCGTCTTTGTTTGCTTGCTCGCTGATTTGCTCGACGGAGGCGCGGGCAGAGGACGAGTCCGGGTACAGTGTCGACCAGAACGACATGTGAATAGTTTGTTAGGGCGGCGGGGCTTTAGCCCCTAGCCGCCCGACCGATTAGCGACGGCGTAGGCCAGTGCCGCGTCCGCCAAAGATCGGCTTTACGGTGCTGGTGCTACGGCCAAACTGGGATGGCATGTTAGACATTGCACGGTATGGGTTGACTGCACGCATGGTTTGTTGGCCCATGGTGTTGCCAGTTTTGGTGGTGCCGAAAATCATGCCACGGTTTTTACGGATAGCCATGTCTGTCTCCTTCTTGGTTAGTGATCTACTTCTTGCCCTTGCACCCTTTGCGCGAGGAGCCACTCTTCTTGCTCGGCGAAGGCTTTCGCATCGACTTTTTTGTCCCACGCATCGAACGTCTCCTTGCGCTGATTGATAAAGGCCATGTCGTCGGGGGGCATCTGATCGTAGTAGGGCGTGTTGCGCAGGTGATCGGACGCTTCGACGAGATGGGCCAATGATTGCACAAGGATGATGGCGTAGTCGTCCGCACCATTGCCTTCGAAGGTGGGAAAAGTTTCGTCGTCCTCGGCTTCAGGGTGGAAGCCCATGAGCCAGACGCCGAAGTGGTTCTGGTTTTGGGTGGAAAGCCAGTGGGTGAATTCGTCTGGGGACATTTGGTCCCAGTCGGTCCATGCGATGACGTGGATCATGTCTTCTGTGGGGGGAAAGCAGGCTTTGATGTCGACGACCGAGGACAAGTCGGCGGTGACGTGGACCATGACCCTTTGCTCGAGCCATGCGGCGCGTGCGTATGGGCAGGGCGGCATGTTTCCGTAGGCAGCAGAGCGCTGCTCGAGGATTTCTGCGGACCATTGGCGGATTTCTTGGGCGATTAAGACAGCGGCTTTTTCCCATTGATCCACGCTACAAGGGCTTTCCTCTTTCCGAACCATACGTGACCTGCTTTGTGAGGGAGGTGAGATGGGAAGATAGCGACCGACCCCCGGCCACGGGGGGCGTGTCGCGACCGGGCTTGACTGTCGATGGATAGGTTGCCGCCGAGGTACTCGTTGCCATGGGAGAGTTGGAGGACGAGCGTGAGTTTGCGGGCGGCGACTGCGTCTGAGCCATTGTCGACGTGCTTTACGTAGTGCTGGCCGAAGCCATACTCGAGGTAGTGGAGGGCTTCGACGTGGTCGATTTCGAATTGGAAGGTGCGCTTGTTTACGTCGTCCGCAAGCTGCATGAACTTCTTGAAAAGCCAGAGGGTGTCGGGGTCAGCTTCGTCGCTGAGTATCCAGCCAGATTTGACGTTGCGTGCGAGGCGCTGCTGCCAGATGGGGAGGTCGCCGATGACACCGCCATGGGCGAGGGAGACGGTGTCGCAAAGTTTTTGGGCACGGTCGCACTCGGCTTGGGTGAAGGCGTTGTTAATTGGGAACCATTGCTGGATGTGCATTGGCATCGTCCTCTGGTTTGGGGTCTTCGCAGACGATCCCGTGGAGTTTGAGGTAGGCGCAGTAAAAAACGAGGAGGTCGTCGAGACGCATAAGGCAGAGCGATTCGCCTGTGGGCATGCGGTTTTTACGGTTGATGACGATAGGCTTCTCGGGTGAGTTGGTTTTGTCGATGTTCCTTTCGGCTTGGCGTAGAGCGTCATGGAAGTTGAGGCGTTCTACACGCTTGGCCTCGATGAAGAGGCTAGGGACACCGAGGATGTCTGCGCCACCGGACATGCCGACCTTGCCTCCGCCAGAGAGGGGAGCGCGATGAGCGGTATTGAGTCCGGTTTTTTCGTTGATGTAGGCGGCGAGTTCACGTTCGTATGTGTCGCCTTTGCGCTTGGATGAGGTGGTCAATCTTCGTACCCCATCTCTTTTCGACAGGGACGGCAGAAGAACCAGTTCTTCGGTCGCTTTTTTTGGCACCCGCAAGACATGCAGGGCCGTGTCCACGTCTTTTCTTCGAAGTCTCTGCGGACTTGGTACTTTGCTCCGTCAAATTCCTGTAGTCCCTCGCGGACGAGGATACGTTTCAGGGTGTCTACGCAGCAGCCAATGCGTGCCGCGAGTTCAGAGTAAGGGTGAGAGTCATGGTTCTGTCGGAGCCAGTTCAAGTCTGCGTCAGAGACGCTGACTGATTTTGGCACGGCAATTTCCTCTCTTTGGTTGTACCGGATAACCGGATAGGTTGCACTGTAGAGGAGGTTATACATCTTTGCAACACCTTTAGGTGTCAAAGGTGTTGACTATTGCGGTCGAAATTGATACAAACGGCGTGAGTTCGACGTGAGTGAACAACGCCCGCCCCCGAGGGGCGGTCGTTGGAACGAGCCGACGACGACTAAGCGCACTAGCTTAGGCCGTTTGTATCACTTCCTATACAGATCACCGTTCCCACTTACTCCTCGGTGGTCGAGTCTCCTGAGCAAGAGGCTAAAAGGCTCACTACTTCTGACCACGGAGGAAACATGTACGAGAAATTTACTTGGTATCTGATGGCGTTCTCAGGCATCGCCATGTGGGCGCTGGTGGGCTACGCCGTTTTTGAAACGCTGGCAAACCCATCACCGTTTGGCTGATGCAGAAAACGAAAGCGCAGCTTTACGAGGAATGGAAGCGAAAGCGCGATCAGGAACGAGCCGAAAAACTGAGCAGAGAGCAGCAGTTCGAGCCGCTGCCAGAGCCACCCCCATTACCCCCGCATCTGGAAGAACAACGTCAGCGTAACCGGGCGAAATACCCGGAGATCGCTGCATTTGTGGACGAAGTTCGGAAGGTATTTCCCGACGCACAGGTCATCAGCATTCGACCCGTGGCCGGGAATGAGACTAGGGGTTGTCTTGACC
>Ga0180432_10004519_pt1 | contig 19026 bp, 26 predicted proteins | sample SS_ome_10_FD_132414 | JGI IMG/M metagenome (GOLD analysis project Ga0180432, IMG submission 132414) | Hypersaline lake sediment archaeal communities from the Salton Sea, California, USA - SS_1_MS_2 metaG | ecosystem: Environmental > Aquatic > Non-marine Saline and Alkaline > Hypersaline >...
ATACAGCAGGTTTTTTAGTCAGGGTCTGCCAGCGTATCGAAATAGCGCTCCCCGATAGCTCAATGGTAGAGCGGGCGGCTGTTAACCGCTAGGTTGTAGGTTCGAATCCTGCTCGGGGAGCCAAACAAGATAAAATCAAGAACTCTGGTTTTCAGCAGGGTCTTCTTGATGGCAGCGAGGCCGGGTAGATAGCCCGGCCTCATCAATATCAAGCTCAATAACCATGTCCTCGCTACAGTTAGGCCATGGTTTGGTTTCTTAGCATTGAAGAAGTAGCTCATTCCGGATGAATAAATTGCCGTGGTCTTGATAATATCTGGGCAAATTCCGCTGCATTGTCGAAGTAAAGTAGGTACTGTAAATACAAAGCCGCTGTAACGTAGTCAATCTCTAGAGATTGACTACGTTGATATAATATCGCAGTAGACCATCGCGATATAATTATTCTGTAGCATATTGGCCTAACAGAAATAGATTCATAATCTTTTGTGCTTATACTTCGTAATCAGACGTCTTAGCATTGAGCAGCAAGTAGGAGGTTAATGACCATGACAGAGATGAGTAACTCCGAATTCAATAAATTTGACGATGATGAAGCCGAGCACCTTAGAAACCTGTCAGAGGACGTCCTAAAGCACCTTGCACTCGCCAGGAACGCAGCCATTATTACATTGAACGGACTTATGTCATTAGAAATGCCGATCCGATTAAATGAACCAGAGGGGATAATCCTGTTCCTTATGGCCAAGTGTGCCAAGACGCTTCGCTTTTCACTAATCGGCCTAAAGATCGGATATTATTCAGGGGCTGCCACACTTCTAAGATCAGCGTTCGAATCATTGGCACACGCGTTTCTATTTGATGCAGACCCCAAACAGGTGGCAATATGGCTAAGAAATGAGTTCTCAAGCAGACCGCAGTACGATTTAGATGTCAAGAGGAGCGAACAAACGCGAGATGCGAAGAAGGCTTTGCTACACATGGAAAACGATCCACGTACAATTAAGGAAGCCACCGATGATTTCTGGCAAGGTGCCAATAAATATACACACGCTACTTTACAAGGTTTGGCTAAGGAGTTCGGAGTTGACATATCAGATCTCGTTCCTGATGAACTAGCCCAAACAGAAGAGGATCTCGATTGGGCACTAGAACGATACATTCTACTAAGCACCTATGGCAAGGATATGCTTAAATCTGTGGAAACCAATTCATCAGATACTGAACCAATTGAAATACAATTGCTTGGAAAATATGACGAGGAGGTATTATTAGATCTATCCCTATTTGCGTTTTATGTAGGGCACAGATTACTTGATATGACTAATGTTTTAGATATTAAAGATATGGAGTTCCAAAAACAATACAAGGAGTGGCACGAAGCCATAAAGAATATTTGAATACCATTGACATCAACTAGATTATACTAAGTTAGAACAGGCAGCCCATTTATAGGAGTATCAAAATGGCCGAGGAAGAGACAGAGGGTATACGCGCGCGTCGCAAACTTGCCGTTGAAATATTTCATACCAATATTACATCACAGTTTAGTAGGTTAAATTTCTTTTTAGCTGGTACTGCTTTTCTTATAGTTGCATTCGCTGCTGTAATTACGGTTAATAAAAATACACCTGTAAATTACCAGCTTCATATATTGGCACACGCGATCAATGCTGTTGGATGTTACCTCGCCTTTTTTTTCACGTTCACTAATTTCTTAAATGGCGTCTTCCTAAAACAGGTCCAAGATGAACTAATGGAAGATGGTATGATTGTACAGGAGGTGCCATATAGAAGGTTAAGGGATATCTTAAAATTAGAATGGAAGACAGGGAAATTACGCCAAAGTTCTATTGAGTTTTTACGCGATCCAGTTGGATATGGTAGGGATTATCCAGCGTCTCATACTTGGCTAATACCATTACTATTTCTCCTTTTTTGGCTGGTGACTTGGTTTGCTGTATTAAGGCCATATTGGATTCCCTCCGCCTTTGGTATTGCTTTGCCGCTTGTTTTGTTCTTATATATTCATTGGAGAGATAAATAGAGCGAATTTCGAAAATAAAAACGCCCATGATAAATTAAAATCGTAACTGGAATAATGGATTTTCAAAGAAGCGAGATAAATGCCAGCGAACAACAATGAAATTGAGAAACGGTTGTGGGAAGCGGCGGATCAGTTATGGGCGAACTCGCCGCTGAGACCGTCGGAGTATTCGGGACCGGTACTGGGCTTGATATTCCTCAGATATGCAGACCACAAGTTCACTGAAGCACAGAAGGAGTTTGCCGCAAAAGATGGTTCGGGGCGAAGGCAGATCGGCCCAACTGACTATCATGCTCAAGGGATTCTCTATATACCGGATGAAGCCCGCTTTGAAACCCTGAAAAAATTGCCAGAATTAGTCGACCTCGGCAAGGCGATCAATGACGCGATGGGAGCTATCGAGGAGGCGAATCCATACTTGAAAGGGGTACTGCCCAGGACATATCAGAGGATGGACAATCCGACGCTAACTGAAATTCTTCGCATCCTAAGTCGGATTCCAATGGATATCGAGGGCGATGTTTTCGGCAAGATATACGAGTACTTTCTTGGCAAGTTCGCTATGAAGGAGGGGCAGAAGGGCGGCGAGTTCTTTACCCCTACATCTATCGTCAAGCTGATTGTCGAGATTATCGAGCCCTTCCACGGCAAGATTCTAGACCCGGCCTGCGGTTCTGGCGGCATGTTTGTGCAGAGCGGCAAGTTCGTGCGCAGACATAAGAAGAATCCAAGCGGTGAGATCAGCATCTATGGACAGGAGAGAGTGCAGGAAACAATCCGCCTATGCCAGATGAACCTCGCCGTCAACGGACTTGAGGGGAACATACTGCAAGGTAACAGCTACTATGAGGACCGACATGACAGCATCGGAAAGTTCGACTTCGTTATGGCCAATCCCCCTTTCAACGTTTCTGGCGTCGATAAAGAACGCATCAAGGACGATCCCCGCTTCCTTCTCGGCATTCCTCGCCCGGACATAGCCAACTATCTGTGGATTCAGATGTTTTACAACGCACTTAACAAGAATGGCCGAGCGGGTTTCGTGATGGCCAACTCGGCTGCCGATGCTCGAGGCTCAGAGATGGAGATACGCCGCAAGTTAATCGAAGAGCATGTAGTAGACGTAGTTGTAGCCATAGGATCAAACTTCTTTTACACGGTTCCATTGCCCTGCATGCTGTGGTTCCTTGATTGCGGCAAGAAAGGCATGGATAGAGCAGAAAAGGTCCTATTCATCGATGCACGTCAACTTTATAGACAGCTCGACCGTGCACACCGCGACTTTACTTCCCAACAGATAGAATTTCTTGCAAATATCGTTAGATTGTACCGCGATGAAAAACATGAGAATAGATATGGCAGTGACGAAATCTTAATTAAGAATTTCCCGCAAAAGCACTATATAGATGTGCTTGGTTTGTGCAAGATAAGCACGATTGATGAGATAAGAGCCAATGACTTGAGCTTGAATCCAGGTCGTTATGTTGGTATTGCTGAAGGCCATCATGATGATTTCGATTTTACAGCGTTTCTTGAAGAAATGAATGAAGAACTAGAGATTTTGAATAATGAAGCTAAACAACTTGAAGCACGGATTTCCGAAAACATATCAATATTGTTAGAGGGTCAAAATAATGAACCTTGAAGGTAGTACGTGGCGACGCTACCGACTGGGAGACGTGGCAAGGGTGATGTCGGGTTATGCCTTTAAGAGCTCTGAGTTTAGGGAAAGTGGTATACCTGTTATCAAGATTAAAAACATCAGGTCAGGCTATGTAGACCTATCTGACGTACAATATGTTGGTGAAAAATATCTTTCCCTTGACAAAAAATATCACGTACAGGGAGAGGACTTACTGATTTCACTAACTGGATCACAAATAACCCAGCCAAGTTCTGTTGTAGGAAGGGTTGCTATTCACAGTCCAAAACTAGGGCTATGCCTCCTTAATCAGCGTGCGGGAAAAATCACGGTTACAAATTTGGATGAATGTAACCCCTTATTTTTATACTATGTTCTTCGTACTGAGGACAAAGCTCGAACGATAGCCCTAATGGCACATGGATCGGCTAGCCAAGCGAACGTGAGCCCAACCCAAGTTGAAGCTATAGAGATAATTCTTCCTGACGTTGAGACCCAGCGCAAAATAGCAGCCATCCTCTCCGCCTACGACGACCTCGTAGAGAACAACAACCGACGAATTAAAATCTTGGAGGAAATAGCCCAATTAATCTACCGAGAGTGGTTCATCAACTTCCGCTTCCCTGGCCACGAGAATGTGAAGATGGTCGATTCCACGCTGGGGATGATTCCAGAGGGGTGGGAGATAAAGAAGGCAAGTGATGCGATACGTGTTAATCCGCATGAAAAAACTGATAGAGAAGGTAAGAAGCCATATGTTGCTATGGAAGGCCTATCCATAAAAAACATGATAGTGACTGTAACAGAAACCCGCACTGGCAGTAATGGTGCTAAGTTCCGAAATGGTGATACCCTCTTCGCGAGAATTACTCCATGCTTAGAGAATGGTAAAACAGGTTTCGTACAGTTTCTCGAGTCTGATGAAACAATTGGGATCGGGTCGACTGAGTTTATAGTTTTCCGGTCGATTACCTTAACGCCCGAGTATGTCTATTTGCTTTCTAGAGACGAGGATTTTAGACAAAACGCTATTAAAAGCATGTCGGGTACTTCGGGGCGACAAAGGGTTCGCGTTGAATGCTTTGACAAGTACCTGATAGCACAGCCGGATATAAATACGTTAGGCAAATTCTCGCGAGTGATAGAACCGATGTTTCGAAATATTTATTTACTTAGCCTACAAATTGAAAATCTCCATCGAACACGTAACTTGCTTCTCCCACAGCTAATTTCGGGTGAGGTAGATATATCAGATTTGGATATCGACATCGGGGAGAATGCAGCATGACGCCCCAAGAACAAAGCGACTACTCCGAGGACGCGTTGGTCGAGCAGCCTGCCATTGACCTGTTTTCGAAACTCGGCTGGGGAACCACGAACTGTTACCATGAGTTCGACAGCGGCAAGAGCGCCTTGGGCCGGGATAACATGGGCGAGGTTGTACTGCTCGAACGACTTCGGCCGCTTTTAGAGAAGCTAAATCCTGACCTGCCCAATGAGGCAATAGGTCTAGCTATCGAGGAATTGCTCCGTGACCGCAGCCTGATGACCATGGCCGCAGCTAACCGCGAGGTGTACCAACTGCTTAAGGATGGCGTGAAGGTCACTTTTAAGGGCGGCGAAAGCGGCGACGAGCAGGTGGTAGAGCGCGTCCGCGTTATCGACTGGAACGATTCCAGCAGCAACGATTTCTTCCTGGCGTCGCAATTCTGGATTGCGGGAGAGATGTACACCAAGAGGGCAGACCTAATCGGGTTTGTCAACGGACTGCCGCTGGTATTCATCGAACTCAAGGCATCACACAAAGCGCTCAAGACCGCGTACGATAAAAACCTCAAGGACTACCGCGACACGATACCGCATGTCTTCTGGTACAACGCTTTCATAATCCTCTCCAACGGCAGCCAAAGCCGCATCGGCAGCGTCACCTCAGAGTGGGAGCACTTTAACGAGTGGAAGAAGATCAATACCGAGGGGGAAGAGGGGATTGTGTCCCTGGACACGATGATCCGAGGCACCTGCACATACGAAAAACTGCTGGACATCGCCGAGAACTTCACCATCTTCATGGAGGTCCTGGGCGGCCAGGTAAAGCTCGTCGCCAAAAACCATCAGTACCTGGGGGTGGCCAATGCCATCGAAGCCCTGATTCAAATCGATGCTAAGAAGGGGCGTCTCGGCGTTTTCTGGCATACACAGGGAAGCGGCAAGAGCATCTCAATGATATTCTTCGCCCAGAAGGTCCTCAGAACGATCTCCGGAAACTGGACATTCGTGATCGTCACGGATAGGGATGAGTTGGATGACCAGATATATAAGAACTTTGCGCGTGCCGGTGTTATCACGGAACAGCAGGCGCAGGCTGAGAGCGGTGAGCACCTGCAACAACTGTTAAGAGAAGACCATCGCTATATCTTCACACTTATCCAAAAATTTCAATCTCCAAAGGTTGGTTTGTATCCTGTATTGACGGAGCGCTCAGATATAATCGTTATCACCGATGAAGCCCACCGCACGCAGTACGATACGCTGGCCAGGAACATGCGTAGAGCAATGCCCAACGCAGCGTTCATCGCCTTCACCGGTACTCCCCTTATTGTCGGTGAGGAAAAAACGCGGGAGGTCTTTGGTGACTACGTAAGCGTCTATAACTTTAAGCAGTCGGTCGATGACGATGCCACAGTACCGCTTTACTACGAGAACCGCATTCCCGAGCTGCAACTGACCAACGAAGACCTCAATGAGGATATGGAGCTTTTGCTGGAGGAGGCCGAACTGGACGAAGACCAGGAGAAGAAGCTACAGCGCGAATTCTCAAGGCAATATCATTTGATCACTCGTGAGGAGCGTCTCGATACCATAGCTAAGGATATCGTTGCTCATTTCATGAGCCGTGGTTACCAGGGCAAGGCGATGGTGGTCTGCATCGATAAAGCCACTGCGTTGCGGATGCACGATAAGGTCGGTAAGTACTGGCGTTTGCATCTCACAAAGCTGCGCTCCAGATTAGAGATTTGCACAGCCGAGGAGCGCGAGGAACTGGAGGATAAAATCCGCTATATGGAAGAGACGGACATGGCCGTCGTTGTATCTCCGGGGCAGAATGAGAAAGAGGAGATGAAGAAGAAGGGGCTGGATATCGTCCCGCACCGCAAGCGCATGGCTACCGAGGACCTGGATGAGAAGTTTAAAGATGCTGACAATCCTTTTCGCATCGTGTTCGTCTGTGCCATGTGGATGACTGGCTTTGATGTACCCTGTTGCTCCACCATCTACCTCGACAAGCCGATGAGGAACCATACCTTAATGCAAACCATAGCACGTGCTAACCGCGTCTTCCGGGATAAGGTGAACGGTCTGATCGTTGATTACGTCGGCGTGTTTCGAGACCTGCAGAAGGCGCTGGCGATATACGGAGCGGGGGGTGAAGCGGCTGAGCCACCTGTGGTGGATAAGAGCGAACTGGTTAACAAACTAAGGGAGGCCATCGCTGAGGCCACGACCTTTAGTGAGGGGCTTGATGTTCAATTAGCAGGAATAATGGAATCACATGGATTCGAACGTATTAAACTGCTTGATGAGGCAGTCGAGGCGGTAATCGTCAATGATGACACCCGAAGAAGATACCTGTTCCTTGCTAACAGTGTAGCAAGTCTATATAAAGCAATACTGCCGGATCGATGTGCCGATGAGTTCTCTCCAGTGTGTAAGGCGCTCAGGGCGATTGCGGACAAGATCCGGTCGGAAATTGAACCGCCGGATATATCGGGAGTAATGCAGTCGCTCGAGAAACTGCTGGATGAGTCCGTAGCTACTGAAGGTTACGTTATTAGAGAATCAGGTACTCTACCATATGAAGCCGAACGACGCATCGACCTGAGTAAGATTGACTTCGAAGGGCTCAAGAAGAAGTTCGAGAAAGGATTTCAGAGAACAAAGGCTGAGAAGCTGCGCCGCTTTCTTGAAGTAAAAGTCACTGCAATGGTACAGCTAAACAGATCTCGCTATGACTACCTGGAGCGGTTCCAGAGGCTTATCGATGAGTATAACGCTGGGAGTGTGAACGTTGAGGAGTTCTTCAAGCAACTAATAGAGTTCGCCCGCAGTCTCGATGAAGAGTCAAAGCGGGGTATCTCAGAAGGTCTAACCGAGGAGGAGCTGGCGATATTCGACCTGCTCACTAAACCTGAGATGAATCTAACTAAGAAAGAGGAGCAGCAGGTCAAGAAGGTGGCTAGAGATCTTTTAGCAACCCTAAAGCGTGAGAAGCTGGTCCTGGACTGGCGAAAACGCCAGCAGACAAGGGCAGCGGTCAGGGTAGCCATAGAAGAGATTCTGGATCAGCTTCCCGAAGCATATAGCTCTGACATCTTCAACGACAAATGCGAGCTTGTCTACCAGCACGTTTATGAATCGTACTACGGACCTGATAAGAGCGTGTATTCCAATACGGTTTAAATAAGCTGACTCTAGCTCCACTAGTACCAACCAATACCGCTATAGCTCCTTTACCCAAGTTTTTTCCAACGCATTCGAGATTGCCACAAGCAATAGCTCCTGAGAAGTAGTTTCCAAATATTTCTATTCAGCTACATTGCTAATTATGCGAGGATATTCAGAAGGTGAGAGGAGGGTGGTCATTTAACCATAGTAGACAATCTAGAGGTAATTTCAATACCTTAGCAACAGAAGCTGCACGAATTTTACCGACTAAATCAAATAGCGATATTTATAAAATATATTATTTATCATATGATAATAGCTTGACAATTATTTATCATGTGATATAATTTCAACAGAATAAGGTCGAGGCAGAAGTTTGCACCAAAGAGAAAAGGTTAGAGACTTTCTACAGTTAGTTAAGGAAACGATAGCTAATCCCGTAGTCGATCAAGGATGGTTGCTGGTGCCACGCGCAGAGAATAAAGAATGCATATTACAGCTCGGATTTAACTATCAAGATATAAACGAAACACTGTTAGGTTTATCAGTTGAGGACTATTGCGAAGGCCCATGCCGAGATCGAGATCAGCAAGGTGATTTGTGGATATTTGGGAAAATTATTGAGAACAAAGCTATTTATATTAAGATGAAATTAGCCTCTTTTGGGCCACTAAGGCTAGTAAGAGTTATATCCTTTCATTTCGCCGACCACACATTGGAGCATCCATTCAAAGTAGAAAAGGATGTAGAGGAGAGAGACGATGAAGACAATTAATATCGATCGTGGTCTGTGCACGAATTGTGAAAAGGAAACCGGATTTGAAAGAATAATTAAAGAGGAAACCTTCAATGTACGAGGAGAACCGATAACTATAAATGTCGAATACATTAAATGCAAGGATTGCGGGGATGAGGTTTTGAATCCGGCGGTAAACCATGATCCTTTTGAACTTGTCTATAGAGAATATCGTCGAAAACACGCTTTACTTCAACCCGAAGAAATAGCAGGTTGGAGAAAAGCGCACCATCTGACTCAAGGCGAGTTCGCTAAATTGCTCGGCATCGGAGTTGCTACCATAAATCGATACGAAAATGGTGCACTCCAAAACGAATCTCATGAAAACCTACTTCGGCTATCTATGGATACGTCCAATCTGTTCAAGCTTATAGAAAAATCGGAGGGAATATTCTCCGATACTAGGAAGAAGAAACTTCTAGAGACATTGAGAGAATCAGAGGATATCTCCCGGTCCTTAGATGATACTATCATGATTAATTTTGGTGGCGCTGAGAAGAATAATATGAATGGATTTAGAAAACTTGACCTCTCAAAGCTGTACAATGCTGTGCTCTTCTTTTCTAGAGATGGGGTATTAAAAAGCAAACTCAACAAGTTGCTATTTTATGCTGATTTTAAACACTTCAAGGAATACACGCTCTCCATTACCGGTCTACAATATGCGCATTTACCGTATGGACCAGTGCCTGACAATTATGCAATATATTATGCTACCTTATTCTCCAAGGGGCTAGTTGAGTTCATCGAGGAGTCGTACCCGAACGGATACGTAGGTGAACTCATCAAGGCCGTGAAGGATCCGGACCTCAATGTCTTCTCTCTTAGTGAATTGCGCATCATGGCTTCGGTAATGGAAGATTTCAAGGAATACACTGCGACTCAGATGCAAGAACTATCACATAAGGAGAAGGGGTATCAGCAAACTAGCGATGGGGAGATCATTTCGTACGCATATGCAAATGAGTTGAACTATTAGCTCGATGACAGCTTCAGATAGCACATTATTTGCATTGCTTGATTAAGGAGGAATAAGCAATGGGCGAAAAACATAAACCAGGTGAAATAGCTAAAAGATCGGGACAGTATCCTATACAAGGACCGCGAGGAGGGAACACTGGTAAGGAGCGGACGGTAGTAAAGGGAGAGCCGTTTCCTCCGACACCCGAGAAAGGGCAGACTTACGGAAAACCTGACAAGACAAAACACTAACATAGTATTAAACCCTCAACTTGTCCAGGTTGTACTTAAATGGCTGATTAAGAAGATGGTAACGGTAACAATCCTATGTTCCTTTCCGTAAATGTTGAAGAAAAACACTTGTAAGGAGGTGAGGGACGTGGAAGAAGCGGTTCTCAAGTATGTGGTAGTACCGCTGGTCGCCGTAATAGGAGTGTACGTCGTAGGTTCTACTATATACCAGTTATTCGGCGTTCCGGCAATTGTTCTCTTTGGTGCCGTCGGCGGTGTAGCGTTCTTTGCTAAATTTTTTAAGGATTAAAACTCAGAGTTGTTATGTATCAATCGGGTATATTAAAACTCGAAAGTAGGGGCAGGTTCGTATTAAAAATTAAGCATAATGTTTAGCGCCCAACGATGGATCTACTCGTATTGCCATGACAAAACACTTGGATTTTAATTTCAAGGCCTCCGTTTCTGGTTGATAATCCCCATAGCCTTGTACTTATTTTCAAATAGGAGTGGAAGTGTCATCTGGCCCGGTTCAGCCACATCCCTTTCACTCTTCCCCTTTCGCTTCCCAGTAGCTGCCTTTAGCCTATCGGCGTGCTGTCTCCGCTTCCTCTCCTTGAGACGTCGCTCATAGATCCATCTGCGGAAGTCGTTCAGCAGACTCATCTCATAGTCGCTGAGCTCATCCTGGCGGATATCCTTCGGCACCATATCACCCTTGTACTGTGTCAGGGCATACATGTATATATTTACCCACTCGGAGGCGACGGGGAACTCTAGGGTTACGGTCATAAGGTAAGCACACACCTCCGGCCAGGTGGCCAGTCCCTCCTCTCCCTTCATCAGCTGAGCCAGGCGGTGGATGGTGATGTCGGCCTTTAGATTCTCAGGGACCGTATCCATCCAGCCTCCAGGGTAGACAATGATGGGGTCTGTTAGTGCGCCCACCAGCTCGTCGATCTGCTTTTCTACTTGCTCCTCCACCTCGCCTCCTTCCTAGTATTCATCCGGGAAAAGCACCGTGGTCGCGCTGCGGTCGGCCTCGGTGATGATCCAGATTTTGGGGAGGCCGTCCTTATCGTATGCCGAGAGCAGGCGGTAACCCTCTTTTAGGGAAAGCTCGTTCTCCCTCCTGTCCTCCTCGCACATGTCTCCCCAGTCTCCCTGGCCGTGGCGGTTGAGGCTCTCAATAACGAATGCAGCGAAGGCCTTGTCCTCGGCCGCCCTGTCGTTGACCCCCCTGGTGAACAGCATCACCCCCAGAGGGAACCTGGATGGTTCCAGCGATATTCCTGGCACTTCTGCACCTCCTTTCTAAAGGTTAGGATTAGGAGGGGCGGGGATTCGAATCCCCGCCCCCTGTGCGCTCACTGGGTGAACATGGGCATGATCAGCACCAGCGGCGAGCTTGCGTAGCGGAAGAGTACGGGCGCTGTGGAACTGGTGACGCCCATGGTGACCATACCTGTCTTGCCCTTGAGGTACTCCAGAAGGTACTTGACGTTCAGAGCGACTTTACCAGAATCACCCTGAATCTCCACCGGTATGGTCGCCTCAATACTGGCCTTCTCCTCGCCCTTGGCGGATACGTTCATGGTCCCGTTCTCCCAGGCCAGGCGCACGATGCCTCTGGCGTCCTCAGCCACCCCCCGTACGCGGCGCACCGCCCTCTCCAGGTCGGGTGCATAGATGTAGACCCCGATCGGAGGCTCAGCGGGTATGAGCTGCCTGAAGTTCGGAGGGGTTCCGGCTATCAGCTGGGATACCATGGAGACCGGACCGAACCGGGCTTGGAGACCGTTATCGCCGAGGGACAGATGCAGCTTACCCCTAGAGGAGACCAGTTCGACGAGGGAATCAACCAGTGGGGCTGTACGCGGGGCTTTAGTCCACAGGTGGTTGAGGAACTCTATGGCCCTGATGGGGATGATGACGTTGCTCATGCCATCCTCCTCAGTGGGTATCGCTACCGGTAGCGTCCTGAAGGCCATCCTGTAGCCATCTCCCGCGGCGACCTCCACGCTGTCACCCAGGTACAGGGTCACCCCGGTGAGCACCGGACGCGACTGCTCGGTAGCGCAGTACCCCACCATGGAGAGCAGAGAGGAGATCAGGGTGTCTCCATCAACGATCGCCTCCACCTTGGCCTCTGGCTCCCGCAGCGGCGGGTAGTCCCCGGGCTCATACGTCTCGTAGGAGGCCTTCCCCTCGGACCAGGACAGGTTCAGTTCCCTGCCCCTCTGCTCAATGGTTAACTCCTCGTGGCCGGGGATGTACCTAATTAGGTCGAGCACCGGGCGATAGGGAACCAGGCAGGTTCCCTCGAATCCGGGGAGGTCCACGGTGGCCGCTATCTCCAGGTCGGTGGCCATGGCCTGACCGTTCCTGAGCTGTACGCATGACAGGGACTCAAGAACAGGCTTCTTCGGCACGACCGGCCCGATGAGCCCCATCGCCTCCCGGAGCTCCCTCACCTGTACCTCGGCTGTGACCGTTTCCGCAGCAGTGGATTCCTCTTCCTGCGGCTCGGTAGCGGTGGTTTCGGCCTCGGCGGTCGTCTCTTCGACCGGCGACTTTTTCCGTCTTGCCATCTTAATCACCTCCTTCCCGGCCTGATTTTTACCAGCGCCGGGAGGCCAGCCCCGGCGCTGTGTTGCCCATTCTCTTTCAAAAAGTCTTTCCCCGGATCCCTTCAATCGCCGTTATCAGTGACAGAAGTGACACTTGTGACGGGATTTTGCATAAAGTCCCTTGTAATTCTTCTCGCATAGAAGTTCCTGCAAGAAAGGGTCTCACCTGTCCCAACTGTCCCTTTTGTGACACTTGTGACGGTATTTTGCATAAAGTCCCTGTAATTCTTCTTGCGTAGAAGTTTCTGTATTTCCCGTCACATCTGTCACTTTTGTCACTCCGGGTGCTCACCGCAGGGCTAGAACATCCTCTGCTGCGGGGTCTGAGCCTGCGATGCTTGGCTTCGCGGTGACGTCGTCCGGCTCGGTTGAGGCGGTGGCGGCGGCTTGGGCACGTCGGCCTTCGGGTACCGGGCGCTCTCAGCCCACTTCTCCTGTGCCTGCTGCACCAAGTCGGGCACCCTCCCCAGCGCCGCTTCCAGATCTCCCTCCAGAGTGGTGAACACGGGATCGCAGTTGGGGGACTGTATGCCCACGAAACCCCTGCCATCCTTGAGGGAGATGACCACCTTGATCTCAGCGCTCATGGCGCACCTCCTTAACTACTTTTTGACATCCAAGAGCTTTTTCCTCTTTATCCCAGTTAATCCTTCTACGGCCTCAGGGGTGGCCATGACGGGCACCAGGGACCCTGTCTCCATGTCCAGGTAGAGCTGCATCCAGTGGCAGGTGCCATCGATCAGCCTGCGCACCACCTCGAGCATCAGGGCGGCCATGACCTGGTTGATGGTCGGACCCTGGTCGCTAGCCGCAACAGCATCGGCACAGCTCCTCATCCCCGGTGTCTGGGAGAGCAGGGCCGGCATCTGGATGGTGGGCAGGGGCAGCGCCAGGCAGGTTTCGCTCTCCGCATCAAAGGAATGGAGCAGCCTTCTCGTTTGATTGCCGATGAGTATCTGACCATAGTTCTCGCCGTTGCCGGCGTCGACCCACCAGCGGTTATAGTAGGAATGCTCGTTGAGCTGGCTTGCTATGTCCCTGCGGGCGGGTCCATTGTCCACGCACCCCAAGATCAATCCGGGCGATTCGAAGTCGATCATTGCCACGGGATACGTGGAGTAACAGACAGGGCGCCCGGTCTTTCTGGCGAGGTTATACGCCAGCGCCTCGCTCTTGAAGCGGCCGATATCCTGTCGGGTGAAGTTCTGTCGCAGTAGGTTCCGCTCCTCGACGCGGTCATGGTCCACCAGCACTAGCCTGGCTTGCTGCGGCAGGAGCCGGCAGAGGCCCTCGGCGACGAATCCACCGGTGCCGCCGCATCCCGCCACCGTGACGGTAAATGGAGCCCGGGCGAAGCTATTGTCCAGCCTGTACACCGAACACCTCGTGCAGCTCCAGCGACGCGTAGTACCCGTAGACGCCCACCCGCAGGCGGGTCTCGGGGAACATCGTGTCCAGGCCTCCCACAACCATGTAGAGGCGCAGCCCCTGCTCGTCGCGGTTATCCGTGCCGCTGAAGAAGGCCGACATCAGGCTGTGGCTGTGGATGTCGAGCAGTGTGTGTGGCAGCCTCTCGTAGCTGACGCCGGCTGAATCACGCTCCTGGGGCGGTATCCTCAGGCGGTAGCCTCTATCCCAGACAACCGCCAGATAGTGCTCCCGCCGGGGTTCGGCGGCGAACAGCGATACTGCGAGATCGTATATATGCCAGGGTATCTTGCCGTAGTTGAGCCGCACCGACTTCCTCACGGGGGCGAGGCCTCGCACATCTGCATGGGCGATCTGCACTGTGGCCTCAATAAGGGGTCCCTGGGCGCGAATAAAGAGGCCGTTTGCCCCCAGGATGTAGTTGTAGAAGAAGCCGGGCTCCCCCTCGAGGCCACCCATGGCATTCAGGAGGTAACCCACTCTGTTCATCACATATCCGTCTCTCCTTACTGTTTGATGATGTCCATCATTGTGCCCAGCGGCACCAGGTCGCTCATGGGGTAGCGTTTCCTACCGTCAATCTCCCTCCACAGCGCCATGAGGTTGTCGGGGTGTTTCTGCGACCTGCCCCCGTATGAGGCCTCGATGGAGAAGAAGCTGGAGAAGAACGACTCCGGTATATCGCCGATACTGTTGGGGAACCGGTGTGTGCCGGCGCAGGTCCTTCCGTCATGGAAGAGGTTGAACAGCGGTGCGTGGTATATGGTGTTCTCCAGGCTTTTCGGCCTCTCCCTGGCGGCGTATACCCTGGGCGGGCTGCCCTGACGGCAGACGAAGATCAGCCCGGGCATGGGCAGGCGCATTCTCAATGGCGGTTTCAGCGGCTCCACCATGACGGCGACAGGCCAAACCCGCGGCTGACGCCACAGGGCCACCTCGGGGCCGTCCCTGCCCTGGCTCCACCATAGGGCGCTGGGGGGCAAGACCCCCGACGTCAGCGGCACCTCCCGCAGCATAGCCATGGCCACATCGCTGGCCGACACCATGCGCGTGGTGATGGTGCCGTCCTGCACCAGGAACATCACCACCGAGTCGCGGTAGAAGTCCAGCCGCACCTTGAGCTCGTCGGGAGGGATATCAAGCTGATCGGGCAGGGCCCACTGAAGGGGCATCGGCTCCCGGCTGAGCCTCTTGCTCATTCATCCTCCGTTCAATGAAATCTAGCAGCTCCGCGAAGCGTGCCGGGGGATCCTCCTCCAGCCATTCCGCGAGCTGGTTGACCGAGCTCTGTATCGCCTCCGCCCGCTGCCAGTGCCGGCTCAGGTCCTCAACCCATTCCGGGCACCACTCCGGCAGCTCGCTCTGACACAGGTACTCGTAGTCCATATCGAGGAAGTAGGTGCCTGTGTTACCCGTCAGGATATCGCCCCACCTGGCCAGCGCCTCGTAGGTCGTCCCGTCAAGTATCTGGTGCGCGTAGTCGAATTCCAGCCCTCCCCTGGGTACACACGCCAAAATCTCCGCCGGCACGTGTTCCCGGCAGGCCTCGGCCAGGGCTATGCGCCCCTCGCCTTCCGGGCCGCCGTAAGGGTCCATCATCAGGTAGGTCATAAGCTGGTAGCCGCTTCCGAAGTGGCTGGGTATATCGTGATAATCGTCATAGCTGATGCCCATCACCGTCACGGGGATGCGGCTGATAAACTCTTCGTAGCCCTCAACCATCTCGACGAAGCCCGGTTCCAGCGGGAAGTAGCGGTCTCCGAAGTGGTTGATGAAAACGGCCATCTGGTCTGAGGGGCACGGCTGCCTGAGGATTTCCTGCTCCCGCTCCGGCAGGTACTCCCTCACCAGGGCCACGAAGTCCCTGTAGTCATCGGCGCTGGCGAAGCGGGCCAGCAGTATGGCCAGTGAGGGAGGTCTGGGGGAGCGTAGCTTGTCGGACAACATCAGGAGCGGCCCAGGCTCATCAGGCATGAGACCGCCTTTCTGGTGGCATCGGCGTAGGCTTTCGCCTCGCAGGCGGCCTCCTCCAGCTCCTCGCCCCTGGACAACAGCTGCTCGGCGTCGATGGTGCCGTCATCACGGGCCACCTCCCAGGCCAGCTCTATGAGGCGCAGCCTCACCTCGGGGAGCTGCTTCAAGGCCTCTATGAGGTTGCCTGTTTCCACCAGGCTTTTATCCCTTGGTGCCCACCCTACGCACGAACTCGTGGAGGGTGTCATCGCCGCGCTTATGCTCCCTGACCTCGGCATTGGCGAGTTCGGGGAAGAAGTCGGTCATCATCCTCTTGACTTCCTCCACGCTCATGTCCGGGTCGGGGTCGGGGAATTCGCGGTCGTCGTAGACAAAGATTCTTGCCATCTCAAGACTCCTTTATTCCCAGAATTCACTGCCGAGCAAGGCCTCGGCATCCTCCATCTCTGCGGCAAGGCCGTCGAGATCACCACCCAGCACTGAATGAAGCGCAGCGGCAATCTCTGCGCGTAGAGGGCGCTTCTCCACCGGCCTCCCGTAGCACGACGGGCAGCCCTCGCCGTGGAGGAATCGATAGCGCTCCTGCGGCGTCATCTCATGGAGGACATAGTAGTGCTCCCAGGGCTCGCCGCAGCGCTCACAGTAGAGGTCCATCGGATCACCCCCTCTCCGTTTGCTTCTGGCACCAGTGCGAACTGTGATAAATTCCGGTTCTTATCACCGTCCGGAAGGAGTCAGAAGCTGACGTGAAACGCCCTGCCCCAGGGCGGTGGCCGGCCGCTCGCTTCCCTTCTCATCCTGAGGCTGAATAAGAGGTTGAATACTCCGCTTCAGATGCCTTCGGATGATACCTGGCGATCTCCGCAGGGCAGGGCGGCCCTTGCGGTTTAACGGGCATCTTCTTGGTTCTTTTCATCGCCCGGCTCTTCATCCCGGTCATACTTGCGGATCTCGTAGAGCTTCCAATTCCAGCCCCAGTGTTTTATCGGGCCGTTCTGGCTTCCCCCACGCTGGGCTATCGTGCTGTGGTCTATGCCACACCAGCACCTGGCCATCTCCATGCCTCCTTCCCGGTCAGCTCACGAAGCCGAGCTGCTGCAGCAGAAGCAGGGCGATAACGCCCAGCGCCAGCAGCCAGAAGAGCCTGGTGAGCCACCGGTCCAGTTTCTTGCGCCAGCTCATCTCTTCACCCCCTTGATTCGGTCTGAACGAGGGTTATACGAGGCCTATGCTGAGGTTATGTTGAGGCAATAGATGATTGCGGTAGCGAGGCCGATATCCTAAACCAGCCCTATCGCTTCCCTCGCCTGCTCCAGGGTTGCCGTTTCGGGGCTGAGGAACCGCTCCTCCAGGACGGCTATCAGGCTGGCGAGGTCTTCCTCAGTGAAGCTGCCGCCTCTGGCCTCCGCCCACTCCATGAGCAGCTCCTTCACTTCTTCGTCGGTCATGACACAATCCCTTCTACGGTTTCTAAATAAAAGAGACCCCCGCCCTGAAGTGCCTTAATAGAACTTCAGACCGAAGGTCTCCCTGAAAGCAAAAAAGACCCCCTGAACAGAGGTCTTTTCTGTTTTTCAGCTTTACCTCAGATGGTCGGCTACCGCCCTACTGCAAAGCGTATCAACCTGCCTTTGCGCTTCTACTGGCAGGGCTTTACTGTACCTGATTGCCTTGCGCCGCCTGTTCTTGCTGAGACCTTTCATCACGTCGCCTATGTCAACATGTAGCCTGACGTAAGAACTGGCAAGCCGTACCTTTGCAAACGGCCTGAACGTCAGCCCGCTTATCCCCAGTTCCTCTACATAGAACATCGGTTGATTATCGTGGTATATGGTTCTGCTGATGGCGTTGAAAGTTCCACGAAGTGAACCACGTTCGGGGATTCTGTGCAGTGCCTGCCTTTGCAGTCGCAGTATATAGTTTCTGGCTTCCCTGTCATCCGCTATCCAGTCCTTGATTAAGGCTTCTATGAAAGGCTCATAGTGGTGACGTTCAGGATTAGTACACGGCTTCCCGCCGAATACACAGAAACCGCCACTGCGAAGGAACAGGCGTACTAAATGGTTCTGACGTTCGGGAGTAGCCCATTTAGGTGCTGGCATATCCGTTCCTTCTAGTCCAGCGCAGGGAAGGGAAGGCATACGCCGTAGTAGGTCTATGCGGTGACTGCTTCCTTTTCGGCTTCGGTTTGTGCTGGTTCGGCTTCCCTTTGCGCCATAGCCCTTTCCACCATCTCGGCTATAGCGTTGTCCAGTGCTTCCCTGTCACGTTCACGGATAGGCGTACCCGCTTCGATATTCAACCTTACCTGTTCTTTGTACGCTTCGCTTTCCTTCGACTGTACGCTGGTGACGTACTGTTGCAGTCCAGCGACGAAGTTCTCACGGACAAGGCGAATCTGGTCGGATACATCCTTCACCACCTTGATGACTGGCTTGCCAGTCTTTGAGTTGAACTTAACGCTTCCGTCGAGTTCATAAGCCAGTCGAAGCGGTGCGCCTAACGCTTCACTGGGGATAACGGTTATCCCTTCCGTGTTGGTTGCGGTGAAGAACGGAAGCCAGACCGTCTCAAGGTCGATACTCCAGACTTTACGGCCAGTAGGCTTCTGGCCGTTGGGGCGCAACAGGTTCTTGATGTAGGCAGGTGCTGACATACGCTTTCACTCCCTTCAAAGGTATTCGGCGTATACCTTCGACCTTGCCTGCGCTGGAGTGTGCTATGACTGACGGACTCCCGCCTTTCGGCTATACCTTATAAGCCTATTCGGACAGTGAGACGTTAGCTTCGGTTCTGAAGCTATGCCAGTGTTTGTAAAGGTGCTGAAGCTGTTTAGCTTCAATTCTGCTTCAATTGTGGAACAAAATGACTTTTC
>Ga0180432_10004522_pt1 | contig 19012 bp, 18 predicted proteins | sample SS_ome_10_FD_132414 | JGI IMG/M metagenome (GOLD analysis project Ga0180432, IMG submission 132414) | Hypersaline lake sediment archaeal communities from the Salton Sea, California, USA - SS_1_MS_2 metaG | ecosystem: Environmental > Aquatic > Non-marine Saline and Alkaline > Hypersaline >...
GTTTGCGAACATCAAGACTCCTGAGGAGGCTATGGATTATATTGCTAAGAAGATTGGAATCACGCAGTCAAAAGAGATCAGGTTAGAGAGGATGCGTGAGATCATTGATAAGTACTTGCTTCCTCATGTCGGCACAAAAGAGGAGGACAGGATTTACAAGGCATATAATTTATGCAAGATGCTGAGAAAATACATCTCTGTCAGCACTGGAGAGACTCCTCGTGATGACAAGGACCATTACATCAATAAGAGAATAAAGATGTCTGGTGATTTGCTGGGAGACTTGTTCAGGACAAACTTGAAAGTCTTGATTGGTGACCTGTTATATAATTTCCAAAGGATTGTAAAGAGAGGAAAATTCCCTAGCATCAAGATCATAATAAGAGACAAACTGTTGACTTCAAGGATTTATTCTGCTATGGCTACAGGAAACTGGGTTGGCGGAAGGAAAGGCATCTCTCAGAGGATCCAGAGAGTGAATTACTTGAATACAGTCAGTCATTTGCAGAGGGTTGGTTCTCCTTTGTCTAATACTCAAGAGAATTTCGAGGCCAGGGAGCTGCATGCAACTCATTTAGGAAGGTTGTGCCCTAGTGAGACTCCTGAAGGTACAAATATAGGATTGAAAAAGAATTTTGCTTTGATGGCTCAGGTGTCAAGGGATGTCAAAGAGGAAGACATAATCAAATTGTTGAAAAATGCAGGATTGAAGAGCGTTTAAAATGACAGAAGTTTATTTGAATGGAAAATATGTGGGCGATGTTGATAATAGGCAGGAGTTTGTTGAGAGGATAAGGTCTGACAGGCGTTCTGGTGTCATGCATCTTAATACAAATCTTTATTATGATGACAAGCTTGACCAGATTTATATCGAGACATTGAGAGGAAGGACAAGGCGTCCTTTGATAATTGTGAAAGACGGCATTCCTTTGCTTACTGAAAAGCACATAAAACAGCTGCAGAAAAAAGAGATTTCATGGAAAGATCTTGTTGATCAGGGCATCATCGAATATCTTGATGCTGCTGAGGAAGAGAATGCTTTGGTGGCTTTCAGTGAGAAAGAATTGACTCCAGACCATACTCATCTGGAGATTTCACCATTGTGCATGCTTGGTTTGGTAACTACCTTGGTTCCTTTTGGCCAGTATATCCAGTCTGCTAGGCTTAGTATCGGTTCAAAGAACCAGAAGCACGCGATTGGTTTTTATGCGTCTAATTTTCCAGTCAGGATTGACATGGATGTCAACATGATGCACTATCCTCAGGCTCCTATTGTTAATTCTATCATGAATGATTTGTGTGATTATGACAAGCATCCTTCTGGACAGAATATTGTCATTGCTGTAATGTGTTATAAGGGATACAACATGGAGGACGCTATTATATTGAACAAGGGAAGTATTGAGAGAGGCCTTGGAAGAAGCAGTTACTATAGGCCTGCGATTGCTGATGAGCTGCGTTATTCTGGAGGCTTGACAGACGAGATTTGCGTCCCTGATAAAGAGGTAAAGGGTTACAAGTCTGAGAAAGATTATCGTTTCTTGGAAGAGGACGGTATTGTGTATCCTGAGGCTGTTGTAAAGGAAGAGGATGTTGTCATCGGCAAGACTTCTCCCCCGAGATTCTTGAGTTCGTTAGAGGATTACTCGCTTGCTTCAAATATAAGGAGAGAAAGCTCTGTTGCTTTGAGGCATGGAGAGCGGGGTGTTGTTGATTTTGTTTTGATCACTGAGAATGAAGAAGGGAATAAATTAGTGCAGGTAAGGATAAGGGACCAGAGGATTCCTGAGATCGGCGATAAGTTTGTTTCTAGGCACGGCCAGAAAGGTGTTGTCGGCTTGATTGTTCCTGAGAGTGACATGCCTTACACAGCTTCTGGCGTCACTCCTGATTTGATATTCACTCCGCATGGTATACCGTCTAGGATGACTGTGTCTCACCTATTAGAAATTTTAGCTGGAAAGACAGGAGCTCTTGCCGGCCGTTATGTTGATGCAACAACTTTTGATTCAGAGCCAGAAGAAAGGATAAGAAAAGAGTTGCTTTCAATGGGTTTTAGGGAAGACGGGACAGAGACTATGTATAATGGTATTACAGGCGAGCAGTTCCAGGTCAAGATTTTTGTCGGTAACATGTATTATCAGAAGATCAAGCACATGGTTGCGAATAAGCTGCAGGCAAGGGCTAGGGGCCCTATCCAGCTGCTGACAAGGCAGCCTACAGAGGGTCGTGCCAAGGAAGGCGGTCTGAGGTTAGGAGAGATGGAGAAAGATACTCTTGTTGCGCATGGAGCTTCATTGCTCTTGAAAGAAAGGTTTGATTCTGACAAGACTGTTGTTCCTGTCTGTGAGGGTTGCGGCCTTATCGCCATATATGATGCTCAGAAAGACAAGAGATACTGCCCTGTTTGCAGTGATTCTGATGTCAATGATATCGAGATTAGTTATGCTTTCAAGCTGATACTTGATGAGTTCAAGTCATTAGGTATCTATCCAAAACTTCAGTTAAAGAGTAAATACTAAAAATAAAATGGCAAAAAAGAAAGAAGAAAAAGTAGAAGAAGAAGCACCACCAAAAGAAGAGCCTGAAAAAACAGAAGAGGCTCCTGCTGAAGAATCAAAAGAAGAAGGTGCTGAAGAAGAGGCAAAAGAAGAATCTACTGAAGAGGCTCCTGAGAAAAAGCCTTTGACTCGTGAGAGGATCGAGGCTATGCAGCATCCTGTTTTCAAGCAGGTTGAGAGCATTGTCTTTGGTATTCTTAGCCCTAAGATGATCAAGAAGATGGCTTCTGCTAAGATTGTCACTCCTGAACTTTATGATAAAGAAGGTTATCCTGTTGATGGTGGGTTGATGGATGTAAGATTGGGCGTCATTGATCCTGGCTTGAGGTGTAAGACCTGCGGCTGTAAATTAAAAGAATGTATCGGCCATTTTGGTTATATCGAGCTTGCAAGACCTGTGATTCATATCAAGTTCATTCCCGTCATTCATAATTTGTTGAGATGCATGTGCAAAGATTGCGGCAGGCTCTTGATTCCAAAGAACAAGATGACTGCTTTGGCAAAGCATCTTGATGCCGTTGAAGAGGCAGAGGGTCCTGATGCAAGGCGTGATGAGATCAAGAAGTTCATCACTAAGCTTAAGACAGTCAAGAAGTGTCCTCATTGCAAGGCTCAGCAGCTGAAGATCTCGCTTGATAAGCCTTCTACTTTTTTTGAAGGCGAGAAGAAGTTAAGCCCGATCGAGATAAGGTCCAGGCTTGAGAAACTTCCTGATGAGGATGCAGAGCTTTATGGTATCAACCCTAAGTTTGCTAGGCCTGAATGGATGGTAATAACAGTCTTGGCGATTCCGCCTGTAACGATAAGGCCTTCTATCACTCTAGAGTCTGGTGAGCGTTCTGAGGATGACTTGACACATAAGTTAGGAGATATTGTAAGGATCAACCAGAGATTGTTTGAGAACATTAATGCTGGTGCTCCTGAGATCATCATCGAGGACTTGTGGGATTTGCTGCAGTATCATGTAACTACTTTCTTGGATAATACTGTTGCTCAGCTTCCTCCTGCTCGTCATCGTTCTGGCCAGCCTTTGAAGACAATCACTCAAAGGATAAAGAGTAAAGAAGGAAGGATAAGGCACAACTTGGCTGGTAAAAGGACTAATTTTTGTTCAAGGACTGTCATCAGTCCAGATCCTATGCTTGGACTTAATGAAGTTGGTGTTCCGAGCATTGTTGCGCTTAAGCTTACTGTTCCAGAGACTGTTAATGAATGGAACATGGCGTATTTGAGGAAGTTTGTTGAGAACGGACCTACTGTTTATCCTGGTGCTAATTATATTGTAAGGCCTGATGGAAAGAAAAAGAAGATTACTGAAGAGACAAAAGAAGCTGCTCTTGAGGAACTGCAGCCTGGCTATGTTGTTGAGAGGCATTTGATGGATGGTGACATATCTATATTTAACAGGCAGCCTTCACTGCACAGGATGAGCATGATGTGCCACAAGGTGAAGATCCTTCCTTACAAGACTTTGAGGATTAATCCTGCTGTCTGTGCTCCTTATAACGCTGACTTTGATGGTGATGAGATGAACTTGCACATCCCTCAGACAGAAGAGTCTCGTGCAGAAGCAGAGATCTTGATGCAGGTGCAGACTCAGTTGATAAGCCCAAGATATGGCCTTAGTGTCATGGGCTGCTTGCATGACGGTATTTCTGGCAATTACTTGTTGACTAGGGATGTAGAATTGCCTAGGGAAGCTGCGATTGCTTTGCTTTGCCAGGCAGGAATTACAGATATCTCTGGATTGCCTAATAAGAAGGTTGTTTCTGGAAGAGAGATTTTCAGTGTTGTTCTTCCTTCTGATTTTGATTTCAAAGGAAAGTCAAGAGATGGAAAAGATGTTGTTATTGAGAATGGAAAATTAGTTGAAGGCATCATGGACAAGACAAGTCTTGGTGGAGAGGGTGCAGGGTTCTTGTTGAGAAGCCTGCATAAGCAGTATGGTGCTGCTAAGACAATCGATATACTTCATAATATATTGAAGCTTGGTATTGAAACTTTATTGATTACTGGCTTTACTGCGAAACTTTCTGATCTTGACATGCCTAAGGAAGCAAATGACTTGATTAATGATACTCTTAATAAGGCTGAGGAAGAGGCTCAGCAGATGATAAAGGCTTATGAGGCTGGAACCTTGGAAGCTTTTCCAGGAAGGAGCGTCTTAGAGACTCTTGAGTTGCGTATTCTGGAGTTATTGAACAAGGCAAGGACAAAATGTATGAATATTGTGAAAGAGCATGCTGATAAGACTACCAACACTATTGCTATGGCAGAGTCTGGTGCAAGAGGCTCTTACTTGAACATCTCTCAGATGTCTGCTTGTGCAGGCCAGCAGGCTTTGCATGGTAGCAGGATAAGGAAAGGTTATTCTGGAAGGACTTTGTCATGTTTCAAGAAAGGTGACTTGAGCCCTGAGGCAAGGGGTTTTGTCAGGAATGGTTTCAAGCATGGCTTGAATCCTAAGGAGTTTTTCTTCCACGCGATTGTTGGAAGGGACAGCCTGATGGATACTGCTCTTAGGACACCTAAATCTGGTTACTTGTACAGGAGGTTGGCTAATGCGATGCAGGACTTGAGGGTAGAGTATGACAGGTCTGTGCGTGATGCTAATGCCAGGGTCATCCAATTTGAGTATGGCGAGGATGGCATTGATGTCGCCCGCTCAGAGAACGGCAAGATTAATGTTCAGAAAATAATTGATTCGATGTGATAAAATGCATGAAGCGCTAAAACCTTATGTTAAGAAACTGCCTAAATCGATCTTAGAAGAGATTGAGGAGAAATGCCCTGCTTCAAAGATAAAGAAAGTGGCTGCAAAAGTGCTTGAAGAGTATGAGGCTGCAATGATTTCTCCTGGTGAGGCTGTTGGTTTGGTTAGTGCTGAGAGCATTGGCGAGCCAGGTACGCAGATGACCTTGGATACATTCCACTTTGCAGGTGTTGCAGAGATGAACGTCACAATGGGTCTTCCGAGGATAATTGAGATTCTTGACGGAAGAAAGACCTTGGCCACTCCTATGATGGAGATTTTCTTGAAATCACCTTATAATAAAGGAAAAGATATCAGGAAATGCGCTTTATTGATTAAAGAGACTACATTAGGTGAATTAGTAACAGAGTTTGTCATTGATATTGTTGATCTGAAGATTGAGGTTAAGCTTAATCATGAGAAGATAAAAATGCTTGGCATGACTCCTGCAAAGATTACAAAAGTAGTTTCAAAAGGTCTTGGCAAGGATGCTTCTTGCAAGGAGAATAAGGAAGGTAATTTAGTGCTGAAACTAAAAGGCAAAGAAGAAAAAGGACTTAATGACTTATATAAATTGAAAGAAAAGGCAAGAGATGTTTATGTCTGCGGAATGAAAGGGGTAAAGCAGGTTCTTCCTGTCAAAAGAAAAGACGAATTCATCATAATCACAGCAGGCACCTGCCTGAAAAAAGTTCTTGAGATGGATTTTGTTGATCCTACAAGGACTGTCAGCAATGATATCTTTGAGATTGCGAACACGTATGGTATTGAGGCTGCGAGGCAGGCAATTATTGAAGAGGTTTTCAAGGTTATTGAAGCGCAGGGTTTGAATGTTGATATAAGGCACATAATGCTTGTTGCAGATACGATGTGCGTCTCTGGGATGATCAAGGGAATCACTAGGTATGGTGTCGTCAGTGAGAAAGCTTCTGTGCTTGCAAGGGCAAGTTTTGAGACACCTATAAAGCACGTGATCAATGCTGCTTTATGCGGGGAGATAGATCATTTGAATTCTGTTGTTGAGAATGTCATGCTTAACCAGCCGGTTCCTGTTGGTACAGGTCTTCCTGGATTGGTTACAAAGGTAAAGAAAGAGAAGCTGAAGTGATATTATGGCAAAGAAAAGGATTGATAAAACAGCAGTGGAGATAAGGGCATTATTGGCTGACAAGAAGCTGGTGATTGGTACTGAGAGAACTATGAAGCTTTTGAGGCTTGGTAAGCTGAAGATGATTTATTTGTCTGCAAACTGTGCAGATTCAACAAAAGATAACATCATGCATTTCAGCAAGCTTACAAAGACAAAGGTTAAAGAACTGGCGTATCCTGGTAATGAGCTTGGTGTTGTTTGCAAGAAACCGTTTTCAATTTCTGTTCTTGGAGTCTTAAAGTGAGTGCTAAAATTGTTTATGATATTGATGCTATGAAGTTCATGTCTCTTTTTGAGAACATAACAAGAGCCAAGCTCAAGGATTGCATAATTAAGGATAATATGATCTTGTTTATTGTGCAGCCGAATGAGATCAGCAAGGCAATCGGTTCAAAAGGGGCGAACGTGAAAAAATTAGAGAGGATGCTTAATAAGAGGGTGAAAATTGTTGAGTTTGCTTCAGAACCAGTAAACTTTATAAAGAACCTGATACATCCTCTACAAGTGAAGGAGATAAAAGAGGAGGATGGGATCTATACCCTTGCTCCTGTTGACCTTAAGACGCGCGGCATGCTTATTGGCCGTAATGCCTCTAATTTGAGGGCGTACGAGGATGTGGTCAAGCGTTATTTTCCTGTTCAAGAATTAAAGGTTGTATAAGATGAGCAATAAGAGCAATGGATTGAATACTGCAAGTGCATTGAGTAAGCGTAGATATAAGTCTAGGATGCTTAACAAGGAATATGTCAGGAAATTGTTTAATCTTAAGCAGAAAGCAGATCCTCTTGAAGGGTCCAGCATGGCCAGAGGTATTGTTCTTGAGAAGAGGCAGGTCGAGGCTAAGCAGCCTAATTCTGCTATGCGTAAGTGTGCCAGGGTTCAGTTGATAAAGAATGGAAGGCAGATCACTGCGTTCTTGCCTGGTGACGGCGCTATGAAGATGGTTGATGAGCACGATGAAGTCATTGTCGAATGCATCGGCGGCAACAAGGGTCGTGCTAAAGGAGATTTGCCTGGCGTCAGATGGCAGGTCATCAAGGTCAATGATCAGAGTCTTAAGGATCTTTTGAGCGGTAAATTGGAGAAAGCTAGAAAATGAGTGAAGTACTTGCTTTTAACAGGTGGAGCACAGCCGGCATCGGTGTTGCAGATGAAGGCTTGGTGAGATATATCTGTCTTGAGCCGAGGATTGTTCCTAAGACAGGTGCTCGTTATGCTGGTAGAAGGTTTCATAAGAGCAAGGTTTTCATTGTTGAAAGATTGATTAATAAATTGTTCATTCCAGGACATAAGAGCAAGAAGCATTTAAGATCTTCTGGCCACTGCACTGGTAAGACTTCTAATGCGTATGGTGTTGTTGAGAAAGCTCTTAAAATAATTGAGCAGAAGACAAAAGAGAATCCTGTCAAAGTCTTTGTTCAGGCTTTGGTTAATGCAGCTCCTCGCGAGGAGATTGTAACGATTGAATACGGCGGAGCAAGGTATCCTAAAGCAGTTGAGTGCGCACCGCAGAGAAGGATTGACATCGCTTTGAGATTCTTTGTGCAAGGCTCTTATGACAAGTCTTTCAAGAAAAAAGCATCTGTTGAGAGCTGCTTGGCAAATGAGATAATCGCTGCATACAAATTAGACCCGAAAAGCTTGGCTATTTCTAAGAAAAACGAGACAGAAAGGCAGGCAGACGCTGCCAGGTAAGTAGGTTCTAAAATAAAAAAATTATCTTATTGCTTTCCCTACTACTTCTTCAAGAATAGATAATCGTTTTTCAATAGGAATATCAGATTCATTAGACAACTCTACGCAATGATCTATCCTATAAGAAAAGCTACAAAATTTTCTATTTAATTCATTAAGCAATTTTTTTTGCGCTTCAGATGTAGATTTCGCAACAACAAGATATTTATTGGAAATATTTGTATGTTCTGGGAAAGGTTCGCCAGGATCTGAAGGATGGGTACCAATTCCCCTTCCAAGGTATATTTTATTTTCTTCGTTCATTTTATATTTCCCGTAATTTTTAATATTAACCGTTATTCCGGCGGTTTCTAAACTTAAAATAAAATAAATATTATTTTTTCTTCTTTGATTTCTTTTGATCCTTACGAATCACTGCTGTTCCATGCATGCTGATTGTAACAGTAGCTTCTGAATTGCCAGGTTCATTATTATACGCCATGGAATCTTGGTAATTAACTACCGCTTCGGCATTCTCAGGTACTTTGCTTGCAAAGTTTTCAATTGCCTTGCTTTTACCAGCCCTATCAAAGCCATTTGGTTGGTACTGATCAATTAAATGAACTCCTTGCAGCTTGTAAACACTTGCTTCTTCGCCGACAGATTCACAGTATGCTCTTAGTGATACATTTAGTATCTTTTCTAATGGAAATTTTTTGTCCCCCATGCATAATGGAAAATGACAAGAATTTATAAAGCTTCGGAAAAAAGGCATGCAGACGCTGCTAGGTAATCATTTCTTTCCATTCTTTCCTTCTTCATACTCTTCAATTCCTTTTTGTATTATCTTCTGCAGCCTGTTGCTTTCTCTTTTTTTTCCGCCTTCTATTTTTGTGATTTTGTTCATCCTGCCGCTTTCGTCTTTTTCTTTCATGTTCTCATATTTTTTGGAAAGATATTCTTTTTGCTTGCTTTCTCTTCTCATATATCCCATTTCAAGGAGTTTTTTAAGGTTTTTGTAAAGTCCATGATGATATCTTACTACTTCTATTCCATAATCGCATAATGTCAAAGTACCGCGGCAGGTGATATCTGGATTATACCTATCCAAGCTGCCTATCACTACTTTGGCAATGTCTGCTTGTTTTATCAGCTCAACGCAGGGCGTATCTGAGACTCTTTTTCTGCCTTGTATATTTCTTTGTGTGCAGGGCTCTAAGGTTACATAAAGCGTGGCTCCTTTTGCGTTTGTTCCTGCGATGTCTATTGCTTTTTCTTCTGCATGGCAAAGATGCAAAGAACGCCTGCTGATTATGCGATTATGCCATGGTTCTCTAACTTTATACGCTTCTGCCAGTACTTCTCCATCTTTTACAATTACTGCACCGACATATGGCCCGCCGTCATCTGGCTGTGATTTTTTGGCTAGCTCTATAGCTTTCTGCATGTATTTATGATGGATTGGATCTTTGCTTATTGGCGCTCTGCTGTGCACTTCTCTTAGAAGGTCTTTTAATGTGTATTCAGTAGGTATTTCTTCCATTTCAAAGGAATCTTCCATTTTATATCTAGTATATGTTCCTATTTTAAAAAGTTAAGTATAGATTAAATATAGCTTCAGAACATTTGTAACATCAGAATTCAGCCATTTCAGCCTTTCTGATATTTATTTTCAATATGCAAATTAATCACTTCAAAGTGATAACAAACCGAAAAGTTTATATATGAGTAACGCTTTTAAAGCTAATGGGTGGTAGAAAAAGAGGTTTGTGCAGAGAGTGGAGGCTGTAAAAATGATTATGACAGAAGCATGCCCTGATTGTGGGTGCAAGAAGTTTCTCACCAATAAGAAGAGTGGGGAAGTTATCTGTAGAGAGTGTAATTTCGTTATAGAGGATGCTATGGTCGATTTTACTGAAGAGACCAGGTCTTTTGACATGGAAGGCCTTGAGAAGAACAGCAGGTCTGGTGCACCTTTTGATCCAAGGGTTGCTGACAATCTTGCGACCAGCATCGGTAATCGTTCTGATCTTGCAAAGCTTAATACAAGGACTAAATCTATGATCCATAGGATCAAGAAAAAGAACGCATGGACAAGCTCTAGCTTTGAGCAGAACCTCAAGCATGCATTGACTAACATGAAGTTGATTGCAGGCCAATTGAATATTCCTGCAAGAGTCGAGAAAGAAGCTGCAGAAATATACAGGAAAGCTGCTGAAAAAAATCTTACTTTGAAGAGAAGCATTGAGAATATTGTTATTGGTTCTCTTTATATCGCATGTAGGGTCAACGACATTGCCAGGTCTTTGAAAGAGTTCTCTGAATTGACAGGAACTGACGTAAAGATTATTGCAAAGACTTACAAGATGATGCTTAGGGAGCTTAACATAAAGATTATTCCTATAAACCCGATTGATTACACTGCAAGGTTTGCTAGTGCTCTGAAACTTACACCAAAAGTTCAGACAAAAGCAGTGAAGCTTGCAGATCAGTTGAAGAAGAAAGGGATGACATCTGGATTGAGTCCAGTTAGTGTCGCTGCATCTACTTTGTACATTGCAGGCCTGATGCTTAAGGAAAAGAGGACTCAGAGAGAGGTTGCAGAAGTTTCTGGCATTACAGAGACCACTCTAAGAAACAGATGCAAGGATATAATCAAGAATCTTAAGCTGAAAGCAAAAGTGAGATAATAAAAATCTCTCTTTAATTTTTTTATTCTATTTAACATAAAATTTATATACACAAGAACTAATTCTCATCTTATGGAAAAAGAAGAGTTTGATTTCCCTGAAGAAGAGCCAGAACTGCAAAAAGATATCGAAGATATAGAGAACGCTCCTGAAAAGAAGAATCATTCTGAAAAAGAGTTAGAAGAAGAGCTTAAAGAGATGAAGAAGAAGATTCAGTAGTCTATTCCTCTTTCGCCGATTAGTTTCTTAGGTCCTTTCAGCATCCTGATTTCATTCACATAATCTGCTCTTTTCTTGAGTCCAGGAGTTGCATTTCGCCCTGTAAGATACACTGTTGTTTTTGCAGGCACTTTATTAAGGAACTTCACAACTTCTTTCTCGTCAAGCAAACCTATGCGAACAGCCAGATTTATTTCATCCAGGATTAGCATAAACGGTTTTTTCTTAAGTATTGTATAAGCAAACTCAAGCCCTTTCTGTGCAAGTTCTTTGTCTTTTGCAGTTGGTTTTTTCACATTGACCCAGCCTTTGCGGCCGAATTGATAGATATCATAATTTTTTAATTTCTTCCTTATTTTATATTCTCCTATCCTGTCTCCCCATCCTTTCATGAACTGAATAATAATAACCTTATAACCGTGACCTGCTGCCCTGATTGCAGCACCTATTGCAGAAGTGGTCTTTCCCCAGCCATTGCCTGTCCATAGATATACTTTTCCCATTTTTAATAATTGCAGACCTTTCCTGGACATCCTCCTGCATATTCTTCGCTTACTTGAACCATTTCTTTTCCGCCTATGTGCAGGACTTGCTCTTTTTTTGAGCCGTATCTATAGACAGTGACGCCTTTACACTTTAACTTATGTGCAAGAAGATAGACTTTCTGTACATCTTCTATTTTTGCGTCATTTGGAAGGTTTACTGTCTTGCTTACTGCATTGTCTGTGAATTTCTGGAAAGCTGCTTGTATCTTGACATGCCATTCTGGTTTTATTTCAAGTGCTGTCTTGAATATTTTCTTTACATCTGCAGGCACTCCTTTTATTTTCTGCACACTTCCTTCTTTGGCAATTTTTGCAAACACGTCTTTTGTATAGAATCCTTTAAGTCTTGCAGTCTCTTCAAATATTTTGTTGACTTCAAGCATCTTTGTTCCTTCTAGTATCTCGCGAGTGTATGTTATTGCAAAAAATGGCTCTATTCCTGATGTCACGTCTGCAAATATGCTTATTGTTCCTGTCGGTGCTATGGTTGTTACAGTTGCATTTCTCATGTGCTTGTGTTTTTTAGTGTAGACACTCTCTTCAAAGTTAGGGAAACTCCCCCGCTCTTTGCCAAGTTCTTCTGATTTTTTGCGTGCCTCGTCTGTGATGAACTTCATGAGTTTCTCTGCAAACACTACTGCCTTCTCAGAGTCATAAGGTATTTTTAGTTTTACAAGCATCTCTGCAAATCCCATGATTCCAAGGCCTATTTTCCTGTTTGCTTTTGTCATCACATCTATCTCTATCAAAGGATATTTATTAACATCAATTACATTGTCAAGAAAGTGCACTGCAGTCCTTACTGTCTTTTTTAGTTTTGTCCAGTCAACTTTAGAGTTCTTGATCATCTTTGCAAGATTTATTGAGCCTAGGTTGCAGCTTTCATAAGGCAGTAATGGTTGTTCTCCGCAGGGATTTGTGCTTTCTATCCTGCCGATTGTAGGATTTTTTGCATTTATTTCATCGATAAATATTATTCCAGGGTCTCCGTGAGTCCATGCTGCTTTTGTCATTATCTCAAACATTATCTTGGCACTTACTCTTTTGACTGGTTTTTTTGTACGAGGATTTACGAGCCAGAATTCTTTATTTTTTGCAACAGCATCCATGAATTCTTCTGTTGCTGCAACAGATATGTTAAAATTCTTTAGCATGCCTTCTTCTGATTTTGAATTTACAAACTCAACAATATCAGGATGACTCACTCCGAGTATGCCCATGTTTGCTCCTCTTCTTTTGCCTCCTTGCTTTATCACATCTGTTGCTTTGTCAAATACTGTCATGAATGATACTGGACCTGATGCTATTCCTTTTGTGCTCTTGACAATGTCTCCTTTTGGCCTTATTTTTGAAAAATTAAATCCTGTCCCTCCGCCTGTCTGATGAATGATGGCCATGTTTTCTATTTCGCGGAATATCTGTTTTATAGAGTCTTCTATAGGCAATACAAAACAGGCAGATAATTGCCCTATTTCTGTGCCTGCATTCATTAAAGTGGGGGAATTTGGAAGAAATTCAAGCTTAGACATTACATCGTAGAATTCTTTCTCTGCTTTTGATGAGCTTTTTTTGTGTTTTATTTCTGCTTGCGCAACTGTTTTTGCAACTCTTTGAAACATCCTTGCTGGTGTCTCTACTATCTTACCTTGCTCATTTTTCAGCAAGTATCTTTTTGCAAGGACTTTTATTGCGTTCTGGCTCAAGCCGATGTCATCTCTTACTCCTAGAACAGTCCTGAAGCCTATGCTCTCTTTATGTTTTTTTTTGTAGTCAAGATATTCATCTGCTATTTTTTTGTATTTTTTGTTGCTTTTCAATACTTGCAACAGAGTATCTTCTACATCCTGCGTTGTTGGAATCAGTTTTTCTCCAAATGCAGCTTCTAGATCTTTCAATATTTGTGAGCATATTTTTTTTGCAAGCCGTCTGTCTGCTATCTTAGCATCAGAAATAGCCTTGTTAAGGACATCTGTTATTTTTGCTGGGTCAAATTCAGCTAAAGAACCATCTCTCTTCTTTATTTTAGCTATTCTAAGCATTTGTCCCCTAAACCCTCTTTTTAGAAATCAAATAGTGTTGTTTATATAAATTTTTCTCTAAAAATGTTTATTTTAAATATAAAAAATAATAATAAATTGCTCTTATTCTTCTTTTTTCTCTTCTTTCTTTTCTTCAGCTTTTTCTTCTTTAGGAGCTTCTTCTTTCTTTTCTTCAGCCTTTTCTTCTTTCACATGTATGCATTGTACAGGGCATCCTGATGCAGCATCTTTATTGCACTTTGCATCATCTATAGTCAATTCTCCTAGCTCTCCTTCATCTGTTTTCTTGTAATTAGCTCCCTTGAGCTTTGCCTTACCGTCATCTCCCATTTCCCAGAATTCTGAGCAAGCTGCTGCACATGCACCGCAGCCGATGCATTTCCATTTTTCATGTGTTATTTTAACCATGTTTCCACCTCAAATTTGGAGGAAAACAACTTATTTTTAAAGTTTTCTAAAAGAAATAGAAAAATAATAAAAAATTTATAATTTTTTCTTGACTGTTCCGATAATCTTCTTTGCTTCGTCTTTGAATGCCAGGCCAAATCCTATTCCTATCAATAATGCAATTGATAGCATTACTCCTGCTAGGATTATCAAGAAGCTTGTCTGAGCGACTGCTACTTGTATTCCAATCTGGTCAAGCACGATCAATAGTGTAAAGACGTAGATTATCACCTTTGCAATCATTGCAAGGATGCTTGCTGCTTTTGCTTTTGTTTCTATGATTTTTGCTTCGATGTAGAATGCAAAAGCGACTCCTATCAATGCCAGGATCACTGCTACTATTACATTAGGCACCCACATTGCTACTGATAGCAAGAAGGAAGATAGTGCGCCTAGTCTTACTAGGTTTGCAGCAGGTGGCAGGAACAGTATGAATACATACCATTTTGTTATCAATGCCAAGAAATTGCTTAGCCTGAATTTGCCAAACACTTTTGCTGCATGTGTCTTTTCAAGCACCCATTTGTCGAATTTTATCTGGGTCAATACTTTATCGACAATATAGGCAATTATCAGTCCTACTATGTATCCTATAATCAATAGAATTATTGCTGCCACTATTCCTGGAACTGTCTGGATTATCCCTATCCAAAGGCTCCTTAATGGCTCCATAACTGAAATACCTAGTTCAGCTAATACTCCCATGGATATTCACCTCTTATTTTTTTTGTTTTTGAGTTTACTGATGCAAGGTTATCACTTGCGGAAAAGCCTGTGTTATAATATAAGAATTCAAAAAAGAAAAAAAATAAAAATTTTGTTTCAGGTTTATGCCATCTCTGAAACTTGTGTGTCTGTCAAGCTAGTACCAGTTACCATAGCACTTGTGCCTGCAACACTGGTTGTTTGACCAGTAGCTACTGCACGGCATGCCTGCCTGGTATTCTTAGCAGATCTTCCTGCAACTAACATAGCAACTCTGCCATTAGCATGCGTGTACAACTTGACAATAGCCTTGTTCTCAGGAATTGACTCCCAGCATGGATCTGGGTTGCCCATCAACTGAGCTGCTATTGGGTTTGCACATGGTCCGCCAACGACTATTGCATTCCATTGCGTTACATCTGCAATCTCGCTTGCCAACTTAGCAGTTCCTAGCTGGATTGGCTGTATCTGCTCTGAAGTTCCACCGCCAGCAACATCTGCAACTGAAATCTGTCCTCCAGTGACAAATGTTCTTGAGCCTCTCTGGCTTAATGGGTATTCAACAGTCAAGTCCTCTGCCTGAGTAGAAGACTGTGGCCTGTAAACTTCCAAGAACACTCCATAGCCGCTCATAGCATGCTCCAAGTCTTCGTTCTCTTCCAAGTCAAATGGACCAAAGAAGATACCAAATCCTGGAATAAGCGAAGGTGTTGTTGCCATCAATCCAATCCTATTTGCAGCTCTTGCCTCAATAGACACATTGATTCTCTCATCAACAGCAGCTTCATCAAACTCCTTAGCCAAGGTAATCAGTAACATTGTTGCATTTGTCATGTTTTTAGCACAAGTCAGTGCGTTACTAGTTACTTGACCCGGGTTAGCTAAGGACGAGTTCCTTACACACTCTGTTGCGTTGAAGTCTATTAATCCTTCACCTTGCACGCCAATCAACACTTGTGAACCTGGAGTAAAGCTTCCATTGCCATCCAAGTCTACAACTATGTCTGTATTTACAAGATTTACTTGTATTTGGTATGTTACTCCACCTACAACTAGGTTTGCTCTATTTGTTAATCCGTCGTATGTTGTTTCTCTTGTTCCTGTTGCTAAATCTGTGAAGGTTAACCTTCTGTTTGCAGTGTCGATGTTATTGTATCTTAGCACGTGTGTGAAGCAGGTGTTATCTGTTGCAGCTGCAACACTATTATACGGATTTGCCCGGCAATCGCTTACAATAAAGTAGTCTCTTCTTTGGATTGGGAAATCCCAAGTAGGTGCTACATTGCTTCCTTCTGCAAACCATAACCTGTTCTGGTCATCTCCCCAGAAGAATGCTGCTCCTTTATTGCTTATCAATGGCGTGTCATACATTATTCCTTCCTGGTTTGTAAACTCTAAGTCATATTCTCTGCTTCCTCTAGCATCCCATCTGATTATTGTTACTCCAGTATCCATCAAGCCTTCGTATCTGATGTCCCAGAATGGTGTAAGCATTCCTTCTGGCTCATCTAACTGCTCTCTTAAGCCTGTTCCTGGCGGGATGTATACATCTCCTAGTACCGCATCTGCCTGCAAGTTATATCTTAGGCTGATTATCTCAAACTCACCAGACAAAGGATTAATTGCTCCTCTGATACTCACGTTAGAATCTTCTATTGTCTCTTCATTCACTTCTGTTCCAGACGCCTGGAATAAACCATCAGTCACGTTATTGTCTGTAAAAGACACTTTGTAAGCTCCAATGTAGAACTGGACAATGGATTTCTGGATGTCTTTACCAGTTGCTAAGATATCCCTGATACCAATCTGAGTACCATCAGCCAATACATCTGTCTCACCATCTCTTAGCTCACTTGTGATTTCTCCATTTATCCTGAACTTAACAGAGCCTTCACCTGCATTAGATGTCTCAGAAATGACTAAAACTTCTACTTCATATTCTTTGCCATCTACTACATAAGTCTCTTTATCATTTTCTCCAAGGATTCCAGCAACTGCTCCGCCCATCAAATCCATGTTCAATGATATATTATTCAGGTTCAAGTCAGTGTCTACAACTACAAATGGTTGTCCTAGCATGAACATATCCTTGTCTTCAAGGTCTTGCAAGTCTCTGAAATTTGTTGTTCCTATAATCCTTGACCTTAGTCCTTCTTCAAACTCTAGCTCCCACTGGAACATATTCAGGTTTGACTGCCAATACAAGTAATGCCCAACCTTATCTCTCTCATCTTCTGCAAAAACAGTAGCACCATTCCACTGACCATTTGCTCCTACTGGTGGATTTGTCGGAAACCTAATATACTGGTTATACTCTGTGCTTCCCCTGTTTGTCACTATCTGTCCACCTTTTAACATGTCTAAGTCAACTTCAGTGAAAGTCTCTCTGACATCACCGATTGTCTCATTGATCTCAAGCAGGTCTGATGTACTGCCTACTTCAGCAGCGTCTCCTGTCACAACCACTCCTGAAACAGCAGGGGTTGTTGTCCTTGAAACCACTTTCGCTTCTTGTTGTAGTTTGCCTTGTATGTCCATGGCGCCGACAACGTCTGAACCAGCTGCATTGTCACCGATGACTATAGCCAAATTAGGATCTGGCATACCATCCTTGACAAACGGTGCTGGAAAATCAGCCAAAGTCCATGCTGATGCACCAAAGACCGTCGCTCCTACCATTGTTAGGCCAACGCCCAAAGCAACTATCTTCTTTATATTCATTATTCAAACACCTCCGTGTTTTTTTGGCTATCTTTACTTTATGTAAAGATCTTGCTTTTTGTATGAAAACAACAAGCTATCTTTTTATATTGTCTTCACACGATAAAGAACATATATCATTTAATACATGTCCTCTTTTTTTCTGACCATAATAGAGTATCATTACTAGTCAGATTTGTTTAAAGGATAAAGTTTGATTTATAAACTTTTCTAAAAGTCGGGATAATGTCGACATATGCGCAAGGGTATGCCCTTTCATCTGCTTAAAATCATCAGATTTGAGGTGTTGCCACTCCAAAATGAAAATAAATTTCTGGACACAAGAAAGACAAAAATTCATTTTTCTTTTATAAACCCCCCTCTTTTCTTTATAAATGACATCAAAATAATTTGAATGCGGGGTGCAGGACTTTCGACAAGGGATTACATGTTCCATGTCCCGCCAGGTCTCCGCCAGGAGCACCTGGCCGTACGCCAGTACGCGTAGGGTGCAGTCCCTCGCATTCGAACCTGCGTAGGCACTAAGCCATCAGGTGTCTTCAAGTCACCGCCCATCTCTGGACTCAGCATACCTGAAAAACAACTTGCCTAAGCCTGACCCGTTTGGCCACTCCGGCAACCCCGCAAAATTTTAAAAATTTTGATCAAAGCGCTCTTTGTTCGTGCTCCAGAAGCAATCCATAAAATGTTTGCGCTCGCAAACATAGGCTCTACTCTTCTCTCGCACTCACAATGTCGCGCAGTGGCATGCAAGCAAAAGATTTTTTTCTTATACTTGCATGTACTGTCAGAGTATAGGGAAACAAAAGCCACGCATATATAAAACTAACTGTCCGAAGGACTGCAAACCTATTTTGCTTTAGAAAATGCTAAGAATGCTTTTACAAACGGTGTTGTTTCTAGGCCTTTTATTTGTTCTTTAGATACCCATTTAAATTCAGAATGATCTTGACTAAGCTTGATTTCCCCTGCACACTCTTTTGTTAAGAAAACTTGGTAATGTATTTCTGTTTCTTTTTCAGTATGGCTTCCTTCAATTATCATATCACCAATAATTATATCTAATGCAGTTTCTTCTTTTGTCTCTCTCGCTGCACTCTCAGAAGGCTTCTCATCTGCTTTGATTTTTCCGCCTGGAAAATCCCACTGTCCTGGAAAGAATTTGGAATCTTTTGCTCTCTTAATCAATAAGAACTTAGCATTATCCTCAATAATTGTTTTCGCTACATGGATCATGCTTTCTTTTGCCAGGCGTATGATCTCATCTTTTTGCTGTTCCCGAAACCACAGCTAGAGCAAGTTTTTTTGCTGACATGATAAGAACGCTTGCCGCATCTCCTGCATACTATGTGGCTCTTGCCCCTGGACATCTTTCCTCTGGACGGCGTTCCTTTTGTCATTTTAATCTGTTAGCTTTATGCTGGTGATATCAGTATGATAGTGTCTCCTCTTATGAATACTGTTCCCAGTTTTCTCTTTACTTCTCCTTCAATTCTTTCTTCTGTATCA
>Ga0180432_10004524_pt1 | contig 18997 bp, 18 predicted proteins | sample SS_ome_10_FD_132414 | JGI IMG/M metagenome (GOLD analysis project Ga0180432, IMG submission 132414) | Hypersaline lake sediment archaeal communities from the Salton Sea, California, USA - SS_1_MS_2 metaG | ecosystem: Environmental > Aquatic > Non-marine Saline and Alkaline > Hypersaline >...
GGCGCCGCCACCGTCGGCGGCGCCACCTACTTTGGCGACCACACCCTCCTCATGCACCGCAGCGAACGAGCCATCTGGACCCTCGACCCCGAAACCGACAAACAAAAACTCCGCCCCTAACCACCAACCAAAGCCCTGGGCATCCCCGCCCAGGGCACCACCCCACCCCTCCCCACCCCCTTCCCCCTCACCCCTCACGAATCACTCCTCACGCATCACGCATCACGCATCACGAATCACCCCTCACGCCTCACGCATCGCCCCCGACCACCCGACTACCCGACTAATTGACCACCCGACTAACAGACCCCTTGACTAACCACCCCAAAATAGTGTATAATGTACCTGCATCACCGCTCACCCCACCCACCACCCCACACCATCCATTTCAAGGCAAACAGCCCAAAACGGTACACTTTCCACACTCACATTTCCTGAAATTCGCAAGAGGACATAAAATGCCACACCTTCCACAACAGACAGTACACCTCCCAAACACCCCCCACAACCCATCGTACCAAGGCAAATGACAGTCAGAAACATTGCCCCGCTTGATAGGGGATTGAGACTAGAGATCTCCTGGGGTCGGGCTTTTCATTGAAGGAGTCAGAAACATTGCCCCGCTTGATAGGGGATTGAGACTCAACTAATCCATCGAGGCCATTTACCCATTGGCCTCGTCAGAAACATTGCCCCGCTTGATAGGGGATTGAGACCAAAGCCCTCCCTTTTGACCAGAGGGTCCGGGTTCTCTGGTCAGAAACATTGCCCCGCTTGATAGGGGATTGAGACTCGGCCCCACAGCGGCCAATTACCTTGACCGAGCACTGGTCAGAAACATTGCCCCGCTTGATAGGGGATTGAGACTTGGACCCAGAAGGCCCTTAAAATTCCCATTTCTTTCTCGTCAGAAACATTGCCCCGCTTGATAGGGGATTGAGACGGGATACCCCCCTGCCCGAAGGCGCAACTTTCGCCTTCGGGTCAGAAACATTGCCCCGCTTGATAGGGGATTGAGACCTGGTGGATACACCACTGGCAGGTCTCGCCAGTGGCGTCTTGTCAGAAACATTGCCCCGCTTGATAGGGGATTGAGACTCGCAACTATGAGGATTGCGAGCGCACATCCTCCGGGTCAGAAACATTGCCCCGCTTGATAGGGGATTGAGACACCATTGGCGGGGCTGTTTGGCGGGCCGGACTGGCCGAGTCAGAAACATTGCCCCGCTTGATAGGGGATTGAGACTTGGGGAAGGAGTTGTTCTCCAGGAGGCTCTTCGCCTCGTCAGAAACATTGCCCCGCTTGATAGGGGATTGAGACTTGGGACTTTCACTTGATGAGCACCTGTTCTCTCCAGTCAGAAACATTGCCCCGCTTGATAGGGGATTGAGACACGGTGCAGGATGCGACTACGTCTGGATCGAGACCACTGGTCAGAAACATTGCCCCGCTTGATAGGGGATTGAGACCACCAATTTCAATTTTGTCCTGTCAAACAGCCCACACTCAAAAAAATCGCCCCCCTACCAAAGCCCCCGACCACCCGACCACCCGACTAACCGACTAATTGACTAATTGACTAATTGACTAACCGACTACCCAAAAACAAAAAGAGCCAGCCGCCCAAAGCGACTGGCCCTCACCCACTACCTCTCACGAATCACGAATCACGAATCACTCCTCACGCATCACGCCTCACTCCTCACCCCACCCGCATAATAAACGCCAACGCATAAAACGGCGGCCGATTCTCCTGCCCCGCCGACCCCCCACTCCCCGTCACCCCACTATCCACATCGTGCCCATGACTGTCGCTCGCCGTTGCCCCACTATCCACGTCGTGACTGTGACCATCGCTCTCCATCTCCGACTCCAACGTCGACCCCGACACCGTGTGCACGTGATGCAAACTCCCACCCCGCGCCGCCTCCGCCCCCGACCCCGATGCCACCGTCACCGCCGCCGACTCGCTCCCCGTAGCAATGTCATGAGCAAACCCATGCTTGTGGCTGTCCGAATCCGTCGCCAGCGACCCCGGCCCGTGCGTGTGGCTGTCCGAATCCGTCGCCAGCGACCCCGGCCCATGCGTGTGCCGCAGGTCGCTCGTCTCCTCCCCCCCCACATCCCCCGAAGTGTAAGCATCCCCCGCCCCCACAATAAACCGCCCCCGCAGATCCGGCGTCCCATTCGTCCCATCGCACAACACCCACCCCGCCGGCACATCGTCCGACGCCCCCGACCACATCACAATCCCCCCCACCGGCACCAACCACGGATCCGACGGCTCCCGCCGCAAAACCGGACACCGCCAGATACGCCGGCGGCTCTGCCGCCCCTTCCTCGCCGACTTTTTCGCCGGCTGGTTCCCCGGATCCTTATCCTTCACCCGCCCCAACCCGATCACCTGGTGCCACCTTCCATTCATATTCCACTCCTCCCGAAACCGAATCACCCGCCCCACCACGTCCAACCCACCCCATGGTGGCGAGGCCACCGTCACCACATCGAACAACTCCAACCCGTGACAAGGCCGGCACACAATCGTCGCCTCCGTCGCCTCCGCCTGGTACAAATCCAACTCCGCCTGGGCGCGCTGCGCGCACTCGGCGTCACCGTCCAGATCATCATCATAGATCGTCCAGCGCCGCCTCCCCACCGCCGCGATCTGCGTCGCATCCTCCGCCAACCCACTCTTCCCCGCCCGGCCCAACACACTCACACTATTCACCTGCCACGCCGAAGCCGCCGCCTCGACCAGCAGCACCGCGTGGCTCGCATTCCACCCAAACGTGTAAACCGAAACATCCCCCCCATCGATCTCCCGCCACTTGACCTCCCCATCCAACCCGGCGTAAAGATACTCCGGCATCTTGCCCACCAACCGATCCAGCGCCGCCTCCCCCGACTCCCGCAGCCGCACCGCATAATCCAGCGTCAACGCAGTCATCGTCCCCGACGCCCGCGTCAACCCCACCTGCGTCAGCAACCACTCCAGGATCGTCGACGCCGCCGTCGACGACCACGTCTGCTCCGATGCAGCCCGCCACCGCGCCAGCCTCCCCCGCCAATCGATGCACTCCAGCACACACAAACTCACCCCGCCCAGGTGCTCATACCCGATCGACTCGACCCACGTCCGGGGGAGCTCCGCCAGGTAACTTGTCCCCTCCACCCGCACCCCCCGCTTCAACTCCACCGCCGCCCCCTGCGTGACGTTGGCCAGGTCACCGGTCAACGAATTGAACGTCCCCCCCGAATTATCCAACCGCACCGTCAAGCCGGAATCGCTATCCCCCACCTCCTCATAATCGTACGCCACCACATACGCCGACACATCCGCCGTATCCGGCGCCGTCCCCACCACCAGCGACCGCGCCGGCTCCCCGGCCAGCCGCAGCTGCCCACTCAACAACGTCGCATCGACCACCCTCACCGCACAATCTCCTCCACCGCCTCCACAAACGCCATCGCTGCCTCCCCCAACCGCCGCGCATTCGTCAACCGCTCCTGCACCGGCCCCTGCGCCTCCGGCTCCAAAAACGCCGTCAACGACTCCCCATTCTCCACCCAGCAAAGATACCCCCGCAGATCGAGGTCGCACATCTTACCCGCCAACACAGCCAACATCCGCTGCGTACTCAAATGCCTACCACCACTACCCATCACCTCACCTCCCACAACTCACGACTCACTAACCACATCCCCCTCTCCCAGACTTTTGGGAGAGGGGCCAGGGGAGAGGGCTCACCGCCCACCCCCCTCTCCCAGACCTTTGGGAGAGGGGCCGGGGGAGAGGGCTCACCACCTCCCCTCCCTATCCCACCGGTCCAGCTGCGGGCCCGTGGCCACCCCGCTATACTTCGCCGCCTGCCGGCGCGCCACCTTCGCCAACCCCCGCTCAAACTCCCTCAACCGCGCCTCCGCCCACTCCCGCAGCTTGCGCGGCACACTCCTTCGATCCTCCTCCTGCACCCGCTCCTGCGCCACAAACCCACTCGCCCCCACCACGACCAACGTCTCATCCTCATCCGGCAGCGTCGTCTCCGACGCCCCATCCAACCCGCTCACCGCCCGCTTTTTCGTGTACCACACCCGGACCACATCGCCCGACTGCGGCTCGCTCTCACTGTCGATGAACAAAACATCCCCCGGCCACAACTCGAAATCACACCACACCGGCGGATACTCCGGGTCCGACGAGTCATAACCCCGCCACACCCGCTGAACCTCCAAATAATCCGTAATGGACGAGATATCCACCTCTCGCCCACTGCTGCCCAGCGCCACCGTCGTGACCGCCACATCCGGGCTAACCTCCGTATACCTGGCCAGCGCCCACCGGATCGCCTCGTCGAGATCGTCCTGGTCGTACGCATACGCATAACTCAACCGGGCCTTCGTCCACAGTCCCCTTCTAAACCACTTCAACTCTGCATCCGCCCACGACACCAGATGCGAAAAATCCCCCTTGCCCACGTGACGCGCCGCCGTAAACCGCGCCGCCAGCGCCGCCGCGCCACTGACCAAAAACCCCTCATCGTCCACCGGAAACGTCGTCGCCAACGCCCCGTCGAGGCCGTTCAGCGTCTGCTCCTTCGTGTACCAAATCCTGACCGTGTCGCCGCTCTGCGGCGTACTCTGATCGTCGACATAGAGCACCCCCCCCGGCCACACCTCAAAATGCCGCCAGTTCGGCGGATGCCCCGGACTGCTCGAATCATAATCCCACCACACCCGCACCACCCGCACCAACCCCGACACCGACGAAATATCGATCTCCCGCCCGTTGGCCGTCAGCGCGACCGTCGTGATCGCCTCATCTGGCTTATACCGGCTGTACAACTCCAACGCCTGCCGGATCGCCTCGTCCAGCGCCTCCTCATCATAGTCCCCCCCGCCGATCGCCCGCCGGCGTCCCCGCAGCCCCTCCTCGAACTCAGCCATCGCCGACGTCGCCCACGCCTGCAGGCGGTCAAACACCTTCGCATCCACGTTCGCCTGCTCCGCGATCTCGATCGCCCGAAACCGCGCCGCAAACGCCGCAGCGCCGGCCACAACAAACGCCTCATCCTCCACCGGAAACGTCGTCGACGTCGCCGAATCGAGACCATTCAGCGCTTGCTCCTTGGTATACCAGATTCGAACCTTCTCCCCACTCTGCGGCTCGTCACTGTCATCCACAAAAAGAATCGACCCCGGCCACACCCGAAAATTCCGCCAGTTCGGCGGCTACGAGGGACTGCTCGAATCGTACGGACACCACACCTTCTCCACCCGCAGCAGCCCCGACACCGACGAAATATCCACCTCCCGCCCGGTGCTGCTCAGCGTGATCGTCGCAATCCCCGATTGCGGCCGCACCCGGCTATACTGCTCCAACGTCTGCCGGATCGCCTCGTCCAAATCCCCCGTCGCCCAGATCGCATTCCCCGAATCCTGCAGGGCGATCTCCACCCGATCCCGCAACGTCGTCAGCGTCTCACTGCTCGCCGTCGCCACCTCCACCTCCGCACCCGACGACCGCCCACTCAGCTGCAGCTCCACCCGCGCCCGCTCCCGCATCGTCGACAGCGACAAACTGCTCTTCGTCACCGCCTCATCCACCGGCCCCCCCGCCGCCGCCGTCACCTGCGTCAGCACCCGCTGCCGGAGAGACGTCAACGTCGCACTCCCCGACCCCCCCGCCGGCGTCCCCGTACCCGAACCCGTCGCCATAACGACCCCCTACACAACTACTGCGTATACCACCTATTATACGCAACTATCCCCCCAGCAATTTCCTCATTGCCCTCAGTGATTCTACCCCCCACCCCCTCAGTGATCACTCAGTGCCTCAGTGATTCTACCCCTCAGTGCCCTCATCCCCTCAGTGGTTCTCACCACCTCCACCCGCACCCCCCTCCCCACCACCCCCCACCGCAGCGCCGTCAAATAACCCACCTCCACCACACCTCCCCAATCCGCCCACACTCCCGCACCGCCACAAACCCATCCACCGCCGGCAAAACCCGCGGCAGCGGACACGCCACCGCCCCCCCCTGCCGCGTCTCCACGACCCGGCGCATCACACCGGGATCGTACTGCGACGCAACACCAACAACCACCTCCACCCCCGCCACCGCACCCGCCACCACCGCAACAAGCGCAACCAACCTCATACTAACCCACCGTCTCCACATCCGGATTAACAAAATTCCAGCCGCTTTTCTGCCGCCACACATACACCGTCCCCGCATCCAGATAAAACGTCACCTGGCCACTGGCATCCGTTGTCCCACTGGCCAGCACGTTGCCACCACCTACGTCACCCGTCACCCACACATCCGCATCCGCAACCCCTGCCCCATCCACCGACGAGGTGAGCGTATACACAAACGTGATCGCCCCACTCCCCGCCGTGATCCCGTCCGTCAGCGCCTTCCCCGCCGTCCCCGCAGCCTGGTGACCCGCCGTCGCCTCATCCCACACCGCATCGGCGATATCCGCAGCCGTGAGAGCATCAGTCACCACCTTGATCGCATCGACCACCGCGTCTATCGTGGCCAACTGCGCATCGATGTCGCTATCGTCCGCCGGGTCCGCCGGCAGGTTGTCCGTCTTGGCCTTGATCGCATCGACCACCGCGTCTATCGTGGCCAGCTGCGCGTCTATGTCGCTGTCGTCCGCCGGGTCCGCCGGCAGGTTGTCCGTCTTGGCCTTGATCGCGTCGACCACCGCGTCTATCGTGGCCAACTGCGCGTCTATGTCGCTGTCGTCCGCCGGGTCCGCCGGCAGGTTGTCCGTCTTGGCCTTGATCGCGTCGACCACCGCGTCTATCGTGGCCAGCTGCGCATCGATGTCGCTGTCGTCCGCCGGGTCCGCCGGCAGGTTGTCCGTCTTGGCTTTGATCGCATCGACGTCGGTCCACAGCTGCGCCCCCGCCTTGCCGGCATCCACGTGCCCCGTCGACGCCTCGTCCCACACCGCATCCGCAATATCCCCCGCGCTCGGATTCGCATTCGTCAAATCCGTCACCGTCCCAACAGTCGACGCCGACTTGGCATACCCCGTCCCATCGTAATCCGCCTCCAAATTGTCCGCCGCCGTTTCGTCGTCATCGATCGAATGCACATCCACCTGGAGCAGATCCGACCCAAACATACTATCCCACACATTAGCCGGCACAACCATGAACCCCTGCCACACCGGCAGCGCCCCGCTCTCATGCACCGCCACCACCAACATCCCCAACGTACCCGTATCCGTCGTATCCAGAGGAACCCCATACCACCCATTCTCATCGTGCGTCGCCCCCGCCGCATTATGAGTCTGCGCAAACGCCCCCCCATTCTTACTCAACCGGATATCCGCCTGCGAAATCGTCAGACCCGTCTCCGCCGTTTTCCCGTCGCCCTCATCCAGAAACGGACCGAGTTTGATCGTCACAGCCGTCGATTGCCTCAACCACTGCATCAGGCCGCCCTCCTCAACCGGTAATGATGCGCCGCCACCGGCGCAACACTGCCCCCGTACGACGCCGGCCCGATCGCCGTGTCGTCATCCCGCAGCACAAACTCGTCCAAATAAATCGTCCCCGACGTCGTCCCCTCCAGCCCCTGCACCGCCCCCATCCGCGCCCGGTCAGGCTTCGACACATCGTATATATCCAGCCCCGTAATCTGTCCCTCTTGCGACCCGTCGATCCAGAGCGTCACCCGCCCGTCACTCGCCACATTAGAGCTGGCATACTCCACCAACACCTCGATATAATGCGGCGCATCCGTGATCGCCTGATTGCCCGTCGTATCCCACCCCCCCACATCGTCCACAACCTGCGCCCGAATGTTGTACGCACTACCCGAGTACTCCACATCCACAAACTGACGGACGCTCCCCCCATCGCAGAAATCCACCAGCCGGAACTCATCCCCGTTCCCCATCGAAACGCCGTTGGGGTCAAAATAAAACCGATACCGGAACGCCGCCGATGCGAGAGAAACATTCACCTGGCCATACAACGCGCTCGTATCATCAACCACCGCCTGCAGGCCATAGCCACTGCCGGCCATCGCCGCCGCCGCGTCCGCCGACAGATCCCCCCCATCCGTCGCCGTCGCATCATACTCGGACAAATTGCCCGCATTGTGGGTCACATTGAAAACCTCACCCACAGCTTACTCCCCCTCATCCTCCGGCCAGACCGCCGGCGCCGACCCCGTAGCGATCACCACCGACCCATCCCTGTTGACGTGGAAATAGAGATCATCCAACGACCCGCCGGCCTGCCGCTCCGCCTCCGCCTTCAACGCCGCCGCCGTGTCGTACGAACTCAGATCGCCGATCGTGATCCGCACCCCATCCACCTCAATAACGATACCGCCGTCCCCCGTGCTGGCCACCCGCCCATAGGTCGCCACCTCACACCTCCACCCACACCGTCACCGTCGCCGAATCCCCACTGTTCACCTGGTCAATCGTCGCCTTCAACCGGCCATGCACCACATACGGCTCGTATACCTCGTTACTTCCATCGAACGTGACATCACTACCGAGATTATCCTGCACCTTACGCCGAGGACAGACCTTGACATCCGTCGCCCCATCCACCAAACTAACAATCTTCTCCCCCGCCGGATCGGCCTCATCCTCCAGCGTTACATCCGTCGTCCCCGCCGGCGGCGATCCCACATACGCCACGTGAACCGCCAACACCCGCCCCGCCACATGCGGACAGCACCCCGTCGACGTCGCCGCCCCCGCGCTCCCCACCGCCGCCCCCGTACTGAATTGAATGCGATCAACTCCCATGACTGCCAATCCTTTCATAGAGCCTGAACCCCAACGCATCCCGCCCCGTCCGATCCAACCCTGCCGCCCGTACCCTCATCTTAGCCAGGTGAAGCGACATCCACGGCCGCCGCGTCGAGGTGTACACCTGCCTGAAAGCCCTACCCAACAAATCTACCCCGTGAACCCCCCTCCGCCTGGCCAAATTCTCCCCCCGCCCGGCTATCACACTTGCCCCCGCATCGAGAAACGCCTCCAGCATCGGACTCTCCGGCGTATAACAACACATTGCAAATACCATCACACCTTTTAGATCCGCCCGGCGTACCTGCTCCGCCCCCATCGCCGTCGTCCAGCCAGTTCCATACCAAAATGGCTGGTCAATTAGACCGTGGAGCTTGAACATCAACAAACCATAGCCTTCCAGGAAGACAGGCTTAAACGTCTCCAGACGGATAGGCGGCGCCAACACCGGCTCCACCCCCGCCACCTTCCGCATCCCCCATCTAAACTCCTGGCAACACATCGCCAACACCTTCACAGCACCCTCCTCCTGGATTTTTACTGAGAAAATTCACCAGCACCCACCAAAGCAAGGCACCAGCTCCCTCAGCCATCGGGCACCCTCGAGAATGAACTAGAAACTCACGAAAAAACTAGATCCAAAGACGCGCAGACGGGTGCTACACGCAGCCTTCCCGCGGTCGAAGGACCCGGCGACACCCATAACAAAGCCCCCTGACTTCAAACACACCCCCGTTGTCCCCGTCGACGCCCAGCGACAAACGCGCCCCCCCTAGCGACCTAGAGACGAGACACAAACTCGTGCACCGCCTTGAGGTTCGCTCCACCACCCCACCGTGACCCTTACCGAGCCGGGGATCCACCCCGCAGGCAACCCCCGGCTCCGGCCATCGCTCCGCCGTAGACGCATCACGCATCACGGATCACTGCAAATTCGCCTCAAACATCAGCGCCCACTTCGTCGTCACGCACATAAAACCCACCAAGTCATACTGGTCAATGGCCACATCATTCCCGTCCGTCGTCAGCAAATTCGCCTTCGCTATGGTAACACCGTTATTGTCGTCACCATAGAAAAACAGCATCTGCCCCAAATTCGAGCAAGCAGTCGGCGTTATAACCGTCGCCCCCGTCGAGTTCACAATGTACAACGTGCTAGTCGGGGTGAGATCGTACGAATTCGTGATCTCAGTGTGACTCATCTCAAACACCCCGCCGGCAACATCCAGCCCACCGGCACTCACCGTCAGCCCCCCGGCCAGCGTCGAGGTATCACTAACCGCCAGCGTCCCACTAACCACCGTGTTCCCCGTCGCATCCGCCACGGTAAAAGCCGATGTGTCCACCGCGATCCCGCCGTCGGCATTAGCCAGGCCGGCCAGCGTCGACGTCCCCGACACCGTCAGCGTCCCACTGACCACCGTGTTCCCCGTCGCATCCGCCACCGTGAAAGCCGATGTGTCGACCGCGATCCCGCCGTCGGCATTGACCGCCCCGGCCAGCGTCGACGTCCCCGACACCGTCAGCGTCCCACTGACCACCGTGTTCCCCGTCGCATCCGCCACGGTAAAAGCCGATGTGTCGACCGCGATCCCACCGTCGGCGTTAGCCAGGCCGGCCAGCGTCGACGTCCCCGACACCGTCAGCGTCCCACTGACCACCGTGTTCCCCGTCGCATCCGCCACGGTAAAAGCCGATGTGTCCACCGCGATCCCACCATCGGCGTTAGCCAGGCCGGCCAGCGTCGACGTCCCCGACACCGCCAGCGTCCCACTGACCACCGTGTTCCCCGTCGCATCCGCCACCGTGAAAGCCGATGTGTCGACCGCGATCCCGCCGTTAGCATTGACCAGACCGGAAAACGTCAGCGCACCAGACCCGGTAAAAGCCCCACCGTCGCCCCACTGCGCCACCGGCGTACCCCCGTCCCGAATCTCGAAACAGTTGCCCACCCCGGCACAGTCCACCATCAGCCCTGGCGTCGCCGTAGCCACATCCGTCGGCACCGAAACGTGTATCCCGCTGAAATGCGACACCCCCAGCGAAACAATCTCATTCCCCTCATCGATGGACGCCTCCCACCGCTGCACACCCCCCACCACCAACACAACAACAACCAAAATCCCAACCAACCCAACGAGAAACCACCCATCACTCCTGCTCAGCCTGAACCTCACCTCCGGCCTCCTTTCCTTTTACCTCAACCTTCTTGCTACCCGTCGACGACCCGGACCGGGACCGCGTGCGCTTCGAAGCCGGCTTCTTCGTGACCGGCTTCCTCGTGGCCCGCTTCTTCGCCGCCGGCTTCTCCGGCCGCCAGACCTTCGCGCCGAACCGAGTCACCACCTCAATGCCACCATCCTCCAACTTCCGCGCGCTATACACTGGCACACCCACCAGCCCCAACTCAGCCAACGCCCGCCCCAACTCTTCCACCGGCACCTGCACCCGCTGAGCCACCGCATACTCCGCCATCCTCGCCGCCCCCTCCGCCATCGAATCCAAAAAACCCATGACAACCTCCTCCACACAGGGGCAGACCTCACGCCTGCCCCCACGAATCACGTCTCACGAATCACGTCTCACGCATCACGCGCTACCCCTCAACAAACGTCAGCACCAGCGTCAAATCATCGCCGGTCCCGGAAACACCTCCATCCGTATCAACCGTAATGACCAACGTATCCCCATCCTGCAGCCGGGGAAACTCCGTGCCGACAAAATCATCCTTGTCAAACTCCACAATTGCATTCGCCCCACTCCCGACCGCCGACGACGTCAAATGAGCATCGGCATCACTCGCATCACCGATCTCCATCTTTGCACTGTCATCCGACGAGGTACAGGCCGAGACATGCAACAGCGTACAATCCGACGGCACCTTCCACCGAACACTCATATCCGTCCCCGTCCCGGGCACGTGTACAGTGTGAACAAACTTCCTCAACATGACACAATCTCCTTATAGTTGAACCTACCCGACCAACCGACTACCCGACTAACTCACATTCCGCTTCCCAATGCCCCGATAGGTGGCCACGCCATAAGCCCAGTAATCCCTGACCTTAATCGGCAGCACATCATTCGTGAACATCAAACCGGCCAGCTTACTGGTGACTACATACAGCTGTGGAGGGGGATGGATCCCCCCGCCCGGATTGTCGGCGTACGCCATTTGAATGATGGGAGCCACCATCGGATCCGCCAGATAGCCCCAATCGTTCGTGTCAGTCCAATCTGGCACACAGAGAGGGACCGGCCGAGGGTCATCCGGGTGATCCATAGCGTACGGATTGACGTGATAGTCACTCGTCCCCGGTTGCCCCTGGGGACCCGCACCATACCCGAAATCGCTCATCGCCCCGTCATACAAATCGATCGGCACCAGACAGTACCGCGGAAACAGACCTTGCCGCTTTGAGCTCCCCAACTCCGTTTGTTTGGCACACTCGATCCTGGCCGCCTTCCACGCCGACCACGAATACGCCGTGGTGGCCAGGTTCCCGTGATCGTTGTGGAAAAGAGCCGTGCTGTCCTGGTCCAACGTCGGTCCAACGCCGGCACTAGCCGTAAAGAGCCCCGCAATCCTACCCGACCGGGTCTGTACCGAAGACAAAACCATCGCCTTGGGAATCGCCTGTATCTCGGCAATGGCACTGTTCCTCAGCATCTTCTCCGTGATCCCCACGTACCCACCTCGCTTGATGAACGAATCGCTTTCCTTGCTATCCGCCACCGTCAGCTCAGTGTATGCTGCCCCGTCTGCTACGATGGGCAGGTCACCAATCCCACCAAACTGCAACCAGGCCATATCATGCAACGTCCCATCCGTCGGCTGCACGACAACAATCTTTTCATACCAACGATACCAGCCCATGCGATCGTAGAGCGGCACAATCACCTTGTTCATGGCATTGACTGCCAACCCCGGCAGTGTCGTCGGATTCGCCGTTGCCAACGCCTCCCTCTCGTTGAACACCCCAGTCCAGTTACCATCACCGCTCAGCAAATAGTAAATCCGATCCGTCCGCCGCAGATCAGGCACCGGCAGCGACGCGCCCGGCACGCCAAAGATCCAGTCGACCGCCGCCTCCATCTGCTCCAGCCCCGTCGGGCCCAGCGAGATCCGGCCACCATCGCCTCGAGGTGCATCGCCCATCCCGGTGACCGTCTGCCCGGCCTCCCGCTCGGCCATCAGCCCGGCGAGCCGCTCCACCGACGCGCTCAGCCCGTCCAGCCGCTCCACGACCAGGTCGCCGGCCGGTGTCGCCGACGCCGCCGGCACAGGCACGGGCTCCGGCTCCGGATCGGCCACAGGCGCAGCCACCGCAGCCGGCCGCGACAACACCTCCACCTGCCCGGCGAGACGCTCCACCGACGCACTCAGCCCCTCCAACCGGTCGATCCGCTCTGCCACCCCGCGGATCGCCTCCAGCGCCGCACCGAGGTCCACTGGCCGCTCTTGCTGGGCCTGGGCCTGCTGCAGCACGGGCGCGACCGCCGGCGACAGCTGCTGAAATCTCTGCGTCGAATGCTCCGCACGCGGCGCTTCCTCCTCCGGAGGCGCACTCCCCTCGCCCCCCGCAGTCCTCACTTCCTCTGACATGGCTTCACTCCTTTGGGGATACGCCCCCAAGCGATAGCGAGACCGAGGCCACTCCCCGGTCTCCATTGCAGCCAACGCCTTGCGGACGTACCCCCGCGCGCCGGCAGCATAGACAAAATCAACCGACTCGATCTTTCGAAAAGCCGTCGTGACCCTCAGACCGGCCTCCTCGTCGAACACCGAGTCGTGATAAAAAACAGCTGACAAGCCAAGCGAAGGAACTTCCAATCCCGTCTCCTTGTCAGCCAGTATCTGATCCACCAGGTGGCCAACGAACGCCCCGGGCGACCCGGGCTCCTTGTCATACAACCGGATACCCCCAACGACCGCTCGATCCTCCTCCGACCACTGGGCATCGAACGTCACCCCGGCCAGGTTGCGCACCTTCGGCTCCCCCCGCGAGCCCCAGAAACCCACCTGATCCGGGTGATCCAGGTAACACGAGACCTCACCAAAGAGCGGCGCCGCCGCCTGGGCCACATCCGCCGGGATCAACCAGGTACTCTCCTCCCCGTTGGCCATCATCACCCGACCCGGCTGCAAAAAGATGCAATCATACTCCCGCCGGCCCGACCGATTGACGCCCCCGCCCACCGGCTCCAGCTGGAGCAACAGCCGGCCCGAGTGCACGCGCGCGAGATCCCCACGCTCCAGATCCGGACCCTCCGCGCCAGCCTCCCCCTCCAACCGCTCAACCTCTTCCACCATAAAAACCTCCCTGAAAAATTGTCATTCTGAGCCAAAGCGTAGCAAAGGCAAAGAATCTCGTTCCACCCTGGAAAATTGTCATTCTGAGCCAAAGCATAGCAAAGGCAAAGAATCTCGTTCCACCCTGGAAAATTGTCATTCTGAGCCAAAACATAGCAAAGGCAAAGAATCTCGTTCCACCCTGGAAAATTGTCATTCTGAGCCAAAGCGTAGCGAAGGCGAAGAATCTCGTTCCACTATTGTTCACCAGAATAAAGAATCCTCTCGATCTCACCCTCGCCCAGCGGCTGGCCGGCAAACTTGAACGCCATCTCCACCGCCGTCGCGTCGTCGATCCATCCCTGCGCCTTCATTTCGGCCAACGCCCCAACGATCGCCGCCGCCGCCTGCGCCAGGCCCACGTTGTCGGCCCGGCTCACTTCACCCACCGACGCGCTCAGCCTCAGGTCGCCCCCCTTTGGCATCCTGGCCAGGCCCATGGCCACCTTCCGGCGGTACGCCTGCCCGACCAGATCAACGAGAAACCCACACAAATCCTCCTGACGCGCGGCGTAAAAAAGCGTCGTGGGCTCGCCCATCTCCTTGGCGGTAGCGTAATTCACACTTTCGCCCTCGCCGAGAAAGTGCAACGCCACGTTGGCCCCCGTTGCCGCCGCCAGCCGGAGGAGACGACCGTCTTGCGTGACATCCCCGGCCCGAATACTCAACTCATGCATCGTGACTTTCTCGCCCGGGCCATGGACATAGATCCCGTGCGCCACCGGATTCGAGGTGGCCAGCTGCCGCCGCTTCGCCTCCACCATGCTATCGTCCGCGATCTCCACATCCAGCAGCCCCTGGCGCGTCCTTTGCCGGTTGAGCCGCACCCGGTCCTTCAACCACTCCGAATACCTCTTCGCCCACGGCAGCACAGGGCCCAGGTCGCCCTCCCCCCGAACCGCCCCGACTACCTGGTTAACCGCAAAATGCAACATCACCGGCGGCAGCTTCCCACCGTCGCCGGCCTGGCCCGCCTCCGGGTGCGCCGGCGAGAGCCACCAGCGAGGCTCCACCCCGCGCCGCTCCCCGTACCGCAGCTCCACCTCATAATCGTCCTCCTCCGTCTCAATCTCCGCAATACTCGAGGCCGGCACAAGACGAAGATAACTCATGCCGTCCACTCGATTCGTGAATAAGATAGAGAACAACTCCCCCGACCGAGTCAACTCATCGCACATCGGCCCGAGCCGCCGATCCATCCGATTTTGCGGATGGTCCCAAAACGCCCGGACGAACCGCTCCACATCCCGGTGGCCCGAACTCACCACGATCCCCCCGCCGGTGACGTACGACCGCGTCAGATTGACAAGCCGCCGGATCAAAAAATTCTTCCGCCAGGCCTCCAACGCGTCGCCCAGGTCCTGCAACCGGTCACCCCACGGCCGATCCGCCGGCCCGAGCCGGCCGTATTCCTCCCACCCGGCCGAGTCATCGACGCGCACGCTCACCGCCGCGCTGACCTCCCGCGCCACCGCCCGGTCGATCACACCACCGAAAAAGAACCTCGCCAACCGCTCCCCAAAGCCGGCCATCTAAACCCCACAATCCTCAACGTCCAGATCCGTCGCCCGCGACGGCGACGGCGACGACGAGGGCAGCGCCGGCCGGTCCGGCACCACCCAGATATGCACCGGCCGCACCTTCAGCCGCCGGATAGCCTCCCGCGCTTCAGCCTCCCCCACCGGCGTAATCGCGTAAATTGCACTCCCCCCGAGAAACTTGGTGCACCCGGGCGACCCGTCCACCGCCGGCACGTCCACCCGCAGCATCCCCGCCCCCGCCACCGTCACCTCCGACACCTCCCCGGCAACCACGTGACGCCCCATCAGCTCCACAATCGCCCAAATCGGCTCATCGAACACCTGCTTCTCCATTGACCCCTCCTCGACCTGATCACCACTCCCCATCGTCGATCTCCTCCAGCACATCCCCTAGCGTCACAACCCCGCTTGGTCCCGTCCCCGGCCACGGCTGCCGATCCAGGACCGCCGTCAGCGCCGCACCGACGAGCAAATCATCGTGCCCGTACGCAATCAAACCATCGTACGCCACCGCCTCCCACACCCCCCATTTCATCCGCTTACCCGGCCCCTCGCCGACTTCATACTCGCACGCCTCCACCTCATGCCAAAACTGCCGCGTCTCCGGCGCGCCATCGTCGACATAATCCCGATAACGCCCCGTCTCCACGATCGCCAAAAAGTCCCACCCGAGCTCGCGCTTGACCTTGGGGGAAAACACCACCGGAATGACCTTCTCCCCCAACGCCTGGGCCAAGAACGAGGACAACCCCGCGCCCACCCCCGTCGCATCGACGACCACCCATACCGCCCCCCAATGCTGCACCAGCGCCAAAATCTGCCCGTACAGCCCCGTGTGCTTTGCACCCAGCCACAACCGCCGGTCGACAGTCCGGTAGACTGGCAACCGTCCATACGCCACGTCCACCTCCACCACCGTCAGCGCCGTCGCATCCCGCCGAGAGTTCTCCAGCAGCATCCGCTCCAGCGCGTCACCCGGCGTCTCATCCTCCCCGGCGACGTCGACCAGCAACGCATACCGCCGCCCCGCCACCGGCGCGTGCCGCCGCTCGTGGCCGCCCCGCATCAACGCCCGCCGCAGCTTGCTGAAAAGCTTCCCCTCCGCGTCCACCTCCTCGAGGAAATACTGCGACTTTATGAGCGGATGGTTTCGCCCCCGCCTCGACACCTTGTCCGCCACGTAAAGCGCATACGCCGGCACCTCCGCGCCCACCGCACTCGCATCGTAGGTGAACACCCGACGCCGACCGTCCTGCGCTTCAAGGCGCTGCAGATGCGCCTTCGTCCGTGCCAACAGCGTGTTTTTCGTCCACGCCGTTCCCCACATCACCGTCGTGACGTTGGCGCTGGCGCCCATCGGCTCGAAATCCTTCTCCCACTTGGCAGACAAAATGTCCTGCGCTTCGTCTGCCTCCAGCAGGAGGTTCGCCGTCGCTCCCACGACCTTGGCCGACGGCTCAGCGCTGAAAAACAGCACCCGCGCCCGGCCCAGTTCCACAATGTACCCCTCCCGCCGTCGCCACCGCCGCCGCAGCCACTGGTTGTCCAGTCGATCCGTCAGCCGGAGGATGCTGTTGATCGTCTGCGGCTTGAACGTGGGCGAGGCCTTCACCACCTGCCCGCCGCGCCGCTGATAGAGACTCAACAGATACGCCTCCAGCTGCGCCGCCAGCTCGTTTTTCCCCGCCTGGCGGCTCATCATCACCACAAACGTCTCACCCCGGCCATGCAACACGCTCTCCAGGATAGCCCGCGCCGGCTCCAACTGATACCGCCGCAGCGGCAGCCCGACCACCACCCGCGAAAAAACCTCCAGATCCGCCAGGCACGCCCCCATCGCCCGCACACGGGGCCCGACCCGGGCCAGCCTCTCTAACCCCCCTCGGCCTCGATTGTCAAAGGACTTTTTTTTCCCGTTAAATCCACGCCCAAGACCTCGCTGGCCACCGCCAGCGCGTCCTCGATTGCCTCCCCCAGCCCCCCCTCACCGCCGCCGAGCTGCACCCGATCGCGCATCAACCGCCCCAACCGGCTCGTTAGCAACCCAAACAAACCCAGCAACCGGATATACTCCTCCGACACCAAATCCTCCCGCCCGTCAATGTACGCCGACAACTCCTCCACACGCCGGTCCAGATCCCGAATCCGCGCATCGAGATCCGCAGGCAGATCGCCCGCGTCGTCGTAAACGCCGTGCTTCCGCGCGTTCTGATTGCCGGCCGGCGCGCCCGCCGACGCCGAGCCGCCGCCATGCGCCCCGCACCTCGGCGGATCGCTCCCCCGCACCGCCCACGCCCGGCACGGCTCCCCATCCTTCCGGAGTGCCGTACATCGCCTCGACCCCATCATCACACCTCACACCTCACACCTCACACTCACACCCCACACCTCACACCTCACACTCACACCCCACACCTCACGCCCCACGCATCACGCCTCACGCCTCACGCCTCACGCCTCACGCCTCACACCCCCCCTCTCCCTCCTCGTCCTCGCACAAGAACCGAACGCTCTTAGCCATCGTCGCCGTGTCCCCCAAGCTGTTTGCCAACTCGTTGATCACCGTCGCCCGCGCCGACAACTGCTCCGACAACGCCTTCATCTGCTCCGCCCCCCGCTTCATCCTGGTCGACTCCACCAGCAGCCGCGACGCCTCCTCCTCCAACCGGGCCCGGATACGACCCATGATCTGCAGCCCCACAGACTGCCCCTCACCCCCGGCCTTACTGCTGTCCTCCATGAGCCTCCTCCCCGGCATCCCGCTCGGCCAGCGCCGCGACCTGCCGCAACGCGATCTCCACCGACTTGACCGCCACGTATTGCTCCCGGACCAGCTTGATCAGCTCCTCATCCCGTGCATCCTGCCGATCCACCATCCGCCGCGCAATGTCGACGAAATCGCGCATTACGTTTACCGCCTCATCGGCCTGGTGGCGCGCCGTCCCCGCCTGCTCCAGCACCAGCGAGTTCACCGCCCGCCGCTCGATCCGCTCCGTCTCCAGGATCTGCAAAAAGAACTGCATCAACTCGTGACTGTAATCCCCGTTGCGCAGAACCTTCTTCCGCGCCTCCTGGTCGAACTCTAGATCCGCCTCATCCCGCTGCGTCGACACCTGCGCCCGGCGCACGAAAATGCCCAACAGGCGATCCCTCTCCTGGTACACGATATACAAAAAGAGAACCACCACCGACCACAGCGACGGATTGCGGACCAACTCCGCAAACTCCACAGACCTACCCCGCCGCCAGCTTGCGCGCGTGCACCGCCGTCCCGGCCCCTGCAGCTGCAAACCCGGCCCATAGCGCATACCA
>Ga0180432_10004525_pt1 | contig 18996 bp, 19 predicted proteins | sample SS_ome_10_FD_132414 | JGI IMG/M metagenome (GOLD analysis project Ga0180432, IMG submission 132414) | Hypersaline lake sediment archaeal communities from the Salton Sea, California, USA - SS_1_MS_2 metaG | ecosystem: Environmental > Aquatic > Non-marine Saline and Alkaline > Hypersaline >...
ATCGCGATCGTCGGGGCTGAGAAAGTTCTTCCCCCCGGACGCAAACGGGTTCGCCGGGGAACGATCACGGTCATTGCCGGCGATCCGATCGATCCGACCACGTATTCCGCGAATCAGCGCCACAAACTCAAGGATCGGGCCCGGGAATGGATCGTGAAGACGAAGACGGAGGCGGAGAACAGGACTGAAGAGTCGGACCGTTCTCAGGATCGGTCGGAGTCTTGTGAAACGGACGGTCCGGACGGGAGTTGAGCTGCACCCGGTTCGCGGGTTTGATCCCAGGCCGAGAGCAGCTCTTCGGGGGTCATCGCCGACAGCTCTTCCCCCCGCGAAGCGATGATCGTCTCGAGTCGCCTGAAACGGTTTTCGAAGCGGTCTGCAGCTTCGCGCACGGCCGCTTCGGGTTCGGTCCCGTGCACGGCGGCGGCGGTAATGAGGGCAAACACCAGATCTCCGAATTCGTGATCGATGTCGGCCCTGTCGCGACTCCGGAGCGCAGCCACGAATTCCTTCTTCTCTTCCTCGATTTTCGCGATCGCACCCTCGTCATCGGGCCAGGCGAATCCGGTCCGTACGGCCCTGGCCAGCAGAGTCGAAGCCCGCAGGAGGGCGGGCAGGGCGGGGGGCAGACCGTCGAGGGAGCTTGTCTTGCCCTCGTCTTTCTTGATCCGCTCCCAGTTCTCCAGCACTTCGGAGGTGTCGGCGACTTCGGTTGAGCCGAACACATGCGGATGCCGCCTGATCAATTTGTCTGTGACGGTCAGGGCGAGGTCATCGAGGCTGAAAGCGCCGCGTTCGTCGGCCAGAGCGGCGTGGAAGACGATCTGCAGGAGCAGATCGCCGAGCTCCTCGGCCAGGCGGTGGTCTTCGATCGGCCCGGGGGCGTCGATAACCTGCAGAACTTCGTAGGTCTCTTCGAGAAGGGTGGTGCGCAGGCTTCGGTGATCCTGTTCTTTATCCCACGGACACCCCTTGGGACCGAGCAGGGTGCGCATGACCGCTTCGAGGCGGCGGAGAGGATCGTCTGGAAGCGTGTCTGGATCGATCGGCATCGCACGAAAGGAGCAGCAGGGTTGACAGACTCTATCAGGTCCAATAAACCCGGTTGCATGACTCGCGTCCAGAGAATGCCCGCCTGTGAGTGATCCGCTCATTACTCTGATGTGCGGGGCCTTCATCGTCCTGCTTGTCGCTGGTGCCGAACTCGGTCGTCGCTGGCTCGAGATACCCGGCCGGCTGACCCGGCTGACCGTACACGTGGGCAGCGGCGCCCTGGTGGCTCTGGCACCGCTCATCTTCTCCGCCCGCTGGTGGCCGGTGGGATTGGCCGCAGCCGCTCTCGTCTGTTTGACCGTGTGCCGGTGGCAGGGATGGCTGCCGGCGATTCATGCCGCCCGCCCCGATTCGTACGGCACCTCATGGTTCGCGCTGGCGACACTCATTCTCTATCTCACCGCCTGGTCGACTCCCTGGCTCGTGACCATTCCTCTTCTGGTCATGGCTTTCGCCGACGCCGCCGGTGTGATCCTGGGCGAGAGGCGGTACGTCCTGCCCCTGCCCGAAGGTTTTTCCGGCAAGAGCTGGGATGGTTCGCTGGCGGTCTTTGCCGTGACCGGCCTGACCGTCACCCTGGGGTGGGAGGCGTTCGGACGGGGAAGCGTCACCGAGGGACTCTTGATCGGTCTGGCCTGCGCCTCGGTCGGAGCCGTGACCGAGGCCCTTTCGCGCCGCGGCACCGACAACCTGACCCTGCCCCTGGCGGTCGCTTTCACACTCCTGCTCATAGACGGCGTACCCGGTCAGCCGGGGCTGATCCTGCTGGTCGAGGGGGCCGCCGTTCTTTTCGCGCTGGCCGCCGTCAAGCTGCGCGCCCTGCGTCACGACGGGGCGGCGGGAGCCTTCCTGATTGCGGTCTGGCTCTTCAGCGGCGGAGGCTGGCCGTGGGTTACACCGCTGCTGACTTTTTTCGTGCTCTCGAGTTTCCTCACGCTGATGACCGAGAGGATCCGCACCGAACGGCCGGCTCTGGAACAGAAGGGGGGTCGGCGCGATCTGGTCCAGGTGGGCGCCAATGGCGGGGTGGCGCTCCTCCTCTTCGTGCTCGACCGTCTCGGCTTGCCGCTCTACCTGAGCTGGCCCGCTTTTCTGGGCGCGGTTGCAACCGCGGCGGCCGACACCTGGGCCACAGAAATCGGTACGACTCTTCGTGCCGAGGCTCGTCTGGTGACAGATTTCAGCCGCGTGCCGGCCGGCACTTCGGGGGGAGTGACGCTGAATGGCACGATCGCCGGCGCTCTCGGCTCGGCCGTGATTGCCGGGGTGGGGGTCGTTCTCTCAACGGCTTCGGACGGGGGAGGACTACAGCTGTTTGCGGCCGCCGCCGTGGGCGGAGTGGTGGGGATGTTCGCCGACAGCCTCATGGGAGCCCTCTGGCAGGGGCGTTGGCGCTGCCGGGTGTGCGGGAAAATAACCGAGCGCCGCGAGCACTGCGGTAAGGCCGTCGGAGAGCGGGTCGCCGGCCTGTCGTGGCTCGATAACGACGGGGTCAATGCCGTCGCCGGGCTCTGCGGAGCCGTCACGGCCGCACTGCTGGCCGCTGCGCTCTGAGTACACCGCTGAGCAATCACACTGGTATTCGAACACCGATGCATTCCGGCCGGCAGAGGCGTGGAAAATCCGTCCCGCCTTGCATATTGACACCGACCATGGCTTCCCGTAGCTTGCGTAGTTCCAACGATTCAGGGGATTTTGGGCGATTAGCTCAGCCTGGTTAGAGCGCCACGTTGACATCGTGGAGGTCACTGGTTCAACTCCAGTATCGCCCACCAGACATGCTGTATGGCTGCGGAGACGCGCGCCCCGTTTCGCTGTTCGCAATCCCGCCGCGGAGCGCTGACACAGACGGAATCCGAGACCCATGAGCGAGCCGAAGCAACATCAGATTTCTCTCTCTCTGCCCGACGGCAGTCAGCGGGAAGTAACTGCCGGCACCACCGCCCGGGAAGTGGCCGAATCGATCGGTGCGGGTCTGGCCCGGGCCGCGGTGGCGGCCGAGCTGGACGGTCGGATGCTCGATCTGGGTGCGCCCCTGGCCGAGAGCGGGCAGTTCCGCATCCATACCTTCGAATCCGAGGCCGGCCGGGATGTCTTCTGGCACTCGGGGGCGCACCTGCTGGCTCACGCGGTCAAGCGCTTGTGGCCCCGGGCTCAGCTGGCCATCGGCCCGGCGGTCGAGGACGGTTTTTATTACGATATCGATTTCGGCGAGACGGTCTCGAGCGACGATTTCGAGCGGATCGAGGCCGAGATGGCCCGGATCGTCTCCGAGAATCTGCCGGTCGAGCGGCTGGTAATGAATATCGACGAGGCCCGGACTCATTTCGCCGATCAGGGCGAGGGGTACAAGGTCCGCATCCTGGAAGATCTCCAGTCCGACGAAGAGGTCGGTCTGGAGGGTGATGATGCCGTCACCCTCTACCGGCAGGGAGATTTCACCGATCTATGTCGGGGACCGCATGTGCCCTCGACCGGGTACCTGAAGGCTGTCAAGATCCTGCGTCTGGCCGGGGCCTACTGGCGGGGCGATCAGGCCAACGAGCAGCTCACCCGCCTCTATGGAATAGCTTTTCCGAAGCAGGCTCAGCTCGACGAGCATCTTTTCCGGATCGAAGAGGCGAAAAAGCGCGATCACCGGCGTATCGGCCGGGAGATGGATCTGTTCAGTTTCCACGAAGAAGCGCCGGGGATGCCCTTCTGGCACCCCCGCGGGATGATCCTTTTCAACGCCGTCACCAGTTACATGCGGCGCAAGCTCGCCGAGCGGGACTATGCCGAGATCTTCACCCCTCTGATTCTCAACGCCGAGTTGTGGCGCCGGAGCGGACACTGGGAGCATTATCGCAAGAACATGTATTTCACCGAAATCGACGAGGCGTCCTTCGCGGTCAAACCGATGAACTGCCCCGGAGCCTGCCTGGTGTATGCCTCCGACCTGCGCAGTTACCGCGATCTGCCGCTGAAAGTGGCCGAGATGGGGATCGTGCACCGCCACGAACTCTCCGGAGTGCTGCACGGCCTGACCCGGGTGCGTTTCTTCACCCAGGATGACGCCCATCTCTACTGTACCCCGGAGCAGCTGCGCGAGCAGGTCATCGACACCGTCTCGATGGTGCGGGAGGTGTACGCCGATTTCGGTTTCAGCGATTACCACATCGAACTCTCGACCCGCCCCGAGAAATTCGTCGGGACAGTCGAAATGTGGGATCGGGCCGAGGCCGACCTGCACGCCGCTTTGAAGCATCTCGAACTCGATTACCTCGTCAACGAAGGGGACGGCGCTTTCTACGGTCCCAAGATCGATTTTCACTTTCACGACAGTCTGGGACGTTCCTGGCAGCTCGGGACGGTGCAGGTCGATTACTCGATGCCGGAACGTTTCGAGCTGGAGTATGTGGGCGCCGACGGTGCCCGCCATCGTCCGGTCATGATCCACCGGGCGATCTTCGGATCGATCGAGCGTTTCATCGCCATTCTGATCGAGCACTACGCCGGCGATTTTCCGCTCTGGCTCGCACCGCGACAGGTGGTTGTCATTCCGGTCTCAGAGTCGTACCGTAGGTACGCCCACGAAGTCTCCGAGCGGCTGGGGGCTGAAGGTCTCAGGTGCGATGTCGACGACCGGGACGAGAAAGTGGGCTACAAGATCCGTGACGGTGAGACCGGCCGGGTACCTCTCATGCTGGTCGTCGGCGAGAAGGAATCCGGAGCCCGAACCGTCAGCGTCCGTCGACGCAAGGAAGGCGATCTGGGACAGATGCCCCTGGATGACTTTCTCACCATCGTCAAGGAGGAGGGATACAACAGCCCGTGAATGGCAAAGACCGAGGACCTCGAGTCAACTATCAGATCCGGATCTCACCGGTCCGGGTCATCGACGAAGACGGGGAGCAGCTGGGCATACTCGAGGTCGAACAAGCGCGGCAGGCGGCGGAAGAACGGGGACTCGATCTGGTCGAGGTGGCACCCAACGCCCGGCCGCCGGTCTGCAAGATCATGGACTACGGTCGCTACAAGTACGAGCAGGCCAAGAAGGAAAAAGAGGCGAAAAAGAAACAGCACCAGGTCACGGTCAAGGAAATGAAGTTCCGACCCAAGATCGATGACCACGATTACGAGTTCAAGGTGGCTCACGTGAGGGAATTCCTCGAAAAGGGGGATAAGGCCAAGCTGACCATCATGTTCCGGGGCCGGGAAATGATGCATCCCGAGTTCGGGGAGGCGATCCTGCTGCGGGTCGTCGAGGACCTGCAAGATGTCGCGGTCGTGGAACAGGAACCGAAGCTGGAAGGCCGCAACATGACCATGGTGATCGCCCCCGGACACGGGGGTTTTCGGAACCGGCCGCCGGTTGCAGAGGAAAGCGACTCCGAAGCCGAAGAGGTGGACGAGACCGAAACCTGATCGCAGAACGCGATCGGGACGTATCGAACCCGGCTCGATCGGGTACAGGGCAGACAGAGGACAGAGCATGCCGAAGATGAAGAGCAATCGCGCCGCCATGAAGCGTTTCCGCAAGACGGGCACGGGTAAGATCCGACGGCGCAAGGCGTACGCCAGTCACATCCTGGGTAAGAAGAGCCCCAAACGGAAGCGACGCTTACGCCAGGGCACACTCGTGGACACCGCCGACCGCAGGAAGATCGACCGGATGCTGAGCCGGTGATCGTGGATCAGAGATAGCGAAGGAAGAAGAACATGCCCCGTGTAACCGGAAGTCCAGCCAGCCGGCAGCGACGGAAGAAATATCTGAAGCAGTCCAAGGGATATGTCGGCGGTCGGCGCCGCCTCTACCGCACCGCTCGCGAAGCAGTCGAGCGCGGGTACCAGTATGCCTACCGCGACCGGCGCCGCCGCAAGCGCGACTTCCGGCGGCTCTGGATCACCCGGATCAATGCCGCCTCACGCCGTCACGGCTTGAGCTACAGCCAGTTCATGCATGCCCTGAACGAATCGGGAGTGGAGCTGAACCGCAAGGTACTGGCCGACCTTGCCGTCAGGGATGATGAAGCTTTCGGGCAGATCGTCGAGACAGTCCAGGGAGAGAAGAAGTAGACTGTCCGTGAAGAGTCACCCTTGTACGCCTGAAGGAAACGGCCGGTACCCGAGGGTGCCGGCCGTTTCTGCTCCAGAAGGAAGAGAGATGTCGTGAGTAGGACCGAATACGAGGCTCTGCTCGACCAGGCCCGTTGGGAGCTGGCATCTGCAGCCGACACCGACGAGCTCGAGGCGGCCCGTATCACCTGGCTCGGCCGGAAGGGGCGTATCCCCGGTTTGATGAGGACGATCCCCGACCTGCCCGAAGCCGAACGTCCGGTCGCAGGACGGATGCTGAATCAGATCAAGAGCGAGCTCGCCGCCCTGCTCGAAGAGCGCCGCCTCGCTCTGGCCGGAACTTCGGGGGATGAAGAACAGGAATTCGATCTGACCCACCCGGGTCGCACACCCTTTGTCGGCCGTATGCACCCGATTACCCGAACCCTGCGCGAAATCGTGGCGGTCTTTCGCGAAATGGGCTTCGATGTCGTCGAAGGCCCAGAGGTCGAGAGCGACTACTACAATTTCGAAGCCCTGAACATGCCGCCTCACCATCCCGCCCGGGGCATGTGGGATACCTTTTACACCAAGGTTCCCCGCGGCATGGTGCTGCGCACGCATACCAGCCCGGTCCAGATCCGGACCATGGAGCAGTGCGATCCGCCGGTGCGGATCATCGTGCCCGGACGCTGCTACCGGACCGACACGCCCGATGCCACCCACAGTCCGGTCTTCTACCAGGTCGAGGGCCTCTATGTGGACCAGGGGGTGAGCCTGGCGATGCTGCGGGGCGTGCTCGACACCTTCGCCCACCGGATCTTCGGGGCCGACGTGCCGACCAGATTCCGGCCCTCCTACTTTCCCTGTACCGAACCGAGCGCGGAACTCGACATCCAATGCGTCGGATGCGGGGGCGGGGGGTGTCGGATGTGCAAGGGAACCGGCTGGCTCGAGATCCTCGGGGCGGGCATGGTCAATCCAGATCTGTACGGTTTCGTCGGTTACGATCCCGAAAATGTCTCCGGTTATGCCTTCGGCATGGGAGTGGAGAGGATCGCGATTTTACGTCAGGGGGTCGAGGACATCCGTCTGTATTACGAGAACAATCTCCGATTCCTGGAGCAGCTGTGAGATGAGATTACCTCTGAGCTGGTTGCGGGAGTACGTCGACTGCGAGGCCGACGCTTCACAACTGGCCGAACGCCTGACCGTAGCCGGCCTCGAGGTCGAGGAGATCCTGCGTCCGGGTGAAGCCTACCAGGGCATCACCATCGGCGAGGTTCTGAGCGTTGAGCCCCATCCCGATGCCGATACCCTCTCGCTCTGTACCGTGACGACCGGAGGAGAACCGACCCGCGTTGTCTGCGGGGCTCCCAATGTTGCTGCGGGGCAGAGGGTTCCCTTTGCCCCGGTGGGGAGTGTTCTGCCCGGAGGAATGAAGCTGAAACGGGTCAAGATCAGGGGTCAGGAATCCCACGGGATGATCTGCTCGGAAGCCGAACTCGAAACGGGTGAGGACGCAGCGGGGATCATGGTCCTGCCGCCCGATGCCCCCCTGGGTGAGCCATTCGCCGCCTGGGCCGGTCTCGAGGATGACATTCTCGACATCGATGTGCCTCCCAATCGCCCCGATGCCCTGTCGATTTACGGCCTGGCCCGCGAAGTCGCCGCCCTTTACTCCCTGCCGCTGGCCGAATGGAACCACGACGTGATCGAGAGCGGTTCGCCGGCGGCCGATGAGATCTCTGTCGAAGTAGCCGATCTCGACGACTGCCCGCGGTATTCAGCCCGGCTGATCAGGGGTGTGACGGTCGGCACGAGTCCGGCCTGGCTGGCTGGCCGGCTGCGCAGTGTCGGCCTGCGTCCCATCAACAGCATTGTCGACATCACCAACCTGATCATGATCGAGTTCGGGCAGCCCCAGCACGTTTTCGACCTGGCCCGGGTGGGGGGAGGAAGGATCGTGGTGCGTCGGGCCGGGGCCGGGGAGCATCTGATGACCCTCGACGAACAGACGCGGAAACTCGATCCCGAGATCCTGCTGATCACCGACGGCGATGGGGCGCTGGCAGTGGCCGGTATCATGGGGGGACGGGAATCCCAGGTCGATGACGGGACGACCGATATCCTGCTTGAGAGCGCTCATTTCGACCCGGTCCGGATCCGCATCGGCGGCAGCCGGCTCGGTCTTCTCTCCGACAGCCGCACCCGCTTTGAACGGGGCACAGATCCGACCCTGACGGCTCGCACCGCCGATCGTGCGGCGGCTCTGATGGCCGAACTGGCGGGCGGAACCGTCGCGCCCGGAGTGGTGGAAGCGGTCTCACCCGGACTCGACCAGCGGCGAGTCATGGTCATGCGCACCGAGTGGATCGACGCCCTGCTCGGCGTGCGGATCGAGCCTGAAGACATGACCTCGATCCTGACCGGGCTCGGGTTTGGAATCCAAACAGAAGATCAGAACGACCGGTGGCAGGTCACCGTACCGCCCTGGCGGCCCGATATCGAGGGCGAGGCTCACCTGGGCGAGGAAATCGCCCGGGTGATCGGATACGACCAGGTGGGGAGCGATGATCGCATCAGCGGCGGTGCCCCGTCCGGTCCGACCCGGCTTCAGCGCCTGCGCGAACATGTGCGCGACACCCTGGTCGGTCTCGGGCTGTGGGAAATCGTTACCGACTCCCGGCTCGAGAAGGGGGCCCCGGCACCGTTGCGGCCGGAAACCGAACCGGTTGTGCTCCTGAATCCTCTGGGCGAGGATTCGTCTGAACTCCGTCGCGATCTGGCACCCGGCGTGCTGCGCACCGTGGGATACAATCAGCGCCGGCAGGCCGAAGACGTCCGCCTGTTCGAGATCGGCATGGTGCACAATGTGGCCGGGGGGCAACCGCTCGAAGAGGAATGGGTCATGGCGGCCTTGACCGGTTTCCGTCTGGCCGAACGCTGGCCCGATCCGGAAGCCAGGTTCGATTTCGCCGATCTGAGCGGTCTGCTGACGGCTCTCTGGCGGGCTCTCGACATTACGAACCCCGAACTCGTTCCCGCGACCGTACCCGGATGTGCACCGGGCACCGGGGTCGGGTTGCGATGGGAGAAACCCGAGGTCTCGGGTACCGATGAAGACGGGGAACAACCCCGCCGGTTCGAGGCCGGTATGGCTGGTCGACTGGCCCGTGAATGGAACCAGGCCTTCGATCTGGAGGGCGAGGTCTGGTTCTTTGCCTTCCCTCTGGCACGGCTCGAGTCTCTGTACGGGACCGTTCGACGGTACCAGGGTCTGACGCGCCACCCGGCCAGCGATCGCGATCTGTCGCTGATCGTACCGGCCGGAGTCGGCATCGGTACCCTGCTGGCTCGTCTGGAATCCATACCGCGGGTGGAGAGTGCCCGTTTGTTCGACGAGTACGCCGGGGAGCAGATCCCGGAAGGGATGACCGGAGTGTTGATCAATATGCGTTATCGGGACAAGGAGAATACACTGTCTGATAAGGAGATAGATACATTACACAAGAAAGTGGTTAAAGCATGTGAAGCGGATTTCGGCGCCCGGCTCAGAACCTGAGCCGGGATTCGGGAGTCACCCCCACCAGAGGTTGAGACGTGGCAAAACCGAAGATCACGGTTCTGGAGACGCTGGAGAAACAGGTCGACGCCCTGCTCGAGCAGCTCGACCAGCTGCGTCATGAACGGAGCGATCTGAGCGGACAGATCGATGAGCTCGAGGCGGCCCTCGAGGAGCAAACGACTGCCATCGACCGCATGCAGGCGAAGATCGACACCTCGGCCAAGGACCTGGACATCCGCTACCGCCGGAAAAGGGAAGAGATCCAGAGTCGGCTCAATCACGTTCTGGCCAGGCTGGAGACACTCTGATGAGCGTAAAGGTGAACATCTACGGTACCGAGTACCCGGTCAAGGGTGAGGCCGAGGCCGGGTATATCGAGGAAGTCGCCCGGTACGTGGACGGAAAAATGAAGGAGGTCGCCGACAGCCTCTCGGTCAAGTCCACCACCAAGGTGGCTATCCTGGCGGCTTTGAACATAACCGACGAGCTCTTCACCCTTCGTTCGGAGCAGGGTGACCTGAGCGGAGAGCTCGACCGGCGGCTCGGGAGGCTGAGCGATCGGCTCGCTGAAGGGCTGGTGGAGAAATGACGGCGACGGTATGACCCGCATACTCTTCATTGGCGACATCATCGGGCGGACCGGGCGCCGGGCGGCCGCCAGCTGGCTGGAAAAGCACGGCGGTGCGGAAACCTTCGACCTGGTGGTGGCCAATGGAGAGAACTCCGCCGGGGGTTTCGGTTTGACCGAGAAGATCGCCGGCCAGCTTTTCGACCTGGGCATAGGAGTCCTGACCGGCGGCAACCATACCTTCGATCGCAAAGAGAGCCTGCCCTGGCTCAACAGCGAAACCCGGGCTCTGCGTCCGGCCAATTATCCCCCGGGAGTTCCCGGGAACGGATTTTGGCGCGGTAAAGCGCGCAACGGAGCCCGCGTATCGATCATCAACCTGCAGGGGCGGGTTTTCATGGGCGGGCTCGACGATCCCTTCCGGACTGCCGATGCAATCATCGAAGACGTCAGAGATCAGAGCGATGCTGTGATCGTCGATTTCCATGCCGAGGCGACCAGTGAGAAGGTCGCCTTCGGCTGGTACGTCGATGGACGGGTGGCGGCCGTGGTTGGAACGCACACGCATGTCCAGACTGCCGATGCCAGAATCCTGCCGGGAGGGACGGCCTACATTACCGATACCGGCATGACGGGGGCCTGGGATTCGGTAATCGGCGTCAGGGTTGAGGATGCTCTGGCCCGGTTCACCCTCGGCATCCCGCACCGTTTTCAGACCGCCAGGAAAAATCCGGTTTTCTGTGCCGTGACACTCGAAATCGACGAGTCCACCGGCCTGGCGACCGGGATCATCAGGCACTTTGAACGCACAGCTTTTTCCGACAACGAAGCGGAAGGGGTGGATGAATGAGCGCCACGATCATCGATGGCAAGCAGATCGCCGCTGACATCAGGCAGGAAGTCGCCAGGGAGGCCGAAGCCCTCACCGAACGGGGAATCACACCGGGTCTGGCGACGGTTCTGGTCGGAGCCGATCCGGCGAGCCATACCTACGTGGGGATGAAAAAGAAAGCCTGCGCCGAACTGGGAATGAACTCGATCGCCCTCGAGTACGACGAGGACATGCCCGAGGCAGAACTGCTGGCGACGATCGAAAAACTCAACGCCGACCCCGACGTGCACGGCATTCTGGTGCAGCTGCCTCTGCCCGATCACATCGATTCGCAGAAAGTTCTCCTGCTGATCGATCCCGCCAAGGATGTAGACGGCTTTCATCCCTTCAACGTGGGCTCGATGATGGTCGGACAGACCCGCTTCGCTCCCTGCACTCCGGCCGGTATCGTCGAATTGCTGCACCGGAGCCAAAACCCGCCCGCCGGCAAGCACGTGGTGATCGTGGGCCGGAGCAACATCGTCGGCAAGCCGGTGGCCAATCTGCTGGTGCAGAAAAACGATCGAGCCAATGCCACCGTCACGGTCTGCCACAGCCGCACCCGTGATCTGCCCGAGATCGTGCGACAGGGAGAAATCGTCATCGCCGCCATCGGCAGCCCCGAGTTCATCAAGGCCGACTGGCTGTCTCCCGGTGCGGTCGTCATCGATGTGGGAACCAACCGGGTCGACGATGACAGCCGCGAGCGGGGTTGGCGTCTGGTCGGAGATGTGGAATTCGAAGCGGCCAGGGAGATCGTCTCGGCCATCACTCCGGTCCCCGGAGGAGTCGGGCCGATGACCATTACCATGCTGATGGTCAACACCCTCGAAGCAGCCAAGCAACAAAGCGGATCTGCCTGAGCGATGCCCGGACCGGAGCAGAACTCACTCTTCGATTTCTCAGACGATCGGAGAGTCGCTGAGGACCGCTCCGGGCCCGATTCAGAGACCGGACCGGAGGTCCTGAGCGTCGGTGAACTCAACCGGCGGGTCAACGGCCTGCTGCAGGACACCGTCGGTACCGTCTGGGTCGAAGGCGAACTGAGCGGGACACGGTATTACCGTTCGGGCGGCTGGCGCAGGGTTTACGGTACGTTGAAGGACGCCGAGGCCGAAGTCGGCATCGTCATCTGGCCCGAAACCCTTGACACCATCCGCTTCGATCTCGAAGACGGAATGAAAGTCCTCGTCGAGGCGGAAGCGACGCTGTATACCCGTCGGGGTGCTTTCCAGCTCGTGATCCGCAGCCTCAAACCGGCCGGAGTCGGCGACCTGGAGCTGGCTTTTCAGCAGCTCAAACAGCGTCTCGGCGCCGAGGGTCTGTTCGATGAAGACGCCAAGCAGCCGGTACCCCTCTGGCCTTTCCGGGTCGGGGTCGTCACCAGCCTGCAGGCGGCGGCCCTGCGCGATTTCCTGCAGATTACCGCCCGGCGCAATCCGGCCGTGACAATCCTCATCGCTCCGGCAGCAGTGCAGGGGGCCGAAGCTGCCGCCCAGATCGTCTCGGCCCTCGCCTCTCTCGCCCGCGTGCCCGATCTGGACTGCGTCGTCCTCACCCGGGGAGGCGGGAGCATCGAGGACCTCTGGCCCTTCAATGAAGAGAGTGTGGCCCGGGCCATTCATGCCTGCCCCCTGCCTGTGATATCGGCCGTGGGACACGAGATCGACTGGACGATCAGCGATCTGGTGGCCGATCTGCGTCTGCCCACTCCGAGTGCTGCAGCCGAACACGTGGCCTGGCCGGCGGCTGAAACGCAGGCCCGCATACGCGAGCTCAACGACCGGATGGCGGCCGCTGTGAGCCGGCGGGTGGGCGAACTGGCCCAGCGGGTACGCTGGTTCGGTCGGGCGCACGGTTTTCAGCAGATGAGTCTGTTCATCCGCGAGCAGATCCAGCGGCTCGATGATTCTCTGCGACGCCTGCCGGTAGGCCTGCGACATCGGCTCGAGGTGGCCCGTGAAAGACTGGCCGATGCTCGCTCGCGGCTCCTTCTGCTGCCCCGCACCAGGCTGGACCAGGCTGCCGCCCGGTTGACCGAACTGCGCCGCACGGCCGACGCGCTCGGTCCGGTCGGTACTCTGGCCCGGGGATATGCCATTATCCGGCGACCCGTCGACGGCACGATCGTTCGTGCGGCCGACGAGGCGGGGAAGGGGGAACACCTCGAGATCCTGGTGCACCGCGGCAGTCTGGCCGTTACGGTCGAGGGCCGGGGTCCCGGTCTCGATCATCAACGACTCGACGAGACAGTCAACGGAAACGACAGAGCGACCGGGAAGGAGGCGGACACATGAGCGGCAATCAGAGCCGGAAAGAGGAGCCGGCCAGTTTCGAAGAGCGGATCGCCAGACTCGAAGAGATCGTGGAAAGTCTCGAACGGGGCGAGGCGCCGCTCGAAGAATCGCTGAAGCTGTTCGAAGAGGGGATCGAGCTGGCTCGATCGTGTCAGGGGCAGTTGGAAGAAGCCCGTGAGCGGGTCGAGGTGTTGCTCAAGGCGGCCGAGGACGGACAGGTCCGGACCGAGCCGTTCGACGAGAAAGAGGAGTCGTGAGGTGAACGAGACTCTCGATCTGACAGCTTTCCTGACCGAAGTCAAAGAGATCTGTAACGAGCGTCTCGAAATCCTGCTCCGCCCGCCTGAAGAACGTGCCGATTACATCCATGAGGCCATGAACTATAGTGTCTTTGCCGGCGGCAAGCGGTTCCGTCCCGCTCTGGTGATTGCCGCCGGCCGGATGTTCAACGCCCCCCCCGTTGCGCTGCTCGACCTGGCCTGCGGAATCGAGATGATCCATACCTATTCGTTGATTCACGACGATCTGCCCTGTATGGACGATGACGATCTGCGCCGGGGCAAACCGACTCTGCACAGAGCCTTCGACGAAGGCATCGCGGTTCTGGCCGGTGACGCCCTCTACGCCCTGGCTTTCGAAGTTATCGCGCATGCGGCTCCGGCTCATATCGTGGCCTCGATCGCCCGGGCTACGGGAACGCCGGGTATGATCGGCGGGCAGGTTGCCGACATCCGGCTCGAGGGGCAGGACATAACACACGAAGATCTGACGTATATCCACACCCGCAAAACCGGCGCTCTCATCACCGTCAGTCTGAAAGCGGGGGCCGCTCTGGGGGACGTCCGGCCCGAGGAACTCGACCGTGTCCAGGCCTTCGGGGAGAAGGTCGGTCTGGCTTTCCAGATCGTGGACGATGTGCTGGATGAAACCGGTGACACCAGGGTGCTGGGGAAAACCGCCGGGGCCGATCGCGAACGAGAAAAAAACACCTGGCCGCGCGTTCATGGGCTCGACGAGGCACGCAAAACGGCTCTGGGACTCATCGAAGAGGCGAAAAACGGATTGGTGCTCCCCGAACGCGAGGCTATCATTTTTACTCTGCTCGCGGATTTTGTCGTTCAGCGCGTTATGTAGTGATCGGTTGGAAACGCCGACCGGGCACGAACGCATTTTTCGAAGCAGAAACGGTCACCTCGCCCCGGAGGGTTGGGTGGTAAGTGGACGGGATTTCCCCGAGGAGGTGTTCGCAGCGCCATGTCACTCCTGAACAGCATCGACTCCCCGGCCGATCTGAAGAAGCTCTCGGCCGAGGAGCGCAACACCCTGGCAGAAGAGATCAGGGAGCGACTGGTCGAAGTTCTCTGCACGACCGGCGGCCACCTGGCCCCCAACCTGGGTATCGTCGAACTGACGATCGCTCTGCATGTCGTTTTCGATTCCCCGAGAGATCAAATCGTCTGGGACGTCAGCCACCAGAGCTACGTGCACAAACTGCTGACCGGGAGGCGGGACAGGTTTCCTTCGATCCGCCAGTACGGGGGTCTTTCGGGGTACACCAACCGGCAGGAGAGCGAGTACGATCCCTTCGGCGCCGGCCATGCCTCGACCGCCATCTCGGCCGCTTTGGGATTGGCCCGGGCCCGCGATCACCGGGGCGAGGAGAACGCCGTGATCGCCGTCATCGGCGACGGCGCCATGACGGGCGGTCTCGCTTTCGAAGGGCTCAACAACGTCGGGACCTCGGGTTCGGATCTGCTGATCGTCCTGAACGACAACGACATGTCGATCGCGCCCAATGTCGGAGCGATCCACGAGTACTTCACCACCGCCATCTCGAACCCGCTTTACAACAAAGCCAAGAATCTGATCTGGGAAACCACCGGCAAGCTCCCGCTGGGCAAGACGGTCCGTACGACGGTGCACAAACTGGATGAAAGTATCAAGAACCTGCTCACTCCCGGACTGATTTTCGAACGCCTCGGCCTGCGGTACTTCGGTCCGGTGGACGGTCACGACATCGACAACCTGATCCGCCACCTGCAGGATATCCGCAAGATCAACGGTCCCAAGCTGCTGCATATCAAGACCGTAAAAGGGCGGGGCTATCAGCCGGCCGAAGATGATGCCTGCGGCTTCCACGGCACCGGCGCCTTCGACAAGATCACCGGTGAGGGAAAAAAGAAGAACGGGCCGCCCGCCTATCACAAGGTTTTCGGTCAGGGGCTGGTTGAGGAGTGCCGGCGGGACGAGCGCATCGTCGGCATCACCGGGGCCATGCCGAACGGGACCGGACTCGATTACCTGGCCGAGGAGATGCCCGAGCGGTTCTACGATGTCGGTATCGCTGAAGGCCACGCCGTCTGTTTTTCGGCAGGTCTGGCAGCCGGCGGCATGAAGCCTGTCTGTGTCATCTATTCGACCTTCCTGCAGCGCGGTTTCGACCAGATAATTCACGATGTCGCCCTGCAGAATCTGAATGTGTTTTTCTGTCTCGACCGGGGCGGTCTGGTCGGTGACGACGGCCCCACCCATCACGGCACCTTCGATCTCTCGTATATGCGGGTCGTGCCGAACCTGGTGGTGATGGCCGCCGCCGACGAAAACGAACTGCGTCGCATGATCCGTACCGGAGTGTTGTATGAGGATGGTCCGATTGCTTTGCGCTACCCACGCGGAGCCGGAGAAGGGGTCACAATCGATCCCGAACCCCGCCCCCTGCCGATCGGTCAGGGGGTGATCCTGCGCGAAGGGAGTGATATCGCCCTGCTGGCCGTCGGCCGCATGGTGGGACGGGCTCTGGAGGCGGCCGACCTGCTTGCGACCGAGGGGATTGAAGCCACCGTCGCCAACGCCCGGTTCGTGAAACCTCTCGACACCGCTCTCATCGATCGCCTGGCCGGCGAGATCGGGACAATCGTCACCCTGGAGGAAAACAGCATCCGGGGCGGTTTCGGGGCCGGTGTTCTCGAATACCTGAGCGAGTCGGGGCAGTCCTCTGTCCGTACCCTTCTGCTCGGTCTACCCGACGCTTTCATCACCCACGGCACGATTGATATCCTGTTCAGCGAAGTCGGTCTCGATCCGGAGAGTATTGCCCGCCGGACGCGGGAGTTCTCGAACAGCATGAAGAAAAAGCGCCTGGGGAAGGGACGCGAAAAACGATGATTTTCGGCCTCATTCCGAACCTGCACAAACCCGAACTGGCCGAGTGCCTGCGCGATGTTGTCGCCTGGGCCGGAGCCAACGACGCACGCCTTCTCCTGCCCCCCGCCGCCGTCGAGCGGTTCCCGGAACTGTCCGATGAGCCGGTACTCGACATCCGCCCCGAGGACGAGATCGGCACCCTGGCCGAGTTGCTGGTGGCGATGGGTGGCGACGGTACCATTCTGGCCGCTTTGCGTCATGCCGGTAGCCGGGGTCTGCCCGTACTGGGTATCAACCTCGGCAGCCTCGGATTTCTGGCCGACACGTCCCCCTCCCATGTCACGGAAGCTCTCGACCGGGTCCGTGACGGCGAGTACAGGGTTGAGGAGCGTATGACGATAGAGGCCCACATCAGGGTCAAGGGCGAGACGAAACGGATGCTGGCCGCGAACGATATCGTCGTCGACAAGGGCGAGTACTCCCGGGTGATCGATATCGACGCCGAAGTAGACGGAGAATTTCTCAAGCGTTTCACCGGCGACGGCCTCATCGTCGCCACCCCGACCGGATCGACCGCCTATGCTCTGGCCGCCGGCGGACCGATCGTCGAACCGGGCATGCAGGCCCTGGTCGTGGCCCCCATATGCCCGCACATGCTGGCCTCCCGTCCGGCGGTCATTCCGGGCCACAGTGAGGTCTCGCTGCAGGTTCGGAGCAAGCATGGAACGGCCCAGATAACAGGCGACGGACAGGAACGAATTGTGATCGCCAGCGGCGACACTCTCGTGATCCGTCGCGGCGAGCACGTCAATAAACTGGTACGGACGGGACTCGGATTGCCTTTCTACGAGGTGCTGCGGACCAAACTGAAGTGGGGCTTCCGTGAACCGTCGGAGCGGAGCTGAATGAACGGCAACCAACCCACCGATCCCGCCCGCGAGCAGCGGCCGCCGTTCTCTTTCGAGGAGGATGCGGCCCCGATCTCCGATTCCGACCGGGCGATCGATGACGCCGGACCAGCCGAGACAGATCCGGAAGAAGAGGGCGGGGAAGAGGACATCACACTCGAGCTCAAGGGATCGAGCCGGCCCGCGCTGACTGCCCCCGAACCAGATCCGTCAGACGAGAACGGAACGCCTGAGGAATCCAGGGCAATCCCCGAGCCGCCCACCGCGGAGGACCATTACCGGCTCGGACGCCGGATGAGCGGCGAAAAACGACCGCACGAGGCGGTCGAAGCCTATCGCCTGGCCCTCGGGATCGACCCGATGCATGTCAAGGCCCGCAACAACCTGGCCCTGGTCTACGACAGCCTCGGCCTGTTCGAGAAAGCCCTCGAAGAACTGCGCACAGCGGTCGACATCGATCCCCGCAATGTGGAACTGCGGGCCAACCTGGGCGCTCTGCTGGGCGAACACGGCTGTTTCGACGAAGCGGAACGGGAATTCCGGAGAGCCCTCGAAGCCGCTCCCGCCGATGCCCGGATTCATTTCAACCTCGGCCTGGTGTATTTCCGTAAAGGGCTCTACCTGAAAGCGATTCCCGAGTTCGAGCGGACTCTGTCCCTGGATGAGAATCATCGCGAGGGCCTCTTTTATCTGGCGCAGAGCTACAATCTCACCGGCCGTTACCCCCAGGCAGTTGCCATGTTCGAACGGCTGATCGTTCTGGAACCGGACAACCACCGGGCCTTCTGGTACCTCGGCATTCTCTACGATCGTCAGAAAGACCACGAAAAGGCGCGGGAGTACTATCAAATCTCCTACCGACTGCGGGATGAAGCCGGCGAGGAGAGTGATCCCGCCTCATGAAGTATCTCCTCATCTTCCTGCTTGCTCTGGCTCTGGTCCGTTTCCTGAATGCCCTGGTACATCTGGGGCGCACCGGAGGTCGTGACCCGGCCGGTCGGGCCCGACCGCGAACCGGACCGAAACGTTCCCGGCGACGAATACGCGATATCGAGGACGCCGAATTCGAGATCGTCCCCCCCGCCGACGAAGAGGATGCCTCGACCGACAGTTGACGCCGGCTCCCGCCTGTGATAGAAGGGAACACCGTCCTTCATCACTCCCTGTTCGACTTCTGCACGGAGGGAATCATGGAGCCTCGCTGGCTGGAACACTACGAGCCCGACGTCCCCCGGGAATTCACGCCCCCGACCGACAGCCTCTACGACATGTTCGCATCCGCCGTGGCCGACTTTCCCGACGGGGTGGCGGCCTATTTTTTCGGGCGTCCCTTCACCTATGCCGAGATGGACGACATGACCGCCCGGGTTGCGGCCATGCTGCGTTCATTGGGGGTGGAGAAGGGCGATCGGGTCGGACTCGTTCTGCCGAACATCCCCCAGTACCTGCCCGCGCACTTCGGGGTGTTGCGGATCGGAGCCGTGGTGGTACCGAACAATCCGCTCTATACCGACAAGGAGCTGGCTTTTCAGCTGAAGAATTCGGGAGCG
>Ga0180432_10004526_pt1 | contig 18994 bp, 16 predicted proteins | sample SS_ome_10_FD_132414 | JGI IMG/M metagenome (GOLD analysis project Ga0180432, IMG submission 132414) | Hypersaline lake sediment archaeal communities from the Salton Sea, California, USA - SS_1_MS_2 metaG | ecosystem: Environmental > Aquatic > Non-marine Saline and Alkaline > Hypersaline >...
GGCCGATTCCGATGAGGAGGTTGCCGTTCTTGGAGACGATGTCGGCGAAAGAACGAACGAGTTCGGCCGAGGTGACGAAATCCTCCGGCCTTTCGTTGCGGTTGGCCCCGAATGAGTGCCCCACACCGCGGGTCGACTCCCATTTCTTCTGCTGGATTTCGGTGAATCGCGTGTATTCAGGAGTGCGGATGTCGTAGTGCTGATCGGCGGGAAACGTCAGCGTCTTGTACCGATCCGGCAGGTAGGACCAGAACCGTTGCACCAGATGCCCTCCCATCCGCGCGAGGGAGTCGGTGATGATCCCGCGTCGTTGCGGCGGCTCGATCCACCTGTCGTTGACGATGCCGTCCGGCACCGCGTTGTAGTAATCGGCGAACAGCGCAGGCAGCTGGGCGGCCGACGGCCAGCAGATGTCGTTCCACAGAACCGACGGCCGGTAGCGGCTGATCAACTCGCGAACATGAGATGCGGCGTACCTGGCGTAGTCCGGGGTGTGCGGCACCGCGAGGAAGGCGTCGGCGGGGTTCTGCAGCAGCGCGGAGTTGTAGGGCCAGTCATAGCCACCGGAGTAGTACAGACCCATGCGCAGGCCGGCGTTGAGGACGGCGTGGCGCAGGTCGCAGACGATATCGCGGCGAGCGTGGTAGCGGCCCTTACGTGGATGCCGGATGGTGCTGGGCCATAGGCAGAAGCCATCGTGATGTTTGGCGGTCAGCACCACATAACCCGCACCCGCCTGCCGGCAGACCGCGGCGATGGCGTCCATATCGGCCTCGGCGGCGCCCTCGTCGAAGGGCGTGATGAAGTCATCGTATGTGGCAGACGCGCCGTAGACATCCCGCTGGTGAAGCCATGTCGGACTGCCCTTGAGCCGGCTGCTGTTGAGGTACCACTCTGCATAGGGGTTGTACCGCAACATCTCCGCCGGGCCCTTGGCCCTCAACAATTGCTGAATATCAGGTACCTGCGGCCCCCAGCCGGGCACGGAATAAAGGCCCCAATGCAGGAAGATCCCGAGCTTGGCATCGTCGTACCAGTCCGGCAGCGGATGAGCGGCGACGGATTCCCAGGAGGGCTCGAACATCATCCCGGCATCGTCGAGCCGATGGTCGAAGCTCCGACGCCGCTCAGTGGGATGCGCCGGTCAGCCTCAATTCCTCGAAGCCTGTGTGGACGAGGTTTCCGGAGCGTTGTGGTGTGGCGAGCGCCGCGATCAGACCCCACTGGATGAGACCGACGACGACGGCGGGCCAAAGCAATCCGGCGAGAGCGGCGAGCGCACCGGGGTGCTGCGGAGCGGGGGCGCCGGGCGACCGGGACCACTCGGCGAGCAGGAGAGCAAGGATCGCTATCGCTGTCGCGACGACGAGGTAGGACGCGATCCATAACATGGTCGTTGCTCCATCTCTTTGGCCGACCGAGGCCTCCGATTTTACGCCCGGCCCGCTCGTACATCCGGAACGTAATGTCACGAAACAGTCATGGTTAGGCAACTTTTCCGACAGGTAGACGGATCCGTATCCGGATCCGGATCCCCTTCACCTGTTGGTGTCGAGCTGGGTCACGCCGAGCCCTCAGGCCGCTATCAGAGGCTGCTGCCACACCTCGGACTCCGCGGTCACCGAGCTCGAATTGCTCAGTCGGCGTTGGACTGCCGCGATCAGGAAGCACTGTGCAACGCCGATGATGAGCACCGGCCACAACAAACCGGCGGCGACCGCAACCCCGCTGCACCGTCCAGGCGCGTTCATTCCCGGCTCGCGGGCCAAAGCCGCGAACAGCACGGCTACCAGCGCGACCGCTATGGCCCCGATTGCGTAGATGATGGTCAGCACGCCGTCCCCTTCCGACTCTCCTCTCCTTCACGATACCGATAACAAGTTGCCAAAATGCCGAATGAGGACTCACGAAGCCTTATTCATAGAAAATGCATACGGTCCGGCCGGTGGGATTACTCGCACTCCGGGTCGTACCCGGACAGTGCCATTGCCGTGCGCAACGTCAAGGACGAATTTCGCGTTCCGAGTCAGGGGCATCCGGCGATCTCCCGAACCACACGTGGGGCGTCCAGCAAACCCGGTAGAGTCGACATCCGGATCGCCCTCACCAATGTCCAGAACCACCTGGCGCACGCAACGTAATTTGACGATAGATACGAGGAGTCACTCGTGACCACGCTCAAGCGTGAACACGCCGCCGGATCACAGCCCGGCCCGCGCAAGCGCGACCTGCACAACATCCACAAACCAGTTTTCATTCCGGCATCGGTGTTGATCATCGGACTGATCGCCTTCGCGGTGATCTACTCGACAACAGCGCAGAACGCATTCGTCGAGCTGAACAGGACCATCACCAGCACCGTCGGGTGGTGGTACATCCTCGCCACCACGATGTTCGTGGTATTCGCGCTGTTCTGCGGGTTGTCACGGATCGGCACCATCCGACTCGGACGCGATATCGAACGCCCGGAGTTCGGCTTCTTGCCCTGGATGGCCATGCTGTTCAGCGCGGGCATGGGCATCGGGCTGGTGTTCTATGGGGTGGCTGAACCGTTGAGCCACTACGTCAGTTCCCCCCAAGCGCTCGGAGTCAAAGCGGAAACCGTGGCGGCCGCCAACCAGGCGATGGCCATCACCATCTTCCACTGGGGCCTGCACGCCTGGGCCATCTACGCCGTTGTCGGCCTCGGCATGGCGTATATGACCTATCGACGCGGGCGGCCACTGTCGGTGCGCTGGCTCCTGGAGCCACTCATCGGCCGCAAACGTGTCGAAGGACCCATCGGCCATGCCGTGGACGTCGTTGCGGTGGTCGGGACCCTGTTCGGCGTCGCGACCTCGCTGGGGTTCGGCATCACCCAGATCGCCGCCGGTTTGCAATATCTGGGCTGGATCCGGGTGACCAACTGGTGGACCGTCCTGATGATCGCCGTGATCACCGGGATCGCGGTGTTCTCGGTGGTCAGCGGTGTCGGCAAAGGTCTGAAGTGGCTGTCCAACATCAACATGGTGCTGGCGGCAACGCTGGCCGGATTCGTGCTGCTACTCGGACCAACGCTGCTCCTCCTACAGGCTTGGGTCCAGAACCTGGGCGACTATATCGGCAAACTGCCGGACCTCGCGCTGCGCACCGGGCCCTTCACCACTGGCGAGTGGCTGGGCGACTGGACCGTCTTCTACTGGGGCTGGTGGATCAGCTGGGCGCCCTTCGTCGGCCTGTTCATCGCCCGGATCTCCCGGGGCCGAACCATCCGCGAGTTCGTGGTGGCCGTCCTGCTGGTGCCCACCGTCATCGGTTCACTGTGGTTCACCATCTTCGGCGAGTCGGCGATCGCACGTCAGCGAGATGAAGGCAACATGCTCGTCGACGGAGCGGTCGACACAAACACCTCGCTCTTCCGGCTCCTCGATGAACTGCCGCTCGGCCTCATCACCAGCCTCGTCGCGGTGCTCGTGATCGTCTTCTTCTTCGTCACCTCCTCCGATTCGGGATCGCTGGTGATCGACATCCTGGCCTCCGGCGGCGACCTGGATCCCCCGAAGCCGACCCGGGTCTACTGGGCCGTACTGGAGGGGGTGGCCGCGGCGGTACTGCTGTTGGCCGGCGGTGCCGGGTCACTGACCGCGCTGCAGACCGCGTCAATCGCCACGGCCTTGCCGTTCTCGCTGGTTATCGTGGCGGCCTGTGTGGCGATGTTCCGCGCATTCCGGTTCGACCTGGCCACCACCCCCCAGTTGATGCACGTCTCGGCGCCGGATCAGCTCGCTTCGGAACTGACCGGCCCCGACCACGAGCGCCATGACGTTTCGGCGACCCTTGCCGGTCTGGTCGCGGTGCGCAGCATTCCGATCGACACCTGTGAGGTGCACGAGAAGACCGGAGCGCTGACGATCAACGACCCGGTCGATCCCCTCGGCCCGGAAGTCGTCGATGTCGTCACCGAAGAAGAGCTCGAGAAGGCCGAGGAAGAGTTCCGTGCTGCTCACAGCAACGGCAGGAGCCCGCTTTAGGGGCGCCGAGTGTTAGGGGCGCCGGAATGACCCAACGGCAACAGGTCGACCCGGCTTGTCCCGTGCCCCCAGTCGGACTCGAACCGACACTTGGCGGATTTTAAGTCCGCTGCCTCTGCCAATTGGGCTATGGGGGCGTGCCGTGAACGGCACCACAGCACCGTACCGCTGGGTACGTCGGCACCAGCCGACAGCGGTGGGGCGAAGGCCTCCCGGGTGATACCGAAACGTGCCCGACGGTCCGGTTTCTGCTGACACATCCCGATGCCGGCAACGATCTTCTGCAACCTGCGGGCCGGCCTGCGGGCCGGGTCACGGGACCGATAAGGCGATCCCGTCGAGAATGTCGTGCTCGCTGACGACTAGTTCGTCGATATCCGTACGCTCAGCCAGCGCATTCACCAACTCTTCGACCACGATCGCTCCGCCGCCGATTACGTCGACTCTGCCCTCATGCATGGGCCCCAGCGCGGCGCGCTGAGCCCGGGGCATGGCGATCAGCTGCCGGCACACTGCGAGCAGATCGGTGAACGGCACTCGCGACAGATGGATCGCTTCCGCGTCGTAGCTGTTCAGACGGTGAGCCAGTGCAGCGATGGTGGTGAACGTCCCGGCCACCCCGACCCAGGTTCTGGCCTGCTCCACCGGAACCACTCGCAGCGCGTCGGCGAGACGTTCCTGTACCACTGCGCGGGCCGCCGCAATCTCACCGGCGGTCGGTGGATCGGAGTGCAGACAACGTTCGGTCATCCGCACGCAACCGATATCAGCCGAATAGCTCGCCTGTACACCACCGCCCTCCGGTGCACTGCCGAGGACCACCTCAGTAGATCCACCACCGAGATCGACGACCACGAATGGGGCCGCACCGGAATCCAATTCACCGATCGCACCGTTGAAGGAGAGTTCGGCTTCCTCATCCCCGGCGATCACTTCGGCCACCGCGCCGGGGACCGCCGAGCCCAGCACCGCGGCGGTCATGGCGAAGAAATCGTCGCGATTGTCGGCGTCCCTGGTCGCTGAGGTTGCGACCATGCGCAGCCTACTCACACCATATTCACCCAACAGCCCGGCGTAATCGACCAGTGCGGCCCGGGTCCGAGCCAGTGCATCAACCGAGAATCGGCCGGTGGCGTCCACACCCTCACCCAGCCGGACGATACGCATCTCCCGGTGCAGATCCCGCAGCCGGTTGCCCGACCGGTCGGCGATCAGCAGGCGGATCGAGTTGGTGCCGCAGTCGATCGCCGCCACCCTGTGCATCGCGTTCACCCCGTTCATCGCGTTCGCCCCGTCCGTCGCCGCTCTCACACCCACTCCTCGCAAATGAGAAGACCCGCCATCGCCGGCTCCACCGCCAGTAGCGCCAGCGCCTCATCACCGAAGGGATTGACACCACGGCCCTTGGCCAAGGAGTGGGCCATCACCACGTGCAGGCATTTGACCCGCTCGGGCATGCCTCCCCCGGAGAACGTCGTGCCCAGCGACTCGATGGCATCTCGCTCGGTCAGGTAGGACTCGTGGGCGCGCCGATAATCGGCGGCCAGTTCCGGATCCTGCGCCAGCCTCGCCGTCATCTGCCGCATGACCCCCTCGGACTCCAGTCTGCTCGCCGCGGCGGTCAGCACCGGGTGGGTCAGGTAATACAGCGTCGGGAACGGGGTGCCATCGGGCAACCGGGGTGCGGTCTTGACCACGGCGGGCTCACCGTTGGGGCAACGGTAGGCGATCTCCAGCACGCCGCGGGGCTCGCGGCCGAGCTGACCCGCTACCGCCTCCAGATCAGCCGGGTCAACCACCGGGGATCGGCGCTGTCGGCGCAGGCGGAACGGGTGGGGCGGGGCCGGGGGCTCCGGGGGCCGGCGCCGGCTCGCCTGGCACCGCCGGCGGACCGTGTGGGGTGTCGGCGATGGTGTGCCAGAGTGCCGTGTACCAGGGGTCGCCGCTGGGCACCGTCTGGGATTGCGGTCCGGAATCCGGCTGCACCACCACTCCCGGCGGTAGCTGAACCTGGTAGGGAATGTCGCCGGGCTTGACGAAACCGAGCCGCTCGCGTGCCTGGGCGGCGATATAGACCGGATCGGCGAGTTTGGCCTTCTGGCCTTCCAGGTCGGCGATCTGAGTGCGCAGCGCCGCCTCACTGGCCGCCAGTTGTTTCATCTCAGTTCGCTGAGCGAAGTAGGTCCGAACCGGTCCGGCGATGGTGAGGGTCAGTACGCACACCACCGTGGCGAGGATGGCGGCGCGGCGGGCGGTGAAACCGAGACGCTGTTCGCTCTGCTGCTGAACCGACTCCGAGATCACCTGCCGGAGCGGTTCGGTGATACTGCGGCCCATCGACTCGGCCCGGGCGCGCAGGCCGCCGCGGTGGCTCTCCCGCGCACCGATCCGGGCAGGCCGGGCCCGGCCCCGACCCGACGCACCCGGCCGGGAAGCCGGCGCACGCCGTTTCGGGTCGGCCCGTTTGCCCTCTGCCACCGGTCTGTTCGCCTACTCGAATGGTCTATTCGGGTCCGACGAAGCGAGGGAAGGCCAGATCGCCGGCGTAGCGCGCAGCGTCGCCGAGCGCTTCCTCGATGCGCATCAACTGGTTGTACTTTGCCACCCGCTCACTGCGGGCGGGAGCGCCGGTTTTGATCTGGCCGCTGCCCACCGCCACCGCGAGGTCGGCGATGGTGGTGTCCTCGGTCTCCCCGCTGCGGTGGCTCATCATCGTGCGATAACCACTGTTATGCGCCAGGGCTACCGCGTCCAGGGTCTCGGTGAGTGTGCCGATCTGGTTGACCTTCACCAGCAAAGCATTGGCGGCGCCTCGGTCGATACCCTCCTCCAACCGCTCGGGGTTGGTGACGAACAGATCGTCACCGACGATCTGCACCCGGTCGCCGATCGCAGTCGTCAACGCCACCCAGCCGTCCCAGTCGTCCTCGTCCAGTGGGTCCTCGATGGACACCAGCGGGTACGCGTCCAGCAGCCCGCGGTAGAACTCGCCCATTTCGGCAGCGGTCCGGGTCTGCTGCTCGAAGGCGTAGCCGGATCCCGACGTGTAGAACTCGGTCGCCGCCACATCCAGTGCCAGGGCGATATCGTTCCCCGGCTTGAACCCGGCGGACTCGATGGCCGAACAGATCAGGTCCAGCGCGGCCCGTGTCCCCGCTACATCGGGAGCGAAACCGCCCTCGTCGCCCAACCCGGTATTCAAACCTTGTTTCTTCAGCACCGATTTGAGCGCGTGATAGACCTCCGCGCCCCAGCGCAGCGCCTCTTTGAAGCTGGGGGCGCCGATCGGCGCGACCATGAACTCCTGGACGTCCACGGCGGTGTCGGCGTGCGCACCGCCGTTGAGGATGTTCAACATCGGCACCGGGAGAATATGCGCGTTGGGTCCGCCCAGATATCGGAACAACGGCAGGTCGGCCGAATCGGCGGCGGCCTTGGCGACCGCCAGTGACACGCCGAGGATGGCGTTGGCGCCCAGCCGGGATTTGTCGGCGGTGCCATCGAGGTCGACCAGGGCCTGGTCGACCAGGCGCTGATCGTCGGCGGCCAGCCCGATGACGGCGGGCGCGATCTCATCGAGCACACCCTCCACGGCCTTCGCCACCCCCTTACCGCCGTAACGTGCACCACCGTCGCGCAGTTCGACGGCCTCATGCTCGCCGGTCGAGGCACCGGATGGCACGGCGGCCCGGGCCATGGTGCCGTCGATAAGAGCCACCTCGACCTCCACCGTCGGATTACCGCGGGAGTCGAGGATTTCGCGGGCCGCCACCTGATCGATGATGGGCACAGGCTGCTCCTTGCTGTACGGGACGTGTGATCTGTCGATCAGCCTAGGTGACGACGGACACCTCCGGTGCCTCAGTCGGGCAGGTCGGCTAGAGCGGCCGACCGGCCGCGTATGCGGTGGCCCAATCCCGGACCGCGCGCGCATAGGAATCGGAATCGTTGTAGGCCCGCAGGGCGTTCATCCAGCCGCGCGGCGTCGCCAGGTCCTTACCCCGGAAACACAGATAGCCCGCTGCCGACAGCGCAGCGTCGTCGAAGTTGTCCGGGCTGATCACCAGATCGTTGTTGGCGTCCACCCCGTACAGCCGCCAGGTCTCCGGAATGAACTGCATCGGGCCCATAGCCCGGGCGTAAACCGGCTCGTCGGTCGTCGACACTTCCGGATCGATGATCTCGAGGTTCCCGTTGGTTCCATCCAGGCGGACCCCGCGGATGGGCGGGCTCACATCACCGTTGGCCGCGATCTCAGCCCCGCGGTAGGTGCCGTGATGGCTCTCGACCATCCCGATTCCGGCCAGGGTCGTCCACGACAGGCGACACTCCGGGTTTTCCACCTCCGCCACTCGGGCGGCGTATCCGTAGGCCTCGAGCGCCGAGATCGGGATGCCCAACGCCGGAGCACGTTTTTCGGCCCATTCCCGCAGTTGGCCGGAGGCGCGGCCGGGGGCGCGGGTGTCGATGGCCGGTACCGGATCACCCGCCGGTGGCGGGACGCCGCCGGGGATGGGCGGACCGGACTGCAGGGAGCATGCGGAGGCGAGCAGGATCACCGCAGCCACGGCGGCCACGGCTGCGGCCCTGCGTGACGACGACACGACACTCCCCTCCGATCGCACGAGTCCGGTTGCGTTTGATCCCCTATCGTTCCATGGCGGGTGTTTCGTTAGCCGGAACCGAACCATTCACACCATTCGCACCATTTATCTAATGCGGCTGACCCAGGCAGCCGTGCCACTGCTCGGCGCTGATGGACCCGGACACACCGTTGGACTGCTCGGCGACGGACCGCTCGGCGGAACGCACGGTGTCCATGAACTCCAGGACCGCGGCCCGCAACTCCTGCTCGGCGTCGCCGCCGGGGCTCACCGACACCGCTGTCAGCGCCGGTGGAATCAGCTCGGACGGCAGTCCGGCCGCCGTAACCCGGTCGATGACCTTCTGCGCCAGTGCCAGCGCCGGTTGTCCGGTGGGCAGACCGTCGATGCACGATCCTTCCCCGGAGCGCTCGAGGGCCTTGCGCTGTTCCCACTGGGCCAGCTGATCCTCCAGGGTGATCTGCTCGCCGGCCAGCACGGCCGGCACCCGGTGACCGAGTTTGCGCACCAGTGCGTCGGCAACATCATCGATGGTGAACGGATCCTGATCAGCCTCCTCGGCGATGCGCGCGTGGAACAGCACCTGTAACAGCACATCGCCGAGTTCGTCGCGGAGCTCGCCGGCGTTTCCACCGCGGACGGCGTCGAACAGCTCGTAGGTCTCCTCCAGTAGATAGCGGCGTAGGGAATGGTGGGTCTGTTCGCTCTCCCAAGGCCCGGAGGTGCGTAGTTTGTCCATGATCTCGACCGCGTCGACCAGCCGCTCGCCAGGTCTGGGCGGCGCGACGGACACCAGCCGCTCACCGGCGGCCAGCCGGTGCCGGACGTCGGGGTGCCCGGGGTCGGACGACAGCAGCACCGGCGCCGCCGGACCGACCAGGGCAGACCGGGCCGAGGGCAACGACCACGGCACCCGGATCGGCATCTCCTCGGTGTACTGCACATCACCGCCGAGCAGTTCCGCCGCCTCGACCGGTACCAGGGCAGGCCGACGCGGATCGACCAGGATCACCGTCATCGGGCTGCCTCCTTGTGATCCAACGCCGTCATATCGTCCAACGCCGTCACATCGATCTCCCCCTTGGGCCGGCCGTCGAGTGCGAGTAGCAGATCGACGGCCATCTGCACGAGTTCCAGATCGCGGATCCGGGGGGCGCCCACAGCGTCGGTGGCCCGTGGGATGGGCACCTGAACCGCTGAGGTAGTGGCTCGGTAGCGGGCCGCGGGGTACATCCGCGCCAGCCGAACCTGCGCGGAGTCGGCCAGGGTCAGCGGCGCAACCCGCAACGTCGCCGCCGAACCCGTCGCGGTGGCGGCCAGTTCAGTGACGCCGTAGTGGCGGCACAGCAGGCGCAGCCGAGCCACCGCGACCAGGCGCCGGGCTGGCTCGGGCAGCGGGCCGTAGCGGTCGACGAGTTCGTCGATCACCGCGGTGACGGCTACCTCGTCCGCCGCCGAGGCCAACCTCCGGTAGCCCTCAAGCCTCAGCCGGTCGCTGCCGATGTAGTCCGGGGGCAGGTGCGCATCGACCGGCAGGTCGATGCGCACGTCTTTTGTCTCCTCGGCGGTCGTCACCGTCTTACCGTCGGCCGCCGCTCGATACGCCTCGACGGCCTCCCCGACCAACCGGACGTACAGATCGAAGCCGACGCCCGCCACGTGGCCGGACTGCTCGGCGCCCAGGACGTTACCGGCACCGCGAATCTCCAAGTCCTTCAACGCAACCGCCATACCGGCACCGAGTTCGTTGTTCTGCGCGATCGTCGCCAGCCGGTCGTGGGCGGTCTCGGTCAGCGGGGTGTCCCGCGGGTAGAGGAAGTAAGCGTAACCGCGCTCCCGGCTGCGGCCGACCCGGCCGCGAAGCTGATGCAGCTGGGACAGGCCGAACGTGTCGGCCCGCTCCACGATGAGGGTGTTGGCGTTGGAGATGTCCAGCCCGGTCTCCACGATCGTGGTGCAGACCAGGATGTCGTACTCTCGGTTCCAGAAACCCTGCACGGTGCTCTCGAGCGTTTCCTCCGGCATCTGGCCGTGCGCCACGGCAACCCGCGCCTCGGGAACCAAGCCGCGGACCCGGGCGGCGGCCTGGTCGATGGTGCGCACCCGGTTGTGAACGTAGAACACCTGCCCATCACGCAGCAGCTCACGGCGAAGCGCTGCGGCGACCTGCTTCTCGTCGTGCGGGCCGACGTAGGTCAGCACCGGATAGCGCTCTTCGGGCGGGGTGAGGATGGTCGACATCTCCCGGATACCGGCCAGGCTCATCTCCAGCGTGCGCGGAATCGGGGTGGCGCTCATGGTGAGCACGTCGACGTGGGTGCGCAACGCCTTGATGTGCTCCTTGTGCTCGACTCCGAAACGCTGCTCCTCATCGACCACCACCAACCCGAGGTTCTTCCAACGCACGCCCGTCTGCAGCAGCCGGTGGGTGCCGATGACGATGTCCACCCCACCGTCGGCCATACCCGCGACGATCGCCTTGGACTCAGCCGGGTCGGTGAACCGCGACAGTCCCTTGACCGTCACCGGGAAGCCGGCCATCCGCTCGGTGAAGGTCTGCAGATGCTGATCGGCCAGCAGAGTGGTGGGAACCAGCACGGCGACCTGCCTGCCGTCCTGCACGGCCTTGAACGCCGCCCGCACGGCGATCTCGGTCTTGCCGTAGCCCACGTCGCCACACACCACGCGGTCCATCGGGACGGGTTTTTCCATATCGGACTTGACCTCCGAAATGGCGGTCAACTGATCGACGGTCTCGGTGAAGCCGAAAGCGTCCTCCATTTCGGCCTGCCATGGGCTGTCCGGGGCGAAAGCGTGTCCTGGCGCCGCCTGCCGCTTGGCATAGAGCGCGACGAGTTCACCGGCGATCTCACGAACCGCCTTGCGGGCCTTGGTTTTCGTGTTAGCCCAATCGCTACCGCCGAGTTTACTCAGGGCCGGCTGCTCACCACCGACGTAGCGGGAGAGCTGATCGAGGGAATCCATCGGAACGAACAGTTTGTCGGCCTGCTGGCCGCGCTTACCGGAGGCGTACTCCAGGGTCAGGTACTCCCGGCGAGCGCCGCCGACCGTGCGCTCCACCATCTCGACGAACCGCCCGATGCCGTGCTGGTCATGCACCACCAGGTCGCCGGCGGTCAGCGCCAGCGGGTCGACGGTGTTGCGGCGGCGGGCGGCCAGCCGGCGGCCCTCGGGACCGGTGGCCCGGTTTCCGGTCAGGTCGGTCTCGGTGATCACCACCAGCTGTGCACCCGGAACCACGATCCCGTTGTGCAACGGACCCTTCAGCACACCGACTACACCGGTCGCCGGTGGCTCACCGGGCTCGAGCAGCGCGGCGGGGGTGTCGTGTTCGGCGAGTTGTTCCACCACCCGTTGCGCGGTGCCGCTACCGGGCGCCACGACAGCGGCGAGTCCGCCGGTGGCCACGTGGGCGCGCAGCATGGCGAAGATCTCCTCCGCGCCGGACTGCTGACCTCGGGCCACCGGCGCGGACCGCACCTCAAGATCCACGGCACCATCCGAGGACAGCTGGCCGACCGTCCACCAGGGGTGGCCACCCGCGCGGGCAGCCGTCCGGACCTCCTCGAGGCCGCGGAAGCCGGAACCGCCGAGTTGCTCGATGTCGATCGGGGCAGCTCCGCCGACGGCGGCCACCGACCAGGAGGCCTCCAGGAACTCCCGCCCGGTCTTGATCAGGTCAGCGGCACGGGTGCGGACCTTCTCCGGGTCGCACACCAGCACGGGGGTTCCGGCCGGCAGGTGATCGACCAGCAGCCCGAGATCGTCGGGCCGAAGAAGCGGCGCCAGCGCCTCCATACCCTCGACCGGAATCCCCTCCGCCAGTTGGGCCAGCATATCCGAGATGCCGCCGGTGACGGTGTTCTCCTCCCGAGGGGCATCGGCAGCCAATTGTGCTGCCCGGGAACGGACTTCCGGGGTGAGTAAAAGCTCCCGGCACGGGACCGCAACGACCACACCGGCGTCGATCTCGGGGATGGAGCGCTGATCCGCGACGGCGAACATTCGCATTTCGCCGATCTCGTCGCCCCAGAACTCGACCCGCACCGGATGCTCGGCGGTGGGCGGGAAGATATCGAGGATGCCGCCGCGCACCGCGAACTCGCCGCGCCGGGCCACCATGTCGACCCGCACGTAGGCAAGCTCGACCAGCCGCGCCACCAAACGACCGAAATCGAATTCAGCACCGGGAGCCAAGACCACTGGCTCGATATCGACCAGGTCGGCGGCCATCGGCTGCAAGAGCGACCGCACCGTCGCGACGACGACCTGTAACGGCAGCCCCAGCCGGTCATCGTCGGGGTGGGCCAGCCTGCGCAGCAACATCATCCGGGCGCCGACGGTGTCCACCCCGGGCGACAAACGCTCATGCGGGAGTGTCTCCCAGGACGGGAACAACGCGGCCGCGCCGCCGTACACTCCACGCAGTTCGGCGGTGAGGTCATCAGCCTCCCGGCCGGTCGCGGTCACCACCAGGAGTGGGCCGTTGCGGGCCAGCGCGCATGCGGCGAAAAGTTGAGCGCTGACCGGGCCCACCACCGCCAACTCCCCGGGCCGACGCGCGGCTCGGTCGGCGAGCCCGGCGAATGCCGGAGCGTTCAGCGCGATGTCGACGAGGCCCGCCAGAGGGGGTGGGGCGTGCCGGAGCAATTGTGCGGTCATGGTGATGTCATCCTAGATAGCGACGCAGAAAACCCTGTGGCGGACGGAGATTCGCGTGATGGCTACTTTCTTTTAATCCCCCTGCAACTGCGGGTCGACCTCGAGGTTGATCAAGCCGTTCCACATCATGTTCACCAGATGGGCGGCCACCACCTCTTTTTTGGGCTCCCGCGCGTCCACCCACCACTGGGCCGTCATGGTCACCGACCCCACCAACGCCTGGGCGTAGAGCGGAGCCAGCTCGGGGTCGAGCCCGCGGCGGGTGAAGTCACCGGCCAGGATCGAGGCCACCTGGTTGACGGCATCGTTGATCAGGCTGGAGTAGGTGCCCGAACTGATCGCTGCCGGAGAGTCCCGCAGTAGCAGGCGGAAGCCGTCGGTGCGCTCCTCGACATAGGTCAGCAAGGCCAGCACCACCCGTTCGACCCGGGGACGGTATCGGTTGTTGGTCAGCGACGAGGTGATGCCGTCCAGCAGCGCCGACATCTCTCGGTCGACGACCACCGCGTACAGACCCTCTTTGCCGCCGAAATGCTCGTAGACCACCGGTTTGGACACCCCGGCGCGCTGGGCGACTTCCTCGATGGAGGTGCTTTCGTAACCGCGTTCGGCAAACAGAGAACGAGCGATATTGATCAACTGGTGACGGCGTTCGCTGCCGGTCATCCGGACCCGTGGTGGCCGCTGCCGGCTCTCGGATGCTGCCACGGCTATCAGGGTACCCAGGTGGACTACAGTCTTGGACGGGCGATCCGCCGTGGTGTAATAGGCAGCACGTCTGATTTTGGTTCAGATAGTTCAGGTTCGAGTCCTGGCGGCGGAGCGGAAACGAGGCTCACCCAGCGACCATGGCGGGCGCGGCGCAGCCCCGTGATCTCGTCGCCGCGACATTTCGTGCCGCGACCGTGCGGGTCTCGTCGCCACGGCGGCCGACCACGTCGGACATCGCACACTGGGACATCGCACACTGGGAGGCCGGATGACCATTGCGAGTGACTCCGCGGTGCTGGTGCTGGCCGCCGGCGCCGGCACCCGGATGCGGTCGGACACCCCGAAGGTTCTTCATGCCCTCGGCGGACGCAGCATGCTCTCGCACGCACTGCACGCCCTCGCCGAAGTTGACCCCCGGCACCTGGTGGTGGTGCTGGGTAAGGACCGTGAACGTATCGCCCCGGTGGTCGGCGAGCTTGCGGCCGGCCTCGGCCGCGCGATCGACATCGCCGTACAGGACCGCCAGCTCGGGACAGGGCACGCGGCGCTGTGCGGATTGTCGGCACTGCCGGCCGACTTCGGCGGCGTGGTCGTGGTCACTTCGGGCGATATCCCACTGCTCGATGCCGACACCCTGGCCGACCTGGTTGCCACCCACCGCAGTGGGCCGGCCGCGGTAACGGTGCTGACCACAACAGTGGCGGACTCGACCGGCTACGGTCGCATTCTGCGCACCCAGGACGGCGAGGTCATCGCGATCGTCGAGGAGACCGACGCCACTCCGCAGCAGCGGGCCATCCGGGAGATCAACGCCGGAATCTACGCCTTCGATATCGCCGAACTGCGCTCTGCGGTGGGACGGCTGTCGTCGGACAACGCCCAGCACGAGTTGTACCTCACCGATGTCATCTCCATCGTGCGCGCCGACGGACGCGTGGTGCACGCCAAACATGTCGACGACGCGGCCGTCGTCGCCGGCGTGAACGACCGGGTACAACTGTCCGACCTCGCCGCCGAGTTGAACCGTCGCATCGTCGCCGCACATCAGCGGGCCGGAGTCACCGTGATCGACCCGGCCTCCACCTGGATCGACGTCGATGTGTCGATCGGCCGCGACACCATCGTGCAGCCGGGAAGCCAACTGCTCGGCGGTACCCGAATCGGAGCGCGCTGCCGGATCGGCCCGGACACCACCCTCACCGATGTTCACGTCGGCGACGAGGCCTCGGTGGTCCGCACCCACGGCAGCGAAGCGGTCATCGACGCGCGTGCCAACGTCGGGCCGTTCACATTCCTGCGGCCCGGCACCCGACTGGGCGCCGACGGCAAGCTCGGGGCTTTCGTCGAGACCAAGAACGCCTCGATCGGCGCCGGCACCAAGGTGCCGCACCTGACCTATGTCGGCGACGCCGACATCGGCGACTACAGCAACATCGGGGCATCCAGCGTCTTCGTCAACTTCGACGGCGAGACCAAGAGCAGGACCACCGTCGGATCTCACGTACGAACCGGCAGCGACACCATGTTCGTCGCGCCGGTCACCATCGGTGACGGTGCCTATACCGGCGCCGGCACGGTGGTGCGCGGGGATGTGCCGCCCGGTGCACTGGCGATCTCGGCGGGACAGCAACGGATCATTGAAGACTGGGTGCTGCGCCATCGGCCAGACAGCGACTCCGCCCGCGCGGCCGCCCGGGCGAAAGCCGGGACGAGCGACCCCGAACAGCTCTGAGGACGGCCGCGCACCGTACGATGAGCCGCGTACCGACCCCCGACCGGCAAGGGCAGCGCAGTGGGAACCGAGTGGATTGACAACCGCAAGAACCTGATGCTGTTCTCAGGTCGCGCACACCCTGAACTGGCCGAGCAGGTCGCCAAGGAGCTGGACCTTCACGTCACGGCCCAGACGGCCCGCGATTTCGCCAACGGGGAGATCTTCGTCCGGTTCGACGAATCCGTACGCGGCTGCGACGCGTTCGTGTTGCAGTCCCACCCGGCGCCGCTGAACAAGTGGTTGATGGAACAGCTGATCATGATCGACGCGCTCAAGCGCGGCAGCGCCAAGCGGATCACCGCGATCTTGCCGTTCTATCCCTACGCCCGCCAGGATAAGAAGCACCGGGGCCGCGAGCCGATCTCCGCCCGACTGGTCGCCGATCTGTTCAAAACCGCCGGTGCCGACCGGATCGTGTCAGTGGACCTGCACACCGACCAGATCCAGGGGTTCTTCGACGGACCGGTGGACCACATGCGGGGACAGAACCTGCTCACCGGCTACATCAGGGACAACTACGCCTGCGAGAACATCGTGGTGGTCTCCCCCGACTCCGGCCGAGTGCGGGTCGCCGAGAAGTGGGCCGACGCACTCGGCGGCGCCCCACTGGCTTTCATCCACAAGACCCGCGACCCCCGAGTACCCAACCAGGTGGTGTCGAACCGGGTTGTCGGCGAGGTGGCAGACAAGACCTGTGTGCTGACCGACGACATGATCGACACCGGCGGCACCATCGCCGGCGCGGTGAAACTTCTGCGCGATGACGGGGCCGCCGACGTCATCATCGCGGCGACCCACGGGGTGCTGTCCGACCCGGCAGCCGAACGCCTGGCCGCCAGCGGCGCCCGCGAGGTGATCGTCACCAACACCCTGCCGATCGACGATTCGAAACGTTTCCCGCAGCTGACCGTGCTGTCCATCGCCCCTCTGCTGGCCAGCACGATCCGCGCAGTATTCGACAACGGTTCGGTGACGGGTCTTTTCGACGGGGACGCGTAGATCAATCCTCCGATGAAAAATGCTGCTCGACGCCGATGGACCGCGGTTGGCGCCCTTGCCACGGCCGTCGTGGCCGTTGTGGCCGTCGGATGTCAAGCTCACACCGCGGACTACTCCTCGTTCGCGACGACCAGTCCGCGCAGCACCACCGAGAGCACTCCGACCAGCCCCACCCCGATCGCCCAGTACCTGGCCGGCGTAGGCGTCACCGGCGAGCAACTGCCGCTGGACGAACTGACCGATCTCACCGTGACCTTGCCGCGGCCGCCGGGCTGGAGCACCTACGCGAACCCGAACTTCTCCCCCGGCACCGAGGCGATCGCCAAGGACAACACCTATCCGACGGCGTTGGTCATGGTCTTCAAACTGGACGGGAACTTCGACGTGGCCGAGGCGCTCGAACATGCCGACGACGACGCCGAGCTGACCACGAACTTCACCCGGCTGAACTCCTCGGACGCCGACTTCGACGGCTTCCCGTCGGCGATGATCGAAGGCAGCTACGACAGCGGCGAGACCCGGCTGCACGCCTACAACCGCATCGTCGTCCCGGTGACGGCCGATTTCGATCGCTATCTGGTGCAGTTCACCGTGACCACACTGGCCGACAAGGCGGCGGCCCAGGCTCCGGACGTCCTCAAAGTAATCGAGGGTTTCTCCGTCAAGGTCACGCAGTGACGCGGGTTCACTCCCGCGACCGTGCTGTGATCTCCATCGAATTTCCGCCCTGGCGCACCGTCGGCTACTCTTAAGCCCGCGTCACGGCGAGGGTGGACGGCCACCGTTATCGACGAGGCCCGGGGTGATCCCCGCCTTCGCCGTGCATGATGACCCACCGAAGGCAGGAGTGATCGACGATGGCCGACAGCGCCACCACCAATAAGCTCGTCGTTGCGGTTCGCACCACCACCGGCAAGGGTGCTTCGCGTCGCGCCCGACGGGAGGGCAAGGTCCCCGCGGTGCTATACGGCCACGGCAGCGAACCCCAGCACCTCGAACTCAACGCCCGGGACTTCGGCGCGGTCCTGCGCAACTCAGGAACCAACGCCATCCTTGCTCTGGACATCAACGGCGAGGAGCAGTTGGCGCTGACCAAGGCCCTTGCCCTGCACCCGATCCGGCGCAGCATCACCCACGCGGACCTGATCATCGTGCGTCGCGGCGAAAAGGTGACGGTCGAGGTTCAGGTCATCATCGAGGGCGAGGCCGCATCCGGCACCCTGGTGACTCAGGATGCCAACACGATCGAGATCGAGGCCGAGGCCATGTCGATCCCGGAGGAACTCTCGGTGTCGGTGGAAGGCGCCGAGGAGGGCACCCGGATTTTGGCCGGCCAGCTCGACCTGCCCGCCGGCGTCAGCCTGATCAGCGACCCGGAGACGCTGGTGGTCAATATTGTCGAGGCCCCGTCCGCTGCGGATCTCGAGTCCGAGGGTGGCGGCGAATCACTTGAGGAGCAGGCCGCCGACGCTGCCGCCGCCGCGGGCGAGCAGGCTGAGTCCGAGGCCCAGTAGGGCCCGGTGGCCGAGCCGCTGCTGGTCGTCGGCCTGGGCAACCCCGGACCGCAATACACCAAGACCCGGCACAATGTCGGCTTCATGGTTGCCGACGTGCTCGCCACACGAATAGGCGGGGCGTTCAAGGCACACAAGCGGTCCGGTGCCGAAGTTCTCACCGGACGGCTGGGGCACCGGTCGGTCGTGCTCGCCAAACCGCGGTGCTATATGAACGAATCGGGGCGTCAGGTGGGTCCGCTGGCACAATTCTACTCGGTGCCGGCAGCCGACGTCATCGTCATCCACGATGAACTCGACATCGACTTCGGCCGGGTGCGGCTGAAATTAGGCGGTGGAGAGGGCGGCCACAACGGTTTACGTTCGGTGGCGAATGCTCTGGGCTCCAAGGACTTTCAGCGGATTCGCATTGGTATCGGGCGTCCGCCGGGGCGCAAGGAACCGGCGGCTTACGTCCTCGAGCCATTCAGTTCGGCCGAGCGCCGGGAGGTCCCGACCATCTGCGAGTTGGCCGCCGATGCGACGGAGATGCTGATCGAGGCGGGTCTGGAGACCGCCCAGAATCAGGTGCACGCCTGGTAATCGCGGACCTGAAACCGGCCCCGCAAGTGCGCCCGGTGCAGCCGAGCGGAACTAACGGCGGCGACCGCCGGGCTGCCCCAGCCAGGGAATGGACGGCTGGTTGGCGGGGGGTGCGAC
>Ga0180432_10004527_pt1 | contig 18990 bp, 8 predicted proteins | sample SS_ome_10_FD_132414 | JGI IMG/M metagenome (GOLD analysis project Ga0180432, IMG submission 132414) | Hypersaline lake sediment archaeal communities from the Salton Sea, California, USA - SS_1_MS_2 metaG | ecosystem: Environmental > Aquatic > Non-marine Saline and Alkaline > Hypersaline >...
ACCAGGTACGAATACATCCTGACGATCACGGAAACGGTCACCCAGAACTTTCCGAATAACCCGGGTGTCGAACCGATAGTCACTTCCACCATCAAGCATTTCGACGAGGATGGCCAGATAACGGAGCTTGCTGACGGGAATGATAATTCTACGGTTTACGTATATTATGACGGTTCTACTGCCGGTGGCAAGGACGGCGACTTGAAAGAAGTGATCGACGCAAAAGGCAATAGAACTGAATACCTGTACGAATATGCCGGTGAGGATGAGTATCTGTCCAGGAAAACGGTTAAATACTATTCGAACGATGGCGGCGGGCTGGTCCTGCAGTATACGGTCGAGCAGGAATATGACCCCGAGGGAAGGGTCCTGGTGGATAAGGATAAACATGGCGTTACGAGGACCTATGAATATTCCGTGAGCGACGACAATGTCGTTACCGGAGTAAGGGAGACCGTTGAATACACCGACGATAACGGCAACAATATCTCTTATTTTACCGAAAAGAATTATTCCGAGGACGGAGAGCAGCTGTTGAGCCAGAGGCTTTCGGACGGGACCGTAGAGACATATACCTATGACGCTGATAGCGGCAAACTTCTCCGGATGGATACCGGAGAAGTGACGATCGTGTACACGTATGATAGTGAAGGGGCCCTTGAGAGCAGCCTGGAGACCGATAACAAGGGAACAGAACAGGCCGGTGACGATATTAAAAAGCTTACGTTCTATTTCGGCGGGGAGAAAGAAGAAAAGATCAAGGAAACGCGTGTCTTTGCCCCGGGGGCCGAGGCGACAGGCAAGCCCGTGATACGGGAGATATACCATTATAATTCTGACGGGATCCTCCACAGGATAGTCAAGAAAGAGCTTAAAGAAGCTTTTCGCGGCACCGAGGGTGATATCCTGGAATCAGAGTACAAGGACCTGCTTGAGACCATATACGGCGTGTTCAACGGCAAGGTAAAGAAAAAACGCGAGATAACCGTCTCCGGGAAAGAAGATTTCACTTACGACGATGACGGTATCCTTGTTGAAAGCACTTTTACGGAAGGTATTTATTTCTCAAAGACGCTGAAGAAATATAATATCGAGGGAGACGTGATACAGATCACGAGCGTTAATGGCCTCGAGGAGATAGTGACGGATATAAGTTACGCGAAGGACCTGTTAGGCGTGATCACCGGTAAGACCGAGACCGTGACGTACAGGGAATACGATGAGAGCAGCACCGTATTAGAGGAAACACTACTTTCTGTTAAAGAATATGTTTATTACGGCGCGTCCGCCGATGACGGGAATCTGCATCCTTTTGCCACCAGGAACCACGAGATAAGATCCGTAATGGAAACCGGGAAAACACGCTCGTATGAGTATTCGTATGACGAGAACGGTTATCTTGAGATCATGCGGGAAGAAGAGACCTGGACCGAAGGGGAGGTTACTTACACTGCCGTTTCGTACAAAAAATTTGATACCAAAGGCGACATTACCGCGTCGATCGACGCCGACGGGACTTACGCCGAATATGAATACTCATCCGATGAAGATAACGAAATGGGGGGAAGGGTACAGACCCAGAAGCTGTTCTACGGGGTCAAGGACCCGGGTGATATTTCTCTGGGCTACGGTCTTTACAGGGTCTTCCCTGCCGGAGGAGACCTTGGTAACACTTTTGATGGTATAGACTTGAGCGGATTATCCGTAAGCGAGGTGGTACGCGAGTATAATTTTGAGAACGATCTTGTAAGTATTACAAAAAAGAACTCACCGGGTGAAGGGGACGATCAGGTCACTTATTATACCTATGAGAAAGACCAGAACGGGAACATGGTCAGGAAATACGAGACAGAGTCCGGTAAAGCCGGCGTGAAGGTGTATGAATATGATCTCAAAGGCGACCTTGTTTCTGAAACGGGCAGGAACGGTATAAAGACATCATATGCTTATACAAGGGGTGCCGTAGACGGACATATTGAATGCATAGAAGAGGCGAACGATATGTACGACGATTACGTTAAACTGACGTATTTTGATATGTTCGGGAACATAACCTCCGCCGTAGACGAAAAGGGGTTCACCAGGATATACGCCTACCAGAAGGACGCAAGAGGCATCCTGACGGGCAAGACGGAAGAGATCACCCAACTGGATCTGGGCACGGCGGTTGAGTATTACGCCGGTAACATACAGACATTTGAATACAACGCTGAAGGCGATGTTTCAAGGCTTATAGATAAGAACGGCGTTTCCAGGAACTACTCGTATGTCTATGACGCGTACGGCAATACGCTCTCCCTCTTTATAATCGTATCCTGGGATATTGGCAACAAGACAAGGACCATAAAAAGGGTTTATAATCCCGACGGTACGGAAAGCTCGGTCACTTATTATAACGATCCCGATGACGACGCTGACGATACAGTTAAGACCTATTCGTACACGTATGACGGATTGAACGGGACGTTGCTCAGTATGACCGAATCCGATTCAAGATACACGGCAGGCACGGTATATGAGTATGACCTGTTTGGAGATGCCGTGACGATCACTTCACCCAACGGGGCGATAACGGATTATCTCTATGAAAGGGACTTAAAAGGCGTTCTTCTCAGGAAATTCATCACGACAAATACCCACAGTAGCGCCATAGAGGTCGAAGAATATAACACGCAGGGAGATAAGACATCGTTCACGAATTCCAACGGATATGAGTTTGTATACGGAAACTTGTATGATAATAAAGGGAATCTGGTAAGCGTTACCGAAACTCATGAACGTTGCGGTGAAAGCGGCCAGCTCATGTGGACCTCGGTGGAAACGAAACATTACGATACGGCGGGGAGAATAACTTCTATCGTTGACAAGAACGATGTTACTCTCACCTTCACTTATGAGACCAACGCGCAAGGAGAAGTGGTAAAAAGCTATGAAACGGACAGCCGATATCAGGGCCAGGTGGTCAGGGTGTTCGACGGGTTCACCTCGGACATCCTTTCTGTCACTGACAGGCTCGGCCACACGACGGAATTCTCTTATCAAAGGTCTTTGGTCCACGGAGGGGTGATCGAAAGGTCGGAAACGGACTCTCTCGGAGCCACTACCATATACAATATGGATGATCTCGGGAGGGTAGTGCTTGTTACCGATAAGTTTGGCCGCGAGGTCACCATCATGCCCGAGTTTGACGCTTACGGCAACATGATCAAACGCACCCTGACATGGACGGAAGATATCAACGGGATCTTGCAGGATTTCATGGAAGAGGAATACTATTCGGTCGACGGTGACCTCATAAGGAGGATCGATTACACGGGCAAGGAGTTCAGGTATCTTTATGACAGGGACGAGCGGGGGAACCTCACGCACATGACCACCGTGGAGTCCAACCGGGCGAAATATTCAAAAACAGACGTCAGCCCCACAGCGACGGCGACGTCGAACGCTTCAGGTACCGACAGTCCGGCCAGGCTTTTCGACGGCAATAAGAACAAAGACGCGACACTCAGCTGGAACGACCCGGAAGACCCGGCTTCGTATGTGATCGACCTCGGCGCGGGTCCTCCGGAATATAACACATTGAAGATCTACCTGCGCGACGACTATGATTACCAGTATAAATACAAGGTATTTATCGCTGAAGACGCCGGCGACACAGCGAACTGGACTTTACTTGTCGATAAGACGGATATGTTCTACTCGAGCCTGCAGCAGTTAGAATTCGACTCGACGAACGCCAGGTACATCATAATCCAGGGCTGTGACAGCAGGACGCCCTCGGGGGATCCCCAGTCAAAACTGGCGCTGGATGAAGTGGAGATATATTCCAAAGAAATGGTGCCCACGACGAACCTTACAACCACAGAATATGATACGGAAGGCCGGGTTATCTCAAAAACCGATACAAGCGGGGAGACCGTTTACTACACGTACGAGATCGGCGCGAAAGGAGAGGTCTTAAAGACATACGAAAGACTGACCCCGGAAGAGACAGTGGATGTCCTGGTCCCGGTCGAAATAAATGATGTATCGTGCGAAGGTAATTGGTATGTGCCGGAAACCGATATAGTATGGCCTTTTCGTCAGAGGGTGGCTTACCATCTAAGCTTTGGTGGCGTGGTGGACGTGGGCGGCATTATTTTTGATTTTTCTACTACGGGAACGATACCGGGTTTTTATGGACAGCTTCGGTTTTTTTATGACGTTGTGTGTGTTGATGAAAATGAAGTGTCATATACCATGTGTAATGATGAAATGATCCTTGTCGATGATGATTCTTGGGCAAGTTCGGAGACAAGGACTCATATATTCGATCGAGTGGTAAAAGCTAAAAATATTATTATTCGCGGGTTTTGCCCGGAATTTCCCGAGAGTTACAATACTCACTGGGTATATCCGTCAGTCCAAAATAGCCCTCCGCATGTTTCCCATGTATGGGATGATGATTTCAACACTAGCACGGAAGCATTTTGGTATCCCCAGGAAGACCCTTCTTCTTTTATAGTGAATCTTACCGATGATGATTCAAACGTGGAAAATGTAGGCGCGGTCGGTATAGCCCTGAAAAATGGCGAAGGCAATCTGTACAGTTATAAGGTCTACTACGCCACGGCCGAGAATCCGCAAAATTGGGAAGAACTGGTAGATCACAGTGACCACGCACTAAGCAGAAATAATGACTGGCATATAGACAAGTTTGCCACAGCGGTCTCGGCGAAGTACTTGCGTATTCAGGGAGTGGCCGTTTCATCCAGTACAAAGCTCGAGATCGAGGAGATCAAGGTTTACAGGGTCGAAGAAAGGACCAATGCCGTAAAGATCAAGGAACTAGACGAATACGGCAAGACGTCATGGGAAAAGAACGCTCTCATGCTTGTCTGGGAGGAACGCGAGGACCTTAGAGAAATTTTCGTAAATCCATGGGAAAAAGGAACTTCCGGTTACTGGCAGGATAAAACACTTGTCGATTGGGCACGCCTCATGGGCGCGTGGGAAGACCCGCGCATAGAAAAATACCTCTCCGATTACGACAATAAGACCGATCCTATGATAGATACCGCTTTTAAGACCGGGGATGTCAGCGACAAGCTGCTTAACGTTACCGCGGTTAACGCGACGGACACATCCGGTATTTCCCGTCTTATTGACGGGGTGATCGGTAACGACGGCCATATCGGATGGGAGGGTGACGGTCCCGCTCAGCAACTCACGAACGGGATAGGTGAGATGGAACCGGCTCTCTGTCTTGACGGGAACGATTATCTGGAAGTAGCAGACAGCGACGACTGGGATTTCGGCGCCGGCGAATGGACGATGGAAGCGTGGTTTAAACCTGTGGATGTCAGTACTCCGGGTTGCCTGATGTGTGCCGGAACATATAACAATAATGCGCTTGTTTTTTACCCGCTCATAAACAGCGGCAACGCCAGTGTAAGGATATTTATCCAGTCTTCCGAATGGAACTTCAAGGTTCAGAACGGTGGCTGGACGGCTGATAAATGGTATCACCTTGCGATATGTAGGGACGGAGATACCCTACGCGCTTTCGCTGATGGTGTCGAGATCGGTAGCGCGAATATTGCGGGTAAAGAGATCCATCCCGTGGGCAGTTTGAGGATAGGACAGGCAAACGGGTTTAACAATGGACTGAAAGGCCACGTTAAAGAAGTAAGGGTGTCTGACACTGCAAGGTATACTTCCGATTTTACCGTTCCGACCGAGCAATTTGTGGCAGATGGGAATACCAAATTACTTTTGCACCTTGATGAGGAGGCCGGTTCGACTTCCTGGACGGACAGCGGAAGCACCGGTCACGAGGTCCACAGTAACGGGGACCCGGCATATTTTGTCATAGAACTTTCCGAAGATACCGATATAGACAAGATACGCCTGCGGCTGGGACATGACGACTCGGTCAGGAGATACAAGTACAGGATATACACTTCGCTTGACGGGGAGATTTGGGGAGATCCTATCGTCAACTGTGATTTCGAGTACATGGGAGAGTGGCAGGAGCACAACTTCGACCGTACCTGCGTAAGGTACATTCGGATCGAAGGCGTTAAAGCCTTGAATGTAGGGGATGGTTCCGAGGTCAACCGGTTGAATATTGATGAAGTGATGATCATAGACACTTCATCGGCGGACCTGTCGCAGAGATCTTATAGTAAAGATATGATGAGGCAATGGGCGAAGAGGTGCGGTTTCAAAACGAACGCCGAGCTTGTCAAGTTCGCCAAGACACAGGAGATGAAGGACGAAGCGGAGACGAAGACCTACGCGTACGTTCTGGACGAAAAAGGCAATATCAGAGAGACGCACATAACTTCCACCAGCGGCACTACGGTGAAATTTTATGATGAAAAGGGACATCTCCTGGAAGAGATCATCAGCAGGAAAACGAATTCGGCCGTAACGGAATTGACCCAGAAAGAACCCGTCGGGACGGAACATAATATTTATGACGCTTACGGCCGGCTGGTGAAGACCGTTTATCGCGAACAGTCGCCTGATGAGGATTTTATTACAGGTTACCGGGAAGTGAAGATGGAAAACGTAGATTTTCTGGATTCAAATTATAACCCTGCCCAGAGTGAAAAAAATAAGGTAATTGACGGCAATACGGATAATTACACCGGTGTTACCTGGACTTCCGGCAATGAGCCGGCGTCTTTTATGCTGACCCTTGAAGAGGAAAGCGCAATAAGCCGTATCCGCCTCCGGTTGCAAGAAAGCGGGAGCACTTCGTACAGGTACAAGGTATTTGTAAGATCCGGGACAGCCGAAGAGTGGACGATGGTCGCTGACAAAGGGCAGGGAACGCCGTGGAATTGGCAGGATATCACTTTTGATGAACAGGACGTCAAATACATAAAGATCCAGGGTGCGGACGAGTTTATGCCCCAGACGTACCTTAATATCAGCGAGGTAATGGCATACAAGGCTGTCGTTCTGGAAAACTTGTCTTACAGCAGGGAGTTCAACGCGGACAGTGATCTGATAGCCGAGAGGGATATCCTCGCCGTAATATGGGAGGAAGACGAAGATCTGAGGGATTATTTTTACTCACCCGGAGCGACAGGCACGGGCAAGTATTCCGGCTGGTCGCTCAAGGAATGGGCGGCAAAGGTCGGTTCATGGACCGATTCGCGGCTCCAGTCTTATAAACGGTATGCGCGTGAATATACCCCGGAACTTGAGGCCGTTCTGGATGCAGATCCTGTCATCAAAGCGCAGTTCACGAATCCCGACGGTACTATCAACGAATACGGAGCGGTGAATTGGGCATGCGGCGCGGACAAAGAATTATATCCTTTGCTTAAGATATATCAAACCGATCTCACCGGCCTGGATGACGCGTATCTTGCGAATTATTCTTACGATAAGACCCCGGAAGGCGCTTTGAGAAGCAGGACGAGGGTGATCAATTACGAGCAGCAGACGCAGTCGGTCTATGCGTGCGATACCGACCCCAACGGCCTTGCGAACTTTATCATGCTTGACGATACCGAGCATGCGTATACCGGAGGCGGTTTCGGCGGGTTCGGAATAGATGGCGACTGGGACACGGCGCAGTACTGCGAAATATCCGGGACGAACAGCGGTCATTTGGAAGCCACTTCGGTACACTCTTTCTCCGATCCCAGGGATATAGATACCGTGCATTTTAAGGTCGGGGTTCATGCTTCGATCGGGTCCGGTCCGTACAACCCGAACTGTAACGCTTCATTTTATGTGTATTGGTCGGACGATAACCGGGTTACCTGGAACATGATTGACGGTTCCGGGTGGAGTGGGAGCGCCGGCAACGGCGGGAATGTAGAAAATACGGAAACCAGGGAATTGACCGGGCTGGGGCTCACCGGTGTTACGGACATAAAATTATATGTGAACACTTCATCGTCAGGTTCAGATGTCAACTACCGCAACTGGTTCAGGATATACGAACTGAAGGCCAAAGGTGTGTCCGATACCCCGGTTCCCGACATACTCAAGAAGGAGACAAAACGGCTTGAGACCACTCGTAAGGAGTACGAGTACTGTTACCACGATAACGGGAACGTTTTGAAGCTTACGGTGACAAAATCCGGCCACGAAACCGGGGAAGATTACATGATCTACAACTACGAAGGCGACATAATCGTATATCATGATAATACCGGCACTTACGATTACGGGTACACGTATGACAAGTGGAATAACGTGGAAAAGATCCACGTGAACGACGAGAATATCTATTTTCTGAACAATGAAGAGACGCTCGTAAGGGCCGAGGCGGAAAAAAGGATCACCGAATACTGCAGGGCGATGCTGTATCGCGATCCTACGGCGGAGGAGATGGCCCTCCACATCGCTTACTGGGAAGATACCGGCTTTACGGACTCCGCGCGGGAATGTATCTGGCGGTCCGCTGAGTATATTTCGGGGGCCCTCCTGAGCTACGAAGAAAGGGCCATGGCTTTACGTGACGCGAGGGTAAGCGGTATAGCGTTTGAGTTCACGGGCGCCTTTGATGCCCGGCAGGACATTATCGGCAGCCTTGAGAACGCTTTAGATATGATCAGGCAGTCTCACGTACAGCTGGAAAATGCTCAGGCGGATAGAAAAGACGAGAATGACAAAAAGTACATAATAGAGATATTCCGCGAAGTGCTCGGCAGGGAAGGCACGGATGACGAAATAGACGAATCCCTGGAACACATGAGGAACAATGCCCTGACCCTCGCCGAGATGAGGGCTTATATCCGCGATTCGAGATACGCCGACGAATATGACCAGAGGAGATCTTCCATAGATTCCGTCATAAACGCTTTGTACGATACCGAACAAGGGACGGGATTCCTGAGAGGCTATCTTGACGCGGAAGACAAGCACGATTACGTGGCGAACGTCATGGGCCTTTCTTCCGTGAATTCAGAGTATCTTGTTCATATCACATGCGAACAGATACTCGAGATAATCGCCTGGCTCAGGAAGCAGGATAACCATTTCGGGCGCAGCGCCGTCGAGGCCTTGTATAAACAGCTCCATCCCTCCGAAAACCTCAATAGCAGCGAATTAGAAACCCTCCTCACGGAACTCCTGTTCGTAGATATCATCACCGGCGTCATAGACGAAAACACAGCGGGCAACCTCCTCATAAGTATGCACGCCATAAAGAAGGTCGCCCATAAGAGAGGCCTTTCCCTGTATGGAACGGAGTATGATGCGGATGAGTTTCTGGCCAAATTCGACGAGATACTCGATTATTCCGCAATAGTCCACTATAACGGCAGCCACTTCATGAACGTGACAGGCGTCAGAAAAGACGCCCAGGGCAATATAACGCATGTGATCGTGACGAACGGATACGGCGCCGACGGTACAGAGCAGACGAAGGAAATAAAGATAGGCGAATTCAGGGAGAACTACGAAGGAAAACTGCTTTCAACCGAAAGGTCCGACTATGACAAGCGCCTCACGGACGCCCAGCTCAAGAACATAAAAGGCGCCGGCTGGTGGCAGGACCTCTGGAAAGCCATCGTCAAGATATTCAAGAAGATCGTAAAAGCGATAAAGAAGATCATAAACTACATAATAGAGCCCATAAAACAGCTGGTGAACGCCATCAAGTTCGCCATCGAGCAGGGCAAATGGGGCCGCGTCTTTGGCGCCATCGGCACGCTGATAGTGGCGTCGGTTGCTTCATTTTTCGTGCCGGGATACGCTTTCACGATAATAAACACGGCCATGAGCATGGCGACAGCCATCTGCTATGGTCAATATACGCTGGCTTTAAAGAGCCTTGCGCTCGGATATGCGACCTTTCTCTTTCAAGGTCTTTTAAGCACGGTCAATGGCCTGACGAATTTCATCAAGAGCGTGGGCGAGAAAATAGGTGAAGCTCTGGTCGGAGTCGGCGAAGCATTCACCGGCGCGATAGCAAAAGTGTCAATGGGCCTCAGTAACGTTGTCAGCGGTGTGATAAGTGTATACGGAGAGATCGTAGAGGCGGCGAGAGGAATCGGGGAAGCATTGTGGGAAACGCCAAAAACCTGGTATTCAAGAGCCTTCCAGGCAATAGTGAACACCGGGGCAGGCTTTGTGACCAACGGTATTTTCCGCTACATCAGCGAAGAAATGGACAAGACATCCAACTGGCTGGCCAAGCTCGGCATAAGCTTCACCGGAGCTTTATTCCTTACGCCCTTTAGAGCAGCTACGGCTCCGAATTGGAGCGGCACATGGTGCCCGGGCACTGATCACGCCCACATAATGCTGGAACTTGGCTTTGAAACGATGCAGTCGGTCATCTCCAACGAAACATATAAAGCTTTGGAAGATGAGTTAGGTGAGGAGTGGTATGCGTCATTTTTACGCGTGAGCATAAATTCGGTCATTTCGGCGGGTTTTGACGTTTTAAAGCAAGCTACTCATGAAGCTATATGGAAAGAACAAACCTTGCGGAGATATCGGGAGATGGTTGAGAAATATGGGGAAAGCGGGGATAAGAATGTTATGCTAAGACTAAATCCCGAAACAGGAAATGAGATTGTTTATACAACTGAAGTAGTCAATGGAAAAGAAAGAATAGTTGCTTATGCCGATGAAAGATTCCAAATGGAGGCGGATTACACTAATAATAAGGTCATAATAAATGGGCAGAGCTACGATATCGGCGAAGGCTTAAATGTTCAGTACTCAGAAAACTTCCTTTCGGATGAATTAGGATATTCGGTAAGACTAGAAGCTACCTTCAATCTTCAAAGCGGTGAACTAAGTAATGAAAAACTAATCTATAATGACTCTCATTTAGCCATAAATGAAGACAATGGGCTAAAATACGCTTATTCAACAGACGGAAGAACATTCAGGGTGAATCCTGATAATACGATTACGGATATAACCGATGTAAACCTTTATGTGGACTACGACAAGAAGGTGGCTTTCATCGAAGGCCAAAAGGCAACATATACCACAAACGGGGATGGGACGATCAGCATATCTAGCGGCAATAGTACTATTTGTGTTTCAGGTGATGATAACCATACATTACTTTCACACATAGTCACAACCGCCGAAGGCGACGTATTTGACTTAAAGATTAATTCTTCCGGAATAATTGATTACGCTAACTCGACTGTTAACGGACAATTCGGGCAATTGACGGCAACACAATTGGAAAACGGGACTTATAGACTAAACATGACAGCGGACGGACACGTTTATGTTACAGATACTTCATTGATGAATACCTATGCCTTGGTAGATGATGGTAGAATGTCTAACTATCTGAACAGGGGTGATATATCGGTAATAATGCCTGAAAGTTCCAGACCCAACTCATTATGGGATAATATTACTGATGCAGTAAATGGACGTTTAAATGCCATTAATGATGCGTACGATTTTTATGACAGGAACGATAATATATCGGGGACGAATTTTTGGGTATTAAACGCGAATGAGTGGAACAAAAACCTTGCCGCGACTTTTAAGGGTATGGGCTGGGACACTGCCGCACATTTTATAAGACCTGATATGAATGACCGGACCTCAACATACGTCAATTTTTATTATGAATCTTATTCGGATTATGCTTTACTATACGAAGGGACTGAAGGGCTGGGGCATATCATGGTGTCTTTTAACTGGATGAAACGGGAACTAGCCAATGTTTTAGTTGCCGCAGATGTTAAAAATAATGTACAATGGAAATACAATGTGCATTATGGGGACAGAGTATTTTATCAAGATGCTGGGGGTTTTGATTTTCATACGTCTTCTATGTATCAAAGAAAATATTTGGACCTGATTGGAAATGATTCGATGAACGATAATGGCAGGGTAGTTTTTGATTTTTCCGAATGGAAGATGACAATTAATACTAATCAGTTGGCGGTTCATAGACAACTCGGGTGGGGTTTTAATTACGATATAAAAGGACGTGGGACGATAATAATCCTTTTAAAGAAATATTTTGGGGCTATAATTAATGCATGGACAAGATGAATTTAAGGGGACAATGATGAAAGGTTATATCTTTGCAATATTATTGGTGCTTGTGGCTGGATGTTCAAGTCGGGACTTAACTATTGAGGAGGTTGTGGACAGATTAAATGTGTATAAACAACAAAGCACCAGAGAAGCGGTAGATTCTGCGAACCGCCTATTGGAGAATGCAGTAAAAAAGCACCCCAATAACATGACTTTGATTATGGAACTAATAAGGGTGAATTTACTTAAAGGGGATTGGAATAAGATGGAAGAATATGTCGACAGAGGGGTTAGAATATCTGGGGATAATGATGAGTTAATGTTTTACAGACTAAAAATCTTCTATGGCAGAGAGGAATATGAAAAATTTATAGCAAACTATAAAAACAATATTAGAAAAATCCAATCGCCACACATTAAAGCAAATATTTATCACTTGGCTGCTGGGGTGTATGGAGCTATGGGGGATGCTCGTGAAGAAGAAAAGTGTTTTTTGGAAGCATTAAAGTACTATAAACTGGCAGGTGAGGATAACGTTATAATCCAGAATGACATTGGAGCTTTTTATGCGAATCAAGGGAATGCGGAAAAAGCCAAACAGTATTTTGCCAATTCCTTAACTATTAATGCGAATAATTATCTGGTTGTTAATAACCTTGGTAGAATATTTTATTCTGAAGGAGACTATGAGAGAGCGTTAGATTTTTTCAATAAATCTCTATTGCTGAATCCTAATCAGCCTCAATTACAGGAAGCACTTGAAAAACTAAAAAAAGAATTAGATAATAATAAAAACGACGCAGTAACAGGAGGGCCAGATTTAGGTGTAGAACAAAAGCAATAATTAGTTGAGAATAAAAAAGATAGGAGTAAAAATGGCGAGGAATTCAATTGATAAGGGAATACGTCGAGCTATTTTGGATGCACGGCGTATTGTGCAGGAATCTGAAAAAGCGGATTGCAACGAGGCGGAAACTCGCAGGCGGATTGAAAGGATCTTTGAATCGATAATGGGTTACGACGCATTCAAGCATTTATCCCGTGAACGTGCCGTCAGAGGAGCCGGAGAAACAGAACATGTGGATTTTGCTGTGCAGGCGGAAGAAGGCGAAGATGTAAGACCCACTATGATGGTTGAGATTAAACGAGTTGCCGTAGATTTGGCTCCGAAACATCTTAAGCAAGTAACATCATATGCGATAAACGCTGGGTGCGAATGGGTAGTTCTTACCAATAGCAAAGTATGGAAACTGTATCACATATCGTTCGGCCAGCCGCCGGTAACAAAACTTATCACGTCATGGAATATTATCGATGACGATGTCGCAGAAATAGCGAAGAATTTTGACTTAATATCTCTGAAAAGCATAAAAAAGGGAGTACTCGAAGAACTTTGGCAGAGAACAAACACGCTTCATCCGAAAAATCTTCTTCAGGCTATATTGTGTGAATCTTCAGTAAGAGTTATCAGGCGTGAATTGAGGAAGAGTTCCGGGGTTTTTCTTTCTCCGGAAGATATCGTCTCAGGTGTGAGGCGGATTCTTAATGAAGGTGCGTTAGCGGAGCTAGGGGATATCCGTCTATCTCTGTCTGAAAAGAAGACTCAAAGAAAACGCAAGAAAAAAGAAACAAAGCCGGATGCGAACGAATCAGAGAGTTCATTGGAGAAAGAAGATGAGGATTCCGAACTTTAAAATCATTACATGCTGCCTAATAACTTTATTTCTTGTGGGATGCGCAACCGGTAGTGTTGTGCTTACAGGAACCGCTCGGTCTGCTGTGGATCCACAAACGATTAAGCTGTATCTTGAAGAGCCGAAGAAATATGATATTCTTGGTATAGTTGAAGCCTCAAGTGATTCGGGATGGACTGATCAAGGATCACAAGATTACGCTGTCGCGGAGCTTAAAAAACAAGCGGCAAAAATCGGCGCAAACGGTGTATTGTTGACAGCTACGGGAAGGCAGACATCCGCTATGACCGGTGGGTACGGGACCGGCACAATATGGGTAGCACCGGTAAATGCCAAAGTCGTTAAGGGAACAGCAATTTTTGTGGAAGAGGAATAACCTTCCGGCAAAACACTCTTACGAATAGCTGATTTTTTACTCGCATACAGAAATATCGTAAAATTTGTAAAAATTATTCCGCAGTATCTCTTGCCAATCCTTCCAATATATGTAACCCTTATAGAAAAACACTGGGGGCGAAAATGACAGTGAAAATTGGAGGTATAGCGGTAAAGGATCTTGTAAAGACTGAATCTGTATCATTGAAATTTATTTACAGAATCGAAAAATCCTTTTTGCAGGGTATTGAAGATAAAATGAGAAGCGGGATCCATGTTTCGGTAAAGTTCAGCGATATTATAAAGTCGTTGAAAAGGGAGCGAACCCTTTTTAAATTTCACCGAATGTCTGATAGGACCTATCAACTGGATTTGGAGTTGCTGGATTCTGACCTTCCGGAGATTCTTTCAGAGTTTTGCAAAATATACCACACGGGCGAGGGGAGTACGATCCCTGAGATAGTCGAAATCTTAAAATCAACCAACCCTTGTGGCTACGACCAAAGCCTTGACCATTTGTTTTATGAGTACAAAATCAAGAAATTCCTATCGGGCAGTGTTTTGCTGACGGATTCAAAATATTCCGGCATCAAGCAGACAGATGAGTTTAAAGATTACCTGTTAGATAATACCCAAATAGATATTCCCGCAGGTCAAAGGCGCGGGTACGGGTTGATACACAGAGGGGTTGGTCCCAATGGCCGTTGTGAGTTAATTACTTGCACCGGCTTTTTGTTTGGGATATCATAACGGTATGATCGATTTTCTGATACCGTCAGTATTAATTTGCCTCTTTATTCTGCTTTTATTCAAGGCGATTTTCTCCGGTAGGATATTCGGAGAAGCGTTGGTGGCCAAGAAGCTTGAATCCTTTAGACGAAAAAACGAGGAATACCACCCATTCAATAATGTTATCCTGAAAACTCCCGATGGGACTACGCAGATTGTTTGCTCTCTTGGAATCGGTGAAATGCAGGACGAATACCGAGCTTCGGGATAGGGCTATGATGGAGATACTGTATTCTACCGGCATGAGAAACTCTGAGCTTAGGAATCTTAAGATGGAAGACGTTAAGTTCGATACGGGCGAAGTCGTGATACGTAAAGGTAAAGGCGATAAGGACAGGGTTGTGCCGATAGGAACAACGGCGATGGTGTTTCTTGAAGAGTATATTGCGCGTAGCAGGCCGAGGCTTCTTAAAGATAACGAAACGGATCATATATTTTTCAACTTTTTTGGGCAGAGGTTTTCGCGGCGGGCCCCTGCCGATATCATAAGAAAATACGTCAACAAACTCGGCATGAATAAGATTATAAGAACGCATACGTTCAGGCATACTTGCGCTACGCATCTTCTGAGGAACGGCGCGGACGTGAGGCATATACAGCAGTTTTTGGGGCATAACTCGATCGATACGACGGCAAGGTATCTGCATTTGGATATAACGGACCTCAAGAAAGTCCACAGCAAGACTCACCCGAGGGAGAAAATGTGATAGAAAAATATCTTAAACATATCGAAAAGAAAGGATTATCGCCGAGAAGCGTGCATACCGAGAAACGCGCTATATGCAGACTGTCCGATTGGGCCGGGCATAATTACGGTAAAGATATCCTTGATCTTACTAGCGATGATGTTAAGGAATATTTCCGGATGGAGCTTAAACGGACAAGTAAAAGAACGGCGTATAACAGGCTGATATTCGTTAAGAAGTTTTATGAGTTTTGTTTGTGGGAGGAGAAGATTCTATGGAATCCTACGACCGATATACTGATAGAGTTTAAGTCTAAGGACAGATTGCCTCCGGCCGTACCCAGCGAGAAGCAGGTTAAGAAGTTTCTGGGGGCCGTTGACGAGTATACACACAAAGGGATACGCGATAGAGCCATGATGGAGCTTATATACAGCAGCGGTATAAGGCGCAGAGAACTCGTGAATATAAAAATGAAGGATATAAACCTGAAGGACCGGGAGTGTTATATACGCGAAGGTAAAGGGCAGAAGAGCCGGACCGTTGTTTTCGGTACTGTGGCGCGCGATAAACTGCAGAAATATCTCAAAGTTACAAGGCCCGTGTATCAAAGAGAGGCGACGGAGTATGTTTTCCTTTCGTACAGGGGAACGGGCCTCTCGGCGGAGCATATATCCAAATTGTTCCTTACTTACTGCGACGAGATCCCCATACACGTAACGGCGCACGCCCTAAGGCACGCCTGTGCGGATCATATGCTGAGAAACGATGCCAAAATAACAGATATCCAGAAACTGCTAGGGCATTCACGCCTTTCGACCACAAAGAAATACACACGCGTGTACGTCAAAGACCTTCACAGAATGCATAAGAGGTTCCATCCTCGAGAAATCCTTTCACAAGCGCCTAAAAATTAGGCATACTTACTAATACATATGAAGCTTTTGGAAAATGATTCATTATTATTGGATGATTATAATTACCTTACCCAAGATGGATTAGGGGAAGAGTGGTATGCGGATCTATTAAGAAGCAGCGTAAGTACGGTAATTGGTACAGCATTGAACTTGGTAAAACAAGGCATACATTTGGCGATTGGTGACTTTCCCAGTAATTGGAGTTCGGCAGAGAAAGAAGAGTTTGCAGAGAAATATGACGAACTAGTCGAAAAGTATGGAAAGGAAAATGTTGCATATGATTTACGAAATGGATTAATTAAAATTTATAACAAGCAAAACTTGTTTAAAGTTGTAAAATTTTACTCAGGCCGTTATATTACATTACTTAATGATGTAGCGGCGAATGCTAATGAATTAGATTGGATCCAATCCTTACAGGACAATCCATGGGAAGAAAGAGTTTTTGATGTTCAATTATGGAAAAATGATGATGATGCGACGGAAAGATATAATAATTTCCTCCAGTGGCAAGGAGCAAGAACCGATCTCGAAATAAAGACAAATGTGCTTATGGAACATAAAAAAATCGAAGCATATGGACAAACTGGTGATATAATATTCGTAAATGGAATTAGCCCCTTTGCTAATATAACTAAAAGTGTTACATTAGGTCCGGTGAATCATGTGGGGATGTTGTATGTTGATTTCACAGGGGAGAAATGGGTTTTAGAGATGTTTAATAAAGGGGGGCTTCATAAAACGCGGTTGTCAGATTTCATACATAGGATAGTTAATGAAAAAAGTGATATACAAGTTGGTAGGTTGGATAATCTCAGCGCACAAGAAATATCAATTATGATAGAGCAGGAGTTTTTTATCAGAGGCACGACTCAGCCTAAGTTTGTACCTTATAATAGATCTAACTTATTTGCTTTAAACGGGGAATCTACTGATTCATTTATATGTAGTGGTTTTGTAGAATATATCTATAGACAGATAGGGTCGCCGATTTTCACTAAGAAACAAAGACAATATTCACCGGTAGATATTTATTATAAAATTTTGGAAATAGGGAAAAGGTATTAATGAATAAGCAGAAATTTTATAAGGTTATTTGGATTGTTATAATTGTTACCCTTCTGTGCGCTTTTATCGGATTGAAATATGTGTCAAATAATGAGAATATTTTGTTTAAAAAACTAAAAGGAGAAATAGTTTTCGAATCCAATAAAGATAATCATCTATTTGGTTTATATATGATTTCCAACAACGGGGTTAAATTTTTGTGTGAAGGAAGCATGCCGGATATTTCTGCAGATGGAGAAGAAGTTATTTTTGTAAGACGCAAAAAGAAAGAATCGAATTTATCCCCCGAGAGCAAATTATCCATTTTAGATTTAAAAACAATGAGAACGAAAGATATAAAAATTAGCGATGCCGAAATTTCGTTTTTTTCTTCACCCGCCTTCTCAGTAAGCAAGAACAAAATAGCCTATGTAGCTAAAGTAAACAACTATGATAATGTTTTTATAAAAAGTTTAAAGGAAGATAAAATAAAGAAAATAACCAATTACTCTAAAAATACCGTTAGGGCTGAGAGAAATTTTATCAATAAAGTAGCGTGGAGGAATGAAAATGAGATAATTTATAATAATTGGGGGGAAGGGATTTTCCTTGTAAATATAAATAACAAGGAAAAGAAGCTTTTGTTGGATGGAAAAGGTTTTTCGGTAGGCGAATTCGCTGTTTCTCCCAATGGCAAGACGCTGGTATTTGCTGGTAATGGTAAAATTACAGGTGAAAAGGTGCAATATAAATATAGTGAATTGTTTTTGATGGACATTGAGACAAAGAATATTGAACGATTAACGGATAACTCTTGGGGGGATGAATATCCGTGTTGGTCACCTGATGGAACAAAAATATGCTTTACATCTTTTAGGCATCACAACACTATTGTAGGTGGTGAATTGTATGTATTAGATCTCAAGTCGAAAAAGGAGTATCAATTAACAAAAGCTGAGAAAATTAAAAACATCCATCCTTTTTTTGGTTCAACCACAGATAAGTACCCTACGTGGTCTAAGTAAATAAGGACGTTTCCTGAATTATAGTGTCAATAGGGACGTTTCCTGAAATAAACGGAGAAGTGTCCCGAGAATAAACCCAGACCTGTCCCTTAAATCGTTCAGAGACCTGTCCCCCGGGTCTCAAGGTTGATATAGATCAAGGATCTTATTACTTTCACCCAGCACCCTGTATCGATAGCTGCTCCAGAGGTAATCTTCAGCTCTTTGGCATATATTGGCTCTTATGGGGTTGTATTCAATGTATGAGATTACATTGATAAGGTATTCGTCGTTTTGGACAACAAAGCTTTTATAGCGGTTTTGCCATAAATGGCCGCATTTTTTATACTTGTAATTGAAGTACATCGCATATGATAAGTTTAGCGCATGCATGAACTTATTGAGATTGGCATGGTCTAAAGGGTCAACTAGAAGATGCACATGGTTAGACATCAGGCAGTAGGCATATATTTTTGAAGAGAATTTCTTTTTGTACTTCCAAAGG